>ULSU01073364.1_pt1 | contig 13334 bp, 9 predicted proteins | sample 1956941 | NCBI WGS metagenome assembly ULSU01 (sample SAMEA4835715, study PRJEB28245) | human gut metagenome | biome: gut microbiome; material: fecal sample | place: Denmark | collected 2008
GTTATCTTCACCCCATAAATACGCCCTAATTCTTTAGGACCTTTAAAGTCCGCCGGTAAAGAAACCTGCTTCATTTTCCGACTTCCGCAAGAAGACAACAGCAATAATCCTAAAATACAACCCCAACAGGCTGCAATAAAGTTTCTACGAGTCATTCCTTTTATCATAGATTCATTCACCATAGTCTAAATATCCATCAATCAGCAAACAAAAATAAGGATTATATCTAAATATTGCACCTTCATACCGGCCTTATGATGGCATATATCGAGAAAAGAATACAAGGTTATATGGCTGACAATGCCGAAAGTACCAAAAAGAAATCTTTCTTTGACAAATGTTTTTTCAGAAACTTCAACGTCAGATGCAAATGGCTTTCTACAGTCCGAACGGGCATATCCAACTGTTCCGCTATCTCTTTCGTTTTTTTTCCACTCAAATAGGCCAAGCAAAAGACTTCTCTCCGCTGCTGGGGAATTTCTTTCAGCAGTTCATACAACTGTTGATAAAAATCCTTGGCATACAATTCTTCCCAGGCTTCATCGTCGTTTTGTAGGAATGCGGCCTGTTCAGTCAGATATTCTTCATATACATCCATATCACAAGAATTATAGGAAGCATATTTCCGGAAATAATCTACGCAACGGGAATAAATACCTTGAAACAGATACGAATGGAAACTTGCACCCATAATCAAATCCTCCCGATGTTCCCAGACATAGAGAAACAGATCCTGCACCAAATCTTCAGCTACCGAATCATCCACCATCGTGGCGGCATAAGCTTTCAGGCGAGGATAATAATAGCGAAACAGCGACTGAAAAGCACTGCGGTCGCTCTTCTTTAAATCGGATAATATTTGTTTTTCTATTAACATCTGCCGCACAAAATTAAGGAAATAAAAGATAAACCGTACTTTTCTGATGAAAAACACATCTCCTATTTTGAATTTAACGGCTTTATCGCTTCTTTTGTAACCGAAAACATTCAATTCTTTTACACATGAAAAAGTTATTTTTATGCTGTACTGCATTTTTATCATTATGGGTACAGCCTTTCTTCGCTCAGAAAGCCGTCGTTGATAAAATCATTGAAATCGGGCACCAGGATAATCAGGCCGCACATCAGCTGGATATATTGACTAACCGGTTTGGCGGACGGCCTATCGGTTCGGATGCTTATGAGAATGCCGCTGAATGGATGGTACGAGAATATAAAAAGTGGGGACTTGATGTTCGCTTGGAAGAAGCTGGCGAACTTCCTGTTGGATTTAACCGGGGGCCGTGGTTTGGGAAATTATTAAGCCACGATCATGGAATGACTCTCCATTTTGCCACTCCTTCTTATACCTCCGGAACTAAAGGAGTACAGCGTGGTCACGTTTTGATGGAACCCCGTACCGATCAGGAATTCGAACGCATCAAACTTAAATTGAAAGGTGCCTGGGTTTTGATTTCAGGGACAAATAACGGTTGGCCGATCGACCGGACTGCCCAGGGTGATTCCATCCGTAATGCCATCAAACAAGAGAATAAGGATATTGACCAGAAGAATGCTGAATTGAGAAAACGTAATTGGGAGAATGGCGAAAACAATGAGATGCTTCCCTATAAGGAATTCCCGGCTCTTTATTACCATGAAATGATCGAAGCGGGAGTCTTGGGTTTCATCCAATCATCCGAAGTACCCATTCGTGCGCTTTATGACCGAAAGATGATTGACAGCATGACGTTTGATAACTTGCCGGAAGTACCCGATATCAAACTCGACCAGCATCAGTTCGATATCATCGCCCAGATGGTAAAAGAACGGCGGGAAGATTTCTTGCTGGAGTTCGACATCCGCAACCACTTCAAACTCGGACCGATTAAATACCACAACGTAGTGGCTTCGATCCGTGGAAGCAAGTATCCGGACGAACAGGTCGTTGTCTGCGGACACTTGGATGCCTATGATGTTGGTACAGGTGGCGTCGATTGCGGTACGGGTATTGCTCCGATGATGGAAGCGGCCCGCATGTTGGCCTTGTCGGGAGCGAAGCCCAAGAGGACAATCGTTTTCATTGCCTTTGCCGGAGAGGAGTTCGGTTTGTTGGGTTCGAAAGCTTATTGTGAGAAGCATCAGCAGGAATTGCCGAAGATTGTGAATGTGTTCAATCGTGATGGCGGACCGGAACCTCCGGTGGGAATTGCAGTCTCGCAGGCCATGTATGATGATTTCGTACAAATCACGAAGCCTATCCAAAAGGTACGGGCGGACATCCCGTTTGAAGTGACCGTACGACCGCCTCGCAAGCGACCGAAGGTTGCAGGTGGTACTGATTCGGAAGTATTTGCTACCTATGGTGTTCCTACCTACGGATTTACTACCAAGGATGTCAAAGGGTATAATTTCAACTATGGGGAAATCTGGCATACCGAACGGGATTTGTTTACCAAGAATATCCCGGAATATCTGGAGCATACGGCAACGGTCACCGCGATCACCGTCTTAGGTGTAGCTAATCTCGACAAGCCCTTGCCTCGGGAAGGAGTCTACGAAGAGAATTGAAAATTGACAATGGACAATTGAGAATTGACAATTACGACACAATATTAGGCACGGATTACGCGGATTTCACGGATAATATTTATTTAAAACCGTGTTAATCTGTGCAATCCGTGCCTTTTTATAATTGTCAATTGTCAATTATCAATTGTCAATTCAATCGTACTTTGTACGCCCTGTCTCCTACCCGCACGATGTAGATGCCGGGTTGCAGGCCGTGGTATTGCTTCAGGCCTATCTGCTCTTCGTTCTTCACGACTGCGCCACTCATGCTGACGATGATGACTTGCTCACGCTGCGGGGTCTGGACATAGAGGCTGCCATCCTTCGTATAGACTTTCACGCCCTCGATAGATTCGATACCCGTCGGATCTTCTTTTTCTTCCGCGCCTTCGGCTTTGATGTAGATGTGGGTCCAGATGTTTTTAATCGGGTATTCTCCGGGCTGCGTGCCTTCCTTCAATTCATCCCACGAATCATAATAGCCTTCCTTGTAATAGACTTTGAAGTTGTCGAAGGTGTAGTTGGCTGTATCTTTCTCTACATAAACGGTGATAGAACCGCCTTCGCGCACCACTTGCTTGCTGGTAGAAATCTCAACCCCGTCGCACACGTCTTCTACATAGATGTTGTAGTAGCTGATGGGATCGGGTACGTAAGGCTTCGTTACAGTAACGGTGTAGGTTACCGAGCCGACGTATTTGTTATCCTCATAGGTAGCGGTGATGGTTGCCGTTCCGACAGATAGCGGTGTAACGGTAGCTGAAGAAGTAGATGTTGCCGCTCGCAATGTTCCCTGTTCAGCTGCTACTGTGGCAACCGTTTCATTGTCGCTCGTCCACTCCCATTTACCACCTGTTCCCAAATCATCTTTAGTCACTATGGCGGTCAATTTGAAAGGCGTCCCGTTCTTTTCAATGGAGATGTTTGTCGCACCTTCCGCCGTTATCTCGTTTCCCGCTAAGGTTGCCTTGCTTACCGTCAAAGTATAGCTGGCAGGATATCCTGTATAATTCGGATCACTGATGGTTGCCGTGATGATGGTTTCACCAGTACCAACCAGTGTTATAGCACCGGTTGAAGCATCGACAGTCGCCACCTTTTCATCGCTACTGCTGTATGAAACGGTTACACCCTCAGGGGTAACGGTCAATGTGTTCTCTACCGTTTCCCCGATGGTTGCCGATACCGTTACTTCTGCGAACGAGAGAGTAGCGGCGGCTTTCGCGATTGAGAACTCTTTGGTTTCGCATAGTTCAGTATAATTGTCCGTTCCCTCAACCGTTGCTTTCACATACCAAGTACCGGCCTTTATAGGCTGCTCGGTGATGTAGGTTCCATTTTCTTCGTTAGAATAGGTAAATATGGGCGTTCCAAATTTAGCTACCGCTGTTGGTTCTTTCGCATCTTCTCCATACGTCCAGCCGTCCATGGATAATGCTGTTGTCCATTCGTTGTCGGCTTTCGCGATCGTGAACTTCTTCTCAACAGCACTACCTAATAATAGTGAACCTTCTTTAGGCGTAACCGTCACTGTTGCCATACCAGCATTGGTGTTGTCTGAATAAGAAACCGTATAGTCTGTATCTTTTGTATAAGCAACACCATCTTTTACAACTGTCACATCAGGAGTAACTGCTACACCTGTATAGGTCGCATCTGCAACAATTATCATTTCCACTGTAAGTGGAGTAGCTACTGTTCCTGTTACCGTTCCATCAATCGTCCCATAATTAATAATCCTTCCATTATTGGTCAAAGTCGTTCCATCCGGGACGGTCAGGCTGGCATCCTCCGGGATAGTCAGGCTCTCGCCCTCACCAATCTCCAAGTTCTCCTGCAAGGTCACATCGCCATACACGGTACCATTCTTGCCGTCAAAGACGATACCTCCACTTTCACTCCCGGCTGTTGTGTCTGGTTTACTTAAATTGTTGGATGTAACGATACTTGGTGTGGCTTTGACCAATGCGTTATTTTGGACCGTTAGGGAAGTGCTTGGGTCGGTAGTACTATCTCTCATATAAAAATAGATTCCGTATCCCGATTCGCCCTGAGCGGTCAAACTTCCACCGTTAACCAAAAGAGAAAGTGCAGGAGCAGTAGCAATGCCGGTCTTTATGCAGACTCCGTGATAAGAATTCGGGGCCGGGCTTTTAGAAATTGCTACAACAGGAGCATTGTTGATTGTCAGAGAGGCATTGCCTGACCCACTGGAGATGGTAATTCCGTTATACTTGTTGCCAATAGCTTCAAGGCTGCCCTGCGGATCATTCTCGGCGGGTTGAATGACAAGACTTGCGTTATCCGCAGTTGTAGTTTCAACACAAATTCCACAGTACCCACTGACTGTATTGCTGCCCATCAAATTGATTGTTAGAGAGACCGATTGATTGCCTGTGGGCGCAGCATAAATTCCGTAGTCTTCAGGTTGCGGATTTCCTGAATAACCTCTACCTTGGATTGTCGCATTGTTCAGCGTCAAAGTACCGTTGCCGTCGTAGTAGACATTGTAAGCACTTTCACTACCAGGTTCCAATTTTCCCTCAGTCGTTGTTTTCCAATAGCCGCCCGTAGCAATGTCCGTCTCACCCACATAAAGCGTAGTGGGCGCATCTACCGCCAGCGCCATGACGGGCAGCAGCAACAGCAGGATAAATAAAGTAAAAATCTTCTTGTTCATATCATATTTATTTGTTTATAAATTCATTTATCAATCAGGAGCTCCACCTCTCTGATAACAGCAAGCGGGGCACACCCTGACGAGCATCAGCGCCCGACCCTGATGGTCGTCAGCGTCACTCCCTGATGGTCGTCAGAGCCTGCCCCTGATGGACGTCAGCGTCCGACCCTGCTAGTCACCATTAACTAAAGTCAACGGGATTTCCACACTGCGGGGTTCTTTCAGTCCCTTCTTCGTGTTGTTAAGCTGTGTCGAGATGCGCAGGGTGTAAGGCCCGTCCAGCAAACCGGTCGGGATCTGGATAATCAGTTCGGACGGCATGTTCTTGATGATCTGGTAGTCGGGCAGTTTCTCGGCCGACTGTGATTCGTTGATCAGGTAAACACCCACGGACTCGTCGGTGCCACCCACCTTGAGGTTGCGTCCCTTGATGACAAAGCCGAACCCGGGTGAGGCTGTACCGTCTTTCAGACCGGTCTTCTTGTCTTCCACTTCGATCACGTACATGATATCCGCCTTTTCGCCCAGGATTTCGACCTTCGTCTGGGCAATCTCATCGCGCAAGGTCTTGCCCTGCTGGAAATTCACCTTGATGGAGTTCTTTTCCTTGTTCCAGGTACCCCCGTCGATCACCCCCTGAAACGAAGGCGAAGCGTAGAACAGCCCCGTGTTGACGGTGTAGCCATTGAGGAGGCTTTCCATAATGATCCGATTGTAGAGGGTCACCGCGTGGTTGAGGGTTTCTTCTTTCAGACCCGTGATTTCGTGCATCATCCGTTCGAGGATGTCTTTCTCGGTTAAACTACCTGCCGATTCCAGCACTAGGATTTTGTCGTCTTTGTTGTCGGTCGTGACGGTATTGTCGGCCAACCAACCTTTCAATACATTTGCCATGGCATTTTAATTTTAAGAATGAATAAAAACGCAAAAAGCCCGGCCGGCTTCATCGGCCATGGGAGAACATCCCACGGCAAATGAAACCAGCCGGGCTTTCGCTCGAACTATTTCTCTATTATAGACTATGCTTGCTTGCTTGCTTGCTTGCTTGCTTGCTTGCTTGCTTGCTACACAATTATCCCACACCACCAAACATTCGGCGGTAAAAGATGTTAAACTTCGAGAGATATTTGTGCTGTCGATAAGCGGCATGGTCATTTCCTTTTTGTTATCTGTCGCAAATATAAGGTTTTATCCGAGAAGGCAAAAAAGATTGAAACATTCTTTGCAAAATTATCGTATCCGGTTCAAAGCGGTATGGAGGCTTCTCAATGCTCCATCCTCAACTTCCGCCTATATTCCATTGGCGAAACGGCATAGTGTTTCTTAAAGAACTTACAGAAAGCAGCCTGATCGGAGAAATGAAGTTCTTCAGCGATCTGACTGACTGATATGTTTTCATCGTCGAGCCGTTCGGTGGCACGTTTGATCAACTCGTCACAAATCACCTCGTGTGGTGTCTTGCCCAAAACTTCCTTGACCAAACGAGACAGATGCTTTGTCGAGATACAAAGCTTGTCGGCATAGAAGTCAATTTGATGTTCAACCGCAACATGTTGCCAGACCAGTTTCATGAAATCCATCATCACCCAATCGCGCTTACTGATTACCGGAGGCAATTGGTTATCCGTCTGGCTCCGTTCCAGCATGATCTGGCCTACTTCCAGCATGAAACTCTTGAAATATACCAATAACAATTCCCGTCTGTAATAATGATCAAGCGAAGCCAAGGTAGATTTGAGAATCTCCATCTGACGCTCCAAATACTCAAATTGCCCGTCTGTAAGTGATAAAACCGGACGATGCAGGCGATCGATCAAGTAATGATCAGGACCAGGACGCAGATTCTTGAGAGAAGCCTTGGCAAAAGTATAATTGGGAATTAAGCACCACGCCTGAAGATCGGTACTGAGGTCGCATATCTCTACCCTGACACCTTCAAGCAGGTCCAGGAAGAAATGCGCTTTCATCTCATAAGCCACCTCGTTGATACGAAGAGAAAGTCTGCCGGCTCCCACCAGCAAAAACATACGAGTATCCGTTACCGGTCTGTTCACTAGCCGGACCAATTCACGTGAAGTCAACAGCAAGACACAGCCATCCAGACTGCACGTAGGAGAAAATAGCGGAAATAGATCTTTTTGTGTCATCATCATCATACATTTCATTCAACAAACAACCACGCAGACAAAGATAAAAAGCCTTTGTCTGAAATAGACAAAAGTCTGCGCTAAATAGACATGCCTTTTACTAATAAAATCTAATGCCGTTCCATCTGGACAAATGCTTGGGCTATTTGACCAAACAAATGCAAAAGGTTCGCCCTTATTTTTGCGTCCGAAGAACAACAAACATACAAAATATGAAGGCAAAAAGTTATTTAGTTTTAGGTTTAGGTTACATGGCGTTGCTGGTTGGCTGCCAAAGCCAAACGCCTCAACAAGGAGGACAAACAGACTATCCACTCCTGACATTGAAACCAGAGAACCGACAATTATCGGTTAAATATTCAGCAGTCATAGAAGGAAAACAAGATGTTGAAGTCCGTCCGCAAGTATCAGGAACCATTACCGAGGTATGTGTAAAAGAAGGAGCACGGGTCAGCAAGGGACAAGTCTTGTTTGTAATCGACCAGGTACCTTACCTGGCAGCATTAAAGCAGGCAGAAGCCTCTGTTGCCACAGCCGAGGCAAACGAAGCCACAGCGAAACTAACCCTCGAAGGGAAAGAATCGCTCTATAAAGACAAGGTTATTTCCGACTTTGAACTGCGCACCGCGCGCAACAACTACCAAAGTGCCCAAGCCAGCTTGATGCAAGCCCAAGCAGAGTTAGTGAATGCCCGTAATAACCTTTCCTATACCGAAATCAAAAGTCCGGTGGACGGATATGCAGGCATGACCTCCTATCGTATCGGGGCACTGGTAACCTCCGGAATGACGGAACCACTGATCCGAGTTTCAGACAACTCGCAAATGTACGTGTACTTCTCCATGACGGAAAAGCAAGTCCTTTCACTCACTGCCCAATACGGTTCTCTCGACAGTACCCTTCTCTCCTTTCCACCCATTCAATTAGAGCTGAATGATGGATCGGTCTACCAGCATACGGGGAAAATAGATGTCATCAGTGGACTGATCGACAAGACTACCGGAACCGTCAGTCTTCGGGCTGTATTTGATAATCAGGAGAAACGGTTGATGAGTGGCGGTTCGGCCAACGTCATCATTCCTTACGAACGGCAACAGTGCCTCGTCATCCCTCAAGGTGGAACTTACGAAATACAAAACCGCATCTTCACCTATAAAGTAGTAGACGGAAAGGCAGAATCAACCCCGATCGAAGTCTTTGAAATCAACGACGGCAAAGAATACATCGTAGAAGACGGACTTCAAGCAGGAGACGTGATTGTATCCGAAGGTGCCGGTTTACTGAAAGACGGAGCCATCGTTGCTGCTTCTGCCGTAAAACCTAATACAGAGGAGGAATAAAACATGAAACTACAACACTTTATTGACCGCCCTATCCTATCCATGGTGATCTCTGTGGTCATCCTGGTAGCGGGATTAATAGGGCTTTATGCGTTATCAGTCGAACAATATCCCGATATTGCTCCACCAACCATTCGTGTTTCGACAACCTATAGTGGTGCCAATGCCGAAGCTGTACAAAAAAGTGTGATCGTGCCGCTGGAAGAAGCCATCAATGGTGTAGAGAACATGACTTACATGACCTCAACTGCCAGTAACACCGGAAGTGCAGAAATCACCGTCTACTTCAAGCAAGGAAGTGATCCTGATATGGCAGCCGTCAACGTACAAAACAAAGTCTCGACAGCCACTTCATTGTTACCGGCCGAAGTGACCAAAGTAGGTGTCACCACCATGAAACGACAGAACAGTATGCTGAAGATCTTCGGACTCTACAGCCCCAATGGTACGTACGACGAAACCTTCCTGACCAACTACCTGAGCATTAACGTTAAGCCTCAGCTACAACGTATCACAGGTGTGGGCGAAGTCAACATCATGGGCGGTGACTATGCCATGCGTATTTGGCTCAAACCGGATATCATGGCCCAATACGAACTTGAACCCAGCGATGTAGAAGCGGCCTTGTCAAGTCAAAACATAGAAGCTTCTACCGGTTCCATCGGCGAAGACTCAAAGAATGTATATCAGTATACCTTAAAATACAAAGGCCGCCTTGAAACCGAACAGGAATTTGAGGAAATTGTCATCCGGGCCTATGAAGACGGACGCGTACTGAAATTAAAAGATATTGCCACGGTTGAATTAGGATCCCAGAGTTATACGTACACCGGAGCTGTCAACGGAGCACCAGGAAGTACTTGTATGGTCAACCAAACAGCCGGAACCAATGCTAACGAAATCATCACCAACATCGACAAATACCTGGAATCCCTCAAGGAATCACTGCCTAAGGATGTGGAAGTTGTCGAACTGATGAGTACAAAAAACTTCCTTGACGCCTCTATCCACGAGGTGATCAAGACGTTGCTCGAAGCCATCATCCTCGTAGTACTCGTTGTATATGTATTCCTCCAGAATCCACGTTCCACACTCATCCCGACCATCAGTATATTCGTTTCCCTCATCGGAACGTTTGCATTCCTGTACATCGCCGGATTCAGTATCAACCTGCTAACCCTATTTGCATTGGTACTTGCCATCGGAACGATTGTAGATGATGCCATTATTGTAGTAGAAGCCGTACAGGTTCGTTTCGACGAAGGATACCGTTCGCCCTACAAAGCGTCAATCGATGCCATGTCTGGTATTTCTTCAGCCATCGTAACTTCAACATTAGTTTTCATGGCTGTATTCGTACCCGTTTCATTCATGGGTGGAACATCGGGTGTATTCTATACCCAATTTGGTATCACCATGGCTGTTGCGGTAGGTATCTCGGCGGTTAATGCTCTAACCTTATCGCCCGCACTCTGCGCCTTAATCCTCCGCCCTAATGAAATTCTGGTAGAGGGGAAAAAACCGGAGTTCTCTACCCGCTTCCGCATGGCATTCGAATCATCGTTCCGACAAATCGTCCTTAAATACAAGAACGGAGTTAAATTCCTGATCAAACGGAAATGGTTGGCATGGAGTGCCTTCGCTGCAGCGGTAGGTCTTCTGTTCTACTTCATGAATACCACCAAGACCAGCTTGGTCCCTTCGGAAGATACAGGTTCTATTTTCGTCAGTATCGATACACCCGCAGGCAGTACCCTGGCTGAAACTGTCAGTATCATGGGAAAAGTAGAAAAGGAACTACAGGAAATTCCACAGATAGCCGACTTCAATAAAGTAGCCGGTTTCGGTATGGGTTCCGGTAGTGGTGCTTCACACGGTATGTTTATCGTCCAATTGAAACATTGGGATGAACGTCCTGGGAAAGAGAACAGCGTAGAAGCCATTTCGGCTGAAATATACCGACGGACATCGCATATCAAGAATATGAACCTTTTCGTCTTCTCCCCTCCTATGATCTCCGGATACGGAACTGGTAACAGCTTCGAACTTTACCTGCAAGACCGTGGAGGAAAAGGAATTGACGCACTTAGCGAAGTAACCAATAACTTCCTAGCTGTCTTAAACCAACGGCCTGAGATCCAAATGGCTTATACTTCTTTCAGTGCCAAATTTCCTCAATACCGAGTTGATGTGGACGAGGCGCAATGCCAACGTGCCGGAACAACGACCGAAGAAGTATTATCCGTCCTGTCCGGTTATTTTGGAAGTATCTACGCATCTAACTTCAACCGCTTTACAAAATTGTACCGGGTAATTATCCAGGCTCCATCAGAAAGTCGAAACAACATGCAGTCTCTTGATAATGTATTCGTCAAAACAACAGGAGGCATGGCGCCAGTCAGTCAGTTTGTAAAGCTGACAAAGACTTACGGAGCGGAATCACTGACACGCTTTAACATGTTCTCGTCCATCAATGTTCAGGGAATGCCTGCCAGCGGATACAGTTCAGGCGATGTCATCAATGCCGTCAAAGAAGTTGCAGCCCAGACATTACCTACCGGTTACGGATATGAATTCTCCGGTATGACCCGTGAAGAAGAGGAAATGGCCAATTCACACGATACCGTTATCATTTACGGAATCTGTATCTTATTCATTTACCTGATCCTCTGCGCGCTCTATGAAAGTCTGTTCATTCCGATGGCAGTGATCCTATCCGTTCCATTTGGCTTAATGGGAAGCTTCCTGTTTGCCAGGATATGGGGTATCGAAAATAATATTTACTTGCAAACCGGATTAATCATGTTAATTGGATTATTGTCGAAAACAGCCATCCTTCTTACGGAATATGCGACTGAACGAAGAAAAGAAGGCATGTCGCTCTCGCAAGCAGCCATCTCTGCTGCCGGAGTCCGTTTACGTCCGATCCTGATGACTGCCCTCACCATGATATTCGGTCTGTTGCCTTTGATGTTCGCTTCAGGTGTTGGAGCCAACGGGAATAATTCTTTGGGAGTCGGTGCTGTTGGCGGTATGATCATCGGAACAATAGCCTTGCTCTTTGTCACACCCGCCTTCTTTATAACCTTTCAATATTTGGAAGAACGAATTATGGGAAAAAGAAAAGCAGATAGAAAATTATGAGAAATAGTATATATATATTAGTAGTAGGCCTACTGTTCCTGAACAGTTGCCATATTTACCGAAATTACCAACGGCCCGAAGGATTGCCTGTTGACAGCCTCTACCGGCAAATACCTATTGCCTCAGGCGATTCTCTTTGTCTGGGAGATCTTCCGTGGCAAGAGCTGTTTCAAGATTCTCAACTCCAGGAACTCATACAACTAGGTTTGGAAAACAACACGGATATGCAAATAGCTTTACTTCGTGTTGATCAAGCCCGCTCTCAATTACAGGCTGCTCGGTTGGCATTCTTGCCGTCACTTTCTTTATCGCCACAAGGCGCCTTGAGCCGTACAGATGGGAGCAAAGCAGTCAAAACGTATGAGTTACCCATACAAGCCAGTTGGGAAATTGATCTTTTCGGTAAACTGCGTAATGCAAAGCAAGAGACCCAAGCAGCCCTGTTGCAGCAAGAAGCTTATCAACTGGCAGTCCGCTCGGATTTAATTGCCAATATTGCCAATAGTTATTATACGCTTCTATTATTGGATGATCAAATCGATCTGACAACCTCAACACTGGATGTCTGGAAAGAGCAAGTCCGATTACTGGAATCTCGCTTTAAAGTAGGAGAAGAAACAGAAAATGCCGTAACACAAGCCCGCGCCAGTTTGTATGAACTAGAAGCTTCTCTGACTGACTTACAGAAGCAATTATATGAAACAGAAAATGCTTTGTGTTCACTTCTAGGTATTACATCCCGACATATCGAACGAACATCATTGGCAGAACAACAACTTCCGGAAACAGGTAGTATTGGAATTCCATTACGTCTGTTGTCTAAACGCCCGGATGTAGTCCAGGCTGAAATGGAATTGGCCAGTGCATATTATAGTACAAACCAAGCCAGGTCTGCTTTCTATCCGAATCTGACTCTTTCAGGTAGTGCCGGATGGACAAATTCTTTAGGAGAAGTCGTAACGAACCCTGGAGGTTGGATTCTATCAGCCATTGCTTCGTTGACACAACCTATATTCAATCAAGGTAAACTCATTTCTAACCTACGGGTATCAAAAGATGAAGAACAGATTGCTCTTCTCAATTATAAGCAAGCACTGTTAAATGCAGGTCAAGAAGTAAACGATGCCTTGTTTGCAACCGAATCTGCTCAAAAGAGTTTTGACAGTCATCAAAAACAATGTCAGGAACTAGAGCGATCAGTAACAACGGCAGAATCGTTATACAAAACGGGTAATGCAACTTATCTGGAATTACTGACAGCACGCCAATCGTTATTAAATGCCCAACAGAATTTAGCTTCTGACAGCTTTACAATTCTGCAATCTACCATTAATCTATATAATGCGTTAGGCGGTGGTACGAACTAAGTACAAAAGCAACAAGCCGGTGCTCCGAAAAGCGACCGGCTTGTTATTCTTTTTATAAAAAGGGAAACAGGTTATTTCACTTCTTCACCATTCTCTTTAAAGAGGG
>ULSU01014086.1_pt1 | contig 13257 bp, 10 predicted proteins | sample 1956941 | NCBI WGS metagenome assembly ULSU01 (sample SAMEA4835715, study PRJEB28245) | human gut metagenome | biome: gut microbiome; material: fecal sample | place: Denmark | collected 2008
CGAACCAGTATACGTTTATTTTGTTCTGCTTATATTACGGTATGGCTACAGGAACTTCGGTTCTGTGTGCCCAGTACTGGGGAAAAGGGGATAAAAAGACAGTAGAAAGGATTCTCGGTCTTGCGGAACGGATTTCACTGATCGTCTCGCTTATATTTTTCGTTATTTCCTTTACTATGCCGGTTACGGTTATGAAGATTTTCACAAATAGTCCGGATACGATTGCTGCCGGAAGTGAGTATTTGAAAGTGATTTCATTTTCATTTATGTTTATGGGGTTCTCACAGGTTTTTATGAGCGCTCTTCGAAGTATTGGAAAAATAATGTTGCCTTCCGTTACATACATTGTTTCTCTTTGTGTCAATGTACTTTGTAATGCCACATTTATCTTTGGTCTGTTTGGATTTCCAAAGCTTGGCGTTACAGGTGTTGCACTTGGTACTGTGATTGCAAGAATTACAGAGGTATTAATTTGTCTCATCTATTCATTAAACAGTTCAGATGTCAGATTCCGGATAAAATACTTCTTTGCGAAATCAGGCATTTTGTTTCATGACTTTATGAAAATTGCCACTCCAGCCGTGATAAATGATGTTGTCTGGAGTTTTGCCACTTCAGCATTTGCAGCAATTCTTGGGCATATTGGAGATGATATGGTTGCCGCAAATGCGGTTGCTGTTATGGTGGTAAATATTGGTGCTATTGCCTGCCGCGGTTTTGCCAACGCTACTACTATCATTATCAGCCAGGAGTTAGGGAAAGATCAAATTGATACAGCCGGAGAATACGGGAAACGGATGCTTAGGATAACACTTGCTGTAAGCCTGATCGGATGCGTTATCATTCTGGCGATTCGTCCTCTGATACTGGACTTCTATCGGGATAAATTGACCGAGACTGCCCTTTCTTATCTTAGCATTTTTATAATTATGACAACCTGGCGTCTTGTGGGAGAAGGGATTAATACCTGCCTTATATGCGGTTGTTTCAGAGGTGGCGGAGATTCCAGATTTGGAATGATCGTAGATTCCATATTTATGTGGCTTGTTGCAGTTCCGGCAACTTTCCTTGCAGCATATGTTTTTAAATTACCGCCTGTCTGGGTTTACTTTGTAATGACTTTAGATGAGTTCGAGAAAATGCCCGTGGTATTTATTCACTATTTCAGAAAGAAATGGCTTACAAATATTACCAGAGATTTTGATTGAGGCTACAGGGAAATGTTTGACAATTCCAAAGATAAGTACTAATGTATTTTGTATGAACTTATAACCTGGAATTTTAGGAGAAGTACAATCATGTCAAAAGATGAATATCTAATCACAGATGCGCCCCTGAAAGCGTTAACTGTTTTTGCAATGCCTATGATCTTAGGCAGTTTTTTTCAGCAGATATATAATATGGCTGATTCGATCATTGTCGGTCAGTTTGTTGGTTCTTCGGCACTTGCGGCTGTCGGTGCCTGTGCTGCACTTACGAATGTTTTCATTTGTGTAGCTCTGGGCGCCGGTGTAGGCGCAGGTGTACTCGTAAGCCGTTATTTTGGAGCCAGAGATTATGGTAAAATGAAAACAATTGTGTCGACATCACTGATCAGCTTTTTAGTCCTGAGCATACTACTTGGAATCTTTGGTTTTTGCTTTTCACATTCAATGATGAGTTTATTACAAACACCTCCTGATATACTGGATGAAGCAGTGCTGTATCTGCGGGTTTATTTTGTGGGATTCCCATTTCTGTTTATGTACAACATCCTCTCAACGATGTTTACTTCCATCGGTGAATCCAGAATTCCATTGGTTCTTCTGATTTTTTCATCTGTATTAAATATTTTTATGGATCTTTGGATGGTAGCCGGACTTGGTCTCGGCGTGTTTGGTGCGGCTCTGGCAACGCTTATTGCACAGGGGATTTCCGCAGTATTTTCATTTCTGATTTTCCTTTATAGAATGAGACGGTATAAATGTCAGTTTGAATGGTTTGACGGACAGGAGTTATATTCGATGCTTCAAATTGCCATACCGTCAGTTCTCCAGCAGTCTACAGTGTCGATCGGTATGATGATCGTACAGGCAGTTGTAAATCCATTTGGTACACAGGCACTCGCAGGTTATTCAGCAACGATGCGAGTGGAAAATGTTTTTTCACTGATTTTTGTATCCATCGGCAATGCGATTTCGCCGTATATATCCCAGAATCTTGGTGCAAAGAAAATCGAACGGCTCAAAAAAGGCTATCATGCGGCACTGGTGTTAGATTTAGGTTTTGCAGTCCTTGCTTTTCTGGTCATTGAATCACTGCACAATCAGATTTCTTCCTTATTCCTTGGAAAAGATGGAACAGCTTTAGCGTATCAGGTATCCGGTGATTATATGAGATGGCTTGGATATTTTTTCATCTTTATGGGTATCAAGATGGCAACCGATGGAGTTCTTCGTGGACTTGGAATCATGCGTCCGTTTCTCATTGCGAATATGGTAAATCTTGCGATTCGTTTGTCTGTCGCTTTGATTTTTGCACCGCGGTTCGGAATTGCATTTGTCTGGCTTGCAGTACCGGCCGGATGGCTTGCAAACTTCTTGATTTCTTATGCAGCACTCAGAAAATCATGGCCGAGTATTGAGGAAGATAAAGGAGCAATATCATGCAGAAAATACTGATTGTAGAAGACGATACAAATATTAATAACTTGCTTCAGGAGGCATTATCCAAAGAAGGCTATTCCTGTGAGCAGGCATTTTCCGGGACCGAAGCAAAGCTGCTTTTAAATATGCAGGAGCACGGTTATGCACTCGTGCTGCTGGATCTGATGCTGCCCGGAATTCCAGGTGAGGCAGTTCTGGAGGAAATACGGAAAAAGGGAAATCTTCCGGTTATTGTGTTGACTGCAAAAGACAGCCTGGATGAAAAGGTAGAGGTTTTAACGAGCGGAGCGGATGATTATATAACGAAACCATTTGAAATCAGGGAAGTGCTGGCAAGAGTTCAGGTACAACTCCGTCATAAAGAAGAAAAGGAAGCAGAGGAACAGCATACGCTTTCATTTAAAGATATGCTATTAAACAGAGATACATTTCAGGTTGAAATTGCTGGAAAGATACTTCCGAAGATCACAAAACAGGAGTTTGCGATTTTAGAATTACTGCTCAGGAATCCAAAACAGGTTTTCAGTAAAGAGGATATTTTCGAATATGCCTGGGACGAACCTTATATTGGTGAGACGAAGACATTGGACGTACATATCAGCAACATCCGCAAGAAGATCAAACAAGTGACTTCGGAGGAATACATTGAGACAGTATGGGGAATCGGTTATCGTCTTCATGCGTAATCTTTACTCTTTTTTTACTATTTATTTGCGTTTGATTAGGATTCATCTTTTATGATAAATGCAGATAAGAAAAAGGAGATGAAAAATTTGAGTGAGATGTTATTGGAAACACGAGGACTGACGAAGCGGTATGGACATCATAAAGCTGTGGACAGTGTCAGCATGCATATTAAAAAGGGCGCTATCTATGGATTTATCGGACGAAATGGAGCCGGGAAGACGACTTGCCTGAAGATGATCAGTGGACTTTCCAGGCCAACGAGTGGAGAGATTGAGATCTTCGGATACAAGGGAAAGGATTTACAGAAAGTCCGCTCCCGAGTGGGATGTCTGATTGAAGCACCGGGATTATATGGAAATATGACCGCATATGAAAATCTGAATATCAAATGCAAGCTGTTTGGGATAAAGAAAGCAGGTTACATTGATGAGATATTGAAAACAGTAGGTCTGGAGCATGTGGGACGGAAAAAGACAAAACACTTTTCTCTTGGAATGAAACAGCGTCTGGGAATTGGTCTTGCGTTGGTTGGAGAACCGGATTTGTTAATCCTTGATGAACCAATCAATGGGTTGGATCCACAGGGAATTGCTGAGGTCCGTGACACGATTCAGAGACTTCAGAAAGAGAGGAATATGACGATTTGCATTTCCAGTCATATACTGGAGGAATTATCGAAGATTGCTACCGATTATGGAATCATTCACAATGGAAGTTTATTGCAGGAGCTTACAAGAGAAGAATTAATGCGAAGATGCAGTGAGCGGATGGAATTAACACTGGCTGATCCGAAGCTGGCAATTCCGGTGCTGGATGCTATGGGATTCACGAATTATCAGGTAACAGACAAAGAACATATTCACATTTTTGAACGTCTGAATGAAAGTGCAACGTTGAATATGGAGCTTGCAAAGGCAGGAATTCCGGTAAAAGGGCTTGCTATAACGAGTGAAGAACTGGAAACGTATTTTCTGAATCTGACAGGAGGTGCCAGCCATGCTTAATATGATAAAAATGGATTTGTACCGGATGTTTCGCACCAAAAGTATGTATGTAGTATGGATCGTGCTGGCTGTGTCAGTACTGTTTACAACATTTATGTGTAAAATAGATTATGATTCATTAAGTAAAGAAGATACCGTGCGGCAGGAGCAGTTTGCGGAACCGACTGCAGAGAATATTAATGTGGGAATGATGGTGACACTGCCGACAGAACCGGGAGAAAAGGTTACGGTGTATGACATTTTCTTTGCAAATTCTCAGGGGAAATTTTATGCGTTGTTTCTGGTGATTTTTGCTGTGATGTTTTCAACAGCGGATATCGGAAGCGGTTATATTAAAAATATTGGCGGCCAGGTTCAAAAAAGAGGAACACTGATTTTTTCCAGATCTATTGCGTTGGCGGTCTTTACGGTGCTGACAATGGCAGGTGCATTCTTACTCCAGGGAGCTGCGAACTATATAGTATTCAAAGAATTGACGTGGGGAAGTTCAAAAGCTGTTCTGTCTTATTTCCTGACGGAGCTGGCACTTCATTATGCACTCGTGTTGATCTGCATGGCGATTGCAATTATTCTGAAAAATAATGTGATTAGCATGGTCATCGCGATTTGTCTTACAATGAATATAATGAGTATCGTATACGGATTAATAAACAGTGCTGTTCGGAAAATGGGAATCCAGAATTTCCAGATTTACAAGTATACGATAACCGGAAAATTATCACTGCTTTCTATGAATCCAAGTGGAAATGAGTGTCTGGAAGCATTCGGCGTGGCGATTGTGTTTGCTGTCATAATGATAGCTGCAAGCAGTGCTGTTTTTCAAAAGAGGGATATTTAGCGGATGTATATCGTAATTGGAATATTAGCAGGAATTATCATTTTACAATTTATTATTATGTGGAAATATCAGCGGCAGGTGAAGGACATCTGCCGCCAATTGGCGTTCTTGATGAAACATGACAGTAACATGTTGATTCAACGCGAGTTTGATTTGGGTGGAATCGGAACGCTTTCAGACAGATTGAATGAACTTCTGGAATTACAAAGAAAAGAGAAGCAGCGTTATCAGGAGAAAGAAGCTTTGATCGCGGATACTTATACGAACCTTTCCCATGATATCCGGACACCGCTGACATCTCTGGATGGATATTTTCAGCTTATGGAAGAATGCGAAAATGTCGAAGACCAGAGACGTTATCTGAATATTATTCATGAAAGAATACACAGTCTGAATGAAATGCTGGAAGAACTTTTTATGTTCACAAAGTTAAAAAATGAATCCTATAGTCTGGAACTGACGCCTTGCTGTATCAACCGGATTCTGAAAGAAACGGTCTTTTCCTATTATGATGACTGGGTAAGAAGGGGAATCCAGCCGGATATTCAGATTACAGAAGAACTGCTATCTATAGCCGGAAATAAACAAGGACTCCACCGTGTTATTCAGAATGTAATTAAAAATGGCCTGGATCATGGAGAAAAGAAGATAAGTATTGTGTTAGAGCGCAAGCAGGAGCATGCAGTATTGCGAATCAGGAATCAGGTGATACATTCGGAGCAGATCGATATAGAACATGTATTTGACAGATTTTATAAAGCGGATGTGGCAAGGAGCAAAACATCTACCGGATTGGGACTATCTATTGCAAAGGAACTTGTGAAACGTATGAATGGAGAAATCAGCGCAAAGACAGAGAAAAATGAGTTTATTATTGAGATGAGATTTCCGCTTTCTATCTAAAAAATCAGTAAAAATTGCACTTTATTGAGTTACAATGCTGAATTGCGAAAATTTAGATTTACCGAAACACTGAAATATGTTAATATGGTAGCAGTTATTTCAAAACTATAGATCAGATTGAAGGAGGTCTTTACATGATTAAATTGTACGAGAATGGCGTATATCTTCTCAATGGAACAGAGATAGTAGAAGACACAGGAAATGTGCAGGTTCCGCTGACGAAGGAAGAAGCCGCTCAGAACACAATGGCATATGGTATTTTAAAGGCACACAATACATCCGAGAACATGGAGCGTCTGCAGATCCGTTTTGATAAGCTGACATCCCATGATATTACATTTGTTGGAATTATCCAGACAGCACGTGCGTCAGGACTTGAGAAGTTCCCGATGCCGTATGTACTTACAAATTGTCATAACAGTCTTTGTGCAGTTGGTGGAACAATCAACGAAGATGATCATATGTTTGGACTAACTTGTGCGAAGAAGTACGGCGGTATGTATGTACCACCGCATCAGGCAGTTATCCATCAGTTTGCCCGTGAGATGCTTGCAGGCGGAGGAAAGATGATCCTTGGATCTGACAGCCATACACGTTACGGAGCACTCGGAACGATGGCTATGGGTGAAGGTGGACCGGAGCTTGTGAAACAGCTTCTGAACAAGACTTATGATATTAAGATGCCGGGCGTGATCGGAATCTACTTAGACGGAGAGCCGATGAAAGGTGTAGGACCGCAGGACGTTGCTCTTGCAATCATCGGAGCTACATTCAAGAACGGCTATGTGAATAACAAGGTTATGGAGTTTGTTGGACCTGGAGTCAGCAAGCTTAGTGCAGATTTCCGTATCGGAATCGACGTTATGACAACAGAGACAACTTGTCTGTCTTCTATCTGGAAAACAGATGAGAAGATTCAGGAGTTCTATGATATTCACGGAAGAAGTGAAGATTACAAAGAACTGAATCCTGGAGCAGTTACATATTATGACGGTATGGTTTATGTGAACTTAAGCGAGATCAAGCCAATGATCGCAATGCCGTTCCACCCAAGCAATGTTTATACAATTGATGAACTGAACGCAAATCTGGCAGACATCCTTCATGATGTAGAGCAGAAAGCACTTGTAAGTCTTGACGGTGCAGTTGATTACTCTCTGCAGGATAAGATCAGAAACGGTAAGTTCTATGTAGAGCAGGGAATCATCGCAGGATGTGCAGGTGGTGGATTTGAAAATATCTGTGCAGCTGCAGATATCATCAAAGGAAAGAACATCGGAGCAGATGAATTTACATTCAGCGTTTACCCGGCAAGTACACCGATTTATATGGAACTTGTTAAGAATGGTGCAATTGCAGATCTTATGGAAGCAGGAACTGTTGTGAAGACAGCATTCTGTGGACCGTGCTTCGGAGCAGGAGATACTCCGGCGAATAACGCATTCTCTATCCGTCATACAACAAGAAACTTCCCGAACCGTGAAGGAAGTAAGCTGCAGAATGGACAGATCTCTTCTGTAGCACTGATGGATGCTCGTTCTATCGCAGCAACAGCAGCAAACAAAGGATTCTTAACACCGGCAACAGCAATGGATGTAGAGTACAAAGGACAGAAATATCACTTTGATAAGAACATTTATGCAAACCGTGTATTTGACAGCAAGGGCGTTGCTGATCCAAGCGTTGAGATTAAATTTGGACCAAACATTAAGGACTGGCCGGCAATGTCAGCACTTCCACAGAACCTGCTTGTGAAGGTTGTATCTGAGATCCATGATCCTGTTACAACAACAGATGAGCTGATTCCGTCCGGAGAGACATCTTCTTACCGTTCTAATCCGCTGGGACTTGCAGAGTTCGCTCTTTCAAGAAAAGACCCTGCATATGTCGGACGTGCGAAAGAAGTACAGAAAGCTCAGAAAGCAATTGAAGCAGATGAATGTCCGGTAGATGCTCTTGCAGAACTGAAACCGGTGATGGATAAGATCCACGAGACATATCCGGAAGTTGGCAAGGGTAACCTTGGTGTCGGAAGTACAATCTTCGCAGTAAAACCAGGAGACGGATCTGCTCGTGAGCAGGCAGCTTCCTGCCAGAAGGTACTTGGCGGATGGGCAAACATCGCAACAGAGTATGCAACAAAGCGTTATCGTTCAAACCTGATTAACTGGGGAATGCTCCCATTCCTGACAGAAGAAGATCATGAATCACTTTCCTTCAAGAACGGAGATTACATCTTTGTTCCTAATGTGAGAAAAGCAGTAGAAGAGAAAGCGGATGTGATCAAAGCTTATGTTGTAGGTGATGAACTCAAAGAACTGAACCTTAAGCTGGGAGATCTGACAGACGCAGAGCGTGAGATCATTCTTGACGGATGTCTGATCAATTACTATAGAAATCATTAGTCAATCATTAAATATGATAAAATGAAAGAAAAGCGGCGAGATATGGGAAATGACCTGTATCTCGCTGCTTTGTTCTCATAGTTGTATTTTAGAGCTAACATGTGTTAAACTAAAGCATAAGACTGGAAATATTGAAAATAGGCGGTAAATAAAATGATATTTGATACACATGCGCATTATGATGATGAGCAGTTTGACAAAGACAGAGATGAGCTACTAAGCAGTATGGCAGCAGGCGGCGTTGGAACAATTGTGGATGCAGCGGCGACAGTAGAGTCCTGGGATAAGATAGTAGAACTCGCAGAGAAATATTCATTTATATATGGATCAGTAGGTGTACATCCGGACGAAGTCGGTGCACTGAATGAAGAGAATTTCGCTCGAATGAGAGAAGTATTAAAGAAAGAAAAGATCGTTGCGGTTGGCGAGATCGGACTTGATTATTATTGGGATAAAGAAGGGCATGATCTGCAGAAACATTGGTTCATCAGACAGCTGGATCTTGCACGAGAGATGAACAAACCTGTGATGATCCATAGCCGTGAGGCGGCAGCTGATACGATGGAAATTATGAAAGAACATGGAAAAGGACTCAAAGGTGTGATACACTGTTATTCTTACAGCCTTGAGATGGCGCGAGAATATGTAAAGATGGGATATTACATCGGAGTCGGCGGTGTTGTGACATTCAAGAACTCAAAGAAGTTAAAAGAGATTGTAGAAGAAATTCCACTGGAGTCAATTGTTCTTGAGACAGACTGTCCGTATCTGGCACCGACACCGTTCAGAGGGAAGAGAAATTCATCCTTGTACCTGCCATATGTTGTAGAAGCGATTGCAGAGCTAAAAGGCATTTCTGCGGAGCAGGTGATCGAACAGACAGAGAAGAATGCAAGGGATTTATATCAATTATAAGAAATGGAGAGATGAGATGAAAGAACCAACACTTGGAAATCCACAGAATACGATAGAAGTATTACAGAAATATAATTTCGTATTCCAGAAAAAGTTCGGTCAGAACTTTCTGATCGATACACATGTACTGGACAAAATTATTGCGGCAGCAGAGATTACAAAAGATGATTTTGTATTGGAAATCGGACCGGGAATCGGAACGATGACACAGTATCTGGCATGTGCAGCAAGAAAAGTTGTTGCAGTTGAGATTGACAAGGCACTGATTCCGATTCTGGAAGATACGCTTTCAGATTATGACAATGCCCGTGTTATTAACAATGACGTTCTGAAAGTAGATATTGCAAAGCTTGCAGAAGAGGAAAATGGAGGAAAACCGATCAAGGTTGTGGCCAACCTGCCATATTACATTACAACGCCGATCATTATGGGACTTTTTGAGAATCATGTTCCGATTAAGAGTATTACAGTTATGGTTCAGAAAGAAGTTGCAGACCGTATGCAGGTGGGACCGGGAACGAAGGACTATGGTGCACTGTCTTTGGCTGTGCAATATTATGCGAAACCATATATTGTGGCAAATGTACCACCGAACTGCTTTATGCCTCGTCCGAAGGTTGGATCAGCGGTAATCCGTCTGGAACGTTATGAAGAACCACCGGTGAAGGTAAAGGATGAAAAGCTTATGTTCCGTATTATCCGTGCCTCCTTTAACCAGAGAAGAAAGACTTTGGCAAATGGACTGAAGAATTCGGCAGAACTTGACTACGCGAAGGAAGAAATCGAGGCAGCGATTGAAGCACTCGGAAGAGGTGCATCTATTCGAGGGGAAGCCCTTACGCTGGAAGAATTTGCAAAACTGGCAGATTTTCTTTATGATTGCAGATAAAATAATATTAAAGGAATTTACAAAGTTGCTGTTTACAAAAATGTAGTGGACAGCAACTTTATTCTTCTTCACTTTTTGATTCATAAAGATTTAATATTCAGTTAATTGTTTCATGGACGGATATCTAGTATAATTAAAAGATAAAAAGACATGAGAAGAAACAAGAGAAGGAGGAAGAGCCCATGGCCAAAGATATTAACAGCATATTTTTTGACATCACTCCGGAGATTGAAGAACTTGCTCTGAAATGTGAAACGAACAATGCAATTGACAAAGAACTCTATACCAAATACGAGGTAAAAAGAGGACTTCGAGATCTGAACGGTAAAGGTGTACTTGCCGGATTGACAAATATATCCGATGTGTGTGCAACAAAGATTGTAGACGGTGTATCCGTACCGTGTGCAGGTAATCTTTATTACAGAGGTTACAATATTAAAGATCTTGTAAGCGGATTCCTTGAGGCGAAACATTTTGGATTTGAGGAGATTGCATATCTGCTTCTTTTTGGAGAGCTTCCGAATCAGAAGGAACTTGAGAATTTTAAGGATATGATAGCTGACCGCCGGATGCTTCCACCGAATTTTGTACGTGACGTGATCATGAAGGCTCCGAGCCGTGATATGATGAACAGTATTACAAGAAGTATTCTTCAGCTTTATTCTTACGATGACAAAGCGGATGATACAAGCATTCCGAATGTACTGCGTCAGAGTCTGAACCTGATCAGCCAGTTCCCAATGCTTATGGTTTACGGCTATCTTGCTTACAATTATAAAATGGGTGAAGACCTGTATATTTATGCACCGAAGAAAGAACTGTCTATGGCAGAGAATATTCTGATGATGCTCAGAGAAGATCGTCAGTATACAGAACTTGAGGCGAAGATCCTTGATATGGCTCTTGTTCTTCATATGGATCATGGCGGTGGTAACAACTCAACATTTACAACGCATGTTGTTACATCTTCAGGAACAGATACTTATTCTACAATTGCAGCAGCTATGGCGTCCTTGAAAGGGCCAAAACATGGTGGTGCGAACGTAAAAGTAACACAGATGTTTGAAGATATGAAGACGCAGCTGACAGACTGGCAGGATGATGATCAGATCAGAGCTTACCTTGAGGCACTGCTGGAGAAGAGAGCGTTTGATAAGAGAGGTCTGATCTATGGAATGGGACATGCGATTTATTCTGTATCCGACCCAAGAGCGGAGATCTTCAAGAAGTTTGTAAAGCAGCTTGCATATGAAAAGGGCCACGAGGCAGAATATGCACTGTATGAGAAAGTAGAGAAGATGGCACCGGAGATCATTAGCGAGAGACGTAAGATGTATAAAGGTGTTAATGCGAACGTAGATTTCTACAGTGGACTTGTTTATAGCATGCTTGATCTTCCACCGGCATTATATACTCCAATTTTTGCGGCAGCACGTATCGTTGGATGGAGTGCACACAGACTGGAAGAGTTGAAGAATGTAGATAAGATCATACGTCCGGCTTATAAGCCGCTTGCACCATATCGTGATTATATCAAATTAGATGACAGGTAGTGAATGAACGATGAGAGATGAGTTTTATTTCCCTTCAAAGGATGGCAATACGGAGATCCACACGATTGAGTGGAAACCGGAAGGAGAAGTGAAAGCTGTCCTGCAGTTAAGCCATGGAATGGTGGAATATATTAAGAGATACGATGAATTTGCAGAATTCATGTGTAGTCATGGATATTATGTCGTTGGAAACGATCATTTAGGACATGGAAAATCTGTGCAGAGCAAGTCGGAGTATGGATTTTTTAATGAAAAATATGGAAATGCATGCGTGATCGGAGATATGCATACACTTCGTCAGCGGACGATGAAGAAATATCCGGATGTACCTTACTTTATGTTAGGACATAGCATGGGCTCAAGTCTTTTGCGCCAGTATGTACAGATGTATGGAAATGGGCTGGCGGGAGCAATGTTTATCGGAGTTGTAGCAGATCAGCAGAGAGCGACACTTCAGTTTGGAAGAAGATTGTGTAGGACACTGGCGATGTTCCGTGGCTGGCATTATAAAAGTAAACTGGTGGATAGAATGGCAGTCGGTGCCTATAATAGGAAATTCAAGAATCCAAAGACACGCGCGGATTGGGTAACCAGTGATGACGAACATCTGGAAAAATATATTTCAGATCCACTGTGCTCCTTTGTCTTTACAGTGAACGCGTATTATAGCATGTTTACCGGGATGCTTATAATGGAGAAAAAAGAAAGTATCTATATGATTCCGAAGCAGCTTCCAATTCTTTTCGCAGCCGGTGCCGAAGATCCGGTTGGAGGATTCGGAAAAGGCGTAAGGAAGGTTTATGAGAAATACAAAGCGGCCGGAATCCAGGACATCAGTCTAAGACTGTATGCCGGTGATCGTCATGAACTGCTCAACGAGACAGATCGGGAGCAGGTATATGAAGATCTTCTCGAGTGGATGGAAGAACGTAGAAAAATAAATTATTAGTTTATATTTTTTCATAATCTGTTTATATTTTTTCGTATTCTTTAAGAAAGCACTCATACTTTTGACACATTTTCCGGATATACTAATATCAAGATAGTTGATAAGAGAAAATCAATTATCTTCCCCCCCTCATAAAGTTGTGACACAGGAAAGTGTCAACACTTTACTCTCATTCCTTTAGATAACTATAAACACAACGAAGCCCGTTAGCCGAAAGGTTAGCGGGCTTTCGCGTTGCAGTGATAACTTAGATGATGCCAGAATATAGGTGGTGTTATATATAAAACAATCCTGCACGACATCATATGAAAACACAAAAAGTAAGACCCGAGCACCTCACTGCTTCAGCAGATTGGCAATCGGGTCTTCTTTTTATTATCTAAAGGAATGAGAGTAAAGTCGACATCCCGGCACACCGGGATGCCATTACTTTATGAGGGGGGAGATAGTTGTTTATCAACTATCTGAG
>ULSU01012954.1_pt1 | contig 13130 bp, 16 predicted proteins | sample 1956941 | NCBI WGS metagenome assembly ULSU01 (sample SAMEA4835715, study PRJEB28245) | human gut metagenome | biome: gut microbiome; material: fecal sample | place: Denmark | collected 2008
TTTTCCGGCCCTTTGGGTCAATTATAGTCCGGCCTTAACAGAAGAAGGAATCCTGAAAGATATCACCAGGGTGATTGTGGAAACAGATGAAGAAAACCCTGTATCCATTGCTGTTATCACGGCTGATAACATTGAATCGGCAAATGGGTACAGGGTTCGTATGCGGCCTGAATATAACGATTAGTGCTCGTTATCCTTCATAGACCTCATCCAGGATACAGTCGGTAATATGAGAGATTTGCTCGTGGGAGATGGAAAAACCGTAGATATCTTCAATAGTGGACGCAATATCCCGTTGGCTCATGGTTTTCATAGAATAGCCATTACGGGAGTTACCGGATTTCTCAGGATTTGTGCCGTTCTTGGGATATCCAAGATGATTTTTCAGTTCTCCTTTAAGAGCGGCTTCAAAAATGGGAGCAAAAATTTTCTTCAGGGCAGTCTGAATCTCTTCTACAGACTGTGGTCTGTACGTATCGTAAATAGCCTGACCAATTTTTTCTTCAGGTGGACCCCGTGATTTGCTCGGCGAATTACGTGGTCTGGCGCAGAGACCAGGTCTTCTCCCGCACCGGTCGTCTCGTCGTGGCGGCCCTGGACGAGGCGTTCTCTCATCATGCCTGAAATGTATCATAGGTTATGAAAACCAAGTATTTGTAATCATATACTCCTTCCCTTATAATGAATGCATCAAGTAAAACAACTGGGCATGCAGCGATGAGCTGCAAAGATGCAACAATAAGGAAGGGTTTTTTCCATGAAGACATTCAAGAGCAAGAAAAGAGCCGCTTGGCTGATGGCCGCAGTGATGATGGGGACGTTCACTTTTGGAGGGATGACGATGCATACGACTTATGCAGCCGTGCCGACGAAAAAGCTCGTACACGATTCACAGATGAAGCATGCGACAATCAAGGATCTGGACAACGACACGCGCGTCTTTGCCGTGGACAAGGCGATTGAGGCCAAGAAGGTCACGTTCCAGAACCGCTACGGCTTCGATGTGGCGGGCCACCTCTACCTGCCAAAGGATTTCGATGACAAGAAACAGTACAAGGCTGTCGTCGTGACGGGCCCGTTCGGCGCAGTCAAGGAGCAGTCCTCAGGCCTCTACGCACAGGAGATGGCCAAGAATGGCTTTGTTGCCGTCGCCTTCGATCCATCGACCACGGGGGAGAGCAGCGGCAAGCGCCGCAATATGGGCTCTCCGGAGATTTTCACGGAGGATTACAGCGCGGCGGTCGATTTCGTCAGCAACCTCAAGTTCGTCAATCCGCAGCAGATCGGTGCCATTGGCATCTGCGGTCTCTCGGGCATGGCCATCACGGCAGCGACGAATGATACGCGCATCAAGGCGGTCGCGACCTCGGCTATGTATGACATGTCGGACAGCATCCGCAACCACTATCAAGGGGATTACTACACGCCGGAGCAGCGCGAAATCGTCAAGCACCACCTGGCCGAGATGCGCGATGAGGAGGCAAAGACAGGCAAGTCCATTCCCGGCTCGCATGAGCTCGCCGTCGATAAGGATGGCAAGGTGATTTCGACGAAGACCATGTTCCCCGATAAGTTGCCGGCGGATGCACCGGATGTCGTGAAGGGCTTCTACGATTATTACGTCGGCCGCGCTTACCATCCGCGCGCCATCAACTCCAACACGCTGGCCTGGGATTCGACGACGCCGTACGGCTTCTTCAACTTCTCGCTGATGGAGCACATCAAGGAACTCAGCCCGCGCCCGCTGCTCCTCATCACAGGGGACAAGGCGCATTCCAAGTACTTCTCGGATGCGGTCTATGCAGCGGCAGATGGTCCGAAGGAGGAGATAGTCGTTCCGGGTGCTACGCATACGGATCTCTACGACCAGATGGACAAGATTCCCTTCGACCGCCTCGTCGCGTTTTTCAACAAGTACCTCGGTAAATGATTGCTGGAAAGACGTACCTGGGAGGAGGATGTTTGATGAGCAGATTGTTCTTTTGCTGTTGTGCTCTGATTGCACTTCTCGTGCTGGGATGTGCCGGCCCCGGAGTGACAGCCACATCCTTGTCCGGGAAGGAGGCAAAGATGCACGAGACAGGAACGGCATCCCTGCTGGCGGGCAGCAAAGCGTATACTCTGAAGTGGGCTGACACGGAGGCTGCTGCCGAGCTGCGGCAGCAGTTGCCGCTGGCCAGGACGTTTACAGAACTCCATGGCAACGAGAAATACTACAAACTGCCGAAGCACCTGACAGCGGCGGATGAAGATGTCCGCGAGATCCATAAGGGGGATGTCATGCTGTTTGACGGCCAGTATGTCGTGGTGTTCTATCAGGATTTTCAGACGACCTACCGCTACACGCGCCTGGGTCGCGTCGAAGCAGCCAATGATCTGGACGCTGCTCTGGGGGCAGGTGATGTATTCCTGACCTTGCAACCATGAGATGGGGAGAGCGGTCTGGAGGCGGAAAGGATGAGATGATATGAAACGACAGCAGCTATTGCTCTTGATCCTGGCATTTGGTGTGTTCAGCATCCTCAATACGGAGATGGGCATCATCGGCATCCTGCCGATGGCGGCGGAGATGTACCAGGTGGATATCGTACAGGCGGGGATGCTCGTCAGTCTGTTCGCGCTTGGCGTGGCCATCGCAGGGCCAACGATGCCGCTGCTATGCTCGCGCTTCAATCGCAAGCACGTGATGCTGCTTGTGCTGGGCGTGTTCACGATCTGCAATGCACTGGCCGTCGTTGCGAGCGACTTCCAGCTCCTTTTAGTGCTGCGCGTCGTGCCGGCCTTTTTCCACCCGGTCTACTGTGCACTCGCCTTCAGCGTGGCCGCTGCCTCGGTGGCTCCAGAGGATGCGCCGCGGGCTGTGGCGCGCATCAACATGGGCGTCGCGGCCGGCATGGTTGTCGGCGTGCCAATCAGCAATGTCTTGGCAGCGATGTTTGACTTCTCAGTGGCAATGGCCTTCTTTGCAGGCGTGACGGGGCTCATGTTTCTGCTGACAATGGCCTTTGTGCCGGACTTGCCGGTGACGCAGCCAATGCGCTACGGCGCGCAGCTTTCCGTTCTGAAGCGTCCGCCGGTCTGGCTGGCCATCGTGGCGGTTATTTGCCTCAATGGCTCCATCTTCGGCGTCTACAACTACCTCGCTGATTATCTGCAGAAGATTGCGGAAATGCCGGGAGAGCTCATCGCAGCACTGCTCCTCGTCTATGGTCTCTTGAACATCTGCGGAAGCTATCTGGGGGGCAATCTCCTCGCCAGGTGCCCCAGCACGACCGTACGCCTTTTCCCGCTGTGTACCATCGCGCTCTACTGCCTGCTCTTTGCGGGCGGTGGGAAGCTGCTGCCTCTTCTTGCGGCCCTGATTGGGGCCTGGGGCATCCTCGGTGGCATCAATGCGAACATCAATCAGTACCTGCTGTCCTGCGTGGCATCGGATGCGCCGGATTTCAGCAACGGCCTGTTCCTGACAGCGGCCAATCTCGGCTGCATGGCGGGAACCATGATCAGCGGCTTTTTCATCCGCAGCCTCGGACTGCCCTTCGTCGTCTGCGGTGGCCTGCTGCTGGCGGCCGCTGCCCTGCTGCTCACAAAGTTCGTACACTGCCGGGCAGATGAGCAACAAGCGACGGATTGGATTTTAAACGATTGTCTAAAATAGGGGTTCTGACCTTGTTTGGAGGTATATTTATGGCAAATTCCTTTTGCTCAGCCCATTCTATCCGTACCACGGAGGGGAATATGCCCATGGTGCATTGGGCAGTGGTGGAATCTACGCCGGGAGGTATGACAGCTATGGGACGCATTGCCCAGGAAACGGTTGGACCGCAGTCGGCCCGCGAAGCAGGCATGTATGCGCTGTATGGTGATCATCAATCATGACACAGGTAAGGTTATCTGGGCTCATGAAGGACATGGCAAGACCATTTTTACCAAGTTCTTCAAGCTGCTGAGCAAAGAGCAACTGGCCAATATACAGCTTGTATCTGGTGATGGTGCCAAATGGATTCAGGCATGCATCAACGATTTTTGTCCGGTAGCCAAGCGCATACGGTGAATAATTATTGGTGCATATCAGCGCAAATAAGGCAAGACGCAGTCTGTATGGTTTTTAGCCTCACTGATGAATTTTTGTACGGCAGAGTTTTTGTTTAGGGCAGAGTCTTTGCGATAGTATATGCCCATTGGCGCACGGGGAGATTCGTCCCAAGGCAGAAAAGCAAGTTCCTTGTGAGGCAACGCTAAATGCTCGGGGATAAGCGCAAACCCCGCACCCGTCAGCGCCAAATTGTAGGCTTCGCTGATGGTAGCGCAGAGAATATTGTCCAGTTCATCGTTGACGGGAATGATGCGGTGGCCACGGGAAAAGGTATGCTTCAGAAGATACGGCGGTATGGCGATAATTTGACGATGAGGCCATAACCCCGAAGAAGAGACGCTTTTTTGGCGTCTTTTTTTGCATTGGAGAGCAAGTGCATGCGCCTTGCTCACGACGCAGATAAAACCATCGTCATGGAGCTTCACAAAATGAATTGCCTCGTCAGAAAATTTAGCATCCTTCATGCCAATGACCAGATCAAGCTGATTGACAGCAAGGCGGTGCAGATTGGCATCTGTTTGGTCGAGGGCAAGCTCCGGCAAAATGTTGTCCTGCGTCTCAAGCAGTGGAGTGAGGATTTTGCTGATGAGCCAATTTGCGTGGGAATCGGCGTAGCCAATTCGCAGGACATTCCGCTGACTTTTGTGAAAGCTCTCCATCCATTCTTTTGAGCGGTAGTAGATTTCGAGGATTTGCCGTGCATCGGGCAGGAACTGCCAGCCGATTTGCGTCAGCGTCACCGAACGGGTGGTACGCTGAAAAAGCTGCACGCCCAGCTCGTTTTCCAGACTTTTGATTTGACGGGAGACGGCGGGCTGCGTCATGGAGAGCTGCTCGGCAGTCCTGGCGTAGTTCAGTGTCTTTGCGAGGGTGGCAAAGCATTCCAACTGTTGCGTGTTCATGGAAATCACCTCATCCCTATTATAACATGTCACACGCATTATTGATACGTCTAGCGTATCAATAATGCGAAATTTGCATTTCACAACCATGGCTGTTCCTGTTATTATGAACCTGTCGAAAGTTAATGCCAGCTAAAAGAAAGGATGATTCACATGGCACTCAAGAATTTAGCAGCATGGAACAAGAAGGCAACCATGAACCTGACCGGCTCCTCCTGCGGATCCGGCGACAAGATTATGTCCGTGGCTTGCGGTTCCGGGGATAAGGTTTTGCCTGCCGCTTGCGGTTCCAGCGACAAGGTCGTGCCGACGGCTTGCGGCTCCGGCGACAAGTAATTTTGGTGTTCCGGTGGGCATGAATGTCCCCGTGGGGGTCGTAGGTGCAAAATACACCTACATCCGATGACAGGAAAAAGCAGGGAGGGCGGTCGAGTGAAACCGTATTTTTCATTTCAGTGGCATATCACCGATGATTGCGACCAGCGCTGCAAGCACTGTTATATTTTCGCCGAAAGCAAGGAGAAATGTATCAGCAGCATGACGCGGAAGCAGATGACGGCTGTACTGGAAAACTGCGAGGATTTTTGCGAAACCTTTGACCGCCGGCCCTACTTCTACCTGACCGGGGGAGATCCCATCCTGCATCCAGATTTTTGGTGGTTGCTGGAAAAATTCCGGGAAAGGAGCATTCCCTTTACCATCATGGGGAATCCCTTCCACCTGACGGAGGATGTATGCAGACGCATGAAGGAATGCGGCTGTGTGCGCTATCAGATGTCTATAGACGGTCTTCAGGAAACCCATGATTGGTTCAGGAAGCCGGGCTCTTACAAAACTACTCTGGAAAAAGTAGCCTTGCTAAATGGATCAGGAATTCGCTCCATCCTCATGACCACCGTTTCCGGGAAAAATATAGACGAAATACCGCAAATTATCGATGCGGCAGTGGCGGCGGGAGTGAAGGTCTATACCTTTGCCCGATACTGCCCCACAAGCGAGGAAAAGGATACCAATATCACGCCTCGGCGTTATCGGGAACTCTTGGTCGAATGTGACAAGAAATTCCGCGCCTATGAGGAGGCCGGCTGCGAAACTTATTTCCATCGCAAGGACCATCTTTGGACGCTCTATGATTACGAAGAAGGAAAATTTACGATTCCAGAGGATGCGGAGCCTGATATGATTTACGGTGGTTGTAACTGCGCAAGCGGGCATTTGACGATACTGCCAACGGGGGATGTCTATGCCTGTCGCAGGGTGCTGGACAGCTGCGTAGGCAATGCGCTGAAAGACAGGCTGACGGATTTGTGGGTAAACGAGCTGGAAGATTATCGGGAATATGATAAATTTGCCAAGTGCAGCAAGTGTGAGCTGAAGGCATGGTGCCGTGGCTGTCCCGCCGTAGCATCTGCCAATTCCGGCGGAGATTTTTATGCCGCCGACCCGCAATGCTGGAAGGAGATTTGAGAGATATGGATATACTCACGCTGATGAAGGAACGCCGTTCTATTCGGAAATACCAAGACAAACAAGTTCCAAGGGAACTGGTGGACAAGATTGTGGAGGCAGGGCTTTATGCCCCGAACGCCGGAGGCGGTCAGCGCAGTATGATTATCACTCTGCACAATGCGTATTTGGCGAAGAAGTTGGGCAAACTGAACTTCGCTGCCTTTGACCGCAGTAAACTCATGGGCGGACATGTGTCCGATGAGCAGCCCTCCATCATTGATGATGTGAACATCAAGAACGGCTTTTACGACGCCCCAACGGTCTGTGTAATTTTCGGTCAAAAGGACTTTCCCTTCAATGTAGCGGATGCTTTCTGCATAGCGGAAAATATGATTTTAGCGGCTCATTCGCTCGGGGTTGATTCCTGCATCGTTTCCCGTGCCGAGGAAACCTTTGCCCTGCCGGAAGGCAAGGCGTTCATGGAGGAATGGGGCGTGTCGGACACGATGGAGGCCAAGGCTTTTGTGACCTTGGGCTACCATGCGGGAGACTATCCTATGGGCAAACCCCGCAAAAAGTGCCGGAATATTGTGATTGAGTAGTTTATGGGGGAGACTTTTCGATGAACTTGATTAAAGGAATGCATCACGCTGCCTTGCGTTGCTGCGGCAAAGCCGAGATGGACGCTGTCATCACATTTTATTGTAACGTGCTGGGCATGAAGAGACTTCGGAGCTGGGGCGAGGACACAGAAGCCGGCGCCATGCTGGATACGGGCAGCGGCGTGATTGAGCTCTTTGCCAACGCCGAGCCGGGACGCAAACCTGGACAGGTTGACCATATTGCCTTGGCTACCGACAAAGTAGACGATTGCATGGCGGCCTGTGCCAAGGAAGGACTGAAAGTCATCATGGCACCGCAGGACATTGTCGTACCCTGCGAGACGCCCTACCCCTTGCGTATTGCCTTTGTAGAGGGCAAAGCCGGGGAAATCATTGAATTCTTTGACGAGAAGTAAGAAAGAAGGGTTAAGACCATGCATTTTTCCAGCGGTATCAATCGTCCTCCTTATGAGGCCAATGACGAATTTTTGCAGATTACATCAGGCTGCAGTCATGGGAGTTGTAAATTCTGTACCTTTTACAAGGAAAGTCCCTTTTCCCTGTCGCCCATGGAGGAAATAGAAGCTGACATTAAAGAACTGGCTCATTCGGGCTGGAGATTTGACCGCATTTATTTGCAGGGGGCTGATCCCTTCATTCGCAAGACCGAGGACTTGCTGAAAATCGCCGACATGATTTATCATTATCTCCCTCGGGTGAAATCCATCGGCGGCTACGCCCGTGTGGACAATCTCAAAAACAAGACGGTAGAGCAGGTGAGACAGCTCAAGGATGCGGGCTACAACTATTTCTACTTCGGCGTGGAAAGCGGCGATGATAAACTCCTTGATCGCATGAACAAGGGCTATCATGCTGATTATGTGTTGCATGAATGTCATAAGATGGACGAGGCAGGGATGCCATGGATTGCCAACTTCCTGGGCGGTCTGGGAGGGCACGGCTGGGGGCTGTCCCATGCACGGGAAACGGCAAAGCTATATAATCAGCTAAAACCCGCCATGATTTACGCTTCGGAACTTACGCTCTTCCCTGATACCCCTCTTTCCCGTGACGTGTCGGAAGGAAAATTCGCCGAAGCCACGGAGAGGGAGCGCATCGAAGAAATGCAGGAGTTTATACGCTGCCTGATCGTCCCCACCATTTTCCGCGCCGAGCATGTCACCATGCCTGTGCGCATCAACGGCAGAGTGCCGGAAGATAAGGATGCCATGATCAGCCGTTTGCAGGAAACCATAGACGAGAACGGCGAGGAAAGGCTGCAAATGTATCGAAGCAGCGTGTACAGCCTGTAAGAAGGTGTCAACGTGATTCTCTACTTCAGTGCCACAGGCACCAGTAAATATGTGGCGGAACAAATCGCCAAGGCAACCAACGACAAGATTGTTCCGCTGAAAGAATTGGTACGACAGGAGACGTATTCCATCGCTGTGCCAGAAGGGGAAAATTTCGGGGTGGTCATGCCGACTTATTGGGAAGGCCTGCCTGCGATTTTGCTGGACTATCTGCAAAAAGTCGAGATAAATTTGGAAGGGAGCAGCCATTACTGCTATTTTGTGGCTACTTATGGATGCGACTATGGTAATATTTTATCCACGGCGCAAAGGGGATTCAGCAAGGTGGGAATTCAGTTTGACAGCTTGTATGCGGCTCGTTTTGTCGATAATTGGAGTCCCATGTTCTACCTGAAAGATGCCCAGCACAACCGCCTCGCCGAGGAAAATGGCGAGGCCGAGACTCGTACCATCATAGAGCAGATACTGCGCCGTGAAAAGGGGCACAGTTTGCCAGATCAGATGTCAAGTATCATGGCGGCGGCAGCTAAGGCAAATTACAACCGCATCCGTAAAACGAAAAACTTCCGTCTGGACAGGGAAAAATGTATCGGCTGCGGGCTATGTGCTAGACAATGCCCCCTCGATGCCATTGTCATGCAGGAAGGAAAGCCAAAGTGGGTCAAGGAAAAATGTACCCTGTGTCTCGGATGCTTCCATCGTTGTCCGGCGGCAGCGATTGACTACGATGGCGGACTGCGCAACGGGCAGTATGTCAATCGTCATGTCACGCTGGATGATTGAAAGGGGGATAACGATGAATTACAGGCAAATGGGTGAGCGGGTTTACATCCGCATCGACAAAGGTGAGGAAATTCTCGCACAGATGGTGGACGTGTGCCGACAGCTTCACATATCCGCCGCGACATTTCAAGGCATCGGGGCTTGCGGCGAGGTGGAAGTAGCAACTTATATCCCGGACAGGCAGGAATTTCTGCCCCATGTGCGGAATGGTATGCTGGAGATGATTTCCCTCATGGGAAATATCGTGACCGGAAGGCAGGGGGAATTGGTGCAGCACGCCCATGCTCTCTTTTCTGCCTTTGATGAAGCAAAGGGATGTATAGACTATCTTGGCGGTCATTTGAAAAAAGCGACGGTGCTCTACACAGCGGAACTGGTTCTTGTCCCTGTGCAGGGCGGCAAGATCGGGCTGAGATATGATGCAGCTACGGGAATTGATGTCTGGGATTTGGAGGCATAGGTATGATTTGGCAAAAAATGCTCTATGGGACTGGCGCACTTCTGCTGAGTACGGCGATTCTGCTGGCGGGAAGCATGGAAATAGGCGAGGCGGCTAAAGCCGGGAGCAGCAACGCACAGGATGTGCTAGTGCGGGCGCAGGAGCGTGATGCGACGTTTGCGCCCGCCATACGCTATTTTATGCAAGCGCCGGAAGCCAAGGGCAGTGATACGCCCTACGGGAACAATACGGTGGCAGGGCATTATGCGCAGGCCGGTGATGCCAGAATTTACTATGAGATTTATGGCAAGGGGAAGCCGCTGTTTGTTTTTCACGGCGGCGGCGTGGGTACGCCCTATGAAATGGGACAGATGATTGACAACTTACGAAAAAATTACCAAGTGATTGTCGTGTCCACCCGCGGACACGGACGCTCAGAAATCGGACATTCGGAGCTGACCTATGAGCAGAAGGCGAATGATATGCTGGCGGTGATAAAGGAAGTCACCGATGAGCCAGCCGTCCTGCTGGGCTTCAGCGACGGCGCATACACGGCCTACAAGGTCGCTTCCATGTACCCGGAATGCATAGAGCGCATCGTGGCCATCGGTGCAGGTACACTCAAGCCAGGTTTTTTCAGCGGGGAAATGAAGGTAGCGGATTTAGAGAAAATAGATGCAGCTTTTATAGAGCAGCAGAAAAAAATCATGCCGGAGCCGGAACGCTATCAGGAATTTTGCACGAACTATATGAAATTCTGGAGCAAAATGGAAGTCGGCGAAGATTTCCTGCGGACGATTGAATGCCCAGTGCTGTTGATTGCCGGAGACGAGGATGACCATGCGCCTTTGGTGACGATGGTGGAGGCAGAGCAGTATATCCCAAAAGCCAGCCTATGTATCGTCCCCAAAGCATGGCACACGGCATTTCTTGATAATTTTGATGTAACATGGACAGCGATAGAGCAGTTCTTGCAAACGGATAAAGCAAAGCTAATCGGCAGCAGGAAAGTGGAGTATAACAGAAAATAATGTGATATAGGTTTTTGGGGGGTGCAAAATCCGAGCCGAGGGGGTGCAAATGCACCCCCTTCTCTTTTTGCGGAAGCATTGTCCTGCGCGGCTTCCAAGGCATACTCGCTTAACGATTGACAGGGGGGTGCAAGGGGGTTCATCGTTAAGAGGGTTTAGGGGGTGCATCGTTAGATTGTATCATTTTGATTGGTAAAGGGGAACTCCTCATCACCATCATGAGCAGCCTGGCACAGGAAGAAAGCCGGATCATCTCGGAAAACGTCACCTGGGGCCATCGGAAGCGGTTCACCGTCAACTTCCTGACCAAAGAAACGAAAGCGAATGAAGGGGAAGTGCCGCAGTACTATGTGGAAAATAACCACGAAGCCATCATCAGCCCGCAGGTCTTCGACTGGGTGCAGGAAGAAATCAAGCGGAGGCGTGACGAGAGGAGCCGTTACAGCGGCGTCTCCATCTTCTCCAGCAAAATCAAGTGCGGCCAGTGCGGCAGCTGGTACGGGGCCAAGGTCTGGCATTCGACCGACAAGTACCGCAGGACCATCTACCGATGCAACGATCAGTTCAAGAGCCATTGCAAGACACCACATCTGACAGAGGATAATATCAAGGAAGCCTTCGTCCGGGACGCCAATCAGCGTTGTAGATTCCTTTTGTTCCAGTATACCATGACGGCGCAGATTTGTAAGGAAAAGGGTGAACCTGCCTATGCACACGGGGGTGTTCAAAATCCCTGCTATCGTTCGATTGTATCAGATACAGACACCTTTGAGATCGGTGCTGTGGATGGTGAAGAAGGGCAATCTCATAGAGAAAATGTATAACGAAAGCTAAGATATAAGCATTTCACATTTCCATGTAGGGCAGGTAAGATAAGAGTAGCAAGAGACGAAGATAAGCACTTGGAGGAAAATAGAGAGGAGAGGAATCATGAACGTTTTAGTCATTCATGGCAGCATGAGAAAGAATGGCAACACGAAAATCTTGTCGGAAGAATTTGTGCGCGGAGCCAAAGAGGCAGGCCACAAGGCAGAAATCGTGGAACTGCGTGATAAGAAATTTGGCGATTGCCTTGGCTGCAGGGCTTGTTTCAACAACGGCGGCAAGTGCGTACAACAGGATGATATGGCAGAGATTTTGGACAAGTTGCGGGGAGCTGATGTTATCGTGCTGGCTTCTCCCATGTACTATTTTACCTGGACAGGATTGATGAAGCGTTTCCTTGACCGCACTTATCCCCTTTTGACAACACTCCATGACAAGGATTTTTACCTGATTACCTTGGGAGGAGTGCCGGACAAGAAGCTCATGGCCAATATCCTGTCTGATTTCAGTAAGTATGTGGCTTGCTTCAGCGAGTTCAACCCCCATGCCAATATGAGGAATGCCGGAGCCATCATCGGCACTTCGGCTCTGGCACCGGGAGCCATCCGTGCCTCGGCGGCCATGCAGGAAGCCTATGAAGCGGGCAAGAATCTTTGACTAGGAGGGAAGAGCCATGTTTATTATCCATGAAACGTTGAATCCGGAAAAGATACCACAGGGCAAGGAAGATGGATTTTAAACGATTGTATAAAAAAGGGGTTCAGACCTTGTTTGGAGGTATATTTATGGCAAATTCCTTTTGCTCAGCCCATTCTATCCGTACCACGGAGGGGAATATGCCCATGGTGCATTGGGCAGTGGTGGAATCTACGCCGGGAGGTATGACAGCTATGGGACGCATTGCCCAGGAAACGGTTGGACCGCAGTCGGCCCGCGAAGCAGGCACGTATGCGCTGTATGGTGGTGTCGATGCCCAGAATCCAGATGTGATGAGGCTTCTGGAAATCTATGAAAGCTATGAAGCTTATCGCATACACAGCACCAGTGAAGCTTTTCAGGCATATCGGGCAGCCAGACTGCCTGTTCTGAAAAATTTGCGGATATTGGAAGCGAATGGCATCGCCTTGGAGCAAAAAGACAAGGGCGTGGGCAAGGTGGTTTACATGCACCGCTATGAAGTCATCCCGGAAAAGCTGGCCAAGTATCAGAAGCTGACAATCCAGGAGGCTCGCAGGGCTGTAAACGAAGATGACGGTGTTCTGGGGATGTTCGTTACTGCAGAACACGACGCACCAAACGTCATCCATACCATGGAAATCTATCGTGACAGAGAAGCTTTCGAAAAATATCAGGCTTCCGAAGCATGCCAAACATATATGATGGAGGTCATGCCTATGTTCAGCATGACTCACATGGTTGAGAATATGCCTGGCAATATCGTGCTTAGCGATAAGGGAATCCATAATAAGTGATTATGGGGGAGCGGTATGAAAAATAAAATTATCTATGGCATCACCGTAGATGTCATTGGGGTCATGCTGGCTTCCATCGGCTAGAGACTAGTGACTAGAGACTAGTGACGGGGATGTGAAAATCATTTTTTCACACCCCCATTTTTCAAATCAAAATCCCCGCCAGATGGTCCACCTCGTGCTGGATGATCTGGGCCGGAAAGCCTGTGAACTCCAGA
>ULSU01005000.1_pt1 | contig 13079 bp, 5 predicted proteins | sample 1956941 | NCBI WGS metagenome assembly ULSU01 (sample SAMEA4835715, study PRJEB28245) | human gut metagenome | biome: gut microbiome; material: fecal sample | place: Denmark | collected 2008
TGCCTGGGCACTATAAAGCCGTTCCTGCAATATCCGGGGACATACGCGAAAGATAGAATGAACGTAATGAAAGGAATTATAAAGATGAAATTGACTCGTATTTTGTTACTGTGTCTGGCTGGTTTTCTTGCCGCCTGTACCGATGATGATATCAGTCTGATGTCTGTGAATGGCGGACGGGGAGATATGATGACCTTTGACAATGCTGCTGCAGGCTTGCAATATAATGCAACTGATGGAACATGGTTTGCGAAGGATAAACGTGTTCCGTTGGTCGGTCCCGGTCGTGTAGTGGATAATATTTCCGGAGGTTTTGTATCTGCTCTTGAGACTACGGCTTCCGGCATGGAATCGGTAGTCAATACGGATCTGACGGATGCGTTTGTCTCGAATGGACTGGCTGCAGCTAATGTTGGTGGAAATCAGCTGCTGGCAGTAAAAGATATGTATCGCACGTATGCAGGAGGACAGGAAGTAGGCTTTGTGATCGGAGGTGATGAAAAGAATACGGTTCTTTCTGCTGATGTTCTGAAACTGCTGGTTGTTTCTACTTATATGGACGATCAGCTGGTGGAAACTTCCAATGCAAGTACCGGAGGAAGTCTGGTCGGTCTGGATCTTCTGAGCGCTACTGTTAACAATGGAAATCAGGTTGTTTCTATCAAAACAACGGAAGGAACGAAATTTAATAAGGTTCTGTTGTCGACTACCGGTGTATTGAATGCAGATGTGATTGCGGGAAGCATGAAGGTATTTTATGCTTTTGTCGGAACAAATCCGGAAAAGCCTTTGCTGAAGTCTGACGGTGCATCTATTTATGATGGACAATCGGGCTGGACTTATGATATGCCGAACAGTGATGAATTGATTGATGAAGATTTGACTAATGGATCAAATTTGAAATTGACAGGAGGACTTATTGGTAGTATTGCTGGTTTGCTACGTTTAGACCATCGCGTGACTGTAGCTTCTGAAGAAATGATTCCTGCAGGCGTGGAAGTCGGGTATCGCTTCTCGCAGGAAAAAGTCTTGACTTTGGGACTTTTTAATAAGGTTGAACTGGAAACTTATAGCGAAGCGGATGATAATGCGTCGGTTGATCATTATGAAAGCAATGGATTGTTGGGCCTCTCATTGTTGGGAGGAGGAAACGGCGCTTACAGTCTGATGACAACCGCTCCCTGTAAGTATCTGTATTGGCGCATGACCGGCCTGAATGTAGATTTGGGACAGATGACACTGCATTATGCGTATGTCCGTGAACCGGTAACATTGGATCCGACCGCTTATTACACGACTCCGGAAACAGTTGAAACAGCTTATGCTTCGTATAAATTCATGACTCCGTCAGAAGGTGATGTCTCTTTGACAATAACTCAAAATGACTCAGAGTCTCCAGCACAGATAATTCAAGACAAGCATCTGATTGTCGGTATGAAGGAAGGACAAACTTATAAAGTTGATGTGACATATACCGCACCGGATGGTTTGGGAAGTTTTACAGTTCCGGTAACAATTACTCGTACTTCATCAGCAGCTACGGCTTGCACATATCAGTATTTATCTGGGACTTCAGGAAGTGATGTAACTAATGGCTGGCATGTCGATGAAGCCGGAGAATATTGGGGGGTAACTTTGATAAACCTGGTAAATAATACGGATCGTGTTCTTAATTCAGATCAGACCGATTATGCCAGCCTGACTTCAGCCGTGAATCTGCTGGAACACGGTACTATGCTGGCTCTGAAGAAAGATGGAACGGTAACACCGGGATCTGGCGAAACAATCCGTGTCGGATTTACCCTACAGGGAGGTACGGAATTGCTGGGACTGAGCGCTCTGAAATTCTTTACCGTGAAATTATATGATCAAGCTGGTAATGAAGTAGCCAATAAGGTTTCAACATCCAATAATGGTGTGTCTCTGGGGCTTATCAATGGTTCGGGAGACAAACTGGCCGTGAGTGTAGAGACGGATCAACCATTCAGTACCGTTGTGCTTGGTACTGCGGGATTGCTTGGAGTGCAATTGTCCAATCTGCGTATATATAATGCATTTATTGTACGGAATGCACAGGATTGTCAGGTCGGTTCAGAAGTGGATGCCTGTTCGGAAATCATGACTCCGGCAAACAGTAACCTGGATATTAATTATGACTGGACAAAGTTTGTAGGAATCAATGTGGGATGTTCGCATACTCGTTTGTCCAACTGGATTGATGGGGATCCGGAAACGGCAGCCATCGTGGCAATGCCGGTTTCTGTGGGTGGTTTTACAATCGGTGCAACTTTCGATCAGATGGCAGCAGGACAGCCTATAGCGTTTACCATGAGCGCTCCTGAGGGAGTTGCCGATGTCAATCTGATTTCCTGGATGACGGTAGAAGTAATGGATGAATCTGGTAATGTAGTCGAAGAAATCAATCAGAATAATGGATTACTCTCTTTGGGAGCATTGGGTGGAGATGAAAAGAAATACATTGAGGCCATTCCGTCAAAACCCTATAGTGGTATCCGGGTGAAAGTAGCCGGAATTGTGGCATTGGGGGATTATTTGTTCTATGGCATCTATGGAATGCGTGATGCGGATGGCAATGGGGTTCCTGACTGTACGGAAGAAAACGTAGATCCTACGGTGGACCATATCATTGCTACTCAATTTGATTATCATGTCTGTCAGCCGGAAAATCTGAAACCGGGTTTGTCCGGAGGCAAGGACGGGCGGACGTATAAGTTTACACTGATTCCGTATGATCCGGAAACAATGAAAGATGATTCTAGTCGGGAACCAATCTCTTATACGGTTACAGGCAGTCAGGGTATTGCTGATTGGACGATTCAAACGGAAAAACTTCCGGCAGGTGATTACTATCTGACTATAGTATTGGCTGAAGGAGAATCGTTGGAGGAAGGGGAAACAACTGATTATCCCAACCGAATCTTGTTTCACATTCATCCTTCTCAGATGAAATGGACAGGGACAAAGAGTACTGACTGGAACGAACCGGATAACTGGAGTCCTGCGGGAGTTCCCTGGAAATGTACAGATGTCCTGATTCCCGCCGGATTGTCCAATTATCCTGAACTGGAATCTGGAAAAGAATATAATTGTGCCAGAATCCAGTTTGCTTCTCAGAATGGAAACGTAGGTGAAGTAGTCAATACTCACTATCTGAATTATGAGGAAGCCTGGGTGGACTGGGAACTGGAGCCGGGAGTATATCGGATGTTCTCTGCCCCGTTGAAAGAAACATATACCGGTGATATCTTCTGTTCCCAGTGGGAAGGCCCGGAAGAACGTGTTTCAGACTTTGCAGGCTGCTGGCGTTCCTATACGGAAGCGTATTATCCTTCAAAGGGGCATCGTTTTACTCCGCTCATTTACCAGCGTATGTGGAATTATACAACTTCGAATGTAACAGCAGACGGATCGTATGTGACGGTCAATCCGGAAACGGGCAATAACTGGACCGGGACATTTAATCTGGTCAATGAACCGTATCGTGCCGGTCGGGGAATGCTGGTAAAGGCAGAACCGGATACCCGTGCCGGAGAATCTTATAAGATTGTATTCCCGAAACGTCATACCGATTATGTCTACTATGATTATTCGACAAAGCAGGAAACAGGTATGACAACCAGTCTTTCCCGGAATACGTTGAATATCGGACGTTTCATTTATGAAGGCGAGAGCGGATCTGTCAAGAGTGGCTTGCATATCTTACTTGAGAACAAGCGTCCCGGAGATACATTCATGGCCGGTAATCCTTTTATGGCACACATTAACCTGAGTGAGTTCTTTAAATTGAACCCAACGGTCGGGGCTGTTAAATTCCTGGTTAAAGAGAATGGCAGGTATCAGTATCAGCAGATTTCTCGTACAGATGCAGAGACACGGCAGATTGCACCGATGGAAGGTTTCCTGGTTGTAGTGGGCGATGCCTATAAAAACATGAACCGTTATAAGTTGTATATACATTTTAATGAAGCTATGTTGGAAGCAAAAAAATAATCGATGATCATGAGAACAATATTCAGAACTATTTTCATGGGAGGCCTGATGCTCCTGGCGGCATGTAAGGCAGATGTTCCCGTAGACTCGCCTTCCGATGGAGAGGAAGCAGGAACAGAGGATCAGCCGGAACTGACCATTGCGGTGGGAAGTGATTATCTGGAAAGCCGGTCGCAATTGACTTCTTCTGAAGGACTTCAGCATATAGAGTCCATGTATGCTTATGTTTTTGCTCCGGACGCCGGGTCAGATGAAACTTGTGTTTATGTACAGAAACTGGAATGGGTTCCTGCCAGCGAGGCAAATGTACAGAACCCGTTCCGGACCCGTTTAAAGTTTGATACCCGGTCTTATTCCGGCAAGGAGCTGACTGTAATGGTCGTTGCCGTGGATAATAATGAAGATACTTATAATTTCCCGAATGGAGAGAAAACAGATCATGATGATCTGGAGAGCCTTAAAGGTTTGACTTTGGATCAGGCTAAGCTGAAACTGGCTCAAGGTAAGTCAGGAGACGATATGTGTCATACGGAGATTTTTGCAGGATGGCAGAAATTTGAATATGGAGATCAGTTGATCAGTGTGACATTGAATCGTTGTGTGGCTGGAGTGTTGTGTTATGTTACGGATATTCCGGCGATGTCGGGTGAAAAGAAAGCTACAACCATGAGATTGTGTTTACGGAATGAGAAGCTTGGAACGGAGTTTTCTTTGAAACCTGTGACGAAGGAAGTTACACAGCCGGATGGCAGTCGGGTAACAGTAAACAGCTTTTATTCTTATGCAACTGTCTTAACTGCTGATCAGACCCTGGCTTCATGTGACTTGTCCGGTTATGAAACCCGGGAGGATGGAAGATTGCTGTATATCCCCGCTATGGATAATGGTGGGGTGAAGACAAAGGAAAATTCAGTGCTGTTGTCTGCCTATTTGTTACCCTTGAAATCTACTGCAACTTCTTCGCCTGAAAACTCTACGTTGGTTTTATATTTGGATTATGCTGACGCTAATGGTGGTAACACAGAAAGTAAAGAATATAAGATTGTTTTAGGGAGTACAGAAACTGAACGTTATGCATATTCTCTTGAAGCCAACCGGATCTATAGTATTGGCAGCAAGCCTGTTTCGGATGAGGTGGAGTCTGACCGTCCGGCTAGTCTGGAAGGAACAAGTATAGAATTGAACGTAATGGATTGGGATGTAGTAGATTTTGCGACAGAATATCCGCAATATTCTCTTGATACCCGTATGGTGGTTCCTTATAATACGGAAAACTATATATTTGATTGTATTAATACCACTTTTACGATGCGTATCATTCCTTCCTCGAATACGGGAGCATGGACTCTTACCTCTGAAACGAAATCTACAGGCCTGGTGAAAGAAACTAATCTTATGAATTTTATTTATTTCCGGAAGGCTGGTACTACTGATTCATGGGCAAATCAGTTGGAGTGTTCAGCAGCGGAGGCAAAGAATCCGATGGATGTGGAGGTACAAGTTTATGACTTTGTAGAAGATCGTGATTATAGTTCTATATCACAATATCCGACATTACAGGAAAAATTAGAAAACGACTATCGAACTGCGAATATTTTGTTGTATGAAGGAGGTATAGAGAAATTGTCATTACCTCTCAAGCAGTATAATGCTTTAATCGTTACTATGTCTGATAAAGCGAAGTCCAAACGTGCCTTTTCCAGACTGGACTATGGTCAGACCTTTGATTGGAATACAGGAGAACATTTACAAGATACAAAGCAATTACAGTGGGGATTTTGGGAGTCTACGCCAGGATACTACCCTAATGATGAGGATGATGGATATGAAAATCTTAAAGAAGCTAGGGATCAGGCAGGGTGGCCGTCTAGTGCAATTCAACTTTGCTCAAAGTCAAGTTTAGGGGGTATAACTCCGGCTGACTATTGGTATTTGCCGGCAAAAAATGAATTAAAAGCGCTGTTTGAATTTGTTGTTGGGGCTGGGGAAGTACAGTCTATGGGAATCTCAACAGATACTTATTATCATACCAGTACAGGTAAAACGGGAGTTGTGCCGTATGCATTTAGTGATCATGTTGTGTATATAACTTCAGGAGAAGTAAAAACAGATTATGTAAAGCGTAAAACATGGGGAAATTGTCGTCAGGCTCGTCATTTGTAATAATATTATGCGTATGAAATTGAAAATATGGATAACTTTCTTGATGGCGGGATTATTGTTTTCCGCGTGTCAGGAAGACAGGATGGAAAAGGATGGTCAGTCTTTTCAATCCGGAAAGGTAACAGTTGAATTACTGGCCGGAAGATCTGATGTCATAGAGAGCCGTGTTACTGATCCGGGAACCGAAGCAGATCAGCGTATAGAGAATGCCTTATTGTTTGTTTTTGATACGGACGGTAATTGTGTGGCAAAACAGTGGATGGAGATGGAAGGATATACCACTCAGGAAATCTTTCTTCCTTCTTCTAGTAAGTACATACATGCAATTTGTAATTTGATGGATCCGGATGCGGTTATGTCCAGGGTAACTGCATTGGAGGATCTGGAAGCAGAGGCCGTGACTTTGACAGAGGCTGATGAAGCTTTTAAAGGAAAATATGTGATGTATGGAAAGTCGGAAGATGTCAGTTCTTTGACAGAGGGAACAAACGTTCAAATAGAGGTTCAACGATTGGCTTCTCAGTTTCAGGTAGCTGTCAGCTTTCAGCCGACCAGTACTGACGATCAGTTCAGTATAAGTAAGATCAGTGTAAAATCTCTTCCCAAAGGAAGTTGGATTGTGCCAAGAGATGTTCCCGGAGGAACTGTTACTGGAGGAGAACCGGTTTATACTTCAGGAAATCAAGGTGACTGGATGCAGAGTTTTTCATCACCAGCCGGACGTTATTTTGATGAACTGATCTTATCTCCGGAAGAACGTGTGGATGATCAGTCCGTAAAATGGCAAGATGTATCTTTCAGTATGTTTGAGAATCGCCGCGGTTCATTAAGTACTGCTACTGATGATTGGGCTGCCAATTGGCCGGATCTGGCGAATCGGACGGATGATGAGAAGAAGCAGTTTGCACAGTTGTGGAAGGGGACGTATGCAGCCAACTTTGAGAATGCCACATATTTATCCATAGAAGGAATGTATCAGCGTATGGGGATTACATATGCAGCAGAATACAAAGTGTTCTTAGGTGCGGACAACTTCAGTGATTATAATGTGGAACGTAACAAGTTATATAAATACGAAGTAATCATTCGCGCCATTGATGACATGGATACCCGTATTGATAAGGAGGATCTGACTGCTATGACGATACAGGCTTCAACGGAAGGACTGGATGCTCATTGCAATGTGGTGAAAGCTTTGATGTATGCTTCTTCCGCATGGGAGATCTGGGTAGAGGATCCGGATGAACATCCCTGGCTGGAACTTTCGATGTCAGGAGAATATCATCCGAAAATGGTTGGAGCTGCTTCATCTGATGATCAGGCTGCTTTCCGGCTCTCCGGATCAGAAGGTGGATTGAGGTACTTTTATATTCATACAGATGAATATGTTCCTCAGGTTGAAAGTCCGTTAGCGAATAATTCTTTGCCCGTGCGTAGAGGACGTATTGCTTACCGGAAGCAGGGATCTACTGATGAACCGTCTTATCTGACCGTAACGCAATATCCTGCACAGATGGTTGTTCTTCATATTGGTTATGACGTTCATACGATGAAAGAAGTAAGGGATACATTCTATGTAGAACGTATTTTGGAACGCAAGCATATGGGCTGGGGATTTTATCATTACTGGAGCTTTATTACAGACGATCTGATTGCTTCGGGGCAATGGGATGGCTTATCCAATACGCGGAAGTTGTATGATGTGGCAGTAAATGGAGATAAGTGGGGAGTTGAATCTGCTTATGAGAAAAATACTGATGGCATTTGGGTTGGCCGCAAGGATAAGGAGCAGCTTAATGGTATGGCTTTAGGATATATCCTGGAAAAAAATCGGGATAGAAATGGAAACGGAGAGATTGATTATAACGAAATCATGTGGTATATGCCTGCAGCCAAAGAACTTCAGGCTCTGAGTGAGGCTTTGGATGAAAATCATGTTGTATTTAGTGGGAGTGATGACTATTTCCACTCTTCAACACCTTCGGCAGCTGATCCGGCAGGAGTCACTCCTGGCTTTTCTTATTATGTCAGAATGACTGACGGGAAAAAAGGTGTTGGACGTCGTGACAGAGATTATAATGTAATAGCCTGCCGGAGAAAGAATGCCTGGAAGGGACCTCAGACCGGAGAGGTAGGCGGTTCTGTAAATGATGCAGGTGAGATGGAAGATGAGGAAGTAATCATGCCTAAAAAATAAATGTATGTTGGATATGAAATGTCTTGGAATAGGAATTATATGTATGGCTTTGGCCATGTGTGGATGTAGCCAACATGAACAGGAAATGAAGCAGGAGGGGCAGGACTTAACCTTTCAACTTCAGTCGCGTGTTGGGAATGAGATCTCTGAAGATTTGTCGAATCGTCTGGTGCGGCTTTATGTAGCAGAACGTTTGTCGGAGCATCAGAACGGAGAAGATCTTCATTGTCGCTTTTTCGAAACACTGACAGGCAGTGAATATCATTTGACCGGACTTGAAGGGCAATGGTTTAAATTTGCTTTTGTTGCTGTGCCCCGGTTGGAGGGCATTGATTCTGAGTCAATTTATTCAGAAGAATCTCCTGAAGAGCAGACTTGTGATTTTAATAAGCTGTTGCTGGATTATTCTTCTGTCATGGACTATCAGAAAGAGGCTGTTAATTCGGATGCTGATCTGCATTTGTACCGGAAGATTATTGACCGTTGGGTAGATGCGGATTCTTCACCCCAGACTGAGGATGTGACCTTGGAGCGTATAACCGGAGAACTGGTTCTGAATATGGGAATTCCGGAAGATCAGTTTGACCTGAAGGATCGCGATATTGCATCCATACAATTAATTCTGAATAAAGTGCCGGTTACGATCTGGTTACATGATGAGGCAGAGAATCAGGTGCTGACAGGATCAGTTACAAAAGATTATATTTTTGATACATGTCCGGTTGTGGGAAGCAAACAGAAGCATATTATTAAACTGGTATTACCTCCATGTACATTAGATGCAAGTATTAATGTAATATTTAAGGACAAAGAATCTGACCAGACTTTACCTGATACTGAGACTTATTCATTGATGGGAGACGGAAATACCAGGATACAGATTCGTCCGAATACACGTACTACCGTGCTTTTCAACGGTATGACTTCGGAAGAATTTGAAGTTCGATATGCAGGATTTGCAGAGAATTCAGAAGCGACGGATGACGCGATGATTGATGTTGATTCTGATTGGAACGGTTGGTCAAACTAATTAAATGATTGAGGAAATGAAACGAATTGTAAACTATTTCATATATATCGGAATGCTGGGAATTCTTTCAGCCTGTTCTGAGGATCTGGAAGGTGTGGATGCAGGAACTGATGTACCTGTTCTTGATACGGATTGCTTTGTGGTAGACTATACCGTGGAGGGAAATGAAGGTCTGAGCAGAGGGGAAAATACTTCTCCAATCACATCTCTGACTTATTTATTATATCAGGACGGTGAGCTGGTAAAAGAACGGCAGATCCCGGATATCTCTTCTGAAACTGTCTGGCCTTTGACACGTGAAAATATGACCTGGGAACAGCGTGAAGCCTTAAAGGATACATTGCAGGCCTGGGGAAATTATCAGGTCGTATTTGTTGCCAATGCAGTTTATCCTGCTTCTGGAGAGAATGAAGATGCTGGAATAAGCTATATTACAGGTAAGGATTCTTATCAGACCCTGGCTTTGCAAATGCCTGCTCAGCCTTTTTCTGCTGATAATATGTTTTATTTATTTAGTAGTGAGATTAAAAAAGAGGATGATACTGACCGGGATCATCCGTTGAACTGTCCTGTGACTCTGAAGCGGGTAGTTTCGTGTGTTGAATTGCAACGCATACAGATCCCAGAACCAGAACAAGATGCATATTTAAAGGAACGGACCGGTAAATTATATAATCTTCTTATTGAGATTAAGAAGCAAGGAGCAATTGCAACGAGTGTTAAGGATCAATTGAATGCATTAGCTGATGCTATTCAAACTAAGGCTGGGGAGTCATCGGAATCGTATCCTGATTTAGAGGATTTCCTTAGTAGTATTTGTGATTTATCTATTACCGGTATTACCGGGAATGAAGCATTTAAAGATGAATGTATACAGGCTTTGGTGAAAGAAGATAATGATTTAAGTTCTATTCTAGAAAGACAGATCATTCCTTGGGAAAATACAGAGGTTTCGTTGACTTTCGATAAAACTACTTTTGCTACAGGTTTAAAGATTAGTGATTTCACGGTATCTGGTGGAACTGATGAAGCTCCTGCTGACTATTCTTATGAGTTAGGAAAGGATGGAACATTGAGCTTTATCGGGTTAGGTGTGGATCCTGTGGATCCTAATGCAATTCCTTCCTGGTATAAACTGGTTTCTATTGCATTGACTACGAAGGAAGAAACATCACAAACTGTAACTATTAGTGCATCTTCAACTTCTCCGCTATTTATGCGGGGAGGAAAGAATCAGAAATTGGTCTATGAATGTGATCCTCTTGGAGAAATTCAATTGAACAATGTTTCAGCTGGGGAAAAAGTATCTGAGGAGATAGTTTATGATCTTAGTCAGATTTTGACTGTTCCCGAAACTTATAAAGAGTTAGTAGACCAGGTTATGACCTCTGATCCCTCATTTGGAACTCTTGATGCTTTTAAGATTCCTTTGAAACTTCCGGCTTTAACGGATGAGAATGTAAAGTGTTATGCTACGTTTAAATTACAACCATAAGAATAGAACTATATGAGAAAAATAGCCAATATGATATGGATCTGGATCGGAGTCGGTTTATTGTCGGCATGCGGATCGGATCAACCGGTTGCACCGGATACTTCTGCGCAACAGACACAAACGTTTAAGGTGATTGTGGAAACAATGGGAGAACAGTTTTCCAGAACTTCCCCAATTGCCGCTTCCAGACGTCAGCCGATTACCGGTGCCAGTTCCAGACAGCGTTTTGATAAGCTGGAACTATTGATTCTTGAGAACAAGGTGCCGGCTAAGGTGGTTTATAAGACTTCATTTGACGGATGGAGTAATACGGACAATAAGGTGAGTGTACCCTGGGTCAGTGATTCTGGAGTCGGACGTGAGGCTACCGTAACTTTGACCGGAGCCGAATGTTTGCCTGATGCAGATTACATGGTGTATGCAGTGGGATATGAAAGCGGTTCTTTTGGAGGATATCAGCCTTTTAAAGATGTAAAGATCGGAGATGACTTCCGGACGACTGAAGTTGTGACTCTGCCTGAAGGGGAAGGTTTGACTGAGATATTTGCAGGCGGAGAAATCTTTCACGTGCAGGGTGGAAAGATTTATTCCACTCCTTCGGATCAGGCTGAACTTGAAGATGGAAACATTCATTTGAGGAGACAGGTTGCCGGAACATTCGGCTACTTTACCGGTATTCCGGCTGCGGTTGATGGTAAAGCTGTTGCTGCATTAAGATTGGTGAGAACCCGTAAGAACCAGAGTATTATATTGGGAGGATTTCGCGGAGTGGATGATTCGGAAAACTTCCGGAAAGAGAATGTCATCAATGGAACGAACCCAAGCACGGCTTTCGATGCGAAGCTGGCCGGCAGTGCGGAGAACAATGCGTTTATTGTGTATGAGATCAACCTGGCAAACTGGTTCCCGGGAAATACGGGGAATGCGGCGTTGCCTTTGGATGAGAATCGTGATGGTATACTGAATGCACTGGATACAAACTGGCAGATTGATACAACGATTTTTCCTGAAGGAAGCATCAGTTTGCCTGCTGGAACAGTCTTTGGGGACTCTTATCTGATTTCGGTAGCAATGACCGAAGAAGATATTGCAGCAGGTCTTCCCACTTTTGAATTCCAGGTATTGGATGAAAATGGAAATATATTGAAGTCATGGCCTGTTTATTTACGTGATTTGGGAGGAGAGGAGTTAAACCAGCGAACCATTGTGTCCTTGCCTGAAGGTGGGGAGGGCCGTACAGAAATTACACTGGAAGACAATCCCGAAACGGAATATTGTTATAGTATTGTTCGTAATCGTTTGTATTCTATGGGAGAAAAGGCTCACGGACAGAGTTATGGTGAGGACACCCCGATTGATCTGAATACTGTTTCTACGCTTGTGCTTGACTCACAGCATGAATGGAATACAACAAGTGTCATTCCGTTCTGACAGATAACTGACAGTATATCTTGTTCACCTGTCAAAAAAGGAAGAGCATACACTGATACGGGAAGTGTTTCCAAATTCAGTGTATGCTCTTTCCTTTTTGATACCGTTTCTGCTGTCAGGGGATCAGCAGGGAAGAATCACCGTAACTGAGGAAACGGAAGTCGTGGGCGAGAGCGTAATCGTAGATGGTCCGCCAGTTTCCTTTGACAAAGGCTGACACCAGCAATAGCAGGGTGCTTTGCGGCTGATGGAAGTTGGTGACCATTTTCTGTACGATGTGGTAGGTATAGCCCGGAGCGATGATGATCTGTGTACTGGTGTGCAGGGCTTCCAGCTCGTGACGTTTCATGTAGTCAAGGATCTGTTGAAGCGATTCCACGGTCGTCATCGTAGGATGAGTTTCGTAAGGCTGCCATTGCCGGACGTGCAGTTCCTCCTGTCCGGCATCAGGATGAGAGGCTATTGTCACACCGATGTAGTACAGGCTTTCCAGCGTACGGACTGAAGTCGTACCGACGGCGATGGCTTTTCCTCCGTGTGCGATCAGTTTCTCAATAGTCTGCCGGTTGACGGAAATATATTCGGTGTGCATTTCGTGACCTTCAATTTCTTCACTCTTCACAGGCTTGAAAGTTCCTGCTCCGACATGGAGTGTCACCTCTTCCAGGTCGACAGCTTTGTCACGAAGAGCCTGAAGCACGCGCTCGGTGAAGTGCAGGCCGGCAGTAGGAGCCGCTACGGATCCTTTGATC
>ULSU01076041.1_pt1 | contig 13076 bp, 8 predicted proteins | sample 1956941 | NCBI WGS metagenome assembly ULSU01 (sample SAMEA4835715, study PRJEB28245) | human gut metagenome | biome: gut microbiome; material: fecal sample | place: Denmark | collected 2008
GCATCATAATCGGCAATGTTCATTTCACGCTTTAACATCCGCATCTCCTGACTCAGCTAACAATAAAATTTTTGGCCTTTATAGGCGGTCCTGTTGGACAACGGCGAACAGTATAACCGAATCATTGTGCGATAACAGGTCTTGACAAAGGAATTTACGCAAACGATTACCTTCAGGCTACGCAAGGCTTTGGAGAATAAAGAGCTTGCAACCGGAAACGGATTTCTTTTCAGGTTTGTGATGCAAATTTTTCACTTCATCACATTCTTTCTGAAAAACACCAAAGAACCATTTACATTGCAGGGCTATTTTTTATAAGATGCATTTGAGATACATCAATTAAGATGCAAAAAAAAGGAAGACCATATGCTTGACGCTCAAACCATCGCTACAGTAAAAGCCACCATCCCTTTACTGGTGGAAACGGGACCAAAGTTAACCGCCCATTTCTACGACCGTATGTTTACTCATAACCCAGAACTCAAAGAAATTTTTAACATGAGTAACCAGCGTAATGGCGATCAACGTGAAGCCCTGTTTAACGCTGTTGCCGCCTACGCCAGCAATATTGAAAACCTGCCTGCGCTGCTGCCAGCGGTAGAAAAAATCGCGCAGAAGCACACCAGTTTCCAGATCAAACCGGAACAGTACAACATCGTCGGTGAACACCTGTTGGCAACGCTGGACGAAATGTTCAGCCCGGGGCAGGAAGTGCTGGACGCGTGGGGTAAAGCCTATGGCGTACTGGCTAATGTATTTATCAATCGCGAGGCGGAAATCTATAACGAAAACGCCAGCAAAGCCGGTGGCTGGGAAGGTACTCGCGATTTCCGCATTGTGGCTAAAACACCACGCAGCGCACTTATCACCAGCTTCGAACTGGAGCCGGTCGACGGTGGCGCAGTGGCAGAATACCGTCCGGGGCAATATCTCGGCGTCTGGCTGAAGCCGGAAGGTTTCCCGCATCAGGAAATTCGTCAGTACTCTTTGACTCGCAAACCGGATGGCAAAGGCTATCGTATTGCGGTGAAACGCGAAGAGGGTGGGCAGGTATCCAACTGGCTGCACAATCACGCCAATGTTGGCGATGTCGTGAAACTGGTCGCTCCGGCAGGTGATTTCTTTATGGCTGTCGCAGATGACACACCAGTGACGTTAATCTCTGCCGGTGTCGGTCAAACGCCAATGCTGGCAATGCTCGACACGCTGGCAAAAGCAGGCCACACAGCACAAGTGAACTGGTTCCATGCGGCAGAAAATGGCGATGTTCACGCCTTTGCCGATGAAGTTAAGGAACTGGGTCAATCACTGCCACGCTTTACCGCACACACCTGGTATCGTCAGCCGAGCGAAGCCGATCGCGCTAAAGGTCAGTTTGATAGCGAAGGTCTGATGGATTTGAGCAAACTGGAAGGTGCGTTCAGCGATCCGACAATGCAGTTCTATCTCTGCGGCCCGGTTGGCTTCATGCAGTTTGCCGCGAAACAGTTAGTGGATTTGGGCGTGAAACAGGAAAACATTCATTACGAATGCTTTGGCCCGCATAAGGTGCTGTGATTTGATGTTGCCGGATGGACACATCCGGCAACCCTTGACGCGTTTTAAATTGCCGCGTCGTCCTCTTCACCGGTACGGATGCGAATGACCCGTGCCACGTCGAAGACGAAGATTTTACCATCACCGATTTTGCCGGTTTGCGCCGTGCGAATAATGGTATCGACACAGGTATCGACAATGTCGTCCGGTACGACAATCTCAATTTTCACTTTCGGCAGAAAATCCACCATATACTCCGCACCACGGTACAGCTCGGTATGGCCTTTCTGGCGGCCAAAACCTTTCACCTCAGTGACCGTCATGCCGGTAATACCGACTTCAGCCAGTGCTTCGCGGACATCGTCCAGCTTGAAGGGTTTAATAATCGCATCAATCTTTTTCATGCTATTCCTTGAAAAGGTCGCCTGTCTTTTGATCTGCTAAACGTAACACATAACGCCAATTCATTCCTTGAAATCGTTTGCATCCAGCTCGTGTCGGGAAAGCAGTTTATAAAATTCTGTCCGGTTGCGCCCCGCCATTCTCGCCGCGTGGGTGACGTTGCCTTTGGTGATTTGCAGCAGCTTACGCAAATAGTTGAGTTCAAACTGATTACGTGCCTCAACAAAGGTTGGCAGCGCCGTATTTTCACCCTCCAGCGCCTGCTCCACCAGCGCATCACTAATTACCGGAGATGAGGTCAGCGCCACACACTGTTCAATCACGTTGACCAACTGGCGCACGTTGCCCGGCCAGCTTGCAGTCATCAGGCGTTTCATTGCATCGGTGGAGAACGCGCGGACAAACGGTTTATGTCGCTCTGCCGCCTGGCGCAACAGGTGATTTGCCAGTAGCGGAATGTCTTCTGTGCGCTCCGCCAGTGCCGGAATTTTCAGGCTGACAACATTGAGGCGGTAATAAAGATCTTCACGGAATTCCCCACGCGCCATCGCTTTTGGCAGGTCGCGGTGAGTGGCGGAAATAATCCGCACGTCAATATCAATATCGCGGTTACTGCCCAGCGGGCGCACTTTACGCTCCTGCAACACGCGCAGCAGTTTGACCTGCAACGGTGCAGGCATATCGCCAATCTCATCAAGAAATAGCGTACCGCCTTCCGCCGCCTGGAATAAACCTTCGCGATTGCTGACAGCGCCAGTAAACGCGCCACGTGCATGACCAAACAGCTCCGACTCCAGCAATTGCTCGGGTAATGCGCCACAGTTAATAGCAATAAATGGCTTGCTGTTGCGCGGGCTGGCGTTGTGGATAGCCTGGGCGAAAATCTCTTTCCCGGTGCCGCTCTGGCCGTTAATCAAAACGCTAACGTCTGATTGTGCCACCAGCCGCGCCTGTTCCAGCAAGCGCAGCATCAGCGGGCTGCGGGTGACAATCGCCTCGCGCCAACGTTCGTCGGTGGCTGGCGCGGATTGTTCCAGCGCATCGTCAATTGCCTGATATAGCGCATCTTTATCGACAGGCTTGGTGAGAAAACTGAACACGCCCTGCTGTGTTGCAGCAACGGCATCAGGAATAGAACCATGCGCGGTAAGAATAATTACTGGCATTCCCGGCTGCACTTTCTGGATTTCAGCAAACAGCTGCATACCGTCCATTTCATCCATCCGCAGGTCGCTGATGACTAAATCTACTTTTTCGCGATTCAGTACCCGCAATCCTTCAGCACCACTTTCCGCCGTGACCACACTGTAGCCTTCGCTGGTCAGACGCAGGCCAAGCAGTTTCAGCAATCCCGGATCGTCATCGACCAGTAATAAATGCGCAGGTTTATGGCTCATCAGGAGTGACCTCATCGGTGGATGGCGCGGGCTTTTCACTCTCGTGCGGCGTATCCGGCGAGAAATTTCCAGCCGGTTTGCGGGTCGAGAGCTGGCGTTCAATATCGGTCAGGTTTTCCAGCTTGCGAGTAGTGAGTTCCAGTTGCTGTTGTAGAACGTGATGTTGCTGGCGCAAAGTATCCAGCTCGCTGTCGCTGGACTGCTGGAGTTTGCTGTAGCGTTGGCGCTCTTCCGCCAGTTGCAGTTGCAGCGCCTGACCGTCGCGCCAAAGTTGATACAGTGGGCGAACCTGTGCCGGGATCTCGGTACTTAGCGCATCAATGCGCGCGACCAGCTGGCGGCGCTCATACGGCGTAATTTTGGCGTCGGCGAGCAAAATCCCTTGTTTAAAGGTATTTTGCCAGTTGCCGTCGTCATATTGGCGGGCTTGCTGACGCGACTGCGCAGGCATTAAACGATCAGCACAATCCATCGCCCGCAGCCAGTAAAGCGGATTGGTTTCGGTTGATTTACCTTGCAGCGCCCAGATGTCGCTACATTCAGTAGAAAGATAGTCAGCCAGTTGATAAACCGGAATTTTTTCTTCTGCTGGCGTATCAATGGCTGGCCTATTGTGACTCTGCACGCAACCCAGCAATGCCAGACATGGCAGCCCTGCCAGCCACAGCCGTCGGGGCAATAATCGTTGAAAAATGTGTCGCATATTCACCAGACTTAAAGCCTATCCCAGTGGGCGTAATTGTTGCAGGCAGTTTGGACATGGACAGCGCGGAGAAACCGGAGCGTACATGTCGTACGTGAAGATTTCGAGCACTGCCCGGGGCCGAACTGACAAATAAAATAGCCTGATGGGATGGGCTGTTAGCATTATTTCGTGTTTTTCGACGACGGTAATTCAATGCGGAAACAAACGTCTTGCCCGCTCTCGTCGACCAGATACAGTTCCCCTTGCATACGGCGAATACAATCCCTGGCAATGCTTAATCCCAGACCGCTGCCCTTCACCGCCCCTTTTCGCTGGTGGCTTCCCTGAAAAAAGGGTTCGAAGATCATGGCGCGTTCCTCTTGCGGAATGGGCGTGCCTGTATTGATGACATCAATATAAACCCGCGCACCATGTAAACTGCTGCGAAGGCAAATGTTACCGGATTCAGCCCCGTAGTGCACCGCATTGGAGTAAAGATTATCCAGTACGCTCATCAGCAGCATTGGCTCCGCCAGGCAAGCTGTTGCTTTGAGATCAACGTCGGTATGCATCATTTTAGCCCGTGCGGGCAGGCTATGAGCAGAAACCAATGTCTCCACCAGCGGTGCTAACTCAACATTCTCCAGTTCCACCGCACTGTCCGCCTGTTTACGGTTGTAATCAAGCAGTTGTTCGATCAGTTTTTGCAAATTGCGGCTGCTGCTATCAAGAATGCTCACCACCTCTTTTTGCTCTGGCGTAAGCGGCCCGACAACCTGATCAGCCAGTAATTCAGTGCCCTCGCGCATACTCGCCAGTGGCGTTTTTAATTCATGAGATAAATGTCTTAAAAATTGATGGCGTTGGGATTCCAGCCATGACAGGCGCTCACTTAACCAAAGAATACGTTGCCCAACCGAGCGTAACTCGCTCGGTCCACTGAACGAGACGCTATTGCCCAGAGAACGCCCTTCCCCCAGCCGGTTGATCATGCGCTCGATATTTTTCACCGGACCGATAATCATCCTCGTGAAAAGCAGTACCATCACCAGACTCACCAGAAATAGCACCAGCGATTGCCAACCAAAATATTGCCCACGTTCGGCGATTTCACGCTGAAGTTGCTGCCCACGAGAGAACACCACTGTGCGCGTGGCCTGCACCATTTCGGTATTGGCACTGGCAAAGGCTTCCAGACGCGCGGCGGCAGCAGCATCGGGACCGCTGTTGTTACACTGAAGTTGAGCCAGATTGTTCAAATCCTGACGTAATGCCTGGTAGAGTTTATCGTCCGGCAGCACGCCTGCGTGGGCATCGAGCATTTCGCTGTAACGCTTGCGCTGGCTTTGATAAACCTTCGCAAGCGTAGGGTCGTCCAGCACGCAGTACTGACGGTAGCTGCGCTCCATCTCCAGTGCCGCGTTGGTCATCGCTTCACTGCGCCGGGCATCAATAAGCGTAGTGCGGTTAACCAGCGCCGCCTGATCGCTAAGTGCATTCAGGCTTTGCCAGGCTTGCCATGCCAGCACCAACAGGGGCAGCAGAATCAGCAAAAATGCCAGCATTACCAGTTGTCGTAATGAGCGGGGAAAAACGGGCCAGCGTTTCAAGGCGTTACTCTCGTCAGACGCGAATAGCCTGATGCTAACCGAGGGGAAGTTCAGATACAACAAAGCCGGGAATTACCCGGCTTTGTTATGGAATAAGGCGGTGCCTAACTCGACGTTTCGCCCGATGGTTGATATAGCTAAGCTGATATCAGAAGTTGGACGGCAGGCACCTTGTTGTGCGTCATTCGAATTTTATGTAGCACGTCCCGAAGGGGCTGACATAAGTCGGTGAATGAGCCACTGCTTACTATTATGCAGTAACTGTGCCAATAAAGAAAATAGTTTGGTAACATACTGATTATACGCTGCTTTGAGGGGTTTATGGCTTCTCCGCTATTTGAATGTAAATCAGCCACTGTGTCGCTAAAAAGAGACAACTTAAGATAAACTTATTAGATAATATTAAAATCAATGAGTTAAGTGTCACCAAAAAGCGACACGGCAAACCACCCATTGTCGTGATTTAAAGACACAAAAAAGCTCCCGAAGTTGGGAGCTCATAATAGCGGTTGGTGCTTAATGCCGGATGCGGCGTGAATGCCTCATCCGGGCTGCAATACCAATGGGTTGACGACTTACCCCAACTGCTTACGTGCATTGCGGAAAATGCGCATCCATGGGCCATCCTCGCCCCAGTTTTCCGGATGCCAGGAGTTGCTGACAGTACGGAAAACTCGTTCCGGGTGCGGCATCATAATGGTGACTCGACCACTTTCAGTCGTGACCGCCGTAATACCGTTCGGTGAACCGTTCGGGTTAGCCGGGTAGGTTTCAGTGACTTTGCCGAAGTTATCGACATAGCGCAGTGCCACCAGCCCTTTGCTTTCCAGTGCCGCCAGATGCGCCGCATCACGCACTTCCACGCGCCCTTCACCATGAGACACAGCAATCGGCATCTGCGAGCCCACCATCCCCTGCAACAGCAGCGACGGGCTTTGGGTTACTTCTACCAGACTGAAACGCGCTTCAAAGCGATCGGAGGTGTTACGCACAAAACGTGGCCACAACTCGCTACCCGGGATCAGTTCACGCAGATTAGACATCATCTGGCAACCGTTACATACCCCCAGCGCCAGCGTTTGCGGACGATGGAAGAAGGTTGCAAACTCATCGCGTACACGGTCATTGAACAGGATAGACTTCGCCCAACCTTCACCAGCGCCCAGCACATCACCGTAGGAGAAACCACCACACGCGACCAGGGCGTGGAAACCCTCCAGGCCCGTGCGTCCAGCCAGCAGATCGCTCATATGCACGTCGATAGCATCGAAGCCTGCACGGTGGAAAGCTGCCGCCATTTCAACATGCGAGTTCACGCCCTGCTCACGCAGCACGGCAACTTTCGGGCGCACGCCAGTGGCAATAAACGGTGCTGCCACATCTTCGTTGATATCAAACGACAGTTTCACATTCAGGCCCGGATCGGCGTCGTTTGATTTCGCCTGGTGTTCCTGATCGGCACACTCCGGGTTGTCACGCAGGCGCTGCATCTGCCAGGTAGTTTCTGCCCACCAGACACGCAGCGTGGTGCGGCTTTCGCTAAATACAGTCTGCCCGTTGGCAGTAATCACAAAACGGTCACCGGAAACCGCCTGCCCAACATAATGGACGCAATCAGCAAGCCCATGCTGTGCCAGTACCGCTTCAACGGCTTCACGATCAGCAGCTCGAACCTGAATCACCGCACCCAGTTCTTCGTTAAACAACGCCGCCAGGCGATCGTCACCCAGAGAGGCGATATCCGCGTCAATGCCACAATGACCAGCAAAGGCCATTTCCGCCAGCGTTACCAGCAGGCCGCCATCAGAGCGGTCGTGATACGCCAGCAGCTTACGCTGTGCAACCAGCGCCTGAATCGCGTCATAGAAGCCTTTCAGTTGGGCAACATCGCGTACATCTGCCGGTTTGTCGCCAAGCTGACGATAAACCTGCGCCAGTGCCGTTGCGCCCAGCGCGTTATTGCCTTTGCCCAAATCAATCAGCAACAGTGCGTTATCTTCGGTAGAAAGCTGCGGCGTAATGGTGTGACGTACATCTTCCACGCGGGCAAATGCGGAAATCACCAGCGACAACGGCGACGTCATTTCGCGCTCTTCGTTACCTTCCTGCCAGCGGGTTTTCATCGACATAGAGTCTTTACCCACCGGTATCGTCAGGCCCAGCGCCGGACAAAGTTCTTCGCCCACAGCTTTAACGGCTTCATACAGGCCCGCATCTTCACCAGGGTGGCCTGCCGCCGCCATCCAGTTGGCGGAAAGTTTAATGCGTTTGATATCGCCAATTTGTGTTGCGGCGATGTTGGTTAGCGCTTCACCGACTGCCAGACGGGCAGAAGCGGCGAAATCCAGCAGCGCAACTGGCGCACGTTCGCCAATTGCCATCGCTTCGCCATAGTAGCTGTCGAGGCTGGCGGTAGTGACCGCCCAGTTAGCCACCGGCCCCTGCCACGGCCCCACCATCTGATCGCGCGCCACCATGCCGGTTACGCTGCGGTCACCGATGGTCACCAGGAAAGTTTTCTCCGCCACGGTCGGCAGATGCAGCACGCGTTTCACCGCGTCAGCGATGGTGATCCCTTCACGGGCCAGCGCGTCGCCTTTCGCTTTCAGCGTTTGCACATCGCGGGTCATCTTCGGCGTTTTGCCAAGCAGTACGTCCAGCGGTAGATCAATCGGCTGATTATCAAAATGACGATCGTGCAGAGAAAGATGCAGTTCTTCGGTCGCTTCACCAATCACCGCGTACGGTGCGCGTTCACGCTTACACAGTTCGTCAAACAGCGGTAACTGATCGGCAGCAACTGCCAGCACGTAGCGTTCCTGGGATTCGTTACACCAGATTTCCAGCGGGCTCATGCCTGGCTCGTCGCTCAGAATATCGCGCAGTTCGAATTTACCGCCGCGCCCGCCGTCGCTCACCAGTTCCGGCATGGCGTTAGAAAGACCGCCTGCGCCAACGTCGTGGATAAACAGGATTGGGTTGGCATCACCAAGCTGCCAGCAACGGTCGATCACTTCCTGGCAGCGACGCTCCATCTCCGGGTTGTCGCGCTGTACGGAAGCAAAGTCGAGGTCGGCATCAGACTGACCAGATGCCATGGAAGACGCCGCGCCGCCGCCAAGACCGATGTTCATTGCCGGGCCGCCGAGAACGACCAGCTTCGCACCAACGTTGATCTCGTCTTTTTGTACGTGATCGGCGCGAATGTTGCCGATCCCACCCGCCAGCATGATCGGTTTGTGATAACCGCGCAGCTCTTCGCCATTGTGGCTGTTCACTTTTTCTTCATAAGTACGGAAGTAGCCGTTCAGTGCCGGGCGACCAAATTCGTTGTTAAACGCCGCGCCGCCCAGCGGGCCTTCGGTCATGATGTCCAGCGCGGTGACAATGCGCTCAGGCTTACCGAAATCTTCTTCCCACGGCTGTTCAAAGCCCGGAATACGCAAGTTGGATACGGAGAAACCAACCAGACCGGCTTTCGGCTTTGCGCCGCGCCCGGTGGCACCTTCATCGCGGATTTCACCGCCAGAACCGGTCGCCGCACCCGGCCACGGAGAAATCGCCGTCGGGTGGTTGTGGGTTTCAACTTTCATCAGAATATGCGCCGGTTCCTGATGGAAATCGTAGCGGCCCGTTTCGTGGTCAGCAAAGTAGCGACCCACTTCAGAACCTTCCATTACAGCGGCGTTATCTTTATAAGCAGAGAGAACGTGGTCTGGCGTGGTTTCGAAGGTGTTTTTGATCATCTTGAACAGCGATTTCGGCTGCTGTTCACCGTCGATAATCCAGTCGGCGTTAAAAATTTTGTGACGGCAGTGCTCGGAGTTCGCCTGCGCGAACATATACAGCTCGATGTCGTTCGGGTTACGACCCAGCTTTGTGAACGCATCCTGCAGATAGTCAATTTCATCTTCCGCCAGTGCCAGGCCAAGACGCAGGTTAGCGTCGATTAGCGCCTGACGGCCCTGCCCCAGCAAATCTACGCTGGTGACCGGAGTCGGTTGATGGTGTGCAAACAACTGCTCTGCATCATCTAAAGCAAAAAAGACCGTTTCCATCATGCGGTCGTGCAGTTCAGCGGTCACCTGCTGCCATTGTTCATTGGTCAGCGTACCGGCTTCTATATAGTAAGCCATGCCGCGCTCAAGGCGGTTTACCTGTTGTAGACCGCAATTATGGGCGATATCGGTCGCTTTCGAAGACCAGGGAGAGATGGTGCCAGGACGCGGGGTCACCAGCAGGAGTTTGCCTTGCGGGGCGTGGCTGGCGAGTGCCGGGCCATATTTCAGCAGGCGTTCAAGTTGTGCGTGCTCATCATCGTTTAACGGCGCATTGAGGTCAGCAAAATGGACATACTCGGCGTAAATAGTGTGAACCGGGAGCCTGGCAGCCTGAAAACGTGCCAGCAGTTTGTTGATTCGGAATGCCGACAATGCAGGCGAACCACGCAGAATTTCCATCATAAGTCTCTCGTCTTCTAAGCTTTCGGTGTACCCAAGGGGGGGAAACGGGCGTCATTATAAAGAATCTGATGCGCTGACGAAACCGTTTGCGTGGAAATAAAATCACCATCGTGAATTAGCAACGCGTGCCGCCAATGGCTGTAATAAGTTGCCATCTGGCGCAGGTTTACGCAAAATGCCGCTCATTTATGAGTAAACCTTTCACTATTATTACGTTTTTTCAAGCTGGGACGCGCACGACACAGAGAATTAACTAATTGAAAAAATTAAAGATTAATTATCTGTTCATCGGCATTCTGGCACTGCTGCTCGCGGTCGCTCTCTGGCCATCCATTCCCTGGTTTGGTAAAGCCGACAACCGTATCGCCGCCATTCAAGCGCGGGGAGAGTTGCGTGTGAGCACCATTCATACTCCCCTGACTTATAACGAAATCAACGGGAAACCTTTTGGCCTGGATTACGAACTGGCGAAACAGTTTGCCGATTACCTCGGTGTAAAACTGAAAGTGACCGTGCGGCAGAATATCAGCCAGCTGTTTGACGACCTCGATAATGGTAACGCCGACCTGCTGGCGGCAGGACTGGTCTATAACAGTGAGCGGGTAAAAAATTATCAGCCTGGTCCTACCTATTATTCCGTGTCACAACAACTGGTTTATAAAGTGGGTCAGTATCGCCCACGTACGCTGGGCAACCTGACGGCGGAGCAACTCACCGTTGCACCGGGTCACGTGGTGGTTAACGATCTCCAGACCCTGAAAGACACAAAATTCCCGGAATTAAGCTGGAAGGTAGACGACAAAAAAGGCTCTGCGGAATTAATGGAAGATGTCATCGAAGGAAAACTCGATTACACCATTGCTGATTCTGTCGCCATCAGCCTGTTTCAGCGCGTTCACCCGGAACTCGCCGTAGCGCTCGATATCACCGATGAACAACCGGTGACCTGGTTTAGCCCGTTAGATGGCGATAATACCCTTTCCGCCGCCCTGCTCGACTTCTTCAACGAAATGAATGAAGACGGTACACTGGCACGCATTGAAGAGAAATACCTGGGGCATGGCGATGATTTTGATTACGTCGATACGCGCACATTTTTACGCGCCGTCGATGCGGTACTGCCGCAGTTAAAGCCCCTGTTTGAGAAATACGCCGAAGAAATTGACTGGCGTTTGCTGGCCGCTATTGCTTATCAGGAATCGCACTGGGATGCGCAGGCCACTTCACCGACGGGTGTGCGCGGCATGATGATGTTAACCAAAAACACCGCGCAAAGCCTCGGCATTACGGATCGTACCGATGCCGAACAGAGCATCAGCGGCGGCGTGCGTTATTTACAGGATATGATGAGTAAAGTGCCGGAAAGTGTGCCGGAGAACGAACGGATCTGGTTTGCCCTCGCCGCGTACAATATGGGCTATGCGCATATGCTGGATGCCCGCGCCCTGACGGCAAAAACCAAAGGTAATCCTGACAGTTGGGCTGACGTAAAACAGCGTCTGCCTTTACTTAGCCAGAAACCCTATTACAGCAAGCTGACTTACGGCTACGCTCGTGGGCATGAAGCCTACGCTTATGTCGAAAATATTCGTAAATACCAGATTAGCCTGGTGGGTTATCTGCAGGAGAAAGAGAAGCAGGCTACAGAAGCGGCGATGCAACTGGCGCAGGATTATCCGGCGGTATCGCCTACGGAGCTGGGCAAAGAGAAATTTCCTTTTCTCTCGTTTCTTTCCCAGTCGTCATCAAACTATTTGACCCACTCTCCCTCTCTGCTGTTTTCCAGAAAAGGGAGTGAAGAGAAACAAAATTAATCTGTCGAGGATTGCGCTTTTTTCTGCGCTTTAATTTCCTGGCGGCGCATGCGAAAGAAGTCACTGAGCAACGCCGCACACTCATCCGCCAGTATTCCTTCCGTAATTTCCACCCGGTGATTCATACCCGGATGATGCAGCACATCCATTAAAGATCCCGCAGCGCCAGTTTTCGCGTCACGCGCACCAAAGACCACGCGACCAATGCGACTGTGGATCATTGCTCCGGCACACATTACACAGGGTTCAAGCGTGACATACAACGTGGCGTCGATCAGACGATAATTTTGCATCACCAGACCGCCCTGCCGTAGGGCCATGATTTCTGCATGTGCGGTGGGATCATGTCGACCAATCGGACGGTTCCAGCCTTCGCCAATAACACGATTGTTATGCACTAATACCGCGCCGACCGGTACTTCCCGCTCATCCCAGGCACGCTTCGCCAGCGTCATTGCATGACGCATCCAGTATTCGTAGCTAAATTCGACTTCAGACAAAAAGAAAACTCCGGTTATAAAAGCGCGGCGCATTATACACGGACGCTATGCTTTACTCTATTCCAGTTGCTGGAGTTCACCGCGCGGGGTTACCCGCCAGCGATGCTGGCAAAAGTAAAGCAGCGGGTTGTCCTGGTTACTGTCGCTATAGCCACTGTACAGCCGCAGCGGCGTGCCGATTTTGCGCTCCAGTTGCGCGACCTTCTCATGCCCGAGGCAACGCATCGTCAATACCCAACCACCATAGCCACGCTGAATCTGACTGGCGATAAGATTAACCCGCGGCAGCCAGGGCGTATCGAAATAAACCGCTTCAACCAGCGGCTGCGGAGAGCCGGTAATCAACCAGATATCAGCATCGGAACTTAACAGGTAGGTGGTTAATCGCTCCTGAACCAGCGGAAAGGCGGTAACATTGTCACGAAACCAGCGTACGAAATCGGCCTGCAACGCCTGCAAACGCGCTTCATTGTGACCAAAAGTGCATCCCCACAGAAGCAGACTCATCGGCCAGCGTGCCGCACGACCTTTTATCAATAACGCAATGGCTATGATCGGCAACAACGGCAGAACAAGTAACGCATTCAGCGGTTGGCGACGCAGTAAATAACGCAAAAAACTGCCGAACATATCCTGCTGATGCAATGTTCCATCTAAGTCAAAAAACAC
>ULSU01006698.1_pt1 | contig 13041 bp, 8 predicted proteins | sample 1956941 | NCBI WGS metagenome assembly ULSU01 (sample SAMEA4835715, study PRJEB28245) | human gut metagenome | biome: gut microbiome; material: fecal sample | place: Denmark | collected 2008
TAGTCGGTGTATTTGGGGTTGCGCTCCATGAAAATCCTCACGGCGCGGTCAATCAGCTTGGCGTTCATCAGCTTGGCGTTCACCATCTTGTTGCCCTCAACACGTCCGAGGCGTATCTGCACCGTGGTGCTTATCATGTCGAAGATAAGTTTCTGCGATGTGCCAGCCTTCATGCGCGTGCTTCCCGTCACAAACTCCGGTCCGGTTGTCACCTCTACCGGATAGTCGGCTTCGGCGGCGATGGGCGAGTTGGGATTGTTCACGATGCAGCCCGTCGTTATGCCAGCTGTGCGGCAGTGACGGAGCGCTGCGAGCACGAAGGGCGTAGTGCCACTTGCCGAGATGCCCACCACGATGTCGTCGGTAGATACGTGTTTGTCGAGAAGTTGCTGCCAACTGTTCTCCGTGTCGTCCTCTCTTGACTCGCGTGTCTGTGTCAGACAACCGATGCCGCCAGGGAACACGGCTTGTATCTGCGTTCCGTCTGTGCCGTACGTGTTCTGCACCTCGATGGTGTCGAGTGTAGCCAGTCGTCCGCCCGTGCCGCATCCCACGTAGAACAGTCGTCCGCCGTTCTTCAGTTTGCGTTCCACCGCTTCTATAAGTCTGTTTATAGTCGGCAGCGCCTTTCCTATAGCAGCGGGCACCGTCATATTCTCGTTGTTTATGTCCGCCGTCAGCTGCTCCACGCTCATCTGCTCAAGATGGTCGTAGTGCGATGGTTGCTCTGTGATTCGTTTGTCCATGATTGGGTTTGTTTATCACTTGTCAGAGGTCGTTACCAGTTCATTAATGATATTTTTAACGCCATTGCTGTTAATCTGTTTCTTGAAATGAACGGTATAACCATTTGCTGTCATTGCTTTGAAGAACTCGTCTGCACATGAAATCTTAGTCTCTTCGTCGGGAGCTATGTACGACTCCTTGTCATAAGCCTTTGTTTCAATCACGATATTCAGTTCTTTTGTACCGTCGGCGCGCTTAACCACATACATGAAGTCGGGGCTGTAATTGCTTGAAGCCACCGTCGGGATGCAGATGCTGTGTGACGGTATCTTACCATACACAACCACTTCGTCAATCTCAGTCTTGATATTCTGAAGTTCCAGTCCTGAATCGTGTGCATAATTATCGTACAGATACTTCAAAGGAGGAGTACCTGCTTCTGTCTTGTTGCCTATGTAAGCCTGAACCACCTCATCTTTCACCGTGCCGTCAGCATTTGTTAGTTTTGTTTCCTTCATCATGTAGTTGGCTTGCTTATAGCGCACCCGTCCTACAAGTTGTTCACATTTCCAGTCATCTACGGCTCCGATAAGTCTTGTCAGCGAACTGTCATTGAACATATCGTCGGTTATTTTGCAGCCGTTGTTTGCAGCCTCGCATATAGCCTTATGCAAAATCTGTATCGGTATGTTGGTGTGTCTTAAGGCACGTTTCAAGAATTCGTTATAGGCATAGTGGCGGTTGCTCAGCGTGAGTTCTATGTGCGATCCTTCGTTGGCTACAGCCACGCTATCTTCAAATCCAAGAATCTTGCGTGACGACACCACCGTTTGAAGCGAGAATACCTGTTTCTCTTTAATGATTAAAGGCAGTTCGGTCGCTATCTTGTTGTCTATCTCCTTGTCGAAGTACAGTATATACTTTCTGTTGAGCTGTGCCCACAATTCGCGCAACTCCTCAAATCTTGCTTTCCTGATGTGAATCTTTTCGCTGCGATTGCTGTTGCGGTTGTTGATGCGACTTGTGTTCAAGCCGCCAGCCATATTCTTGAATTCAGGATATTCCACCAGCATATCGTCGAACTTGTCTGGAACGACATTCTTGTTGAAGTCGACGTAGCCCTTTGTCATAAGTTCTATGAAGAACTTGTTTACCTCCATGTTGCGCATCTTCGCCACCTTTATTATATCTTCGGCGGTTATTGAGAGCGGACTCTTCTGCTGATCCTCCAACTCTCCGTTTATTTCAGCTACAAGTTTGTTGGCAAAGTCTTTTTCTGTAAAGTCTACGATGTAGTTGAGCATGAACGACGAGTCGCTGATTCTGTTTCCTGCACTATCCACAGGCAGGCGCAGACCTCTGCCTACCTCCTGCAGCTTGCTTGTTTCTGAGCCGCTCGAACGCAGTTTGCATATTGTGAACACGTTCGGGTTGTCCCATCCCTCTTTCAGTGTCCACTTCGAGAACAGGAAGCGCAGCACATTCGGCTTTCCTTCATTATCTGTAAAACTCAGTAGTTCTTTCTTTCCATGCAGAATAGTCTTCACCTCGTTTGCGATGTTTTCTTCCGAGTCGTTGTTGTCCTGGGCGAAATATCCTGCGCACGAAGCCTCTATGTTGTCAAGCGTAGCTTTCAGATAAGCGGCATATTCTTTAGTGTTTTGGCGTGCAAGTTCCTTCTCTATTCTTGCCGACAACAACTCAATGAACTTCTTTCTGAGCCAACCGTCGTTGTTTCCTTCCGGTCCTCTGAAACTTTCGATGCTGTCGATGAAGAACAGCGCCAATGTCTTTATGGGCAATCCGTCACGGCAGAAGTTTTCACGCTCGGTCTCGAAGTGGCGCATCAGCGCAAGTTCTATCATTCCTTCCTGATATGACACGCCATACTGGTCGGGGAAGAACTCTTCTCCGGTCTGTTTCTCCTGACCGTTGCTCAGGCAGATGCTGTTCTTTGTGATAGCATCTACAGCCACTCCGTCGAGGTCGTTGTCTATAACGCCGAGACTGTCACCTGTATGCACGGTGAATGTCTTTGATGTTTTGTCTGCTGTTGTCAGTTTCAGGTTTGCGCAGTCGCCCTTTACCACCTGCAACACCTTCACCTTCTTTTCAGTCTTTTTGCCTCCAGGCAATTCCAAGTGTTCTTTTGCCACGCCTTTAATCAGGCCATGGTTGAAGGAGTCGGCAGCATTAAGGTCGTAGACAAGTTCCTGATAATCTTTCACCGCATGCTTGTTCTTGCCTTTGCCCACAGTCAGCTCTGGGAACGTAGCACCATAGCGCAACACCAACTGTGGTCGGAACCCATTAATGAGGTCGGCGTACGACTTGCTGCCACGCTCCACACGATGCGGTTCGTCGATGATGAGCACGGGTTTGGTGTCGGCTATAGCGTCTATCGGTCTGTGAAAAGCGCCAAGCATCTGGTCGTAGTCTTCGCGTGTCAGCAGTTTGCCGTTGGTAAGCAGCTGTGTGTTGAGCAGCAGTACATATATCTTGTCCTTTGTGTGATGGGTGCCGTAGAAGAAGTGTCCTACAGCCGACGGCATGTTCTGACGTCCTTTCTTTTTCTGCTTATTTTTCTGCTGTTCGAGCAGACACAACTCTATCTCTGCGCTATAGCCGCACACTCTGCTGAAGTGGCGTTTCACTTCCGCTTCTTTCAGGAAAGCCGCCGTTCCGGCTTTGATAGGCAGTGTGGGTACGGCTATGATGAACTTGTTGATGCCGCAACGCTTGTGCAGTTCGAACATCGTTCGGGTGTAGACGTATGTCTTTCCTGTGCCCGTCTCCATCTTTATGTCGAGCAGACAATGGTGCGGCAGGCTCTTTATCTTCTCTGTGAGCATATAGCGTGTCACCCTTTGCTTTGTGGCTTTCTCCAGAATGCCTGCCTTTTGGCGCACAGCTTGCAGAGCCATGCCGCTCAGTTCATGTCGCAGCACGGGGTTCTGATGGCTCGCTTTCGGAGCCTCTTGTATAGAATCCTCTACCACTGTTGCCACGCCTTCTACGGGCACGGTTTGGTGGGTGAGGTTGTTTTCGAGTTTCAGTTCCATTAATATCTTACGTCAATGTTAACGGTCAAAGTCTTGTTGCCTTCCTTCAGCGTGCGCAGGTTCTTCTGCAGCTCCTCGCAGTGTGTGAAGCTGAAGCTGTAGCCGAATATCACGATGTTTTGCGGCGAGAATGGCTCTCCGTTGTATTTGTCCATCAATGCAGCAATGCTATTCGCATCGAAGTCGTTGTCGGGGTTTATCATATATAGGTGGTTGTCCTTCCAGTATGCCTTATACCTTCCGAGCATCATTTCTTCTGCGTCCTCGGTGAATCCGTAGCCGTCAGCCACAAGCCATGTGCGAAGCACGGCTTCCAGTCCGAAGTCGTCTACGGTGAGAGAACTGATTGTTGTTATTGGGTCGAATGTTTCCATTTGCAACAGCGCATTCTCTTTCGGCTCTTCCAAGACGAAATGCTTGAAACCAAGGTCGCCAGCAAACAGAGGATTCGCCTCCTTTATCTTTTTGGCTGCGCGCTTGATGCGCTCCATGCCGATTTCATCGATGGTCTTATAGCCAGCTTTGGCTGCCTCGCTATCAGGTTTGCATTCTTCAGGAAGTTGAACAAGGATAAACTTGCGATTGTCACCATCCTCTGCGTTCTTTTGCATTACTGCATGAGCTGTTGTTGAGCTACCTCCGAAGAAATCTAATACTGTTACATTTTCACCAAGTGTCATGGATAATATATGCCTTATTAGTTCAACTGGTTTAGGGGTTTCAAAGACAGCCTTTCCATTAAACAATTCAACAATCTCCCTTTTTGCAGAATCATTGGTTCCACCTTTTTCAGATGAAATTATACTTTCTGGAGTTAATCCTTGTTTTCCCTCTGACAAATATTTTTTAATGCGTGGAACGCCATTTCCGTCACTTCCAAACCAAATCTTATTTTGGGCAACAGCTTCATTCATCTTTTCCAATGTCATTCTCCAACACGAGCCTGAAGGTAAATTATATGATTTACCATTTGGAGCAACGAATGTATAAAACTGGGATTTAGTTCCATGACCCGCTTGAGCAATTGCAGGAACGGAAGTCCATGGTCCTTTAGGGTCATTGTCAGGATTTTTATAACGACTTAAAGCTGCTTTAGTCATAGTTTCTAATCCCAATGAATCCTCCAATAATTCAATATCTTTTACATAGCATAGAACATAATCATGGCGAATAGAAATTGAACTTCTATTTTCTCTGGTCTTTCTTTTTTCCCAAATGAATTGAGCAACAAAACATTCCTCACCAAACACCTCGTCGCATAGTTTCTTCAGATTCGCTTGCTCGTTATCGTCAATAGAAATAAAGATTACGCCATCGTCAGTCAGCAAGTTGCGGGCGAACGAAAGTCTGGGCAACATGAATGTGAGCCAAGCGGCATGACTTGCGCTTCCGCGACGTGTCATGCTCAGAATGCGTTCTGCACGTTCGCGGCTTACATCCAATCGCTTAGCTAGATCGTCTGCTGTAAAGTTGAATTTGTCGTTATACACAAAACCGTCGGAGCCGGTGTTGTATGGTGGGTCAATATAGATTACTTTCACCTTTCCGCCATACGACTTCACCAAGTGCTGCAAGGCATCCAGATTGTCGCCACTGATATAAACGTTTTGGCTGTCGCGGTTCTCGGGCTTAGCGTTGTGCTCCTCGTCGGGGCGTATCAATGTAGTGGTGTCCATGTTGGTGAGCATACGTGCATAGTTCTTGCCCAACCAGTTGAAGCCGCTCGTTTCGTCGGTAAGCGTTGTGCCTTCGGGCAGCGCAGCCTTGAAAGCCTCAATGTCAAATTCGCCGTCGGCGTTGAAGCACTGAGGAAAGTATTCTCTGAGCACTTTTATCTCTTTCTGTCCTGCCGCAGCCTCGGCGTTGCGACCAATTATATCTTTAATCATTGTTTATGTCTTTAGTTTGACCACAAAGTTACGAAAAATAAATGGAAATATCAGCACTTGTGCTCTGCAATCTCAGCACTAAAGTCGTCGGATCGCGTTCGCCGTCCAATCGGATTGCGTTCGGTGTCCAATCGGATTGCGTTCGGTGTCCAATCAGATTGCGTCCGGTGTCCGATCGGATTGCGTTCGGTGTACGATGAAAAAGTGTGGGGCGGAATACATCGGAAGTGCTACTTCTACAGTCTTTTTCCTATCCATTTGGGCAGCACAACGGTGCCCATTACGAGGAACGGGTAGTAGAAGATGGCTCTCCAGAGCATTGCTGCGAGTATGGCTACGGAGGCATCGGGCAGATAGTCGGCGTAATAGAGGCGGAACATCAGTTCGGCTACGCCGCTGCCGCCGGGCGTGGGGCTGAGTATTGATATCATCCACATCACCCATTGTCGGCACCAGGCTATGAGCATGTCGCCCTGGCATTGGAAGGCGAAGAGTATGGCGGCTACGATGGCGAAGCGGGCGAGCCATGCTACGGAGGTGTAACCCATCAGACGCAGCCAGAAGCGGCTGCCTTCGAGCTTCGCCTCCTGCGAGGCTAAGGTCATATCGTTGGAGAAGCGCTCTATTTTCGGCTGGAACCTGCGTAGACCCGGTATCTTGCAGCATGCTTTCAGTACCCAGCCTAAGAGCTGCGGTCGGTGGAGCAGCAGCACGTACAGTATGGCTGTCCATGCGGTTACGATGAGTGTGCTTATGAGGAACACGACGTGTATGCCGCCCTTCAGCCATTCGCTCGACACGGTGGCACCTACGTCGTTTGCGGTGCAGAACAGCAGGTCGGAGGGCACGCATAGGTAGAGCACGCAGCAGCTGATGGCGATGAAGGCTTCGTCGGCAAGCAGGGCGGCGAACATGGTGAAGATGCTTCTGCCCATCGTCATGCCTTCGCGGTTGAGATACACGAACGCCAGTCCGCTGCCGCCTACTGCGGAGGGGGTTACTGCGGAGGTGAACTCGCAGAGCACGTTGATGCGAAAGCTCTGCGAGAGCGACAACTTGCGCTGGCAGAGGTAGCGGAAGCGCAGCGTGTACATAAGGTTCTGGACGGCGAAAAGGAGCACGGCGATGCCCGTCCCGGCGAAGAATTGCGGGGACAGGTGTATCTTGCTCAGGGCATCAAGGTCGAACTCTCTTATCATCATTCCGGCAATCACCACGAGTCCGATTGACGCCGCCAGCCATAAGTGCCATTTTTTCATTCTGTGCTAAGTGTGAATTAGTTTGTTGATGTGTGCAAATTTACACAATTATGTGTAATACAGCGTTCTTTGGCGTAATTTTATTATGCTTTGTTTGCGTATCTCAACTATTTTGGCGAATTTTGTATGATAGTATATTATAAACTATTTGGATATTCTCTCAATATATACAAAACATGAAAGCAAGAAACGCACGGATAGACACGCTGAGAGTAGTAGCGATGCTGATGATTATTTGCGGTCATTTCATATATCACGGTATGCGCCATGTCGGTTTGCAGGAGTCGATGGGTGTGCCGTTTGCTGACAGCGCAGTAGGACGGATGAACTTTGTGATGACGCAGTTCTTGGGCTACGCATGCAACATAGCCACGAACATATATTTTATGATAACCGGCTACTTCCTTGTAAAGCCCAGAACGTTGTCTTACGCCGTCTGTAAGTCGTGGAAGCTGTGGCGTACAATAGTGTTCTACACCTTGTCCGTCTATGCCGTACTTTGCGCTACGGGTGTGATGGATTTCTCTGTCTCGCAACTGATTGAGCAGCTGATGCCTATACATAGCCGCAAGTATTGGTTCATGTCCAACTATATTGTGGTGCTCCTGCTGTCGCCGTTTGTGTCGAAGGCTCTCGACGCTCTGAGCAAGAAAGAGTATCAGGGGCTGCTGCTGGTTCTGCTGCTGCTCAACTTTGCTGAAGGCAGTTGGGGGTATGGAGGCATCTTCAGCGGTGGTATGTCCGTGGTGTTCTGTCTCTCGCTCTTCACGTTGGGCGGCTATCTGAAGAAGTTTCCTCTACCTGCGTTCCGCTTCGACCATGTAGCCTATCTCGTGGGCTATCTTTCGATATGCCTGTTCTTTACGCTTAACAGTTATGTGAGTCAGTTGGGAGTGTTTGGCGATGCTGATACGTTGCTGAATATCAGGGCGTTGGCAAACAACAGTGTACCACTGCTTAGTTCGGTATGCTTCTTCCTTGTGTTTGCAAGTGGCAGGTGGAGCGTGCCTAACTGCGTTGCGCGTCTTGCGGTAGGCTGCAGTCCGTACATCATGGCTGTGTACCTGATACACGACAACGTATATCTGCGTCCGTTGTTGTGGGATGGGGTGGTGCGTCCGTTGGACTATGTAGGCAGCTGCTGGTTTCTGCCTTATTGCGTTGCGGTGGTGGTTGCGGTGTTTGTGTTGTGCCTGTCTGTGGAATACGTAAGGCAGAAAGTGGTGTCGATGATAAAGAAATAAATGCATTTATTTTGTATTGTGTTCGATTTGCACTAACTTTGCATCATTATGATAGAAGTGAAAGTAAAAGACGCTGCTTTGCGTGAAGCGGCGATGCAAGATATGGATGCTTTCCTCGGCGTGTTCATAAACGCTACGAAGGAGGCTATTGGCGGCGAGCTCAATGCTGAAAATATGCAGCAGCTGAGTGTGGCGCAAATTACGTTGTTGGCTTATGACATCCTGCACGAGGAGGTTATGGACGGCGGATTTGTGCAGCTGATATACAACGGCTACGGCGGATTTATCTTCGACAATCCGTTTGCGAAGGTGCTGCGCGACTGGGGCTTGCGCGACCTCGCGAAGATGCTCTTCGCTGTGCGCAAACTCTACAAGGAATATGGCGCAAAGATACAGCGCGAGTGTAGCGACGACGAGTTCATGGCTATGTTCGAGCAGTTCCCCGAGTTCGACGACTACGACGACGAGTTCGTGGAGAACGAGGAGAACTGGACAGAGGCTGTAGCACGTTATGTAGACGAACACATAGAGGAGTTCGTCGTTATTGAGGAATAAAAAAAGAGAGTAGAGCCGGCGGTGCAGGGTGCTTTGCAATTATCAGCTACACCTGCGGCTTTCGGCTTCAAGACAATTATGAACAAGGAACAGGAACTCATTAGAAAGAAAAGTCCGGTGAGCATACGCAACAAGAAGGCTTCGTTCGAATACTTCTTCGTTGAGACATATACCGCAGGTATTGTGCTTACGGGCACCGAGATTAAGTCAATCAGACTCGGAAAGGCGAGTCTGGTTGACACTTTCTGTTATATAAACAACGGCGAGGTGTGGGTGAAAGGCATGAACGTTTCGCCCTATTTCTATGGCTCGTTCAGCAATCACGAGGCGCGTCGCGACCGCAAGTTGCTGCTCACGCGTCGCGAGATATCCAAGCTCGAGGCGGCTACCAAGCAGCCCGGCTTCACCATTGTGCCCATACTCGTGTTCATCGACGAACACGGACGCGCCAAGGTGGACATCGCGCTCTGTCGCGGTAAGAAGGAGTACGACAAGCGTCAGACTCTGAAGGAGAAGGAAGACCGTCGTGAGATGGATCGCGCGATGAAACGCTATTAAACACACACACGAAATAGATGAAGAAGACTTTAAACGAAGTCGTTAAAGACAGGATAATGATACTCGATGGTGCGATGGGCACCATGATACAGCAATACGCGCTGACCGAGGAGGACTTCCGTGGCTATCGCTACCGCAAGACACCAGGACTGATGAAGGGCAACAACGACATGCTCAACATCACGCGCCCAGACGTGGTGAGCGATATCCACCGCAAGTATCTTGAGGCAGGTGCCGACATAATCACCACGAACACGTTCAGCTCGCAGCGCATTTCGCAAGCCGACTACCACTTGGAGGAAGCAGCACGCGAGATGGCTCTTGCCGGAGCACGGCTCGCACGCAAGGCTGCCGACGAGTTCGCTACCGACGAACGCCCGCGCTTCGTGGCAGGCTCGGTGGGTCCTACGAACAAGACCTGCTCAATGAGCCCTGACGTGAGCAATCCGGCTGCACGCGAAATCGACTATCTGACGCTCTACGACGTGTATCTCGAACAGATAGAGGCGCTCGTGGAGGGTGGGGTGGATATCATTCTCATAGAGACGGTGTTCGACACGCTCAACGCCAAGGCTGCCATCGACGCAACGATGGAGGCTGAGCGCAGAAGTGGCAAGCCCCTGCCCATAATGCTCAGCATCACCGTGAGCGACCTCGCAGGCAGAACGCTCAGCGGACAGACCCTTGAGGCTGTGCTGGCAAGCGTGAGCAGCTATCCGCTCTTCTCCATCGGACTCAACTGCTCGTTCGGTGCACCGCAGATGAAGCCGTTCCTGAAGGAACTGGCGCGAAAGTCACCTTATTATATTAGTGCATATCCCAACGCCGGCCTGCCCAACAGTATGGGCGAATACGACGAGACGGCAGAGTCGATGGCTCCGCAGATGCAGGAGTACGTGGACGAGGGATTGGTGAACATAATCGGTGGCTGCTGCGGCACAACCGAGAAGTTCATAGCCGAGTATGCAAAGATAGTGGAGGGCAAGCAGCCGCACACGCCGCAACCGAAGTCGCAGACCATGTGGCTCAGCGGACTGGAGCTGCTCGATGTTACGCCCGACATTCGCTTCGTCAACGTAGGCGAGCGTTGCAACGTGGCAGGCTCGCGCAAGTTTCTGCGCCTTATAAACGAAAAGAATTACGACGAGGCTGTCAGCATAGCGCGTAAGCAGGTGGCTGACGGAGCCTTGGTGATAGACGTAAACATGGACGACGGTCTGCTCGACGCACGCGAGGAGATGCGCACGTTCCTTAATATAATAGCCTCGGAGCCCGACATAGCAAAGGTGCCGGTGATGATCGACTCGTCTAAATGGGACGTTATCACAGCCGGACTGCAATGTGTGCAGGGCAAGGCGATAGTCAACTCTATCTCGCTGAAGGAAGGCGAGGAGGTGTTCCTCAGTCATGCCCGCGACGTGATGCGTTACGGTGCTGCGGTCGTGGTGATGTGCTTCGACGAGAAGGGACAGGCTACCACATACGAGCGACGCATCGAGATAGCCGAGCGCGCTTACCGCCTGCTCACGGAGAAGTTGGGCATGAATCCGCTCGACATCATCTTCGACCCTAACGTGCTTGCCATAGCTACCGGCATGAACGAGCACGACAACTATGCGCTCGACTTCATACGCGCTACGGAGTGGATTCGCACGAACCTGCCCGGAGCGCATATCAGCGGCGGTGTGAGCAACCTCTCGTTCTCGTTCCGCGGCAACAACTACATACGCGAGGCGATGCACGCCGTGTTCCTCTATCACGCCATTGGCAAGGGCATGGACTTCGGCATCGTCAATCCGACTACGAAGGTGGCTTACGGCGACATTCCTGCCGACCAGCTCGAGATTCTTGAGGACGTGGTGCTCAATCGACGCCCCGACGCTTCGGAGCGTCTTGTTGATCTCGCAGAGAAGATAAAGCTGCAGCAGGAGGCACTGAAGAACGGTGTAGCAACGGGTACGGCAACAGCTTCGGCTGCCGAGCCGGAGTGGCGCAAGGCTGATGTGGCTGAGCGCTTGTCTACGGCTCTCGTGAAAGGTGTAGCCGACTATATGGAGGATGACCTGCAGGAGGCACTTACGGTGTATCCGAAGGCGGTGGACATAATAGAGGGTCCGCTCATGGCTGGCATGAACAAGGTGGGCGAACTCTTCGGTTGTGGCAAGATGTTCCTGCCGCAGGTCGTGAAGACGGCGCGCACCATGAAGAAGGCGGTGGCTATACTGCAACCGTACATCGAAGCCGACAAGAAGGAAGGCACAACGACAGCCGGAAAGGTGCTCATGGCTACCGTGAAGGGTGACGTGCACGACATCGGCAAGAATATCGTTGATGTGGTTATGTCGTGCAACAACTACGAGGTGATTGACCTCGGAGTGATGGTGCCGGCAGAGCAGATTGTGAAGAAGGCTGTGGCTGAACAGGTTGACATGATCGGACTGAGCGGACTCATCACGCCGAGTCTGGAGGAGATGGTGAACGTGGCTACAGAGATGGAGCACGCGGGGCTTGACCTGCCTATCATGGTGGGCGGCGCTACTACCTCCGAGATGCACGTGGCTCTGAAGATTGCGCCCGTGTACAGCGGCATCGTGGTGTGGGTGAAGGACGCGGCGCAGAACCCGCTTGTGGCGCAGCGACTGATGAACGCCGACGACCGCAAGAAGTTCAAAGCCGAACTGGACGAACGCTATGCGCGTCTGCGCAAGGAGTATGCTGCGCATCAGCAGAAACTCTCGTCGCTCGATGAGGCTCGCAAGAATAAACTCAATCTGTTTGAGTAAACTTAATTCGTTAGAATAAAAATACTTCCCACGTGGTTGGGGCTTTAATATATTTATTATGGTATTCAAGAAGAAAAGAGTTTGGCACTGTCTGCCTGGACAGGAGCCGACAGAACTTGACAAAAGAGTAATGTATTGGGAGAATAAGGGTAAGGAGGTGCCGTCGCGCGACCTTATCAAGACTCCTGAACAGATAGAAGGCATACGCCGCAGTGGTGTGGTGAACACTGGTGTGCTCGACGAGGTGGCTAAGCATATTCATGCTGGCATGAACACTCTCGAGATCGACCAAATATGCTACGACTACTGTACAGCACATGGCGCTGTGCCGGCTTGTCTCAACTACGAGGGCTTCCCGAAGAGTGTCTGCACAAGTATCAATGAGGTGGTTTGCCACGGCATTCCGAAGGAGGAGGATATACTTGAGGAGGGCGACATCGTGAATGTTGACTTTACAACCATACTCGACGGCTACTATGCCGATGCTTCGCGCATGTTCATCATCGGCAAGACAACGCCCGAGAAGGAGCAACTGGTGCGTGTGGCTAAGGAGTGCTTGGAGATAGGTATGGAGGCGGCTAAGCCTTACAGCTTTGTGGGCGACATCGGTCACGCCATACAGAAGCACGCCGACAAGTATCACTATGGCATCGTGCGCGACCTCTGTGGTCATGGCGTAGGACTGAAGTTCCACGAGAAGCCCGACGTGATGCACTACGGACATAAGGGCACGGGCATGCTGCTTGTGCCAGGCATGGTGTTCACAATCGAGCCGATGGTGAACATGGGCACATGGAAGGTGTTCATCGACGCCGACGACGAGTATGGCTGGGAGGTGATCTCGGGCGACGAGAAACCGAGCGCACAGTGGGAGCATACATTTGTTATGACTGAGCACGGCGTGGAGATATTGACACATTAATGTTTGTTGAATTATTAATTATTAATTATTAATTTTTAATTAT
>ULSU01011591.1_pt1 | contig 13012 bp, 17 predicted proteins | sample 1956941 | NCBI WGS metagenome assembly ULSU01 (sample SAMEA4835715, study PRJEB28245) | human gut metagenome | biome: gut microbiome; material: fecal sample | place: Denmark | collected 2008
GATTTCTGCCTGCAATGCATTAATGTCACCTACTGTTGCAACAGCAGCAGGGTCAACAGTCATGGAAACATTGCTTGCATTTGAAACTGTGGTCACAAGTTTCAGATATGCCCCACTGACAGTGATTCCATTATAAGGTGGCATATATGCCCCCACATTTGCACCTGCAACTGCATAAAGGATTTCACCATCATCAGGGTCATTTGCATAAAGACCAATGGAATTCATATAATATCCAGTTGTCAATGCACTGTTTTCCATTGCAGCATCAACCTGAACTGCAACAGAATTGATTCTTGTGACTTTGGAAACAGCAACCTGCTGTTTGATGTTGGACAGTGCAGTCAGTGCAGGAATCTGTGAATCATTGTAAGTTGTGGCAGATGCTGCAACCTTTGTGAATGTCACATTTGCTTTTCCTGCAATAAGTTTTGCCATCAAAGACTGTCCTTTGTTTGTGATAATAAGCTGTCTAAATTCTGACATTTCTTTTTCCTACCTTTCATATTTAGTTTGATTCAGTAATTGAAACACCTGCTGTCATTACTGTGTGACCACTGACATCTATTGATTCTTTGAAGCTGTCTGAAATTTCAACAACCACTGCACCGACAACACCACCTGCAAAGGATGCCCCTGAATCAATGGACATTCCCTTCTTGAATGCATCAGACAATGTGGTCATATATCCTTCAACAATTCCACCACCAAAGATGGATGTTCCCTGGATGTCCAGGTTCTTCTTGAAGGAATCTGACAGTTCAAATGTTTCACAATTGACAATTCCTGCTGCCACCCTTGCTGTTGCATTCAAGTCAATGAACAGCTTGTTTTTTGCATCAAGAACCATTGATGCAGGCAACATGTAAGATAAAAAATAGTCAAGTTCTTCAACTTGACCATACAAATCCAAATGTGTTGTGATTTCCAATTTGTGTTCATCCAGTTTCCTGATGATTTCATAATTATCAGAACCACCACACAAAGTGTCCAGTTTATTCAGCAAGGTCTTCCAGGTATAAGGAACAGTGTCATTCCATCTGACCAACACCCTGTTGATTCTTGATTCCAGGGTGTCATCAGCAGATGGAACAATTCCAATCAGCTTTTCAAACTTGCTGATTCCTGTCAGATTGCATGACTGAATGAACTGGTTGTTTTTAATTATTTCTGATTCATCTTCCACCAACTGAAATTCAGGGTTTTCAGTTTTCATGATTTCCCTGATTTCCATGTATTCCTGAATGAATGGTGGAAGATGTCCAAGAAGGTTCACATCTCTAATCATCCACTAACACCACCCATCACTGGAATTTCATATTTATCAAGTGTCAGATTGTTTGCAGTACCATTGATTTTGGTGTTTGAAATATCCACAATTCCCTTGATTCCAAGAAGTCTTGTTTCAATCTGACTGATTCTGACAACTGACTGTGAATAGTTTGCCCACTGACTTCTGATTTCCTTCAAATATGCACTGATTGTATCTGTGATTGTGCTTTTCAGTGTATTGAAAGAATATCCTTCATCAAATGTCAGGGAAGTTGTCACATTGACCTTCACATTTGTTGCAGTGTTTACTGTCACAATGTGGTCAATCGGTGCAATTCCAAGACCTTCCCCCTGTGGGTCAGGGTCAATTGCTTCCTGCACTGATTTCACCAATGTGGAAGATGCTGCATCAAAGTTTGAATCCAGGATTGTCAGAAGAACAGTTCCACCACCCTTCCACACTGGTGTGACTTTGGTGCTTCCAACACCAGGAAGTGCATTTGTCTTTTGAATATAGTCTTTTTGATTTCCACCAAAAGGTTTTGTGTCAAAAGTATCAAAATATCTTGTTCTGATGTCTTCTGTTGCTTCTTCATCTTCACCTGGAATCAACAGTTCTGTCAGATAACAGGTTTCAAGTCCTTCAATATAGTCAATAGGAATCATCTGACCAAACTGTGCATTTCCTGTTTCACCTTCTGTTTCACACTCCAGTTTGTATGCACCATCAGAAATTTTTTCTGTGATTGCATAGTTCAATGTTCCACAAGAAAATCTTGCACCAATAGGAATGTTCAAAGTGGAAGGTGTGAATTCACCTTTCAGGATTGCATGTGTTGCAGCAATAGGAATGATTCCCCTTTCTGCTGCCCTTCTGATAAGGTATTCCCTGGATGCAGTATCAGCAAAAGTTTCTTGAAGGATGATGTCAAATTCAATATACATCAACTGCAATTCAACAGCAGCAGGTGCAAGTGCATCATAAATGATTGACCCTTCCCTTTTGTCCATACTGTCAGGAACTCTGTCAAGCATCCTTTGAAGAATGTCTTCATAAGTTACATTTTCATACATTAAATATTCACCACCTTTTCCACATCAACATCACCATAAATGGTATTTGCTTTGAATGTTACAACCACAATTCCCTTCTGACTGATGTCAAAATCAAATCCTTCACATGAAAGGATTCTGTCATCAACTGAAAGGGCATCAATGATTCTTCTTTCCAATTCAGGACACACATATGTGACTGGTTCACCATAAAGGTCAGAAAGTTGGATTCCATAATTCCAGGAATAAATGATATACTGGTATCTTTCAGTATTCAGGATTTTATATATTGCCTGTTTCACTGCATCCTGCTTGTCACAAAATCCGCTGATTCTGTTCCTGTCAATGTGCATCATATAGTTTTTACTTGGAAGACTTTCAACTTCCAAGTCTTCTGTCAATATTCCATTTACACCTGGAATCATGTCATCCACCACCTATTCTGTCTAAAACAATATATTTCTGACCACCTTGCATTCTTAACAGAATGACTTCTTCACCCTTTTCCAGGTGATTGTGAATGGTCATCTGCTTTGTTCCTTCAATGTCATGTGTATGGGTCAGCTTTGTTGCACCTGATGTCAAATCAATGTCATCACTGTTGCTGTCCTTGCCTTTGACAGTGTGGGTGTGAGTGGTCAAAGATGCTTCTGATTCCCACTGTACTGTCACCATTGTGGTGAAGTCCGTCACATTCCTTGTCAGAACCAGGAATGAAGAATCAAGGGTCATCTTTTGGTCAACCAAGATTTGAAGTGGTGAAGAATTTGTCACCTTTCCAAAGCATACCTGAACAGGTTTTCCTGCATCAACTGCTTCTGTTGCAGCTTGTTTGATAGTATTCAATAATTCTGCATAATCAGGCAACGAATTCACCACCTCTCAATTTCAATTCCATTGTGTGTTCATCCAGTTTGAAAGTGTGGACACATTTTTCAACAAGCATCAGGTTTTTCAACTTCACATCACCCAAATCCATGATGACCACCACCATTGAACCTGCCCTGACCCTTGTATCACCAAGGGCATTTTTGATGGTCAATTTCCTTGTTTTCTTGTTGTAAAGGGATAACAATGCATCAACCTTTGCTTGACCATTTTCCCCTTTCTGTAATGTGTCATAATACTGTAAAACACCCCAATTGTTGATATTGTTTGAATCCTGGGAAATATACACATCCCTTTGACCGCTGTCTTCATTGTCATATACCAACTTAATTCTGTTATAGGTGTTTTCATCAATACTGGATGTATAATCAAAATTCTGTCCAGTTTCTTCATCAATCAGAAGATTCAAACGCATGTTGTCCAAACCTTTCAGGGTGACTTTTCCAAAATCATCATACATAACATACATGTATTTCTGATTTTCCATTGTGGCATCCAAGGCATTCTGAATGATGTCAAACAATGTTTGATTGTCTTCCACCATAGATGCAATCTTGAATCCTGTGTCTTCAATGCTTCCTGTCTGCATTTGAAAGTCTGCACAAATCATCTGAATGACTTCACCTGCTGTTTTGTTTTTATAAACATAGGTGTCTTTGTTTTTCAAATATCGCAACTGGTCATATGCAGTGACTGTGATGATTCTTTCTTTGTCCATCTTCTTTGAAAAAATGAAACCATAAAAAATGTTTGCACCATTCCATTTCAGTCTGACTGCATTTCCTTCTGTAATATCAAGGACATCATCCAGGTGAACCTTGAATGTCAGTTTCCCTGGATTGCCCTTTCTTTCAGTTGTCCACTGAATATCTTCTTGCACAACAGGGATGAACACCTTGTTGCCATTCTGAATCAACAGTTCAGCAGCCATGTGTTCACCCCCTTATGCAGCAGGAATGGTCAAAACCTGTCCAGGATATATCAGATTTGGATTCTTGATTTTATCCCTGTTTGCATTGTAAATAACAGTATATTTTGAACCATTCCCATAATACTTCTTTGCAATGTTCCATAAGCAGTCACCCCTGACAACTGTGTAAGTCTGATTTGCAGGCTTTGGTGGGTTTTCTGCTGCCCTGACAGGCTGTGGAACAATCTTTGGTTTAGAAGATGCAAACTTGATGTTGCATGTCTTGGTTGCATAATCTCTGTACTGTTTCAACTTGATTGTTACCATAACATCCATTCCATAGTTTTTTGCATCTTCTTTGATGGTGTAAGATTCCAAGGAAACCTTCATGTTTGTATCAAAAAGCATTTTTCCATTTGGAAGTGTTCTTGTGACAATGAACTGAAAGGTTTTCTTGTCCTGCTTATAATTTTTCAATACTTCCAAAAATGATTTTGCCCTTGTAAATCCGTTTTTGTAGACTGCAAAAGGATATTTCACATTTGGAAGCAAAGCATCAAATTCAATGTCCGTCAAACCAGGTGTTTTCAGGACATTGATTTCACCATCATTGATAAGGGTGTAAGTTTTATTTACACCCTTGATTTTCAGTTGCAGCTTCTGTGGTGCAACTGGAAGCAATGTTTTTCCAAGATAGAAATAATATGCCATAGTTTAATGCACCCCTTCCGCTGCCTGTTCCATAGCTTCAAGAACACCTGCTGATAAATGGTCAACCATTCCATCAATGTCCATGTCACTTGAAACAGTATTGTTGTTGTTCATAGTTACTTCAATTTCAGCAGTTGTGAATCTGTTGATTGCTTCTGTTTCTGCAATATCACGAAGATATTTCAGATTTTCTTTGGAAATATCCACACTGTCTGCAATCCTTCCTGCACTGTCTGCTGTGTCAGCAGTGTTTGCTGCTGTTTGTGCTGCATTATTTGCAAAATCATTTGACAACATGGATGTATCAACACCGCCTGTCAGGTCAATGTTGTCCATGCTGAACATTCCTGAAACCTTGTCAGCAACACCATCACCCCAAGATGCACCTGCATTGAATGCATCCGCTGCCCATCCATCCTGGAATGTGTCAAAGGTGGACATTCCTTCATTGAATGCATCACCAATGGATTTATAATCTTCTTTGTTTCCTGCTGCTTCTGCTGCCTTTGATGCATAGTCATCTGCTGCACTGCTGATTCCTGAATAATCAAATTCAACAAATGGAAGTTTGTTCAGTGCTGCACAAATGCCTTCAATGACTGAAAGTGCTGTGCTTAACAGGTTGTAAAACCATGACTGAACAGAACAGATTGCATTGTGGAATGCTGTCATCATGTTGGATGCCAGTGCTGCAATTGCATTTCCAATTCCAAGGGCAATGTTTGCAACAGAAAGACCCAAGTTCTTGAAGAACTGAATAACAACATTGATTCCACCAGTAATGACACCAAAACCGCTGTTTGCAACACCTGTCATCTTTGCGATTGCATTACATACCGCAAAAATAGCAGCAATGACTGCAATAATAAGAAGAATTATCCAGGTCAAAGGACATGCCATCAAAGCAGCATTCAGACCATATTGTGCAGCTGTTGCATGAACACTTGCTGAAAGTGCCATGACACCATTGACCGCTGCAACGATTCCTGAAATTGCTGCATAAGCAATCAGTGCTGCAATTACACCATAGACAATAGGTGCAATGATTGACCAATTGTCACTGATGAATGCACCAATGCTTGCAAGTGTATTGAAGAAATCCAACACATAAACCGCAAGCTGTGCCAACAGTCCAATTGCATTTTCCACAAATCCTTGGAACTGGTTATTGTTTGCAAGTTCATTCACTTTGTCCAGGACTGGTTGAAATGCCATCAATGCACTGTTCTGAAATGAAGTCCATACCTGACCCCAAGTCATAGGCATTGCTTCAAACTTTGCATTGATGTCATCAGCAGCAGAAAAGATTGCTGCCTTAACAACATCAGCAGAAAGTTCCCCATCTGCTGCCATTTCCCTGATTTTTCCAATAGGAACATCAAGATAATCAGCAATAGACTGAATTAGGTTTGGTGCTTGCTCAAAGATGGAATTCAATTCATCACCACGCAACACACCTGAACCCAAAGCCTGTGACAACTGCAACATTGCATTTGATGCTTCCTGTGTGGATGCACCTGCAATGGTCATCTGTTTCTGAATCAGGTTTGCAAATGCAATAACTTCATCCTGACTTGCAAAAGCATCCCTTGCATTGTTTCCGAACTTTGCAACAACTGCTGCCATGTCACCAAAAGAACCCCTTGCATTCTGTGCAGATGCATAAATCTGTTTCACAATGGTGTCTGTTTCTGTTGCAGTTCCATTGATTTCATTGAATGCCTGATTCATTTGGTCAAGTCTTGCAGTTGTCATTGTCAGTTCATCAGACACATCAAGAACCTTCTGAACACTTTGCATGGACAAATATGCAAGTGCCAGTCTTTTGACTGTATCAACCAATTCATTTGATGTGTTCACACCTGCCTGAATTTGCTGATTCAAATTTCCCTGTGCATCTGCATTATCCCTGATATATCTTTCAGTGCTTGCCACTGTACTTGACAACTGATTGTATGCAGCATTTGCAGCAGATACATCCATGTTGTCAACCGCCTGGTTCAATGCTTCCTGTGCCTGCAATGCCTGATTCAACTGTGACCTTAATTGTTCCAGTTCTGCATTTGCAGTGTCTGTTCCAAGGTTCACTGGATTGTTTTCAATCTGCTGAATCCTTTGCTGAACTGCCTGGATTCTTTGACCCATGGAATTGATGTCCTGCATTGCACTGTCTGAAAAGATGTCAGTTCCTGCTGCATTCTGTGCAATTTGATTCTGTCTGTCAGAAAGTGTTGTCAGCATCTGATTTGTTGCTGTGACTTCCTGTTCAAATCTGTCAATTCCACTGTTGGAAAAGACATCCAAATCATTTGTCACCCATTCAACAGGAACTTGAACAGGGTCAGTTGAAGGTGTTGGTGTAGGCTCTGAACCGCCTGTGCCTGGTGTCTGACCACCAGTGTGCATTGACTGGTTCAATGCTTCCATTGCTGCCTGTGCCTGATTTGCTGCTTGTGTGGCAGCATCCAGGGAAGAAGTGTCCATGTCTGTTCCCATTGTTGACTGCATGTCACGCATGGAAGAAATGGTCATGTTCATTGCATTCATGATGGACATAAGTGGTGCAGACATTCTGTCATAAAGTTCAACTGATGCAGAAATACTTGCCATTTTGAATCACTCCTTTCCTTGATTATTTGGCTTTTTTCTTTGCTGCCTTTGCTTGTTTCTTTTCGTTTTCTATTCTTAAATCTATCGAAGCAATAACAAATGCTTTTTCGTATGGGTCAAGACCCACAAACTGGGAAGGTAAAATGTGCAATTTTTGCAAAGCATAGTGTGCATAATTTGCATCACCATCACCTTCCAATATTAGTTTTTTGCTTCTTCAACCTTGTCTTCCATGTTACTGTCAAAACCATTGAATTCCTGAACATAAGCAAGGAACTTGTTATATTCACCAGGGTCATCAATCATTTCACGAACTAAGTCTTCAGGTGTGGAAACACCATAAGAATCTTGAAGTTCTGCATTGTAAAGGTCAGGAAATACAATGGAAGATGCAAGCATCTTTGCACCAAACTTGGAAGAATTGACCTTCTGTCTGAACATGTTTGGCTTTCCCTTGACAGGAATTTCAATGGTGCAGGCTTCCCTGATGTCATCAGATTCCCTGGTTGTTAAAGGTTTGATTTCCCATTCAAGGGGATTTCCCTTTTCATCACAAAGTGACTTTGTTGCAGGAAACTTCACATTTTCCTTCACCTTTTTGTTTTTCTTTAAAAATAAACTTAAATTTGACATGGTATTTTCACCCATCCTTTCAATATTGTTTTAGATACCAAGAAAAATGCAGTCAGATTTTTCTGACTGCATCCTTGGATTTTGTTTGAAATTACATTCCTGCAAGCAGGTTGAACTTTTCAGGCATCTTGAAGTCCTCAAATGTGAAATCCATATCTTCATCAAGATACTCACCATCTGCATCAAATTTGGCAAGAATACCACCATCAATGTTGCAGTCCATGAAGACAACTGTTTGTCTTCCTGCATCAGATGTTGGGTCTTCATTTGTGACCTGAATTTCAAAGTACACATCTTCACCTGTGTCTTTGTATCTCTGCATCATTTCCCTGAAAATACTGGTGTTGTAATGGAATGTTGCAGAACCAGTTCCCTTCCAACCAGTTGACTTGTTACCCATTCCAGTCTTTCCAAGAATAGGGATTTCAGTCTTGGTTCTTTCAAAGTTTGCTTCAAAGTTGATTGCCTGCATGAAATTGTATCTTCTGCCACTGATTGTCACATAACATTCAGCTAACTTTGCAGACAAAGAATCCTTTGCTTTCATGGTAATGTTTGACATTCTGATTCACCCCTTCCTTATGCCACATAAACTGTCATATACAGTTTTTCCATAGTGTTCACAACAGTGATGTTGTCAGTAACCACAACAGACTTCTTTGTTTCACCCTGGTCAACAGTCACATCTTCATCTGTGAAGTTCTCAATTGCTCTGATGCTCTGCATGTTCTCATGATGCTTCACAATATCTGCCCAAAGGGAAGTTCTACCACTTGCATCATTTGGAACAACACCAAGGTATTTGGTCACAAAAAGATTTGCAATGTCTGTTGCAATTTGGTCACAAACTCTGATGGTCTGATTGTCCTTGAACACATCACCCTTGTTTGCAGTTGTAGTGACAAGGGAATTGATGTCAGTAAGAACACGCACATCAGAACCAACCTGATGAAGTGTGAATTCACCTGCTTTGATTGCTGCTTCAAGCTGTGACTGTGTATAATCAACATTGATGTCAAATTCACCATCATAAATCTTATTTGTTGCAGATGCATTGACAGCAGTTCCTGCTGCAACACCAGTCACCCAATAAACAAGGGATGCTTCATTTGCATCATCAAGAACCTTGTTCTTGACATTGATAACACCTTCATAATCAGCAGCCTGACCATATACAACCGCCTGGAACTTGACACCAACTTCATCACGCATTCTTTTAGCAAATGCAACATAAAGTCCTTTTGTTGCAGTGTCTGTTCCAACATAACCAATTGCATTGATGGAAGGATAAGATTCAATCTTGTCCAGGAATGCCTGATGTGCTGCTGTGTTTGCAGTTCCATCTGTACCACCTGCAAGTGCTGTTGCAGCTGTTACCGCAAGGGAAGCAGATGTCTTGAATGTGACATAATTATTTGCAACAAGTTCAGATGCTTTCTTGACTGTCTGTGTGTCCATCAGAACACCATCAAGCCATGTCTGAACATCAAATAACTGGTTGTCATCAACATTTGCCTGAACAGCAATCTTGATGTCATTTCCCCTTGTTCCACCATAAAGTGCAGTTGCAAAAGTATTTTCTGCCTTTGCACCACCGCCATTCAGACGATATGCATATAAAGTCTGAATGTTCTTGAACAGGTCACGAAGACCCTTCATGCAGTCATCACCATAGGAATGACCAAAAATCTTCATGCTGTTCTTCTGAAAATCACCATTTGTGACTTCAAAAATCTTTCCTTCCTGACCCCAATCAAGTTCAAGACCCATTGCTGCATATCCTCTATCACTCATGTTAGTGGATGCAGTTGCAACAGAAATGAAATTGATATATGCACCAGGAAGAACCTTGTTCTGTGTTAAAAAAGTACCACCACCAAGTGCCATTTTTATTCACCTGTTCCTTTCTTAAAATTCTTTGTAATCAGTGCATTCAGTTCAGCTTCTGAATACATATGACCAGTTTTCAAGTTACCATTGAAAAAGTCCTTGTAAGGACTGTATTTCTTGGAAGCAACAATCTGTTCCTTGCTGAATTTCAGAACAGATGCTTCATTTCTTTTTGCCATGTCTTCACCCTTCCACATTTGATGTCAAATCCATAGTTTCCATTGCATCAGTGCTTTCAACCTTATAGATAAACATGTCATAGTTGACAAAGAAGTTCAGAACCTGGTCAACCACTTCACCATGCATTGATGTTCCCCTTTGCAGGTCTTCACCAACTTTGATGACTTCCAAGCAATCAAACATTCTTTCCAGGACATCCATGCATTCTGACCGCTTGTCTTCCCCTTTAGGGAAATACTGGATGCAGAAAAGATTCTTCCTGAAATATTTCTTGCCCCTGAACAATTCATTTGTTGGATTCACACAAACAATAGAAAAACAAGGCTCTTTCAAGCCTTGTTCAATGGATTCTGTATAAATCTTGTAATCATCACCGAATTCAGCATTCAGGGAAATGCTGATTCCATCAATAATTTTATTTATCATGTGAACAATTCCCCCATCTGCTTCATCAGCTTTTTTTCTATGATTGCAGGTGCAGCCTGTTGAATTTCCTGTTCAGATATTGTCAACATAAACCGACCATTGACCCAACCTTTGTGATTTGCAGTCCTATGTCCAAATTCAACATAAGATGCATATTCCACTGGATTGATAATTTCAATCACATAAGCATCACCAAAATGGTGAATGGTCAATGAATCAGCATAAGCAACAGCACTTGAATTCTTTCCACCAGTCCAACCCCTGCGAAGTGTGCCACCTTTTTTCCCTGAACTGTTTGGATAATCACCAACAGGTGTCCTTTTGATGACTTTTGCAAGAAGTCTTGCTGCAAGTTCTTTTGCACAAGCATCAATGAACAAGTCCACCTGTTCCTGGTTCAGTTTTTCCAGGTTGTTCTTGATTCTGTCAAAATCCTGGAAGTTGAATGTTCCGCTTCTTGCCATTTATGCCCACCCCTTAAACAGTTCAAGCATAATTTCCTGATGTGTTTGATACAATGCAGGTTCACCACTGGACTTGTATTCAGTTGTCACACTATTCTGTGTGACAGTCAGCTTTGAACCTGCCTGCACCCTGATTTCAGGTGCAAGGAAAATCTTGATTGTCTGAACCAATTGTGCAGCAGTGTCTGTCTGATTTGTATTTGGGAAACTGGAAAAAGACAATCTGCAAGGTTGTCCTTCCAAAACCACCACTTCATGATGTCCTGTGGATTTGTTTTCCTTGGTGTATTCCTGATATTCAGTAATTGTGCAAGTACCATCATACATGGATTCAATTGCTTTCCTTGCCTTTACCACCTGATTTTTCGATAACACACCAATTCCCCCTTCCCACTGTTCAGAAGATAATTCAGCAAGATGTCAACCTTGTCAGAATCACTTTCATCACCATTGAAGTTCACCTGGGTGTCACCTTCCTTGATGCTTGAAATAGCACCAGTCAAATCAAGGTCACCAATTTCCAACTGTCCAGTCTGCTTTTTAGCAAACAGGAATTCACCACAAGACATGTCCACCACTGTGTGAAAAAGTCCGTCAGGGATTTCAGATATATTGCACTCATTCTTGATGGTGTTTTCCACCTTCTGCATTGCAAAACCAATCATCCAAGCATCAGATTCTTTGATTTCATAACCAAAGGAATCCAGTCTTTTCAGAACCGCTTCAATGAAGGATTCATCAAGACTGGAAGTGTCCAATGCTGTGATGATGGACTGCTTTATTTCATCTGTCAGTGCCATATCATCACCCTTCTTTCATCAATTAACCCTTGGAAACAATCTTTGCAATAGCAATTGCCTTGTGTGGAATTGCCTTTGTACCATCATTGATGATGTTCCAGTTTGCACCAGTTTCAAGGTCTGTGTTGGATGCAGATGCAGTGATTGTTGCAGGCTTTTCAAAGGAAATACCATCAACACCACAAATGTATCTGTCACGCACATAAAGTGTGTCCTGACCACCATTTGTTTTAGGGTCACGGCTCATTTCATAAGGAACTGCATCACCAATGTCATCAAGGATGATTGCACCTTCACCAAGAACATAAGTTGTGTAAGCAGTGTATGCTTCTGTATCACTTGTCTTTGCAACATCTTCTGTCGGCATGTTGTCATCAACAAGGACAGTTCTGCCATTCCAGGTTGCAAGTGCAAGTTCTCTTTCAATACCATCTGCATCAGTATATGTCATATACTTTAACAGCTTCATGTTTTCAAGGTTTGTTGCAACCTCACTGTGCATGATAACAAGTTTGAAGATGTTCTTGTTGTCACCGCCTGCCTTCTGAATTGCCTTGTTAAGAGTTGCAGCACCAACAAGTGCATCATCACCAGTGTTTACAGTAATGTTGTAAACATGCTTGTCAAGGAATTCCTTTGCAGCCTTTGCAGCAACAGTTGAACCAGTTGTGGACATGCTGAATACACCCTTTAAGATTGCAAGCAGCATTGCCTGTCTGACATCCATCTTGTAATCAGCAATCTGTGCTGCAACATTGTCCATGAAGTCAACACCTGCTGTGATGTTCTTGCTGAAAGACTTTTCAGTCCATCCATCCATTCTGCTTGCAACAACAAAACCCTGCTCATAAGTGGTTGTGCTTGTGCTTGCAATATCAGTTCCACCATCATTGTTCTGACTGGTAGAACCATCAATTCTGCCAAAATAAGGAACTCTTGCATAAAGAGAACCAGTCTGATTTGCAAGGGCATCATGTGCATTCTGATTTGTACCGACTGCACCGCTCTTTGCAAGCTCGTTTTTAGTTACATTTGGGATTCTATCCACATACTTTCCAAATGCCTGTGGATTGAAACTCTTGGAATCAAATTTTGCCATTTTAATTCACCTTTTCCTTTCTTAAAATTGATTAAATTTCTGCATCAGGGTGTTCTGCCATATAAGCAGCAAGTTC
>ULSU01009905.1_pt1 | contig 12913 bp, 1 predicted proteins | sample 1956941 | NCBI WGS metagenome assembly ULSU01 (sample SAMEA4835715, study PRJEB28245) | human gut metagenome | biome: gut microbiome; material: fecal sample | place: Denmark | collected 2008
AGACCTACTCAGACATATAACGATTTCGAGTTGGTATGGGATGGCACTTCTTGGTCATTGACAAGAACCGACACCAACAGAGTCCTGAGAAATTTTGGACGCTTCAAATTCTCTCTGTCTGGTGTAAGCACATCACGGAGCGGGAATAACCTAACAATTACAGCCACACCGGAAGCTGCAAGGAGTATGCTGAACGGAATTGTGTCGCTTCCTTGCGAGGGAAATGTGATTGACCCTGATAGCGTCAATGCTTACCTTCTCGTTGCGGGAGGAAGCAAGCAGAATTGTGTTGCCCTTAACGGTACGCCTGACCCTGTAACTTGCTATGTGCGGGCGAAGGTGACGCAAACAACCGGTAATCTGAACATCACAAAGACGTCTGAAAATGGGAAAAACATTTCCAACGTCAGTTTTACTGTAACTGGGCCGAATGGGTATAACCGACTCTTTAAGACAAATACATCCGGCAAAATCAGCATTACAGACCTGCAGCCCGGAGCTTACACGATTACAGAAACTTCGCCGTTAGGATACTATGCTGTTAATCGGGTTCAGACTGCGACAGTTACGATTGGAGGTACGGCGAGTGTCTCTTTCCAAAACAAGGTGTCCCGGTGTACCGTGCAGGTAACGAAGACATCGGAAGACGGAGTTCTGCAAGGGTTCACCTTTACACTGAAGGGAACGTCTTACGCGGGAGATACTGTAAATCTGTCTGCGACCACAGATGCGAACGGCAAGGCTACGTTCTCCAATGTCCCCTTGGGTTCCAACTATGTTCTTGCCGAGGTAAATACGCCCAGAAGATATGTAGCCCCTGCCAGCCAGACGTTTACGCTTTCGACGCCTAATACGTCTGTAACCAAAACATTCGAAAATAAATTGGCTCGCGGCAACGTGACTGTCACAAAGACCTCCGAAGATGGAAAAGTAAGCGGAGTCCAATTTAATCTGAAGGGCACGTCTTTGTCTGGCCAGACAGTAAACCTTACTGAAACAACCAACGCCAGCGGCGTGGCCACGTTCTCCAATGTGCTTGTTGGTACATATACGCTGACGGAAGTAAATACAGGTAGGCAGTACGCCACCGTGTCCGCGCAGAATGTCACGGTGCAGTATAACTCGACTGCGCGGGCGACTGTCAGCAACAAGTTGGCGCGTGGTTCGGTTCAAGTTACGAAGTCTTCTGAGGACGGGAAAGTTGCCAATGTGAAGTTCCGCTTGCAGGGAACATCCATTGACGGCACCGCTGTTGACCTGTATGCTGTGACCAATGCCTCCGGTGTTGCGACATTCTCGAATGTCCTTATTGGAAGCTACATAGTGTCGGAAGTCAACGTGCCAGCCTATTATCAGGCCGTGAATCCCGTCAATGTTACAGTGACCATCAATCGTAAATCCTCTGTATCTGTCCAGAATAGGCTCAAGGTAGGTGCCGTTCAGGTGACGAAGACCTCCGAGGACGGCGTTGTGAGCAATCTTTCATTTACGCTGACAGGTACTTCTGACGCGGGGACGACCGTCAGCATGACGGCAAAGACGGACGCTCAGGGCGTTGCGACCTTCTCCAATGTGCCCATTGGGACAAGGTACACAGTACAAGAGTCCAGCACCCCTACCCGCTACGTTGTTCCGGATGTGCAGGATGGCGTTACCGTGAGGGTCAACGACACTACGAAGCTGTCCTTCCACAATGACCTTGCGCGTGGAAGTCTTCGCGTTACCAAGACGTCTGAAGACGGATTTGTGTCCGGCGTGAAGTTCCATCTGGAAGGCACCTCTACATCTGGAGCTGCGGTGTCTCTGGATGCGACTACCAATGCAGCGGGCATTGCTGAATTCAAGAATGTGCTGGTGGGCAGCAGCTACGTTCTGACGGAGGTTGATACGGCTGCCCGCTATGTTGTCCCTGCGGTGCAGAACGGTATTGTAATCACTGTGGGGAAAACCACGGAGGCTTCGGTTTACAACAAGCTGGCTCGCGGAACGGTTACTGTTACGAAGACTGCTGAGGACGGGCTGGTTTCCGGCATCAAGTTCCGATTGACCGGCACGGCAGGTAATGGTGACGCGGTGGATATGACCGCTACCACCAATGCCAAAGGCGTAGCAACCTTCTCTGACGTTCTGATTGGCGAGAACTATTCCGTTCAGGAAGTTGGCACCGCCGAAAAGTATATCGTACCGGATGTCGTTTCCGGCATAAATGTAACGTTGAATAAAACTACGAACGCCAATGTGCATAATAAGTTGGCTCGCGGTACAGTGAGTGTGACCAAGACCTCTGAAGACGGTATCGTTGAGGGCATCAAGTTCCACCTGACAGGTACTTCTGCACAGGGTCAGCGCGTAGACATGATGGCTGTGACGAACGCTTCCGGCATTGCAACCTTCGATAATGTTCTTGTGGGTTACAACTACGCGCTGGAGGAAGTTGACACCGCTGCACGGTATATCATTCCTGCAGTAAAGGGCGGCATCAATGTAAAGCTGGATAAGACCACAACTGTTTCTGTTCATAATGTGCTGAAGAAGTGGTCTGTGACCGTTACAAAGCGCGATATCGAGACGACGACAGCGCAGGGCAACGCCACCTTGCAGGGCGCCGTTTATGGCCTGTATAATGGCGACGAACTGGTGAAACAGTACACCACTGATGCGAATGGAAAGTTTGCTACGGACGTCTATGTTTGCGGCGATAATTGGACCATCAAGGAAATTGTTCCGTCCGTCGGCTATCTGCTGGATGACAGTGTATATCAAGTAGGCGCTGAGGCGAAGAACTACGTCATCGAAATCAATGCAGCCCCCGATTTGGGCGTAACAGAAAAGGTCATTAAGGGCTACATTAAGATTTTCAAGCACTCTGATGTCGGTCCTACCGGCGTCGAGGAATCCCTCCCGACCGGAAAGGTCACACCCGAAGTTGGCGCTGAGTTCGATGTCTACCTGAAGGCGGCAGGAAGCTACGCTGCTGCGAAGACCACCGATAGAGACCACATTGTTGTGGACGAGGACGGGTATGCGACAACCAAGGCGCTGCCTTACGGCACATATGTTATCGAGCAGACAAAGCATTTTGAACACGCAGATATGCTTTCTGGCTTTGAGGTGACTATTTCCGAGAATGGGAAAACTTATTTCTATGTGCTTAATGACCGTCCTTATTATGCTTCTGTTCGAGTGGTAAAACAGGACGCAATGGACAATGTTCAAATCCCTTACAGCGGAGCTGAGTTCCAGATATACGACCCAGATGGAACTCTTGTGTCCCTCAAGGCTGGTGCTAAAAACATTGATACATTTAGGACGGATAATGACGGAAATTTGATAACCCCCGAAGAACTTTCTTTTGGTCGCGGCTATAAGCTGGTGGAAACCAAAGCTCCTCGTGGCTATCGCTTGAACTCCACTCCCGTTATATTCAATGTTGATTTTGAAAGTACAACCATGAATGACGGGGAAAAGGTCGTTGTCGTGAAGATGACAGATGTGCCTGTAACGCCTCAAATCAAGACTGTAGCTAAGGGCGAGGCGGGGGAGAAAACCATGGAACCCCTGACATCTGTGACAATTAAGGATACGGTGTCCTGTACCGATGTCATTCCCGGCAAAACCTATACGGTGAATGGTTATCTGGTTTTGAAGTCTACTGGCGAGCCTCTTCTGGATGGCGCCGGTCACAGGATAACTGCTACGAATACCTTTGTTGGCGGCAACAACTTTGAGGGGTCCACCGTGCTGTCCTTTACATTCGATGCTTCTCTTATTGCTGGAGATGCTGTAGTTGTATATGATACGCTGCATCGTGACGGCGTAGAGGTGGCAACCCACAAGAGCATTTCGGACGCAGACCAGACCGTATCCTTCTTCGCACCCGAAATTAAAACTTCCGCCGTCAACCCTGATGGAAATGTGAAGGTTGTTGACCCCTCCATCGGAGTATCTATCGTGGATACGGTGTCCTATAAGCATCTCACTCCCGGACATAAGTACGTTCTGAAGGGGCAGATGATGGATAGAGACACGCAGCAGCCGGCAAAGGACGATAACGGAATATACATTGTCGGAACGACAAACTTTACTCCGGCGACAACGGAAGGCTCGGTAGATGTGACCTTCACCTTCGATGCAACTGAGATTGCGGGTGTGCAGCTTGTCGCGTTCGAGAAACTCTACCATGTTGCCATCAGCAGCGATATCCCCGTTGCAACGCACGAGGACATTGAGGATGCGGAACAGACCGTAACAGTCGAGGCACCTGAGATTACCACTCATGCAACCAACGCCGAAGACGGAACTAAATTCCTTGACCCGCAGTACATGGTGAAGGTCAGGGACTCTGTTGCGTATGAAAAGGTCGTTGAGGGGCACACTTATCTGTTGACCGGAAAGGTGTTTGATAAAACGACAGGCGAGTTTGTGAAGGATGCTGCCGGAAATGAAATTACCGGCACAACAAGATTTACGCCCACGGCGAAGGCCGGTACTGTGGATGTCGAGTTCGTTTTTGATGCTTCGGAACTGTATGGACATACGCTGGTCGTGTTTGAAAAACTGTCTTACAGGGGTGTTGTCTTAACCGTCCACGAAGATGAAGCAGATGCCGAGCAGACCGTGAATGTCTACAGCCCGAAGATTGGCACTACCGCTATTGATGGTGAGGGTACGGGTAAGTTTATTGACCCTGCGAAAAATGTTGTCATTAAGGATACGATTGCTTACGAACATCTTACCATAGGGCAGGAGTACACTATCATCGGTACAGTGATGAATAAGCGAACAGGTGAGGCTGTTGTTTCTGGTGGACGCACTGTAACGGTGACGAACACATTTACGCCGTCTGCGTCTAAGGGCAGCACCGAAATGGTCTTTACATTTGATGCTTCTGGTCTTGATGGAGATTCCCTTGTTGTGTACGAAGAGCTGTATTTCCGTGCATCTGACAGCACACCTTGTGCCATCCATAAGGATATCGGCGATGAAGGGCAGACAGTTGTCGTGAACACTCCTACAATTCACACGACCATCAATGAGAGCATCTCTCTGAATAACTATTTCGAGCCGCTGAATGAAATTACCATTACGGATACTGTGACCTATACAGACCTCGTACCCGGTCACAGGTACAAGGTGAAGGGCAATCTCGTTTCCAAAGACACCGGCGATGTTATCCGCGACGGTAATGGAAATTTGGTGTCCGGTGAGGCAGACTTCGTTCCGACGACCAAGGATGGAAATGTTGATGTTAAATTCACGCTAAACGCCTCTATCCTGTATGGTCAGAGTGTCATTGCCTTCGAGTCCCTGTATTACCACAACACAGTTATTGCCGAGCACAAAGACCTCGCTGACGAGAAACAGGAGGCTGTGTTCTTCGCTCCTGCGCTGAGTACAAAGGCTCTGAATAATGACGGCGATACAAACCTGATTGACCCTGCCAAGGGAACGCATATTGTGGACACTGTTTATTATCGCCACTTAACCCCTGACCATGAATATACCGTTGTAGGTAAGCTGATGGATAAAATGACAGGGCTTCCTTTGCTGGATGCGAAGGGTGACGAGATTACCGGCAAAACCGTATTCACGCCGCAGCGGGTCGCGGGGGCGGTCAACGTTGAGTTTACATTTGACGCCAGCAATATGGCAGGGAAGACGCTCGTTGTTTTTGAGTATCTGTACTTCAACGAGGGCGATGAAACTCCCGCAGGAACGCATACGGACATTTCCGACCTGAAACAGAGCCTGACCTTCAACACACCAGCTATTAAGACCAGTGCGAAGAATGCGGAAGATAACTCCAAGTTCTTTGACCCTAAGAGCGCTGTAAGACTGGTAGATACCGTGAGTTATGAGGGTCTGTGCAAGGGACATGAGTACACGGTAAATGGTGTCCTGATGGATAAAAAGACCGGTACGCCGGTTCTGAATACGGATGGCAACCCCGTTACCGGAACAACATCATTTACAGCTCGCAGCGCTGCCGGCAAGGTTAAGGTGGAGTTTGTTTTTGACGCTTCGCAGCTCTACGGAAAATCTCTGGTTGTGTTTGAGGAACTCGTGTTTAACGGAACGGTAATTGCGGAGCATAGGGACCTTGACGACAGAAGTCAGACCGTAACAATCAATGTTCCCAGCATCTCGACAAGGGCTGTGAATACGGATGGCAAGTGTAAGATGCTTGATGCGGCGAAGGAAACCTCTATAACAGACACCGTTTCCTATTCCCATGTAACTCCCGGTCACGAGTACACCTTAGTGGGGCGATTGATGAATGGAGGAACTGGTGAGGAAATTCCTGGCACTGCAACACGGGTGAAATTCACTCCGAAGCGTACGTCTGGTGATGTGGACGTGACTTTCGCATTGGATGCATCTCTCCTTGCTGGTAAAAATGTAGTTGTGTTTGAGGAACTGTTCTTTAACGAAACGGACGCTGCTCCTTGTGCGACACACAAAGACCTTCGTGACGAAGCTCAAACCGTTACGGTAATGGAGCCGAGCATCGGAACTACCATGAAGGCAAGTCCTGATAAGAACCAGTTCTTTGTTTCCTCTCTGTCTACGGTTTTGGTAGATACCGTTACTTATCACAACCTCATTCCCGGTCACACCTATGTCGCCGAGGGGCGCTTGATGGACAAAGCTACTGGACGTGTTCTTGTTGGCGGAAATGGCGAGATTTCAGGGAGAACAGTATTCGTTCCCAAGTCCATGGACGGGTCTGTGGATGTCTATTTCACATTCGACTCTTCTGAGCTGTTCGGTAAAACGGTCGTAGCCTTTGAAACCGTTTCCTACGGCGGTCACATTATTGCCAAGCATGAGGACATTAACGATGTTGACCAGTCGGCAACATTCTATAATCCTGAGCTGACCAATACGACCGCCGTGAACGGTGAGGGCGGCAGTAAGTACATTGATGCAGCCAGAAATGTGGTTATCAAGGATACTGTAAAGTATGCACATCTACCGATAAAACACGATTTCAAGTTGCGTGGAACACTTGTTTTCCAGTCCTCCGGAGAACCCGTTTTGCTAAACGATAAACCTATTGTGGTTGAAAAATCCTTCACAGCGAAGAAAGCGGAAGGCTCTATCGACATGGAATTCGTCTTCGATGCATCTGGGCTGCAGGGAAAGAAAATTGTTGTTTTTGAAGAGTTGTTTTACGAAAATCAAACGATTGCTGCGGCAGTGCATAAAGACCTTGGAGACGTCGGCCAGACTGTTACTGTTTCCAATCCTAAGGTGAAGACTGTTGCCTCCAATAAGGTCGATGGAAGTAAGATGCTTGAGCCGGATAAGAGAGTTACAATCCTCGATACAGTTTCTTTCTCTGGACTGATTGAGGGTCACACTTATAAGGTTTCCGGGACGCTGATGGATAAGGCAACTGACAATCCTGTGGTCGATGAAAGTGGCGAGACGATTACCGCTGAAAAGACCTTTAAGGCGAAGGCTGCTGGCGGAAGTGTTGATGTTGAGTTTACCTTTGCGGCCACAGAGTTGTACGGGAAAGACATTGTTGTTTTCGAGAAGATTTTCTGTAATGACACTGAGATTGCTTCTCACGAAAATATCAACGACAGGGAACAGACGGTGACGGTTTATGCGCCTAACATCACTGGCACAACGGCGGTTGGAACTCTTGGAGGCGGTAAGCTGATTGACCCCGCAGCCAATGTGAAAATCACCGACACTGTTATGTATGAGCATCTGTCTGCTGGCCACGAATACACCTTGCGCGGTACGTTAATGAACAAGGAAACGGGTGAACCTATCAAAAATGGTGGCACAGAAGTTGTAGTTGAACAGACTTTTACGCCTGTGGAAGCAAGCGGTTCTGTGGATATGCAGTTTGTTTTCACTGCTTCCTTCTTGAAGGGCAAAGACATTGTTGTGTTTGAGGAAATTTATTTCAACTCCGAAGATACTGAACCGGTCGCCGTCCATAGGGATATCGACGATGGAAAACAGACCGTTTCTGTAACAAGCCCTGAAGTAAGGACTGTTGCCGTGAACAAAGAAGATAATGGCAAGGTCTTTGAACCGGACCAGACGGTTACGCTGAAGGATACCGTGTTTTACAACAATCTCATTGTGGGACATAGATACACCGTGACCGGAACTCTGATGGATAAGGGAACCGGCAAGCCCATCAAGGATACTGCGGGAAGCATCGTGGCTTCTTCTGTGGAGTTTACTCCTGATGCTCCCTGCGGCACGGTGGATGTTGAATTCCCCTTCGCTGCAACTGAGTTGTATGGCAAAACCATCGTGGCGTTCGAGAAGCTACTCTTCAACGGAACTGTCATTGCGTCCCATGAGGATATCAATGATGAGGAGCAGACTACTACGGTTCACAACCCTGAAATCGTACGGACTGTTGCTTTGAGCGCGGTGGATGGAGGAAAGTTCATTGATGCCTCTGAAACTTCTACCATCAATGATACTGTGGTATATCGTCACCTGTCTACTGGACACACCTACACACTAAGAAGCAGCTTGGTTGATAAAACTACCGGCGAGCCTGTTCTGAATAACGGCATACCCGTCGTTTCGGAGATGCAGTTCACGCCTGAAAGCACTGCTGGCTCGACTGTTGTGGCTATCGCTTTTGACGCTTCTGCCGTGAAGGGACGCGATATCGTGGTGTTCGAGGAACTGTTCTTTACTGCTGGTGACGAGGCACCTGTGGCGGCGCACAAGGATATTGAGGATACTGACCAGACTGTGACCGTGGTAAAATCTTCCATCAAGACCTGCGCTGAAAATGCTGCTGACGGCACGAAGGTGTTTGAGCCCGCCAGCGAGGTTATCCTGAAGGATACTGTGGACTACGAAGGCATCATTGCTGGACATACGTACAAGGTCGTTGGCACTCTGATAGATAAGTCCACGGGCAAACCGGTGGAGGCCGCAGCAGGGAAGTCTATCACCGCTGAAAAAGTGTTCACGCCTGAGAGCGAGAACGGTTCTGTGGTAGTCGAGTTCAAATTCGATGCACGAGAATTCTTTGGGCGCACTCTGGTCGTTTTTGAGGACTTGTACTACGGAGAGACGGTCGTCGCCTCTCACCGTGATATCAACGATGAAAACCAGTCTGTCGAGATTAAGAAGCCCGTCATTGTTGAAACCATCGCAACAAACAAAGTCGATGGGGGAAAGCTGGTTGACCCCACAGAGAAGGTCGTTTTGACTGATTCTGTAAAATACGACCATCTCTCCACTGCTCACAAGTATACACTTGTTGGTAAGCTGGTGGATAAATCTACTGGAGAATCCTTGAAGGATAAGGACGGCAACTCTGTTGTTGCATCCACATTCTTTACTCCCGACAACCTCTTCGGTTCTGTTGAAGTCTTGTTTGAGTTCGATGGAAGTTCGCTCGCTGGCAAGGATATTGTTGTATTTGAGTATCTCTATTACAACGAGGGAGATGAAACGGCTTTGGCAACTCACGAGGACTTGGAAGACACCGCACAGACCGTTTCCTTTGCGAATCCTGCTATCAAGACCTCTGCTGCCAATGCTTCTACGGGGAAGAAGACATTCTCTCCGTATGAGAAAGCCGAGCTGGTAGACACTGTGACCTATGAGGGACTTATCCCCGGTCACGAGTACACCTTGGTCGGGACTCTGGTAGAAAAGGTTAAATCTGGTGGGAATTGGGTCGAAGGTAAACCCATCATGGACAAGGACAAAAAGCCCTTGACCGCTACTGCGACCTTTACGCCTGAAAAGGCCGAAGGAACAACGACGGTTTCCTTTGTGTTTGGGGCTCGTTCCGTTGCGGGGAAAACTCTCGTTGTGTACGAGGAGCTCCTCTACAATAACATGAGTGTCGCTACTCACGCTGACATAATGGACGAGAGCCAAACGGTTACTGTTGACCGCATCCATTATAGCGGGCCTACTATGGGAACTACGGCGACATTTGCCAATGGCTCGAAGTCCAGCGGTTACGCCTCTCGCCTTGTGGTTGTAGATACCGTGAGTTATTCTGGGTTGGCTGTTGGTCAGAATTACACCTTGGTTGGCAGGTTGATGGATGCTCAGACGGGGGAAGCTCTGCGCGATGCGGGCGGCAGGGAAGTAACCTCCAAGCTGACATTTACCCCGAAGGCCTCCGATGGCTCCATCGACATGAAATTCTCCTTCGCTGCGTCGAACATCAAGGGTGCGAAGATTGTCGTGTTTGAGGAGTTATATGTCGGAGGAAGTGTGGACGGGACTCCGTACCTGAGCCATACTGACATCAATGATGCTGGACAGACTGTGACTGTTACCGCATCTCCCAAGACTGGAGACGCTGGCGTCGGCAAGTATGTCTCTTTTGGCTCGATTGCCTTGGGAACTGCAATTATTGTCGTTGTAGTGAGCAACGTCAAGAGAAGAAAGAAAAATAAGTAAACGTAGGACCAAAGGTATTAAATAGACCGGAGTTTTGGCTCCGGTCTATTTTTTTTTGAAAAAATTATTTGATTGAAAACAGAAGGAAGGGAAGCGTGCAAAACCGTTGCAATATAAGGGGTTTCCGTCTTTGCGAGGCACAAGGCTTTGTGGTTTAAGATGAGAAAACGAAAAATTTTCCAAAAATCACACTTGACATTTTTTTATAATCGTGCTATTGTAAGCACATCAAAAATAATGTCAAGTTTTCCACAGCTTAAACCTCGTCACGGTCTATTATTTAATTACATTCCCTGAGCAAATTTTGAAATGAATGAAAGGACAAGAACTATGAAAAAGATGAAGAATTTTATCGCCCTGCTGCTGGCTCTGGTGATGACCATGAGTTTGATGGCCTGCGGCAACAAGACTGACGAGGAGACCAAGACCGGAGAGGACATCGGCTGCTACGTACAGACGACTGAGACCGGAGAGAAGGTTCTGGTGGATAAGGACGGCAACGCCGTGACCGACTACACGCTGGACGACGAAGGCAATGTGGTGGACACGCAGGGCGTGGTGGTCGTCAAGGCGGCGGACATCACGGCTTACGAGAAGTCCGAGGAAAAGGATGCGGAGAACAAGACCGACGCATCCGAGGCAGATACTCAGAAGCCTGAGGATACTGCGAAGCCCGATGGCGAGAACAAGTCCGACGCACAGAAGACGGACACCAAGGTGGATAACACTAAGAAGGACGAGACCAAGAAGGATGATGCCAAGCAGGAAACTCAGAAGCCCGCTGACAACAAGCAGGACACCACGAAGCCTGAGACCAAGCCCGAAACGAAGCCTGAGGTTAAGCCGGAGCCCCAGAAGCCCGCAACGCCCAGTTACGATAATGGTTCTCTGACCACCGCACAGGTGAAGGAGCTCCAGCGCTGGTACGGCGTAAGCGCGGACGGTCAGTGGGGTGCAGGCTCCAAGAAGGCCGCCGGTGGCCGCACCGCTGATGAGGCGTGGGCATACTACCAGAGCAACAAGCAGATTACCACCCCCGAAACCCCCTCTGGCGGCAACACTGGTAACACTGGAAACACTGGAAACACTGGCAGCACCGGTTCCACAGGCGGTGGTTCCACGACGCCTACCCCTCCTTCTGAGCCCGCCAAGCCCACCAAGGCGGACATTGACTGCGCGGCTGCTATTGCAACAGGGAATGCTTACGCAGAAAGCATCGGTTTTGAGATTTGGAATGGATGCCGCAGCTATTTCCCTCCGATTTATCTGGAGCGCGATTGCCCTGAATCTTGCTGGAATCAGGAATGGGTTGATGCCACAATCAAGCAGGCTGTTGACTATGTGAAGAGTTCTCTTGAGAACTGTGGTCGTTTTTATGCACACGTGGACGGAAAGGAAGGTGAAGCATCTGCCGTGAATTGTTCTGTTCGGTGGAATGCTTCTGCTGGATACCACGAGATTTATGTTTATTATGCATAAAAGGAAATAATATTGAAGAAGGCAACGGGTTATCCGTTGCCTTCTTTTTTTATGAAAAAGAAACTTCTTGAAAATTTGCGAGTCCGGATGTGTTGACAATATGCTTGAATATGCTACCATGAAAACATGGAGGGCAATTCGCCTCCTTACATTATTCGTTTTGAGTTGGCAATAATAAGAAACGGATAAATATAAGAAGGCTGGTTTTCTCTAAATAATTTCATTGAAAGGAGACAAAAAATACCATGAAACACAAGAAGATGCGTGGCGTTGTTGCAATGCTGTTGACGCTGGTGATGATGGTCGGAATGCTTCCCACATCCGTGTATGCGTCGGATGCGGATGGCGGCGGCGATTCGGTCGTTCTCGAAAGTGTTTCTGACCCTGCGAAGGTTGGAAAGACTGGTTCTGGCAACGGCGATTTGGTCTACAACGCCACAGAAGACGCGAAGAATCCCGATGACGGTAAGAAGTCCGATTCTCCCGTCGTTGAGGATGATGTTAAGGGAGGTGCCGATAAGAAGGACACCTCCAAAGAGAGCTCCTCTGAAAACGAGCAGCCTGCTCCGGGTGAAGCTAAATCTGAAGCTGGTAAGGATGAGTCTGTCAAATCTTCCGTGACGGAGGAGGGCCTTCAGGACCCCTACGCTGGAGAGAATACTCCCGTGAACGTTTCCTTCCTTTACGGGTCTGCACAGAACGCCCCCAGAGCTATCAGCGCAATGAGGGCTCCCGCTCGTGCATCGGGAACCATTACGACCGGTGACGACATGGGTTATAACAGCAAGTGGATGGCTGAGTTCGCACCCTATTCCAGTGCCGTTGTAAAATATTTCAACGGCCAGCCGGCGTACTGTATTGAACCCCACAAGGGTGCCCCCGGCGCGGGAACTTCCGTTGATGCCAGTGCGTATTGGGGAGACCAGCGGGTTCGCCTCGCGCTTGCCTATGGCTACGGTGGAGCAGATGACTCAACGTTGCTCTGGTATGCTGGCAACGGCACCTATGCTTGGTG
>ULSU01081073.1_pt1 | contig 12910 bp, 10 predicted proteins | sample 1956941 | NCBI WGS metagenome assembly ULSU01 (sample SAMEA4835715, study PRJEB28245) | human gut metagenome | biome: gut microbiome; material: fecal sample | place: Denmark | collected 2008
AGCAGAACGCGTAATCATCCCGGTGCAGGCGCATTACCTGTCTGCCAAGGGGCTGGAACAGCTGCTGCAAACCATTGCAAAGGTACGCAGGCAAATGAATCCCAAGCTGAAAATCGACGGCATCCTCATGACGATGGTGGATGGGCGCACGAACAACGCCAAGGAAATCACGACGCTGATTCGGGAGACTTACGGCGGCAAAATCAAGGTGTTCGAGACGGCGATTCCGCATTCCGTCCGCGCGGCAGAAGCGAGCCCGACCGGGAAGAGTATTTTCGAGTACGACCCCGGCGGCAAGGTGGCGCAGGCGTATCGCGCACTCACGAAGGAGGTGCTTCAGCTTGAAAAGCAGCGGCAGAAAGCCAAGTCTGACCTCCTACGATGACATTTTCTCCACGGAAGCCTCACGCCAGCAGGAGCAGATTCAGCGCCTTGCGCTAAGCGAACTTCACCCCTTTAAAGATCATCCATTCCGCGTACTGGACGATGACCGGATGATGGAAACGGTGGAGAGCGTGAAGGAATATGGGGTGCTGGTGCCGATTATTGCCCGGCCGATGGCGGACGGCGGATATGAAATTGTGTCCGGTCATCGGCGGAAGCGCGCCTGTGAGCTGGCAGGGCTGAAAGAGATTCCCGCTATTGTCCGCGATTTGGACGATGATGAAGCTGTCATCATTATGGTGGACAGCAATTTGCAACGCGAGAACATTCTGCCCAGCGAACGTGCTAAGGCGTATCAAATGAAGCTGGAAGCAATAAAACATCAGGGCGAACGGCGTGACTTAACTTCCCGACAACTTGTCGGGAAGTTGGAAGCGGCGGATTTGATTGGGCAGGATACCGGCGAAAGCGGAAGGCAAATCCAACGTATTTTGCGCCTGAACAACCTTGAGCCGCCGCTTATTGATAAGGTGGACGCTGGCAAACTCGCCTTTACCCCCGCCGTGGAACTTTCGTACTTGAAGCCGGAAGAACAGCAGTGGCTGGATACCGCCTTGGAAAACACGCAGCAGACACCGTCCCTTTCGCAAGCCCAACGCATGAAGCGCGAAAGCAAACAGGGCACGCTGTCGGAACAGGGCATCATGGAAATCATGACGGAGAACAAGCAGACGATTCCTGCCAAGGGGTCTGTCGTGCTGCCGCAGGAAAAGTTGACCAAGTATTTTCCACGTTCCTACACAACGGAGCAGATGGAAAAGGTAATTTTCAAGCTGCTGGATTACTGGGTTCGGAAGCGGCAAATGTCGCAGGAGCGATAAAGACGCATGAAACGAAAACTGGATATTCTGCTGATGGTCATGTTTCTGTTCGGAAGCATGATTTTTCTTTGCCCAATTTTCGGGCAGATAAAGGAGGTCGAAGAAGATGACCGTGTATACACGCGCATGTCCGCAGAGGTTAAGCCCCCTCAACAGGCTTCGGGACTGGTGGAGGATGCGCCATCCCCCGCGGCAGCCGCCGCGCAGACTGTGCTGCCCCTGCTGCTGGAAGTGCCGCAGGCAGAGAAAACCGCTGTGCCCGCTGCCGCGCCGCCCTCCGTACGCCCGGCTGCTTCCGACACTGCCGCGCCAGCACAGGCAGAGCGGACAGCAAATCCCCGCAGTGTCGATGTAGAAGCATGCATTGCGCAGAATCCGGATTTTGCCGCATGGCTCACCATTTCGGGTACGCCGGTGGATTATCCGGTTGTGCGGTCGAACAGGACGGACTACTACCTGACGCACCTGTTCAGCGGCGAAAACAGCAAGCTGGGATGCCTGTTTTCGCTGCCGTCGGCGGATTATCAGACACCGAGCAGGAACATTGCCATCTACGGGCATCACCTGAGCCATAGCGACGCGATGTTCAGCAGCCTTGTGCAATACAAGGATTTGGGCTACTGCGCCGCGCACAGCATCATTCAGCTGGACACGATTTACGGCGAACGCACCTATCGGATTTTCGCCGTCGTCAACATGCAGGTTGGTGACTGGGATGCAGCGACGGCTGATTTTGCCAGCGGACAGGCGTTTCAAGCGTATGTAGACCGCGCACGAGCCAAGGCAATGTATGATTCAGGCGCGGCAGTTGGTGCGGATGACCACATTCTGACCCTGATAACCTGCGACCGCAGCGCTGGCGGGGCAAGCGGCCGTCTGATTGTGCTGGCGGTTCAAGAATAATACTATTTTCGGATTCACCTGAGCCATCTGCTTGCGCCTTTTCCCCGCTGTCGTCCGCTTATTCCACTTAGCGTAGCGCTGCTACGCTGCGTTTCATTCGCGTTAGACAGCGTGAAAAATTCGCGGCGCATCTTGGCTCATTTTCATCCGAAAATAGTATAAGAAGGAGAAGCAAATGAAATTGAAATCCAAATTGAAACGATTTGCATCATTGGTGCTGTCTGCGGCGCTGGTGCTGACCTGCATTCCGCTCTGTGCGGCAGCAGGAGAAGCAGCCACGCCCTCGGACATCACGGGAACGGAAGTCATTGTGCTTCCGGCAGAAGAACAGGCGCTTCCACCCGTGGAGGAAGCGCCTGACGAATCCGCATCCGATGCACCGGATGAGCCGTCCCATGACGAAATGCTCCCCAATTCGGAGGAAGAAAGTTCGTCGGACAACCGTCATCCTTTGCAGGCGGCGATTGAAGAACATGGGTATGTCTACGTCCGGACGGTGCGGGCAGTCAGCGTGTACGCCAGCGCAGAATCGCAGGAGCGCATTGTTTATGCCGCGGCTGATGATGCGTCCATTCTGCTGGCAACAGCGTTTTTCGGCGGTCATCAAGCCGTGCAGGTGTGGTTTCTGGACGCGGAACAGCAGATTATCAGCGGCTTTGTACCGGCAGCGTCGCTGGATACCCGCTATTTGACGGATGCGGATGTGTCGGGCATCGCCGACGTGCCATCCTGCGACGGAATGACTACCTTCGGTCAAAAGCGATTGTTCGTGGTCAATGGCAGCCGCCCGGAAGAAGCATCTGATGAAGAAGAAACGCCCGCGGATGCACCTTCGCAGGACGCGCCGCACCAAGAATCGAATCTGCCCGAAGCGGATGAAAGCGGTGATTCGGAGCAGCCGGATGCCGCAGAACCGCCGGATGCTTCGGTACATCCGGAAATCAGCAGCGCGGAAGAAATCGACGAAACGGTGCCACCTGTAAGTCTCGGCGATTTTATCAGCGTCAGTACGGACACGCGCGTCTTTTCTGCGGTGGATGATGATGCGTCCGAAGCGTATTTTTCCAGCGAGTATCAGGGCAATTTCGTCAAAGCAGCTGCGGTGAAGGTAGTAGATACTGCGGAAGATGCTTCGGGGATGGCATGGTATCAGGTGCACTTCCTGTACGGCGATTCTTTCCCCAGCGGCAAGATGAAGTGGACGGCTGACGAAACGGTGTGGGTGATGGCAGCGGAAACCGGCGAAACGGATGCGGATGCCTGCACGGTGACGGATTTCGCGTATCCCAAAGAAATGCTGCGCCTGCTCCGGGAAATGCAAACGTATACCGCAGAAACGGATGGATTCAGCCTGAAGAATATTCATGGCAAAATCGGCAGCTTTCAGGCGGGACAGTCGGGGCTGCAAGGAAGTTCCGGCAGGGACGCGGCGTATCCCCAGCTGGCGAAATCAGCATCGCACGGCACGATTTATGCGACACCGCACTATCTGGAAAACTTCCCCGTGTACTGCCTTGAACATACGCTTTCCGGCCCCGGCGAAGGGTCGGGCGCGAACAAAACAGAAACCGGCCCGTATGCGCTGCTGGATATGGAGGCGTTCGTAAACACCGCAGAAGGCGGCGGCGTGAACGGGGTGCGATTCAAGGCGCAGACCATGCACGCCATCGGCTGGGTGCTTCGGCACACCTACCCGTTTATGGTGCTGGATCGCAGTGATGCAAACAACGAAGTGTGGAGCCGTGTCGCGGGTCAGTTTGCTATTCGCGAGGTGATTAAGCAGCTGGAAGGCGCGCAGTACGTCCGCAGTTATTGGGACATGGATAATTTCTACGCCTTCTCCGGCGGCGCCCCGGAAGTGTACTTGACCTATGCCCGCTGGCTGGCGAAAAACGCGATTGCACACGCAAAAATCACCGGGAAAATCACCGTCAGCGGTCAGCGCATCCAAGCGTCAGACGGCGGCTATATCGGTACGGTTACGCTGACGACGGATGCGGATTTGATTCGGATTTCCAAGGCAGCGGGCAGTATCACGGGGAACAGCGGCGGTTCGGATGAAGCGTACTACTATGTCAAGAGCGGCGATACCATCCGGATTTTGTCGGACAAAAGCAGCTTCTCCGTTTACATGGAATCAATCGCGTCCAGCGCGGAAGAAGCAGGCTTTCTGGTCGGAATCCCCAGCGCCTCCATCCAGAAAGTGCTCGTCCCGATAGAGGGAACGCCATACCCGCTGCAATCCGCCGTTGTCACGTTTGAACTGCTGTATGGCACGGTGTTTGTGACCAAGCAGTCCATGGACGGCATTTTGCTGCAAGGCGCGGTGTTTGAGCTGCTGGATGAATCCGGCGCGGTGCTGGCAGAAGCAGTGACGGATGCGCAGGGGCGTGCCGTTTTTTCCGGGATTGCACCGGGACGCTATCAGGTTCGCGAGAAAACCGCGCCGCAGGGGTATCGGCTGTCGGTTGCCTCGGCGCAGGAAATCATGGTGACGGCGGGGGCAGACACGGCGTGCATGTTCATCAACGAGCGCATAATGGGTATCATCCGGGTCATCAAGATGGACAGCATGACGGGAAAACCGCTGCCCGGTGTCACGTTCACGGTGACGAGATTGACCGCGCCTGCATCGGACAATGCTTCCAACATTGGCAAGGTTGTCGCAACAATTACGACGAATGCGGATGGCATCGTACAGACCGAAGCGCTTCCGTGGGGAGAATATCGAATTGCGGAAACCAATGCGCTTGAAGGCTATGTGGATACGGACTTTGTGACCATCGTTCAAATCAAATAACAGGAGGAAGAAAAATGAAGCAGATGAAGCAATGGATGCACTGGGTGCTTGCGCTGGTGCTGCTGGTGATGAGCCTGTCTGTTCCGGCAGCAGCGGCGGAAACCATCACGGTGAATGTAACCAACACGCCCGTGCGCGGCAGCGTGGCGCTGGAAAAGACCGGCTTGCAGCTGGTGCGCTTTACGGACGAGCAGGACGAATGGGGCAATACCGTCATGAAGCCTGTCTATCAGCAGGGATATTTGAAGGGCGCCGTGTTTGAACTCCGCGCCGCAGCGGATGTTGTCGGCAAGGAAGGGACGGTTTTCTACAAGCAGGGGGAACTGGTGGAAACACTGACCACCAGTGCAGACGGCGCAGTGAACTCGAAGCTGCTGCCGCTGGGCAGCTACTGCTTGCAGGAAGTTTCCGCTCCGGACGGCTATTTGCTGGATGATACCCCGTATCCCTTCACGCTGACGGCGGCAGGCAAGCAGACGGCAGTGGTGGAAGTGAAAGTGTCCGCGGTCAACACCTATCTGCCGATTCGGGTGACGCTGCACAAACAGCAGGAAGCAATTCGAGTGGATGAAACGGCGGACGGCATGATTCGCTCGTCCATCGAGACAGTTCCCGGCGAAGGCTGCGTGTTCGGCTTGTTCAATGCAGGGGTGATTGCCTACGGCGACAGCCAGAAGCTGCCTGCCCATACGCTGATGGCAACTGGCATCACGGATGCCAAGGGCAATTTGACATTCTCCGGCATGTATCCGCATGGCGCGTATTATGTCAAAGAACTGTCCGCGCCGGATGGCTGGCTGTTGAATACCGAACAGTACCCGGTGCTGCTGACACCCGAAAACATGGATGAAGCGGAGGAGGCAATCGCAATCACGCTGGATGCGCCTATCCTGAATCGCCTGATTTACACGCCGGTGACGATTACCAAGCGGGACATTACCGGCAAGGAAACGCTGCCCGGTGCGCTGATTGAAGTGTACGATGCGCAGGGCAGCACCATTTACCGCGCGTATACGGATGAAAACGGTCAGCTGCCGGATATTCCGCTTGTTCCCGGCTCGTATACGTTCAAGGAAACTTATGCGCCGGAGGGGTATGCGCTGAATGTGGCGGTAAAAACCTTCACGGTAACAAGCGAAGGAAAAATCATCGGGGAAACCGAAATCCGGGATGAAATCAACAAGATTCAGCTGAAAAAGGTCAAGGAGAACGGCGAGCCGCTGCCCGGCGCTGTGTTCGGCATTTACGATGCCAGCAACACACTCGTGCAGCAGCAGACTTCCGATGCCAGCGGTCATCTGACCTTCTCGAAGCTGGGGTATGGCACTTATACCATCCGGGAAATTCAAGCGCCTTACGGCTATCATCCGTCCACCGGCGAATGGCAGGTGACGATTGACGGCACTTATCAGAACCCTGTGCAGATTCTGACGACGGTGGTCAATGAGGATGCGCCCGGCTGGATTCGGGTCATCAAAACGGATGCACTGGACGGTCATCCCATTGCGGGTGTGCGCTTCGACATCTACGCCTTGAATGAGGATGGCAGCACGGGCGACTTGGTGTCCACCATGCTGACGAACGAGGAAGGCGTGGCAATGTCCGAAAGCCTGCTGGTCGGCGACTACATGGTCAAGGAGCATGAAGCGCCCGTCGGCTATGTGAACAGCCTGTGGAGCGAAAAAGTGACCGTCGTCATGGACGAAACCGTGGAGCGCAGCGTGACGAATATCCCCATGCAGGGGCAGGTTCGCATTGTTAAGACGGACGCGGAAACGGGCGGAAGTCTGGCTGGCGCAGTCTTTACGGTCATCCGCGTGAGCGGCTTGCCTTCGCATGGCAAGGAAGGCTGCGGCGAGGTTGTGGCGGTCATCACCACGGATGCGGAAGGGGTGGCAGTCACGCCTGTGCTGACGTGGGGCATCTACGAAATCCGCGAAACCACCGTGCCGGACGGGTATCTGGACAGCGGCTGTGTCGTTACCGTTTCGATTCCCGGCAATGCTGACTGACAAGACAATCTTCAACAGGGGCATCAGGCAGATGGTGCCCCTGCTGTATTTCAGAAAACGGGAGGCATCCATGAACACAAAACGAAACATCCTGCCCATGCTGCTGGCGGCATTGCTGCTCTTCTGTCTGCCGATGGCATCGCTGGCGGAGGACGTACCCATTCAGAACGTCAGCATCCGCAATACGCCTATCAAGGGGCAGATTCTGCTGGAAAAGACCGGGCAGATGCAGACGACGGGTGAACAGGGGTATTTGAAAGGCGCGGTATTTGAAATTCGGGCGGCGGAGGACATTATCGGGCAAGACGGCACGCCGTGGTATTCATGCGGCGAGCTGGTCGCCACGATGACCACCAGCGGCGAAGGCGTGGAGAAAAGTCCGCTGCTGCCGCTGGGCAAATACACGGTCAAGGAAGTCAGCGCTCCGTCCGGGTATGTGCTGGATTTGACGACGTACACCGTAGAAATTCAGGCGTCGGATCAGGAAACGCCGATTGTTTCCGCTACGGTTTCTTCAATCAACCATCCCGCCGAAATTCTGCTTCAAAAGACCGAGGCGGATGGAAAGGCACTGTCAGGGGCGCAGTTCGTGCTGCTGGATGCGGATGGATGCGAAACGGCATCGGCTGTTTCGGATGCAGACGGGCTGGTGCGCTTCCGCTTCGTTCCGCAGGGGCAGTACACCATTTGTGAAACGTCCGCGCCGGATGGGTATCTGCTGAACCGCAGCGCAATTTCGGTGACGGTAACGCCGAACTGGACGAATGCGGAAGAACCGATAGCGACGATGGTGAATCAGCAGAAGAAAATCCAGTTTATCAAGGTGGATACAGCCGGAACGCCGATGGCAGGCATTCTCTTTAAGCTCATCAACGCGGAAACAGGCATTGTAGCAGAAACGGCTGTCAGCGACGAAAACGGTGCGTTTGCCTTTACAGCATTTGATTATGGCGTGTGGACTGTCCATGAAGCGGCTGCCCCCAGCGGTTACAGCCGCATGGCGGACTATCGCTTCCAAGTGGATGACAGCTGGTCGGGAACAGCGCCGGTGCTGCTGGTAAACATTCCTGATTCTTATGCGTTCATGAAAGTGGGTGCCGATGGCAAACCGCTGCAAGGCGTGAAATTTGCCCTGCGGGATGCGGACGGCAATCTCCTGCAAACGCTGGAATCCGATGAGAACGGCATTGTCCGCGCCGAGCACTTGCAGAACGGCACTTATTATTTGCAGGAAACAGAAACGCTGAAAGGATACACCCTGAGCGGCGATGTCCGGAAGCTGGTCATTGACGAGCACTACAAGATTCCCGAAGAAATGCCGCAGTGGGTCAACTACACGACGATTCAGACCGGCGTGCAGCTGGCGGCATCGGGGGTGATGCTTATCGGCATTGCCCTGATGCTGATAAGCGGCACCATGCTGCTGATGCGCAGACGGCGAAAGGCGTAAGCGAATGGTGTATCATCAAAAGCTGTTTCTGCGCCGCTTGGAAGTCCCGCCTTGGGCGGCGCGCTGCACTTTTTCATGACGGAGGCTTCCAATGCAGGAAGAAATCGAAAACAAAACGCTCTCCCTCATCATCAATACCAGCAAATTCACTGAAAGGACATTGGCGACGGCGTTCGCGAAAGCGCTGAAACTCGGCTGGAATAAAGCCAAGGTGCATTATCAAGCGAAACCGCAGGGCAGGCAGAGCGTGAAGCAGCTCATCGGGCAGAATCAGGGCGTTGAGCAGACTGCACTGGCTGACCGGCAGGAGGTGAAGGCGTTTGAACGATACGCCCGCCAATATGGGGTGGATTATGCCATTCATAAAGGCACTTCCGACAGCGGAAAAACGCGCTATCTGGTGTTCTTCAAAGCTCGCGACCGTGCTGCCATTGATCAGGCAATGCGCGCGTATGCAATGGATTTTCTGGCGAAGCGGAAGGAGCAGCGGAATGTTCAGCCGCAGCTGGATACGGCATCCCCCAGCAAACAGAAGGAGCGCAGCAGGCAGAAAGGGCGGGAAAGATGAACACTGCCGCATGGGAAAAACGTCTGCTGCTGCATCTGCCCTACGGGGTTATTGGACTTGCCGCGGCGAAGCTGAGTGAAGCATGGCGGCTGTCAGCCGGGACGGATTTTTCCGCGAAATTCCTGCACCTGCGGGATGGCGTGGCAATGGCGTTCCGAAACGGACTGTCCGGCTTTGTGCCCCTTGACCTGCTGATTGGGTTTCTGTGCGGATGCGCACTGTGCCTGCTGGTACATGCAAAACGCAGGAATGCCAAGAAGTATCGGCACGGCGAAGAATACGGCGCTGCCCGCTGGGGAAAGCCAAACGACATTGCGCCGTTCGTGGACGCTGACCCGTGGAACAACATCATCCTGACCCAGACGGAGCGCCTGACCATGAGCAGCCGCCCGGCGAATCCCAAAAACGCGCGGAACAAGAACGTACTGGTCATCGGCGGTTCCGGCAGCGGCAAAACACGCTTTTTCATCAAGCCGAACATCATGCAGTGTACCAAAACGAAGGGATACTCCCTTGTGGTCACTGACCCGAAAGGGACGCTGATTACGGAGTGCGGAAAGATGCTTGCTGCTGCCGGATATGACGTGCGGGTTTTCAATGTCATCAGTTTCCAAAAGTCCATGCACTACAACCCTTTTGCGTATATCCGAAGCGAAAAAGACATTTTGAAGCTGGTGACGGCGCTCATAGCAAACACAAAGGGAGAGGGCAAAGGCGGCGACGACTTCTGGATTAAGGCGGAAACGCTGCTCTATATGGCGCTGATTGGCTACATCCACTATGAACTGCCGCCCGCAGCGCAGAATTTTACGACGCTGATTGACATGCTGAACAGCATGGAAGTTCGCGAGGAGGACGAGGAATACCGAAATCCTGTTGACCTGATGTTTGAAAAGCTGAAAGCGGAAAAGCCGGAACACTTTGCAGTGCGGCAATATGCCAAATACCGGATGGCTGCTGGCAAGACCGCCAAGTCGATTCTGGTGAGCTGCGGCGCACGGCTTGCGGTGTTCGATATTCAGGAACTGCGGGAAATTACGGCTTATGACGAACTTCACCTTGATACGCTGGGAGATAAGCGGACTGCACTCTTCCTCATCATGTCCGACACGGATGCCAGTTTCAATTTTCTGATTAGTCTGGCGTATTCGCAGATGTTCAACCTGCTTTGCGAAAAAGCGGATGATGTGTATGGCGGCAGACTGCCTGTCCATGTGCGCTGCCTGCTGGATGAGTTCGCCAACATTGGGCAAATCCCGAACTTTGAGCGCTTGATTGCGACCATCCGAAGCCGAGAAATTTCGGCGTGCATTGTGCTTCAGGCGCAGTCTCAGCTCAAAGCGATTTACAAGGACAGTGCTGATACAATTGTCGGCAACTGCGATACGCTGCTCTTTCTGGGCGGCAAGGAAAAGACGACGCTGAAAGAAATGGAGGAACTGCTTGGGAAAGAAACAATCGACACATTCAACACCGGTGAAAGCCGCGGGCGCGAGGTATCGCACTCTCTGAACTACCAGAAGCTCGGAAAATCGCTGATGACGATGGACGAATTAGCCGTTATGGATGGCGGCAAGTGCATCCTCCAATTGCGCGGTGTGCGCCCGTTTTTATCCGAAAAATACGACATTACCAAACACCCGAACTACAAATATCTGTCTGATTTTCAACCAAAGAACGCTTTCCATATCGAAAAATACTTGTCGCATCAGCTGAAACTGCGGCTGGAAGAAGAATTTGACGCTGTCGAAGTCGAGGTCAGCGGCACGTCCGAGGAAGAGGAAGCGCTTCTGGATGAATGGGCAGAGGAGCTTCAACAGCAGGCTGCCGAAGCAGGCGGCCTTTTCTAATCCCAATATATGAATATGGAGGTATATTTCTATGGCATTTTTCTCGTCTGCAGTGACGGTACTGCAAACGCTTGTGATTGCCCTTGGCGCGGGTCTGGGCATCTGGGGTGTCATCAACCTGCTGGAAGGGTATGGCAACGATAATCCCGGCGCAAAGTCCCAAGGCATCAAGCAGCTGATGGCAGGCGGCGGGGTGGCGCTGATTGGCACTACCCTTGTTCCGCTGCTGTCCGGTCTGTTCGGATGAACAAAGCACCATCTTTCACCCGCTTCCGGAGGATAACGGAAGCGGGTTCTTCAGGAGGGATGTCCTTTGAATTTCATCTGGGATAAAATCACGGAATGGCTGAAAGGGCTGCTGGTCAGCGGCATCATCAGCAACCTGTCTGGTCTGTTTGATGCCATCAACACCCGCGTGGGCGAGGCGGCGGCGGTCGTCGGCACAACGCCGCAGGCATGGCACGGCGGCATCTTCCAGATGATTCGCAGCCTGTCGGAAAACGTCGTTGTGCCGATTGCAGGCATTATTCTGACCTTCATCATGTGCTTAGAACTGATTCAGATGCTTATTGACCGAAACAGCCTGCATGACTTTGACACCTTCCTTTTCTTCAAGTGGATTTTCAAGACCTTCGCCGCAGTGCTGATTGTCACCAACACATGGAATATCGTGATGGCGGTTTTCGATGTTGCGCAGAACGTCGTCAGTCAGGCATCGGGCATCATCATCGGCGATACCGCGCTGGATGCTGCCGCGCTGCTTGGAGACATGGAGCAGGCGCTGATGGCAATGGAAATCGGCCCGCTGTTCGGGCTGTGGTTTCAGTCCTCGCTGATGGGCATCTTGGCGTGGGTGCTGAGCATCTGCATCTTCATCGTCATATATGGGCGTATGATTGAGATTTACATGGTCACATCCATTGCGCCGATTCCGATGGCGACGATGGTGAATCGGGAATGGGGGCAGATGGGCAGCAACTATCTGCGGTCGCTCTTTGCGCTGGGTTTTCAGGCATTCCTCATCATGGTCTGCGTCGCGATTTATGCGGTACTCGTGCAGGGCATCAGCGCCGGCGGCGACATCGGCACCGCCTTGTGGACGTGCATCGGCTACACGGTGCTGCTGTGCTTCACGCTCTTCAAAACCAGCAGCGTCGCGAAATCTATTTTCAATGCGCACTGACCTCTCATCCCCAAAACAGCAGCAAAGGTTTCTGGAACAGCTTATCCACACTGCATCCACAAGCAATCCACAAGAAATCCACAGGCACTGCAAAGACTGTGGAAAACAGCGGCGCAGGGAACAAAACCTATGCGCCGCAGGAAGGAACAATAGGCAATGGCATATGTCTCGATTCCCAAGGACTTGTCGCGCGTCAAGTCCAAGTTTCTTTTCAACCTGACGAAGCGTCAGGTTGTCTGTTTCGGGCTGGGGGCGCTGATAGGCGTTCCCGCCTTCTTTCTGGCGAAGGATGCGCTGGGTGTCAGCCCTTCGGTCTTGCTCATGATGCTGCTTATGCTGCCGTTTTTTTTGCTGGCGATGTTTGAACGGCATGGGCAGCCGCTGGAAGTGCTGATTCGGCATTTCATTCAGGCGCGATTCGTGCGTCCGCGCATCCGTGTCTGGCAGAACGACAATTTCTACAAAACGATTGACCGGAGTATCCGCAATCAGCAGGAGGTGCAGAAGATTCTTCGTGGCAAACAAAGAAAAAATCAAGCTGACAAGGGCTGAGAAACGGCAGCTGCAGGCACTCATGCGCAGCCGTCAGCAGCGGAAGAAACCGCCGCATTCCGTACAGGAGACGATTCCGTATGAACGCATGTGGCCGGATGGCATCTGCCGCGTCAGCCCAAGTTACTACACTAAGACTGTGCAGTTCTGGGACATCAACTATCAGCTGGCGCAGAACGAAGATAAAAGCGCCATCTTCGAGGGCTGGTGTGACTTTCTGAACGCATTTGACAGCAGCGTGCATTTGCAGCTTTCGTTTCTGAACCTGACAGCGAATGCGGATGCGGTTGAGCAGCGCATTCTGCTTCCCGACAAGGCGGACGGCTT
>ULSU01014445.1_pt1 | contig 12890 bp, 8 predicted proteins | sample 1956941 | NCBI WGS metagenome assembly ULSU01 (sample SAMEA4835715, study PRJEB28245) | human gut metagenome | biome: gut microbiome; material: fecal sample | place: Denmark | collected 2008
CCGCAGGAGAACTTCTTCACAATGCGGCCGTTCAGCTTGCCGTAGGTGTTCGCGGTGATGATGAAGTCAGGATTCACGCCGGGGTAGCTCAGCGCTTTGGTCGCCGCGGTGGCATCGCCCAGATACAGACCGTTGACGGTGATGGTGTGGTCGATGTTCATGCCGGAGTTCATGATCCATTCGCCGGTGGCGTTGAGCATCTCATACGCGCCGTTGTCGGTCATCTTGTAGGTAACGCCTTCCTTGCCGGTCTGCAGGAACTTGATGGTTTCTTCGGAGGAGATGAAGTTCAGGTACAGCAGGGAAGCCAGCGGTTCGTCGTTGGTCGCAGGGAAGAACACCTTGCGGTCAATGCGGTCAGCCAGATACTTGCGGGTGATGCCAGCGTCGTTCTGGAAGCAGTCCACAGCGATGAAGCCAGCGTCTGCGCCGTTAGCGCGGGTCAGGTTCGCCTGAATGGAGTCTTCGCCATTGCGGTAGGGGTAATCCCAGTTGTGGATGAAAGCGCCGACGAAGCCGGACTTCATCATGTCGTCCTCAACGCTTGCGTCCGTGTACAGCGCGAAGTCCTTCCAAATCAGACCTTCGTTGTACCACTGGTTCAGCACGCGGATGCCTTCCTTGTAGTTCGGGTAGAGCAGGTGACGGTCGTCGTAGCCGTAGACATACAGCGTTTCGTCGGACACATCCTCCGGCACCTTGGAGACATTCAGCAGGTCAGCGCGCCAGCCGATGTCGGTGCTGATGGAGAAGGGAACCATCTTCGCGGCGTCGGCGCCCAGCAGCAGCTCAGCGTTGTCGCGGAAAGCGATCAGGCAGTTGTGGAACTCTTCCTCGGTCGTGGGGAGTTTCAGACCCAGCTTGTCCAGCCAGTCCTTGCGGATGAAGGTGTTGATGCGCGCGGATTCCGCCAGCACCGCTTCAATCGCCCACACGGAGCCGGTTTCCGGATCCTGATCGTAGTAGATGTTGTAGTCGCCCAGCAGCGCCCACAGATCCGGCAGCAGATCCTTGTATTCGGTCAGCAGCGGATTCAGGTCGATGATGCCGTCCATGCCCGCGAAGGTCTGGATCGTCGGGTAGGAGTAGGTGACGCACACGTCGGGCGCGTCGCCGGTGGCGAGCAGGTTGTTCAGGTCGTCAACTTCGGTCCAGCGGCCGACAGACACCAGTTCAACGTCCACGTTGTACTTGTCAAGCATACCCTGCTTGATGTACTGCGCGTACACGCTGCTGGTCGGGTCGGAACCACCGTCGTTGTAACGGTTGTAGACTTCCACGGTGATGTGGCGGGTTTCGGTGAACTTGCCGTCCACAAAGCCGTCGTCCGCGGATGCGGTCGTGAAGATGCACAGAGACAGCACCATCGCGAGCGCAAGAACCAGAGACACGATGCGTTTCATAGGGTTTTTTCCTCCTTTTTATTTGCAGGGCTCACACGTCCCTGAAATACGGTGTTATAATACTATTTCCTGCATTCACCTGCACCATCTGCTCGCGCCTTGGTGCATTCTCATTTGGAAATAGTATAGGGGCATCAGCCCTTGACTGCGCCAATCGTGACGCCGGTGACGAAATAGCGCTGCAGCCACGGGTACACCAGCAGAATCGGCACGGTTGCAAACATGACGGACGCCATCTGAATCGTCTTGGAAACGCCGGCGCTGAAGAAACCTTCCTGCGTGGCGATTTCGCTGCTTTGCGTGGAGTTTTTGATGATGTTGTACAGCAGCAGCTGAATCGGCCAGTACTTTTCCGCCTTGCTGGATTTCAGGTACATCAGCGCATCGGAGAAGCCGTTCCAGCGGCCGACGGCGTAGAACAGCGCCAGCGTCGCCAGAGAGGGCAGAGACAGCGGCAGATACACCGTCACCAGCGTGCGGATTGGGCCTGCACCGTCAATCTCCGCCGCCTCGCGAAGGCTGTCCGGCACGCTGTAGAAGAACGAGCGCAGCACGATGACGTTGAACACGCTGATGCAGTTCGGCAGAATCAGCGCCCACGGGGTGTTGAGCATCTTGAGGTTGTTCAGCAGGATGTAGCCCGGAATCGTGCCGGCACTGAAGTACATCGTGAACAGGATGATGAAGTTGATGACCTTGCCGCCGCGCAGATTTTTGTAAATCAGCGGGAAGGCGGTGCAGACGGTCAGCACAAGGCTCAGCACCGTGCAGACGACGGTCAGGATGCCCGTCCACGCCAGAGACCATGTGTACTTGCTGTCGCTCAGAATGGTCTTGTACGCCTCAAAATTCCAGCCCTTGGGCCAGAGGAACACGTCGTTGCGAATCAGGTGTTCGCTGGAGGACAGGGAGCTTGCCAGCACGTTGACCATCGGCAGCAGGCAAATCATCATCGTCAGAAAGATGATGAAGGCAATGATGAAGTCGCCCACGCGGGTCTTTTGGGATTTGATCATGCCCTGATGGACTTTTTTGCCGTTGAAGGTAGTTGTCGTCGCCATATCGCAGCCTCCTTACATGATGCCCGGCTCGTCGAACTTCTTCGCCAGCGTGTTCGAGGCAAGCAGGAAGATGACGCAGACGACGGACTGGAACAGACCGACCGCTGTGGACAGGGCGAACTGGTTGCCCTTGATGCCGCGCTCGTAGACGAAGATGGAAATCGTCTTGCTTGCGCCCTCAACCAGCGGGTTGCTCAGGGTGAACGGACGGTCGAACTCGCTGCCGAGGATGCGGCCGAGGTTCATAATCAGCAGGATGATGATGGTGGAGCGGATGCCCGGCAGGGTGATGTGCCAGATTTTGCGCAGGCGGCTCGCACCGTCCACTTCCGCCGCTTCGTACAGCTCCGGGCTGATGCCGGTCAGCGCGGCGAGGTAGATGATGGTGTTCCAGCCGCATTCCTTCCAGATGCCCAGCACGATGTAGGTTGCGCGCCAGTTGTTCTCCGTGCCTAAAAAGGCGATATTGGTGCCGAATATCTGGTTAACCAGACCATCGTTGGTTGCCAGCAGCCGCAGCGACAGACTGGAGATGATAACCCAGCTCAGGAAGTGCGGCAGGTACAGCACGGTCTGTGCGACGCGCTTGAACTTCGGGAACGCCAGCTCGTTGAGCAGCAGCGCCATCAAGATGGGCATCGGCGTGCCGATAACGAGGTCAAGCAGGTTCAGGATGATGGTGTTCTTCAGCGCATCGATAAAGTTCTTATCGTTGAATGCCTTGATGAACCATTCCCAGCCGCCGTTTTTCGCCCAATCCAGCAGCCACGGCGCTTTCAGAATGTTGTTCTTCTTGAACGCCAGCAGAATGTAGGACATGGGAACGTAGCGGAAGATGATGAAGAACGCCAGCGGCACGAGCAGCAGCAGATATAGCGTGCCGTATCGCTTCAAGTACGTTCCCCACCGCATGGTGGAACGTCCGGTCAAATCCCGGCGGACAATCGCCTTGGTAGATTGCAAAAGGATCCCTTCCTTCCCTTTTGAATTGCGCAACGACGAACATCGTTCATCTGGCTATATTATCGCCTGATTACACATTTGACGCTAATCATTTTTAGTGAAATATCTCTTATTTTTAGCGATTTTTGTACCGATGAAACGAGTATAGATTGTGATTTTCTATACAATTCAACCAAAGTGATGAATTCTGCATCTCAAATCGGAATTTCGCGCCTGCCGTGATTGACATTTCCGCCCGAAACGGCTATGATGAAGAAAACAGCACCTTGAAGGCGCGCCCGCGCCGAAGAAGTCAAGGGGCGAGCAAAAAGCCGGAAAGGAGGACGTAACGCCGTGAAGAGCAACATGTGGTACATGCGCCAAAAGGAAGAATTCGGCGAAGACCGCAGTCAGGGGATCCGTTTCTACGATAACACCCAAACCTGCGATTACCTCCCGCATTGGCATATGACCTATGAGGTCATCATGGTTATCGCCGAGGACCTCACTGTCATCGTCGAAAACGAGCGTCATCTTCTTCATCCGGGCGATATCATGGTTATCCCCTCCGGCGTCGTCCACGAAATCCACACACCCCCGACCGGCCACCGCTATTACTTCCTCCTTGACCGCGAGCGCCTGTTCATTATCGACGGTCTGCTGGCGGTAGAAGAAGCCCTCCAGCCGTGCGTGGTGATTCGCAAGGGCAGCGCGCCCGAAATTGAGCAACGCGTAAAGAACGCTGCGGCTGAGGCTGGGGTGGCGCGGGATCGCTTTGGATTAACGGTCGCGCGGCTGGAATTGAGCCGGATGCTCATTGACCTGCTCCGCCGCCACGCGCAGGAACACGGCACAGAACTGAACCGCCGTGTCCGCCACAAGGAGCAAACGCAGATGCTCTTCGTCGATATTCGCGACTATGTGATGGCGCACTGCGCAGAGGATTTGACCCCGCAGAACATGGCGGATAAGAGCGGGTACAGCCGTTACCACTTCGAGCGCCTTTTCTACGACTGCTTGGGCATATCGTTCCACGAATTCCTGACCCGCCAGCGGCTGACGCTCTGCAAGCAGCTTCTGGAACGGACGGATGATTCGATTACGTCCATTGCGGGGCAGTCGGGCTTCGGCAGCATTGCGACCTTCAACCGGGTTTTCCAGCAATATGAGGGCATGTCGCCCTCTGCATACAGAAAAAGCGGTGCTGCCCAATCGAAAGGATGATTGAACGCGCCGCGCATCATGGTGCATTTTCATCAGGAAATAGTATAACACAAAGAAGGACGAAGCATTTCCGCCTCGTCCTTCTTGCTATTATCCTTTTTTCTCCGGCAGTCGCTTCGCCGCCCACGAAACCGCCGCCATCACCAGCGCGGCAAGGACAATCAGCCCTGCCAGCGCGCCGTACTGCGCCAGCGTCAGGTGCTCAAAATAGAAAATCTGCTTGAAATAGCACACCGCCAGCACGAATCCGGCGGTCATGACGGTGCACACCGCCGCGCGCAGCTTCGTCAGCGGGACGGAGACGGAATAGAGCATCATCAGCCCGACCGCGCCCGCGCACAGCGCCGCCAGCGTCTTGCAGTCCGCCATATCCCAGCCGAAATTCACGCCCGCCATTGCCGCCATGGAGCAGATGCACACCGCCGCCGCGCCGGGAATCGCCCGCGTCAGCACCGTGCGCAGAAAACTGCCCTGTATGCGCTCCTGATTCGGTTCGAGTGTCAGCAGGAACGCCGGAAGGCCAATCGTCAGCGAGGAAATGAGCGTCAGCTGAATCGGCTGGAAGGGGTATTCGACCGGGAACAGCAGCGTCAGCAGCGCCAAGGCGAAGGAATACAGCGTCTTGACGAGGAAGAGCGACGCCGCGCGCGTGATGTTGCCAACGACACGCCGCCCCTCCGCAACAATCAGCGGCATGTTCGCGAAATTCGCGTCCAGGAGTGTCAGCTGCGCCGCCTGTTTTGTGGCATCCGCGCCGCCCGCCATGGCAATGGAGCAGTCCGCCGCCTTGAGTGCGGGAATGTCGTTCACACCGTCGCCCGTCATGGCAACGTGATGCCCTTTCGCCTTGAGCGCCTCGACCAGCGCCTTTTTCCGCGTCGGGGTCACGCGCCCGAAGACGGCGTAGCGCTCGCAGGCATCGTGAAGTTCGTCGTCCGATAAGGTGGAGGCATCCACTGCGCCGCCCGACAAGCCGACCTTGCGGGCAATCGCCGCGACGGTCTTTTCGTCGTCGCCGCTGATAATTTTCAGCGCAACGCCCTGCGTATGGAAGTAATGCAGCGTCTCCTGCGCCGCAGGGCGAATCTCGTCGGTCAGCAGGCACAGGCCAATCACGCGGGCGATAGCGGGCGTGTCGGTTTCGGTGACGCAGCCGTCCGCTTCCGCCAAAACCAGCACGCGCAAGCCGCGCCCGGCGCAGTCCGAAAGCGTTTTGCGAATCGGCGCAAGATGCGCATCATCCAGTACAAACGTCGGCGCGCCTAAAATCAGCGTCGTACCATCCGCAAAAGATACGGCGGACTTTTTCCGTTCGGAGGAAAATGGCAGGACAGCCACGGGCTTTTCGCCCTGCACATCGGGAATTTCCGCGCGGAGGGCATCCAGCGTGCCGGAACGCTCGTCCATGCTGGACAGGAAGCGCCTGAGTTGCGTCCGCATGGCGCCCTCGTCACCAGAAAGGGGCAGCAGCGAATCCAATGTCATCTTACCCGTCGTAATCGTACCGGTTTTGTCCAGACACAGCACATCCGCGCGGGAGAGCGTCTCAATGCCGTACAGCTCCTGCACAAGGGTGTTTCGCTTGCCGAGCTTGATTACGCCAACCGCCAAGGCGACCGAAATCAGCAGAATCAGCCCTTCGGGAATCATGCCGATCATGGCGGCGACGGACGTCGGGACAGCCGTTGTCAGCGGAAGGTGCTGGAGGAAGAACTGCTTGCAGAACAAAAGCAGCCCAATCGGAATCAGCGCCGCGCTGACGATGCGAATCAGGCGGTTGACCTCCGTCATCAGCACCGATTTCGGGCGGCGAATCTCCTTCGCGGAACGCGTCAGGCGGGCGGCATAGCTTTCGTCGCCCACATAAACCAGCTGCGCGGTGAAGGTTCCTTCTAAAATATAGCTGCCGGACAGAAGAAAATCGCCCGGCTGCTTGCGCATGGGCGTGCTTTCCCCCGTCAGCAGGGATTCGTTCGCCGCACCCTGCCCACTGGTGACGACGGCATCCGCCATCACTTGGTCGCCCGCGCGGAGAATCACCAGATCGCCCTTGACGAGCGCATCCGGCGCGCAGGTCTTTTCCTGCCCATTGCGCAGGACGTGCGCAGTCGGGGCGTTCAGCAGGGACAACTTGCGAATGGTCTTGCGCGCGCGAAGCTCCTGCACCGTGCCAATCAGCGTGTTCGACACCACGACACCCAGAAACAGCATGTTCCGCCAGCTGCCCACCAGCGCCAGACAAACCGCCAGCGCCACATTCAGCCCGTTGAAGGGCGTGAAGAGATTTTCCGCCAGAATCTGCGCGGTGGATTTGTCGGGGCGGTGGTGGGAGATGTTCGGCTTGCGGGAAGCCGCCTCCTCGTCCGTCAAGCCGCTTGGCGCGGTCGGGGTGAAATCCGCCGGAAGCTCCGTGTTGACCTGCAAGATATCCGCCATAATTTGTTATGCTCCTAATACATCCGCCGCCGCGCGCAGGGACGGCAGCACTTCAACGCCCGGCACCTGCCGCAGCACCGCGTCGCACTGGTGCCCGCCGGAAATCAGCAGGCAGCGGCAGCCGATGGCGTGGGCAACCTCGGCGTCGTGGCTCGTGTCGCCCAGAAACACCGTGTCCGCCGGGTCGTAGCCCTTGCGCGAAAGGTAATCCTTCGCCAGCTGCACCTTCGACACCGCGTAGACGTCGCCCAGCCCCAGAATGTCGTCGAACATGCCATCCAGCTCTGGAAACTTGACGACCTGCGCGCGCAGCTGATCCACCTGACTGGCGGAGATAATCGCCTGATGGAAGCCTGCGTCGTGGAAGCGATGAACCGCCTCCGCCGCCGTCTGGTGCAGCTGCGCCAGATGGAAGTTCGCGACGTAGCCATCGTTCCATTCCTTCGCCACAAGCGGGAAATCCTCGTCCGTCACGCCAATGTCGGTGTAGTAATCCTTGACCGGAAAGCGGAAAATCCGCCGATATTCCTCCTCGCTTGTCAGGCGATAGCCGTGGCGCGCGAAAACTTCATTGTTGATTTTGACCACCAACGGTACGTCGCTGAGCAGCGTGCCGTTCCAGTCCCACAGAATCGTCATTGCTTCTTAACCTCCGAAAATTTAGTGTAACGCTGATTATACCACATTTTCAGAGGAAGGACAAGCACTTTTTTGCAAATTACTTGCTGTAATAGCTCTTGAAGGTTTCGCCGTTATCCATGTGGATGATAATGGGGTCATCCGCGTTCGTCTGCTTCGCCTTCTTGTAGTTCTTGCGGCGCGTAATCACCAGCGCGACCAGCCCGACGACGAGCATCAGCATCCCCAGATTCAGCATCAGACCAAGCAGTCCGCCCAGCATACTGAACACAAGGCAGATTGTGTCATAAACCATGTGCGCCGCCATGCTGATGAAAGAGCCGATCATGTTGAAAACCGAGCCGATGAATGCCATCATATCTGTATCCTCCTGCGCCGATGAGGGGCGCGTCCTGTCGTTCTGACAAGAATAAGGATAGCACAAGGAGAAGGGAAAATCCATCGAAGGATGATTAGAAATTCATGAGGAAATTCTCATCTTTGCGGAAATCCCCTGATTGCGTTTCCGTGTTCATTCTGCTATACTCGATAGTAGAAATACGCAAAGGGGGATTCTTTCGCATGAATATTACGGTTTATCTGGGGGCAAACGAGGGCAGCGACACGTCTTTTCGGCAGGCAGTGGAGGAACTCGGACGCTGGATTGGCGAAAGCGGCAACGCACTGGTGTATGGCGGGTCGAAATCCGGCTTGATGGGCGCGCTGGCGGCCAGTGCGCTGGCGGCGGGCGCGGAGGTGACAGGCGTTGAGCCGGAGTTCTTCATCAGCGAGAACTTCCAGATGGAGAATCTGACGGAGCTGATTGTGACGAAGGACATTCCGGAGCGCCGGACAAAGATGATAGAACTGGGGGATGCGTTCATTGCGTTCCCGGGCGGTACGGGGACGCTGGAAGAGGTGTCGGAAGTGATGTCGAAGCTGGCGCTGAAGCAGATAGATGCCCCGTGTGTGCTGTATAATTTGAATGGGTATTATGAGGGATTGAAGGCGCTGCTGAGACATATGGTGGAGATGGGGCTTTCGACGGAAGAAAAACAGGAAAAGGTGTATTTTGCGGAGAATTTGGGGGAAATTAAGGCGATTTTAGGGGCGGAAAAATAATATAAAAAAGCGGGATTGCGCATTTTTCACGCAACCCCGCTTTTTGTCCCTATGCAATTTTCAGAAGCGCCGTGCGCGCCTTATTCCCCCATGCCCTGGTCGCGCGCCTGCGCGGTGTACAGCTCGTAGTATGCGCCGCGCTTGGCCATCAATTCGTCATGAGAGCCTGCTTCCATGATGCCCTGATTGCCAATGTACAGGATGCGGTCGCAGTTCTTGATGGTGGACAGACGGTGCGCAATGATGAACGACGTGCGTCCCTTCAGCAGCGCCTGAATGCCGTCCTGCAGCAGCTTCTCCGTCTTGGTGTCGATGGAGGAGGTTGCCTCGTCCAGTATCAGGATGCGCGGGTCGCTCAGCAGCGTGCGCGCGAAGGCAATCAGCTGCTTCTGTCCCTGCGAAAGGCTGCCGCCGCGCTCGTTCACGGTCGTTTTGTAGCCCTGCGGCATTTCGCGGATGAAGTCGTCCGCGCGGACAACCGCCGCCGCCTGACGTACCTCGTCGTCTGTCGCGTCCAGACGGCCGTAGCGAATGTTATCCAGAATCGTGCCGGAGAAGATGAAGGAATCCTGCAGCATGATGCCCATCTGCGAGCGCAGGGAGTGCAGCGTCACGTCGGTAATGTCGTGCTTCACGCCGGATTCATCCGTCAGCGTGATGGAACCGCTGCGCAGGTCGTAGAAGCGGCAGAGCAGGTTGACGATGGTGGACTTGCCCGCGCCCGTCGGGCCGACAAGCGCAATGCTTTCGCCAGCCTTGACGTGCAGGTCAACATCCTTGAGGACGGTCTGCCCTTCCTCGTAGCCGAAGGTGATGTTGTTGTAATCAACTGCGCCGGTAATGGGCGGAAGCGTCTCGGCATTCGGCTTGTCGTCAATCACGACTGGTTCATCCATCGTCTCGAAGATGCGCTCCAGGTACGCCATGTTGTTCACGAAGCTGTTGTAGATGTTTGCCAGATTCGTAATCGGCTGCCAGAAACGGCTGACGTACTGCCCCATGGCGAGAATCACGCCGAAGGAGACCACCGCGCCGCCAAGCCAGTACACACCCGCGTAGTACATGAGGGTGAAAACAATCTGGGTGATGATTTCCGAAGAGAGCCAGACGCTGTTGGAGATGTAAATCGCCTTCAGCCACGCCGCGCGGCACGCCGTCGCCAGCCGCTGCATGATGGAGCAGTTGACATCCTGCCGCGCGAACAGTTCGCTCACGCGCACGCCGTCAATGGATTCTGCCAGATACGCGTTGTAGTTGCTGTTTTTGTTCGACTGATTCTGCCACGCGCGGCGCTGACGAGGCTTCAGGATGATGATAATCGCCACGAAAATCGGCAGCCCCGCCACAACAATCGTCGCCAGCGTCGGCTCGGTCGTGTACATGTAGACGACGATGAAGATGATATTGATGATTTCCAGAATCGAGTTGATGATGCCGTTGGAAAGAATATCCGACACACTGTTGACGTAATTGATGACGCGCACGAGGATTTTGCCCGCCGGACGGCTGTCGTAGTAGGCGAAAGGCAGCTGCTGCAGGTGCGCGAAGAGGTCTTTGCGGATATCGTAGATGATCTGCTGACTGACGAACGCCATGATGCGGGAGCGGATGACCGTGAAGACGATGCCGACGATGATGATGCCCATGAACGCCAGCGCCATCTTCAGCAGCAGGTCAACGTTTTTCTGCGGCACAGCGACGTCCATGACGGTCTGGGTGATTTTCGGCACGGCGAGGCTCGTTACCGATGCCAAGGCGGACAGAAGCAGCGCCAGCAGCATCTTCCACTTGTGCTTGCCGATGTAAACGCCCACGCGCTTCAAGTGCCGGAAGTCAAACGGGGTTTCCAAGCGCTCGTCTACGTCAAATTTGTTGCGCGCCATGTTACATCACCTCCTGCGGAGCGGTGTCGGGCGTGATGCCGTTTTGCAGGCAGTACGTTTCGTAGTAGTAGCCGCGCTGACGCAGCAGCTCCTGATGCGTGCCGCGCTCGGTCACGACGCCGTCCTTCAAAATCAGGATGAGGTCAGCGTCCTTGACGGAGGAAATGCGCTGGGCAATGATCAGCTTCGTGCAATCGTAGGGGAGCTGACGCAGCTGCGCCTGAATGTACTTCTCCGTCTCCATATCGACAGCGGAAGTCGTGTCGTCCATGACGAGGATGCCGGGCTTGACCGCCAGCGCGCGCGCCAAGGCAATGCGCTGCTTCTGTCCGCCGGAAAGACCCACGCCGCGTTCGCCGATAATCGTGTCGTAGCCCTCGGACAAGCCCTTGATGAAGTCGTCCGCAGCCGCGCGGCGGGCGAAGTCGTGCACTTCATCCTCCGTCAGCGTCTGGTCGCCGAAAGCAATGTTGCCTTCCACCGTGTCGGAGAAGAGGAAAACATCCTGCGTCGCCGTGCCGATGCCGTCACGGAGCTGCTGCAGCTTCCACTTGCGCACGTTGCAGCCGTCAACGGAAATGCTGCCGCTGGTCACGTCGTAGCAGCGGGCGAGCAGCTGAATCAGCGTCGTTTTGCCGGAACCGGTCGGCCCCATGATAGCGACGGTCTGCCCCGGCTTGGCGGAGAACGTTACGTCGGACAGCACCGGCTGCGAGCCGTAAGCGAAGGACACATGGTCAAAGGAAATCGCACCCTCGATGTGGTCGTGATTCACCGCGCAGGAGCTGTCTACAATCTCCGGGCGGGAGACTTCAATCTCCATGACCTTGTTCGAGCAGGTGATGAAGCGCTGCCAGTCGTTGAGCAGGTTGCCCAGCTGCCGCATGGGGACGCTCAGCGTCCACGCCAGCTGGGTGAAAATCGTCAGTTCGCCCGCCGTCATGCCGTCGGTAATCATCAGGTAGCCGCCGAAAAAGACGGTCAGCAGCGTCATGGCGTTCGCCAGAATCTCGATGAAGGGGTAGAAGGACAGCCAGCGCTTGTTGATATCCAGATTCGCATCGCGGAAGGCGCGGGAACGCTCGTCGAAGCGGTTCTCCTCGTATTCCTCGCGCGCAAACGCCTTCACCACGCGGTTTGCCGCAATGTTCTCCTGCGCCTTCGCGTTCATGTCGCTCATCTTGTCGCGCATGTCCACGAACATCCGCCGCGCGCCCTTGGAGTACACTTTCGTGATAATCATCAGCAGCGGCGTGACGCAGACCATCGCCAGCGCAAGCTTCCAGTTCACCGAGAACAGGTAAATCGACGACGACACGAACATGACGATGCTGTCTACCGCCACATAGTCTATGTATGCCAGAAAATGGCGGCACCAGTCTGTGTCGGCGGACAGGCGCGTCATCAGGTCGCCCGTGCGGTGAATGTCGAAAAAGCGCATGTCCTGATACTGCAGGCGCGTGAACAGCCGCATGCGCAGGTTCATCAGCGTGTTCTGGGAGGAATGCTCCAGCAGGACAACCATCAGGTAGCGCAGACCTTCGCGCGTAACCTTGACAATCAGCATCGTCAGCAGCAAGCCGACGAGCGGTTCGGGGTTCTGCGCGACAATGACGTCATCCATCAGGCGCATCGTCAGGTAGGGGTTGATGAGCAGCATCAGCGACGTGACGGCACTGATGATGAGACCAAGAATGTGCCACTTGTGGTAGCGCTTGTCCATTACGCCCCACAGCCATTTGATATTCTCCATCGGTTACTCCTTATACAGGGTCGATTCGATTTCCTTTGTCACAAAGTCAGCAATGCGGATTTTCCATTCCTCGTCCGGGTGGACTTCGCCGTGAGAGCGGGCAACGCTGCGGTCAAAGCCGCTTCCGTAGAAGCTGTCGATGCAGTGAACACCCGTTTTCTGCGCGACTTTCTGGATGACGCGGCGCTTGAGCAGCCCGTGAGATTCGTCCATCCATGCCTGCGGGGTGTATGTTTGCAGCGGCGTGGCGAGGAAAATCGCCGCGTTCGGGCAGACGGTCTGCAATGTCCGCACCGCCCAGAGCAGCGCAGATGCCATCGACGTGCGGGTCAGGGCGGCATAGGGGAGTTCACAGACAGCCGCAAAGTCATCCGCCGGGGCATTTTCCGGTTGATTGCCGTCATTGCTGGAGATGGCGATGTAGATGACGTCCGGCGTGCTCAGCGTG
>ULSU01006669.1_pt1 | contig 12843 bp, 10 predicted proteins | sample 1956941 | NCBI WGS metagenome assembly ULSU01 (sample SAMEA4835715, study PRJEB28245) | human gut metagenome | biome: gut microbiome; material: fecal sample | place: Denmark | collected 2008
GATCAGCGCAGACGTTTTCTTCTCCGGCGATCAGCAGCACGGGGACACACCTTCTGGGAACCGTGTCGAGAACGGTCAATCATGCCAGCGATGGTGGAAAGTCTTTAACGATTTCCGCAGTGTTCCAGATCCGGGCTACCTTAAGTGGTACGTACTACGGAACGATCACGGCCAGCGCCAATATTACGCTGGACAGTATCCCCCGTGCCTCCAGTGTATCCGCCGGGAACATGACGCTGGGATCTGTCGGGAAGATCAATATCAGTCGTGCTTCCTCGTCCTTTACGCATACGCTGACCTATTCCTTTGGAAATACCAGCGGAACGATTGCGACCAAGACAACGGCAACTTCCGTATCGTGGACACCGTCATTGTCGCTGGCGAACCAGATCCCGAATGCGACCAGTGGTACCTGCACGATTACCTGTACCACCTACAACGGGAATACGAATATCGGCGCCAAGACTTGTACGCTCAGTTTAAGTGTTCCTGCCAGTGTGAAGCCCACGATCTCAAGCCTTTCAGCAGCCCGGATTGACGGGGAAGTACCCAGTGCGTGGGGCATTTATGTACAGACGAAATCGAAGGTCAAGCTGACGATCAACGGGGCGGCGGGAAGCTATGGTTCCACCATCAAGTCCTACTCCATTACGGGTGGCGGGTACAGCGGCTCGGCGTCTACGCTGACCACAGGTTTTCTCAATAATTCCGGCACCATTACATTTAAAGCAACGGTAACGGATTCCAGAGGACGGGTATCAGCGGAGGCATCCGTTTCCATTACGGTGACCGCCTATTCCCCGCCATATTTCAACTCTTCCCTGTCCCAGCGGTGTTTGAGCAACGGGACGCTGGATGATGACGGGACATACATCCATGCGCTGGTGTCCTTTGGCTATTCCACTTGTGGCGGGAAGAATACCCTAAAAACCTCTGTCCAGTACAAGCAGGTGTCTGCGGAACAGTGGACGGACGCCGGGGTAACCTTTGCCGCCAATACGGTCTTCACCTACGGCAAAGGGCAGATCTCTACGGAGACCTCCTATGATGTGCGGTACACACTGGAAGATGCTTTTTCCAGCATCTCCGTGCAGGAAATCGTCTCCACAGCTGCTGTGGTCATGGACTTTAAGAGTGGCGGTAAAGGCGTGGCGATTGGGAAAGTCTCAGAAAGCGATAACACCTTTGAGGTGGCCGAGAACTGGGATGTGAAGGTCTATGGGATGCTTCTGAAAGAATACATCCAGCAGTTCGCAAAAACGATGTATCCGGTAGGCAGTATCTATTTAAGCGTCAGTTCCACCAATCCTTCCACGTATTTTGGTGGAACATGGGTGGCTTGGGGCAGCGGCAGGGTGCCGGTAGGAATTAACACATCGGATAGCAACTTTAATGCGGTGGAGAAAACAGGTGGAGCATCGGCCGTCACACTGACTGCCAGCCAGATGCCAAGCCATACGCATACGTTTACCGGAAGTTCTACCACGACCAACAGTGCAGGCGGTCATACGCACAATATTGGACGGGATACAGACGGCGGTTCAGGTAGCAGCCGATATACCGTTCATAAGGCAGGGGCATCCGGCGCACAAGGGACTTCGCCGACCAGCAGTGCCGGAGCGCACACCCATACCCTGACACCAAAAGGGAAGAATGCGAATACGGGAGGTGGCGGCTCCCATACCAACCTGCAGCCCTATATCGTCTGCTATATGTGGAAGCGGACAGCATAACTTCATATTTTCTGGAAATCAGCGACTGTTTTTCGGAGCAGCCGCTTTTTTCATATCAACATTTCAAAGGAGGAACGCACCATGAAAGAATTCTGGAACACCATCCAACTCATCTTTTCCGCTGTGGGCGGCTGGCTGGGATATTTCCTCGGCGGCTGTGACGGCTTGCTTTATGCCCTCATTGCCTTCGTGGTGATCGACTACATCACGGGAGTGATGTGCGCCATCATCAACCGGGAGTTATCCAGCGCAGTCGGTTTTAAGGGGATCTTCCGCAAAGTGCTGATCTTCCTGCTGGTCGGGATTGCAAACATCATCGATGTGCTGGTGATCGGTACGGGAGCAGTCTTACGGACAGCGGTGATCTTCTTCTACATCTCCAATGAAGGCGTGAGCCTGCTGGAGAATGCGGGACATCTGGGACTCCCCATCCCGGAGAAGATTAAAACGGTATTAGAGCAGCTCCATGACAGAGCAGAAAACGGAAAGGAAGGTAATGAATAATGGCTTACACAAACAGTTCATTGGTATCTTACACAAAACTCAGCCCCAACCACTCCGGGCAGAGGACGCATTCCATTGACCGGATCACGCCCCACTGCGTGGTCGGCCAGCTGACGGCAGAGAGCATCTGCGGATGCTTTACCAGCCCGTCCAGAGAGGCCAGCTGCAACTATGGTATTGGAAAGGATGGGAAGATCGCTCTTTGCGTGGAAGAGAAGAACCGATCTTGGTGTTCTTCCAGCAGCGCCAACGACCAGCGGGCGGTCACCATCGAGTGCGCCAGCGACCTGAATGCTCCCTATGCAATGACTACCGCCGTTTACAATTCTCTTGTAAAGCTGTGTACAGACATCTGCAAACGGAATGGCAAGAAGAAACTTCTCTGGCTGGGGGATAAGAATAAGACGCTGAACTATTCCCCGAAGGCTGATGAGATGGTGCTGACCGTCCATCGCTGGTTTGCCAACAAGTCCTGTCCGGGAGACTGGCTGTATTCCCGCCTTGGGGATCTGGCCTCTAAGGTAACGGCAGCACTGGGAGGTTCTGCCTCCGGCTCGGCAGGCTCGGTCTTATACCGTGTCCGCAAAAGTTGGTCGGATGCCAAGAGCCAGAAAGGGGCTTTCAACAATCTGAATAACGCCAAGAAATGTGCTGACTCTAATGCAGGTTATTCTGTATTCGATGAAAGTGGCAAGGTAGTTTATACCGGAAAGCAGACTGGCTCTGGAAGTTCAGGTGGATCTTTCTTGGTACAGGTAACGGCAACCGATCTGAATATCCGCAAAGGCCCCGGTACGAATTACGCCAAGACCGGGAAGTACACCGGGAAAGGGGTGTTCACCATTACCGAGGTGAAATCCGGCACCGGCTCTACGGCTGGCTGGGGAAAACTCAAGAGCGGTGCGGGTTGGATTTCCCTTGACTATGCAAAGAGAATCTGATGACTTGCCCGGTGGCGAAAGCTGCCGGGCACTCTTTTTTGCGGAAAAAAGTTCTGCGAGAAATAGCGCCGTTATTGCTTGACTAATCGCCGGTTTAGAGTGATATATAGACTACCCTAAACGAAGGAGGTGCGCAGGGTGCAGATAAAAGTGATCCAACCATTGGTAGAAAGAAAGCAGGAGCGTAAGAAAGTGTGCGCTTATGTGCGTGTTTCTACGGATAGCGCTGAGCAGGAAGACTCTTATGATAATCAGATGCGTTATTACAAAGACAAAATTGAAAGTAATCCTGACTGGGAATTTGTTGGTATCTACTCTGACTTAGGGATTTCCGGCTATAAGGAGAAACGTCCCGGTTTTCTGAATATGATTAAAGATGCTAGGAACGGCGGGATTGATCTTATTCTTGTAAAAAGCGTATCCCGGTTTGCAAGAAATACAGAGACGGTTTTGAAGTATTCACGGGAACTGAAACGAATTGGAGTAGGAATATACTTTGAACTGCAGGACGTTAACACGATTTCAGGAGAAGGTGAATTGCTCCTGACAATTCTGGCAGCATTTGCACAGGCAGAGAGCGAGAGCAATTCCGGCAATGTGAGTATGAGTATCCGGAGAAAATTTGAAAAGGGAGAACTGAACTTCCCGATTTCAAAAATCTACGGATATACGGCGGATGTAGACGGCAATCCCATCATTGATGAGGAAAAAGCCAAAGTTGTCCGCCTTATTTTTGATCTTGCGGAGAAAGGGATATGGGTTACAAAAATATCCGAATACCTTAATAAGCAGCATATTCCGGGGATTGCTTGTGATACTTGGCACTACAGTCAAGTATCAAAAATGTTGCGACAGGAAGCCTATATGGGGGATCGTATTTTGCAGAAGACCTATCGGGACAGCCGCCGTCGAACAAGGAAGAATAAAGGTCAAGTGGATCAGTGGTATGTTAAAGACACACATCCTGCAATCGTTACCAGAGAGCAATGGTATCGAGTGCAGGATATTTTATTGGAAAGAAATGAAGAACTTTATGATGATACGCCAATCAGTGAAGAAAAAAATCTCAGTACGCATAGCACTTACCCATTATCCGGGAAGCTTTACTGCCCTTACTGTGGACGAGTATTGATGCATCGCTGGGAAGGAAAAAAACGCTATGAGAACTGGGTGTGCGGCTTGCACAGGAAGATATCAAAGGACGCTTGTCCGGGCATTTGTATTCCCAACCGGATCGCCAGTAGCTGGGGTGAAATCAAAGAACATATGACAGTTCTTAAATATACGGATGAGTATGGGATGGATCGCTTTACGGCTATTCCAAAGGTGGAATATGAGGCTTCTGAGGATTGTCCGTATGAGGTTGTCAAACCTGAACCGAAGCCGGAAAGGCCGAAGAAGCCTTCTTATAAAAAGGCTCCCAAGCCGGAAAAACCACGCTATACTCGGAATGTTTATCCTCTAAGCGGAAAATTGTTCTGCCCGAATTGCGGAAAGGTACTTACCCATAAATGGAATAAGGGCGTGGAGTATTGGGTTTGTTCTACAAATCGGAATAAACATCGGACAGAGAATTTTGAGAAATGCAAGGGTATGTATTTCCCAGCGGAGGCTGCAAAAGACTGGGGCGAGATCACTGAACCGGTAACGATCATTGCGTATAAAAATGAATACGGACACCGCCTTTATACGGCGATGCCAAAAGAAGAATATGAGCGGTCACCAGACTGCCCTTACAGAAAGGAAGATTGAGATGGCAAGAGAAGTTGTACACATTCCGGCAAGACCACAGGTGGTCGGGACACGCACTACACCGGAGAAGAAAATTCGATTAGCAGCATACTGTAGGGTTTCCAGTGAGCAGGATGAACAGCTGAATTCTTTTGAAAATCAGGTGACCTACTATAAAGAATATATTTCCAGCCACCCGGACTATGAATTGGCCGGAATATACGCTGATGAAGGTATTTCTGGAACCAGCACCAAAAGACGAGAAGAGTTCAATCGCATGATTGCGGATTGCGAGGCTGGATTGATTGATATGGTGATCACGAAGTCCATCAGCCGATTTGCCAGAAATACGCAGGATTGCCTGATGTACTCACGGAGGCTAAAAGACTTAGGAATTGGGATTCGGTTTGAAAAGGAAAATATTAATACGATGGATTCCACGGGAGAATTGCTTTTTACGATTCTGTCCTCCCTTGCACAGGATGAGAGTCGGAGCATTTCGGAAAACTGCCAGTGGGGAATTCGATCCCTTTTTAAGAGAGGCATCCATCACCTTAATACAAATCGTTTTTACGGCTATGATTCTGACGAAAACGGTAAACTGATCATAAACCCAGAACAGGCAAAAGTGGTAAAATGGATCTATGAGTCTTTTATGGAAGGAATCAACCCAGACGTAATTGTGAAAATTCTTAACGAAAAAGAGATCCCTACCTGCATGGGAAAAAGTAAATGGACGTGTAATCAGATCAAAAGTATCCTCCGGAATGAGAAACACATGGGAGACGCTGTCCTGCAGAAAACTTATACGCCGGATTATCTGACACATAAATCTGTAAAAAATGAAGGGCAACTTCCACAGTACTATATCAAAGAGGATCATCCTCCGATTGTAAGCCGGCAGCTTTGGGAAGCAGTCCAGCTGGAATTGGATCGGCGGGAGGCATTCATGAAGAAGCATTTCTTGAAATCAATGGGGCAGTATACCGATGAGAATCCCCTGAGTCACCGGATCATTTGCGGGATTTGTGTGCATACCTTCAGCAGGAGAACCATTACGAGGTTGGAAGGCCGTATCAAAGTTTGGCAATGCGGTCAGCATTATGCGAAAAAGGGCGAACACCTCTGCAATGGGAGGACGATCAGAGAAGAAGAACTGTACAAAGCCTTCCAGCTGGCATGGGATCACCTTGTTGAAGAACGGGATAACAAGGCAAAAGACTGGATAAAGAAGATGGCAGAGGGAAACGCTTTAGAGGCATACCGTGCAGAACAATTTCTCAAGCTAACAGCAGACGGTGGCCGGATAAAAGAAGGAAAGCCATTGGTTAGCACCGTGCTGGATCATATTGTATTTGAAGAAAACGGTGATTTAACTGTATGGTTTTTGGACGGCAGTCAGGTATGCGTAGAGCCATAAATCTATAGAGAAACAGCCTATCTTAAGAATGACAGGCTGTTTCTCTTTGTTTACTCAGTTTTAGTTAATCTGATAAAGAGATGTATATGGTGTGTTATTATGAAAATTATACGGTGGTTGTTTTGCGTAAACCAAATACTACTTATATAGAAGAAACACATTTTTCTGTAACTCAATTAGGGGGGTGATTACCCCCACTTTTACTTACACCGGGGGTAAATAAAAGAATACGGGGGTAAAATGTGAAATACACATATATTATTGAAAAAACACTTTCGCTGGACGATTTCTAAACCTGACTGAGACGGGTTCTTTGATTACAGCAGATATGGCACTGGAGCAGGGAAAGGATGTTTATGCTCTTCCGGGACCGCTGGACAGTCCTTTGAGTGCCGGGTGTAATCACCTGATCCAACAGGGTGCCGGAATCCTTCTGAATCCTAAAAATCTGCTGGAAGAATGGGGGATTGAAACAAATGTTTTGTGCAGAAACACGGAGATAAAAAACGAGAAAAATAAAAAAGTGCTTGAAAGTACAGATGATTTGGTGTATAGTTGTGTCGGTTTGTATCCCAAGAATGTGGATCAGATTGCGCAGGAATCTCGGGTGGAGATCAGAAAATTGATGAGCATTCTTGTTACACTGGAACTGCAGGGATACATTCGTGAAATAACAAAGAATTATTATATCAGAATAAAATAGGAGTATAGTTTTTATGGCACATTATCTTGTAATCGTGGAGTCTCCTGCAAAGGTGAAGACGATTAAAAAGTTTCTAGGAAGCAATTATACAGTTGCAGCATCACAGGGACACGTCAGGGATCTGCCGAAAAGTCAGCTAGGAATTGACGTGGAGAATGATTACGAACCAAAATATATTACCATTCGTGGAAAAGGAGAGATTCTTGCAACGCTCAGAAAAGAGGCGAAGAAATCAGACAAAGTTTATCTTGCAACCGACCCTGACCGTGAAGGAGAGGCTATTTCCTGGCATCTTGCTGCTGCCTTGAAGCTGGACGAGAAGAAAATGCGCCGTATTACATTTAATGAGATTACAAAGAATGCTGTGAAAGCATCTTTGAAAGCACCACGTGATATTGACATGGATCTTGTGGATGCACAGCAGGCAAGAAGAGAGCTTGACCGTATGGTTGGATATAAGATCAGTCCATTGCTTTGGGCAAAGGTAAAGCGTGGGTTGAGTGCCGGACGTGTACAGTCAGTCGCACTTCGTATTGTTGCAGACAGGGAAGCAGAGATTGATGCATTTATTCCGGAAGAGTACTGGTCATTGGATGCACAACTGAAAGTAAAAGGTGAGAAACGTCCTCTGACAGCGAAGTTCTACGGAACAGAGAAGAAAAAGATGACGATCCATTCAAAAGAAGAGATGGACGAGATCTTAAAGAAATTAGAGAACGAAGAGTTCCAGATTATAGATATCAAGAACAGTGAGAGGACGCGTAAAGCACCACTCCCATTTACGACGAGTACGCTGCAGCAGGAAGCTGCCAAGGCATTGAACTTTGGTACACAGAAGACAATGCGTATTGCACAGCAGCTGTATGAAGGTGTGGACATTAAAGGGAATGGAACAGTGGGTGTGATTACTTATCTTCGTACGGATTCTACACGTATTTCAGAGGAAGCCGATGCAGCAGCAAGAAGCTATATTGCTGAGACTTACGGGGAAGCATATGTAGCAGAAGGAACAAAAACAAAGTCTGCAGATAAGAAGATTCAGGATGCGCATGAGGCGATCCGCCCGACAGATATTACACGCACACCGGCAGCAATCAAGGATTCATTAAGCAGAGATCAGTTCCGTCTGTATCAGCTGATCTGGAAACGCTTCACAGCAAGCCGCATGCAGCCGGCGAAGTATGAGACAACAGCAGTCAAGATCGGAGCCGGTGAGTACTGCTTTACTGTATCAACAGCAAGGGTTGCATTTGATGGATTCCGCTCTGTGTATGTAGAGGCAGAGGAAGAGAAGGAAGAGAGCAATGTACTGGTCGGACATCTTAGCATGGATTCTGTTCTTACAAAAGAAGAATTTGATCCAAAGCAACATTTTACGCAGCCGCCGGCACATTATACAGAGGCGAGTCTTGTAAAGACAATGGAAGAGCTTGGGATCGGACGTCCAAGTACCTATGCTCCAACCATTTCTCTGATCCTTGGAAGAAGATATATTACAAAAGAAGGCAAGAATCTTTATCTGACAGAGATTGGTGAAGTTGTTAATAATATTATGAAACAGTCATTCCCAAGTATTGTAGATGTTCATTTTACAGCGAATATGGAAGGGCTTCTTGATATGGTTGAAGAAGGAAAGGTTCCGTGGAAGGAAGTAATCCGTAATTTCTATCCGGATCTTGAGGAAGCTGTTGAAATTGCAGAAAAAGAGCTTGAGGAAGTTAAGATTGAAGATGAAGTAACAGATGTGATCTGTGAAGAGTGCGGTCGTAACATGGTGATCAAATACGGTCCGCATGGTAAATTCCTTGCATGCCCGGGATTCCCGGAATGCAGAAATACAAAACCATATCTGGAAAAGATCGGAGTTCCGTGTCCTGTGTGTGGAAAAGAAGTTGTTATCCGCAAAACAAAAAAGGGAAGAAAGTATTATGGATGTGAGGATAATCCGGAATGTGAATTTATGTCCTGGCAGAAGCCATCCAGTAAGAAATGTCCGGAATGTGGTGGATACATGGTAGAAAAAGGCAATAAATTAGTTTGTGCTGATGAAAAGTGCGGATATGTGGAAACAATTAAGAAAGAAGATTAAATATTTCAAAAAACAGAAAAACACAACGTTGCTATTTTCTGAATTGTATGATAATATAAGCTAGTAAGGAATTTGAAATTTGATTTGTGTATACAACTTGGAAAATAATAGTTACTGTTTGCTAGAAGTAGTGAATAAGAGCAAATCATGTGGAGGAGACAATGAGCGTACAATTATTGGATAAGACCAGAAAGATTAATAAGTTGCTGCATAATAATAACTCCAGCAAAGTTGTGTTTAATGATATCTGTGCGGTACTGACAGAGATTTTGGACTCAAATGTGCTGGTAGTCAGCAAGAAGGGAAAGATTCTTGGAGTCAGCAAAAGCAATAAGGTGAGAGAAATCAGTGAACTGATCACAGAATCTGTAGGATCTCATATTGATAATATGCTTAATGAAAGATTGCTGAGTGTTCTGTCTACAAAAGAGAATGTTAATCTGGAGACACTTGGTTTTTCTTCAGATGCTGTGGAAGGATGTCAGGCAATCATCACACCGATCGATATTGCCGGGGAGCGTCTCGGAACATTGTTTATCTACAAACAGGATGCAACGTATTCTATTGATGATATTATTCTCAGTGAATATGGTACTGCTGTAGTAGGACTTGAGATGCTTCGTTCAGTGAATGAAGAAAGTGCGGAAGAGACAAGAAAAGAACATGTCGTTCAGGCAGCAATCAGCACACTTTCTTTCTCAGAGCTGGAAGCAATTATTCATATCTTTAAAGAACTTGATGGTACAGAGGGAATCCTGGTTGCCAGCAAGGTAGCGGATCGTGTGGGAATTACAAGATCGGTTATCGTGAATGCACTTCGCAAGTTTGAAAGTGCAGGAGTAATTGAATCACGTTCTTCAGGAATGAAAGGAACTTATATTAAAGTTCTGAATGATTATGTATTTACAGAGCTCGAGAGGATTGAGAAAGAGCGGATGTAAGCAGAAGGAGAAGACAAGATGTACGAGGGAAATCCGGTTGATCTGCAGATGGAAAAAGTGATTTCAGCAGATGCTATTTTTGATGATACAACAAGAGTCTGTAAGGTGGATCATTATGATACAGAAGAAGATTACATTTATCTTGAAGTGATGGAAGATCCTCTGACAACGATTCTGCTGGATGCAAAATACAGATGTTATATTTCAACGGGGACAGAGCTGTTGTGTTGCTCCGGTGTTGTGAAAGAGAGATACCAGTCGGAAGACAGGAATCTACTGAAGTTTAAAATTGAGAACGGATTCTATGAGATGAACGAAAGAAGATCATAGAGAAGTTTTAGAGACGAAAGAAAAGCTGTGAGGCAGAGAAAGCCCCATGGCTTTTCTTTTATAAAAAATATGTAAACTGTGTTGACAAATGAAATGGGGAGTGCTATTTTATATTCATGGGTTAGCACTCAAGAGAAATGAGTGCTAATAAAGTAAGGAGGAATTACAATGAAATTAGTACCATTAGGTGACAAGATCGTTTTAAAACAGTTAGAAGCAGAAGAGACAACAAAGTCCGGAATCGTATTACCGGGACAGGCAAAAGAGAAACCACAGGAAGCAGAAGTAATCGCAGTCGGACCTGGCGGAGTTGTGGATGGAAAAGAAGTTGTAATGCAGGTTAAGGTTGGAGATAAAGTAATTTATTCCAAATATGCCGGAACAGATGTAGAGCTTGAAGGAGAGAAATACATCATTGTAAAGCAGAATGATATTCTTGCAATTGTAGAGTAATACCCAGACAAATATAAAGGAGATGCAGTTAAAATGGCAAAGGAAATCAAATACGGATCAGAAGCAAGAGCAGCACTTGAAAGAGGTGTGAATCAGTTAGCTGATACAGTTAAAGTAACATTAGGACCAAAAGGAAGAAACGTAGTACTTGATAAATCATTCGGTGCTCCGCTTATTACAAATGATGGTGTAACAATCGCGAAAGAGATTGAACTGGAAGATGGATTTGAGAACATGGGTGCACAGCTGATCAGAGAAGTTGCAGCTAAGACAAATGATGTTGCCGGAGATGGTACAACAACAGCTACAGTTCTTGCACAGGCAATGGTTCACGAAGGAATGAAGAACCTTGAGGCAGGAGCAAACCCGATCGTTCTGAGAAAAGGAATGAAGAAAGCTACAGATAAAGCAGTAGAAGCAATCCGTGAGATGAGCAGCAAAGTCAACGGAAAAGAGCAGATCGCAAGAGTTGCTGCAGTTTCTTCAGGAGATGATGAAGTTGGACAGATGGTTGCAGATGCAATGGAAAAAGTATCCAACGACGGAGTTATCACAATCGAAGAGTCTAAGACAATGCAGACAGAGCTTGACCTTGTAGAAGGTATGCAGTTTGACCGTGGATACATTTCCGCATATATGGCAACAGATATGGAGAAGATGGAAGCAGTTCTGGATGATCCATATATTCTGATCACAGATAAGAAGATTTCCAATATCCAGGAGATTCTTCCGGTTCTTGAGCAGATCGTTCAGTCTGGAGCAAGACTTCTTATTATCGCTGAAGATATCGAGGGTGAGGCACTCACAACTCTGATCGTGAATAAACTGCGTGGAACATTCAACGTTGTAGCAGTAAAAGCACCTGGATATGGTGACAGAAGAAAAGAGATGCTTCAGGATATCGCAATTCTGACAGGTGGACAGGTGATTTCTGAAGAACTCGGATTCGACCTTAAAGAAACTACAATGGATCAGCTTGGACGTGCAAAATCTGTTAAGGTTCAGAAAGAGAATACAGTTATCGTTGACGGATGTGGAGACAAGAACGCAATCGCAGATCGTGTTGGACAGATCAAGAAAGCAATCGAAGAGACAACATCTGATTTCGACAGGGAGAAACTTCAGGAGAGACTTGCAAAACTTGCAGGCGGAGTTGCTGTTATCCGTGTAGGTGCAGCTACAGAGACAGAGATGAAAGAAGCTAAACTTCGTATGGAAGATGCTCTGAATGCTACAAAAGCAGCAGTTGAAGAAGGAATCATCGGTGGTGGTGGATCCGCATACATCCATGTTTCTAAGAAGGTAAAAGAATTCGCAGAGACTCTTGAGGGAGATGAGAAGACAGGTGCCAAGATTATCCTGAAAGCACTGGAAGCTCCTCTGGCTCAGATCGCAAAGAATGCAGGACTTGAGGGAGCAGTTATTGTAAACAAAGTAAGAGAGTCTGAAGTAGGAACAGGATTTGATGCTTACAATGAGACATATGTAGATATGGTTGAGAAGGGAATCCTTGATCCGGCGAAGGTTACAAGAAGTGCTCTTCAGAACGCAACAAGTGTTGCTTCTACACTTCTTACAACAGAGTCTGTTGTATCTACAATTAAAGAGGATACACCGGCTATGCCAGCAGGCGGAGCAGGTGGAATGGGAATGATGTAATCTATCCATCAGGAAGATTTGCAGAATTTCTATAAGAATAGAATAAAAGAGCTGTTACATAGAGATCTGTAGCAGCAGGAACAGAGGGTTCTATCACATTTTCGTAATGTCAGATAGAACCTTTTGTTTGTTCTAAAAAAGGCTCAGTTTGTCGCATAGATAATAAATAAAGGAGTACTTATAAGTAAAACTTAATAATAGAGGTTAAAATAAATCAATACAAATTATGAGCACATCAGGGAAAATACTCTTGACATCCTTCGGGAATTTCTGTAGTATATCAGTTAATAATTACAAAAGATTTTTAGATACATTAACTGCCATTTCAAAGCAGTTTCA
>ULSU01012486.1_pt1 | contig 12835 bp, 13 predicted proteins | sample 1956941 | NCBI WGS metagenome assembly ULSU01 (sample SAMEA4835715, study PRJEB28245) | human gut metagenome | biome: gut microbiome; material: fecal sample | place: Denmark | collected 2008
AACATTTCGTAATTTTGCACTTGCTTGTTGAATTCGCGGTTTCGAATGCAAAGATAATAAAAATGCTTGAATATCAGCTTGTTTGTTTGCTAATTTAAGTTTTTTTTTATTTGTTTGGGAGGTGATTGTGTTTCCGAAACCACGGTTTCGGATTCTGATTTTTATCTTCTTTTAAAGTTCTACGAAAAATCAATTCTTTTGATCTTTTCTTTCCTCATTTCTTATTTTTTTTTTGCTTTTTCCTTTTCTGTTTCGAAGTTTTGCCGTACTTTTGTACCGGGAATAGGAAAGAAAGATAAATAAGATGAATAGACGAAAAATGAAAACTGGGTCAATGGTGATGTTGAAAGCATCATTTCTTGTGGTGGTATTTTCTATGGGAGTACTTGCTCCTGCCATTGCCCAGAACGGACAGAACAGGAAACCTCGAAAGAAGCTGAAAGAACTACTGATGAAGGCAGATAGCCTGCGACTCCAGTTGCGACAGTCTGCTGATAGGGGACGTATGCTCCAATGGGGCGACTCTCTTCTCATGGCAGAATTGGGTAAGAGCAAGATGAGTGAGAAGAAAAAGCAAAGGTTCATGAAGCATTATGTCAAGATTCAAAGACGCTTGAGCCTCTACGATCGCCAATTGTTCAGAGGAGATTCACTGCTGGCAGCCAATTATTACAAGATAAAGTATGATACTACCTACATCTCCCGTCCTCATGCCCGATGGACCATCAAACTGAGAGGCAATCTTTCTGGAGCCGATTTGGAAACTACGGCGAAGACGGATGGAACGGAAACCCATACCAAGGTGATGGCCGACTGCCGTGGAACCCTCTCCATGGCTGTGGCTTATCGTGGCTTGGGGCTTGGTTTGGCTGTAAACCCAGCCAAGCTGGCTGGCAAGAATCAGGACTTTGAGTTCAACCTCAATTCCTATAGCAATCGCTATGGCTTTGATGTGGTCTATCTCTCGTCCAAGACATTCCATGGTCATCAGGAAATGGGAGGTAGCGAGATAGATATCCATAAGGGAGAAATCTCGCAGAAGGCTCTGAATCTCAATTTCTATTATGCCTTCAACTACCGCAAATTCTCCTTCCCGGCAGCCTTCAGCCAGAGCTACATTCAGAAGCGAAGTGCCGGAAGTTGGATGGTTGGCGCCAGTTTTGACGGTTCCAAGACGAAGGTGAAGGGAATGACTATCCGCCTTAACGAGTTGGCACTCGGTGCAGGCTATGGATATAATCTCGTTCCATCTTCTCATCTGCTGTTCCATCTGTCAGCCTTGCCAACCATCACGGTATATTCTCATGACTATACCAAGATGAGGGCTGAAGCAGAGGAGGGAAGTAGTGATACAGAAATCCCAACCGTTAAAAACAGCATGAAATATCATTTCCCGTCTGCCATCATTACCGGTAGAGGTGCAGCCGTCTATTCCTGGCGCAACAAGTTTGCCGGTGCCACTGCGGTTTATAATTTCTCTGTAGCAGGAGATGAGGATCACCTGCAGGTGAAGAGAAACAAATGGCGAGTAAGAATGTTTTTCGGATTCAGGTTCTAGGAGCATACTTTTCTTCTTCCTATGTCAGTTTTTGACGCATCCAGATTGTAGTTTTGCAGCAGAAATTACAATCACTCTATATATAATAAGGTATGAAGGCAGGAAGAAGGAGGGAGTGGAGTCCCTGAAATGTGAAATATAAGAGGAATCCATAAGATTTCTTGTTAAAAGTTTGGTGGTTCATCAGATTTTTACTAAATTTGCCATTGGATTAGTGACAGGGCAGGTGAAAGTCCTCGCTTGAAGTCGCTATGATGCAGAGAAACAAGATTATCTTGTGGACACGAGCAAACTATTCAGTTCTGTAGGTTGAAATCTGGTAAATTGAAACGTAGAAAGAACGAGAATTTGTTTGAGCGAGTCTACACCGTCATATGGTGTGGATTCCTCTTTCGCATTTTCTTTTCTACGGGTTTTACCAGAGCCTAACTTACAAGAAAGTGAAGAAAGTAGGGGTTCGCACCATCTTTTTTCATTTATGAACCATTATGGACTTGTTTGGTTCGCAGATTTTCCTTATCTTTGCCCCCTTGAAAGTAAATGATTTGCTGTTTCGGCAGAAAAGCAGGAGCAGCCATATATAATGAACTTTAAAAACTGAATGCTTATGAGCAAGGTATTTCAAGTAAAGCCTAAGCGCCTTAAACGCTCTAACGGTACTGTCCTCACTCCCGATATGGTAGTGACAGTAACAACCATGCAGCACACCGCCACCCCTTTTTACAATGGAGCCAAGGAGGTGCAAGAAGCCTACATGCGCATCTATGCTTTCAATTATAAGAAAGCATGCTGCAATCCGAATGATTTTGAATTTATAAAGTTGGACTAAAAATATAAATAGATGAGAACGCCTAAAATGACAACATGTAAAAAATGCCATCGTATTTATAGTACGATGTCGGAAGTTTCTCTGTGTCCAAGTTGTGGTACTACAAATATTTGTTATACACATGTAATGAATGATGTGGCATCAGGGCTTAAGTTTCTAACCAAGATTTTAAAGAAATGAGTTAAATCAAATTTAAATACACTTGAAAAATGGCAAAAGAATCATTGAAAAATCTTTTTGAGAGTAAACAAGATAACCTGCGTGATTGTCTGAGGAATCTTGAGTTACCTAAGGATGCTCCAAAGATTGAGCGTATAGTTAGCGAATATCTTAACAACTTATTTGATGAGAATGGGGAATTCAGAATGCAACTGACTCAATCTGAAGACTATATTCTTCAGTCAGCAATGTCGTTGTTGAATGCGCAGCAAGCAATTCTTGTAGAACTTTCCAAAGCTAAAGAGCTGTCAATGCAGCCTAAAATAAAAGACAAGAAAAATGCTATACAATCTGAAGGGATAAGCAAGGAGGCAATACCTTATTCGATTGGTGCAAGTGCTGCAGGCGGTGTCATCGGCGGAGTTGTTATTGGAACTTGGGGGGCTGTATTTGGTTCCATAGCTGGAACAGCTATCGCTCTTTACTATGTTGCAAGTAAAGAGAAGCATACTTCCAAATCGAAAATACAGGCAGTTCAGCAGTCTGCATCTCAGTCAAGTCAAAATCTTGATGTGGAAAAATTTATACGAATAGTTGCTGGGGTATGTGATAGCATAGACAATCTGATAGAAACGTTTAGAGCACAGGTTAACCGTGTGGTTTCAAAATATGAACAGCAACCGAAAGCGACGTTGGAGACAAACTTTAAGTCATTATTGGAGGGAATTCAGTCTCTTATTGGCTATAAGCGCACTCATGAAGCTACGGAGGAAAAATATGTTATAAAACTCCAACAACGCATAGAAGATTTGACAGAACTGTTGGATAATTATGACCTTGAAATTATAGAATACAATGGTGATAATATGAATTTGTTTGAAGAAAACATATCCCCTAATGTACAACAGCCCCAAATGGTAGTTCCTGCTATTGTTAAAGGAGAAAATGCTGTTTTGAAAGGAAAAGTTTTTGTCCCAGAAACGCGATGAAGGATTAAAAACATAATTGCTAATAGAAGATAATATTAGAAAGATAAAAATGAGTTATGGAACATAATAAAAATATAGAATATATAATAGGAATAGACCTAGGACATGGTGAGACATCCGCAGCATTGTGTCCTACAGAATGGGATAAGCCTATAGAGCAACTTACACCGGCAAAAGACCTTGATATGGGAGGTAACAAGAAAGTTCTTCCTTCGGCCATTACCATTCTTGAAAATGGCGATGCTTACATTGGGGACCGTGCATTCCGTTCTGATATTCTGAAAAAAGCATCTGTCAATGTATGCTTTAAACAAGCTCCAAAAGATATTAATGGAGAAAAGGAAAAATTGATGATACGATTCATGAAAGAGGTCTATCGTACCATCATTGAGAATAACTCTGCAACATTGCATGATGGCAATCATAAGGTGTATATCGCCACACCTTCAGGTTGGGATACGAAGGAGCAAGAACTATATTTACAAATGGCATATAAAGCCGGATTGCCAATTGCTGGTGTAACAAAAGAGTCAAGAGCGGCTTTTGTAAGAGCACAGGCTGATGTAACATCTGGTTTAGGACGCAATATCAGCAAGGGTGCTATCGTTTTTGATATGGGGTCAAGTACGCTTGATTTTACATATCTTAACCAGTCTCAAGGTTCCGAGCTGATTGATAACGGTTACAACTGTGGTGCTTCTGCTATAGAGAAAATCATTTTGCACAATCTGGAGAAAACTTCCGAGGTGGTAAGAGCTTTTGAAAAAAAATACCCAAAACTCAAAGATCGCTTGCAATTTGAGGCGAGAACTGTAAAGGAACAGGTTTATTTCGATCCTACTGCAAAGGTGAAGAAATTTGTCAATTTCGAAGAGCTTATTGATGATGATGATGAATTTGAAGATGAGCGTTTCAAATTGGCTTTTGTTCCAGGAGAGTTGAACAATATACTAGAGAGTGCAGGATATATCAAGGAGGTAGAGGATGCCATGATTGATTTCAAAAATAATTATATTAATGGTGCTCCTATTTATGGTGTGTTCCTCACAGGAGGTGCTTCTCGCATGGATATCATCAAGCCACTTATAGCCAAAGTGTGGAATGTGTCTGAGGATAGCATCTATAGAGATCAAGACCCATCATTGACTATTTCACAAGGAGTTGCAGAGGTTGCACGTATTGACTTGCGTACCGAAGGAATGGACACTGGTCTTGCTGAGGAAATAGACAATGTTATCAAGCAAAATATCGTGTATAAATACTTTGCAGAAGGTTTTGGAGATGTATTGAAAGGGGATGTAGTTGATTCTATTAATTTTAGCCTAAATTGGTTTATTGGTGAGGTTAGCTACGACGACTATGTAGAAGAAGACTTTTCTTTGGAAAATCTGAAAGATACAATAAAACAAGTTGTTGAGGCTGGAGTTGATGAAATCAAGGATGAAAGTGATAAATATTTCAAGGAAGCCTTTGAAAAAGCAACGGTAGACATACGTAAGAAAATTAATACTATAGTAGTAAATTATACTAATAAGGGAACAAAAATAACCCTTCCGACTATAAACTTCCAAAATATAGATATTAAAGGGATAAACTTGAATGGTGTTATAAAAGAAATCTCAAGTACTATAGATGTGTCATCAACAAACTGGCTTCAGTATGGATTAGCAGGAGCCGGATTAATTTTCGGCCTCATTGGTGCTAGTGTAGGATTTGCTCTTGGTAAATGGCTTGGTGGGGATAAACGTAGTGATGAGGAAAAACAAGCTGCTGCGATGCAAAAGCCTCTTAGTCATGAAGAAAGAGTAAACGTATACAATTCGATTGTAGAAAAAGGTGATGAAATTACTCAAGTTATCCATGATGCTGTGGACAAATCTCTAAGAGACAACAAGTTGAAATCGAAAATTCAGAGTATGACATCACAATTGTTGGGTGAATACAAGAAGAGTTTGGAAGATGCTAGAATCCTAATTGACTAATTTTTGAATACTATGAGTAATTTTATTAATCCCATAGAGCCTGCAGCCAAAGCTTTGGCTGCAACGGCTTTATCGCAGACTCTTTCGTTCTGCATGGAGAGAAAGTATCTTGAAGGAATAAGTTTGTCTTCGTCTGCTAATCCTTTTCATTTGGAAGCTATAGATAGTACACTCAAAGATGAGGCGTATTGGCTACGTATCAAACAGGTAGGAAAGCCGTTACGTGATTCTGCAGAGGACTGTTTTACTGCTATTCAGAAGATACTCTATTCATGCTTCTTGCCAAACACCATTCAACTACTTTTTTTGGTGGAGGGTGATGGTAAAGAAAGTAGAATGTATGTTGGACTTCGTTCTGTTTCCGAATCTGTCAAGGCAAGAAGTTATGTCAAGGGGCTAAACGAATTTATCAAAGGAGCGTGGCCTGGCTTACAAACAGAATTGGTGGATGAATCGGATGACGGATTGGCGGGAATAAAAAAAGATATTGCCGCAGAAAATATCAATTACATCTATGCATTGACAGGAATTCCATCAATGGAAAGCCAGTACAAGTCAGTATATCCTGCAACTTTGGATAATCTCATTGCTGGAATGAATCGAAGCAAGCGGTATGCTTATTTTGTAGTAGCCGATCCTGTGGAAACTTGTGATGTTGAAGCTATGATTTACCAGTGCCGAGATATGAATGGGCAGGCAGAGTCATTGAAGTCAATTAACATCACAGAAGGAATTTCACAGGGAACATCATCATCACTTACTCATGGAACTTCTTCTTCTGTGAGTGAAGGGGTGAGCCATACTATTTCTGAATCAGTCTCGAAGAAAGATTTTTCCCGTTTAGGAAAAACCGCATTGTGTGCAACAGGACTTGGACTTGCTGCAAGTGTTTTCCCTGCAGCAGGAGCCGTTGTCGATGGTGTGGCAAATGCAGCAGGAGCAATCTTGCCAGGTGCTTTGAGTATGATAGGATTGTCTTCTATTGGAAATATTATAACAAATATCACGCCAACTAAAACTTCTGGTGTATCAGACTCTACCACCATCACCAATACCCATGGAGAAAGTAATTCAGAGACGATTGGTGTAAACGAGAGTAAATCTCATAGCATAAGCAGAAATATTGTAAATAAGCACATAGAAGCCGTATCAGAACATTTGTTTTACCACTCCAAGAGATTTGAAAGTGGCAAAGCCATTGGTCTGTGGAAAGTCGGCGTATATCTAATGGCCGATAAAAAGTCAGATATACAAGGCGGTGCTATGCAGTTGAGATCTATTCTAAGCGGACAAGAATCCATATTCGAGCCAATCCGTATACATGACATAACCATTGCCGTAGACGATATACGCAAAAATAGCCTTGCTCGTTTGTGCTCTCCTATTTTGATGATTGATAATCAACACGAACAACGTTTTGAACATCCTATGGGAAAGAACTACAAGGAATTAAAGACCGTCTTGACCACGAAGGAGTTGTCTTATCTTATAAATTTCCCTCTGCGTACTGTTCCTGGTATAAGTGTGGTTGATAGTTCGCCTGAGTTTAGTCTGAATCAAACAGAGACTAACAGGGAATGTATAGCCTTTGGTAAACTCTTGTATGGTGGGTCAATGACAGAGATAGAATACAAATTGCCTTTGGCTGTCCTTGCAAGACACACACTATTGGCTGGAATAAATGGAACGGGAAAAACAAATACCGTGCAGGCAATTTTAAATGGTTTGAAAGACAAGATTCCTTTCTTGATTATCGAGCCTGCCAAGACCGAATATGTGGATTGGGCAATAGAATATAATAAAGTTCATAAAGATACTCCAATAGACATCTATATGCCAGGATGCAAAAAATATCGTGGTGTGTTCGTTCCTAAGCCTTTGCGTGTCAATCCGTTTGAACCGGTATGGCTAGATGCAACCCAGGACCCTAATGTGCTTTCCCATATTGATCGTTTGAAATCCACGTTTGCAGCAGCATTCCCTATGTACGATATTTTGCCAGTATTGATGGAAGACTTGATTTATACTATCTATCAGCAAAAAACTACCGACTGGTTAAGTGATGTTCCTGTATTTGGAAAGACCAAATCACCAACACTTAATAGTATGAGTGTGTGTGTGGATAAAGTAATAGATCACTGCCATTATGAGGAGCGTATTGCAAGCAATATGAAGGCTTGTCTCAACACTCGTATCAATTCTCTAAAACGTGGATGGCGAGGCGAGACTCTCAATTGCACAAAGTCGACTTCTTGTGAAGAGTTATATGAACGACCAGTTGTTATCAATCTCTCATATGTGGGTGATGATACAGATAAGGCTTTCTTCATGGCCGTTATTTTGCAACAACTTTATGAATATCGTCAAGCTTTAGCAGAAGTAGGACTTGTGGACTTTAACAACAACGATTGTCAGCACTTAACAGTCATAGAGGAGGCACATCGGGTGATGATGAAATGCGACAATCCTGATATGCCACAATATAAGTCGGCCTTGATGTTTTCCAATATGCTTTCTGAAATAAGGGCTTATGGCGAGGGTATGTTTTTAGTAGATCAGGTTCCTACTCGTTTGATACCTGATGCTATAAAGAACACTAATACAAAAATTACACATCGTTTGGTGGCAGAAGATGATTGTAAAGCTATAGCAGAGAGTATGGGAATAAGCAAAGAGCAACGTATGATAATTCCTAAGTTGTTGGTGGGGCAGTGTCTTGTCTCGACATCATTGAATACGGATAAATATTGGGTTCAAGTAAATAAAGTAAAATAGCAATGGTTGGATTAGATTATAATTATATTGATGAAACTGGAGCAAAAACATCATTAGATGATGTTGCTTCAAACTATGAATTGTCAAAATCTCAGAAAGAGTATCTTACCGAGTTGAATGTTTCGCCAGAAGAATTTAAAGAGATGTCAGATGGTCAAAAAGAAGATCTTTGTCATGATATTAGGGATAGATTGGAAGAAATCGAAGTTTATAGTGTTATGGCACAAGATAAGGCTATAAAAGATACATGCTGTTCTGAAATTTTAGGTGAGTTTAGACAACAAGTTTTCAAAGAAAAGTTGAATCAACTAAATGATTTGGAAAAAGCGACACCTCTAAGTATAGAGGTACTTAAATTAGAATGTCCAGAATTATATAATCAAGTACAGAGAATGAATTCTCGACTTGGAAATAATAATCCTGATGGCATTATGAATACAATGCAATATGCTCTATTGGAAAATGGGGATTTTGTAGCCTATAATAATATCAAAGCGTATTCTAACTCAAGAATGGTTTATTCCGAAGGGGTTGTTTATGCAAAATCAGGTGGAAGTAAAAATGGAGATAGTAATCTTAATGAGTTTATAAACACGCCTATTTTGCAGTCTGATACATTATATGTTATAGATGGTCGTTCCTTATATGAAACTGATAGTCAAGGAAGAATTCATAAAGAAAGTACTGTATATTCACCGGATTATGATGTAAAATTGGAAAGGGCTAGCGATAATCAGGCAATGATAAGAAACGGAAAGGATGGTATGGAAAATGATGAAAGTTCGCATACTGTTCCTAAATGTTTGGGAGGCCCCAATGAAGCTATAAACCAAACACCTATGCTTAAGGATATTAATCATGGTGAAGGTTCTAAATGGGCTGATTGTGAACGGGAGTTAGTAAATGCTACAGATGAAGGAAATACATCTGTAGTAGAACATACTTTTTATTATGAAGGTGAGTCAAAACGTCCTGCTTCTGTAGAGTGTGATTTTATAATATGTACGGAAAATCAACAAACGTTGAGCTTTGACAATTCTATAATGGTAGAAAGTGGTTTGCAAGCATCGTAATTAAAGGCCCAAATAGTATCCGAGCAACATCCATAGAAATAGATGCTAGGAATATTTCTGCTGATGTTACGGATAAGTCTTACGAAAAAATGAATTATAATGGATAAATTAGTAAAAACGCTTATGCAAAGATGGTATGATGAAAAATCAGCTTCTTTTGTTACAAATGCATTGGTGAAATTGCAAGAACCATTAAGCAAATGTCTTAAGAATTGGATAAATGATGCGACTTCGAGAGATGTTGTCGTTGGTGATTATTGTTATCTGTCTCATAAAAGAACGAGCAATGACGTATTCTGGAGTTTTGCTAAAATTTGATTGGATCATGAAAGAGCCTGCTATGGTTTTGAAAAGTTTGAAATTAAAAAAGTAAACATTATGCCTAGATTTGAAATAAGTGCACGTCATGAAATGTCTTTGGGACAAGGAAACTGGGTGCATAAAGGAGATTCTTTTAATATAAATATCACAATTCCAAACACCGTTCCAGGGAGCCTTTTTGGAAATTTACGAAATAGAGAAAGTATTGTTCGTCAGTTATATGCCCAAGGTATTGTTTTACCGACAAATAGTTGTTGGCTTAATGCAAATCATTGGGAGATAAAAATGAAGTAAGGTGATTATAGGTTTCTAAGACAAGAAATGTGGTAGATATGTCATTAGCCTATAGATTCGTTATGGGCGATAGGGGGCTATATTCGCTGAAAATAGAGCACTCTTACTTTTTTCTTGATGTTCTGTCACCATTTGACATATCTATATAGTTATTTCGCAGCCGAAATCAAATGTATAACTATATAAGGTAATGTAACAATGGAAAAGAACATCAGGAAAAGAGTGTGTAGGTTGGCATTGGTATTGAGTGCCGTGCTGGTAGTATTATTTGACTATTGGTTCTTCTTGAACCCTCATGGCTATTGGCAAAAGAAGAAGGAGGCAGAGAAGAATGAATATATGGATAAGAGGATGCTTTGGCGGAAGTCGGAGAAAATGACCATGCAACAGATGTTGTCGGACATGACGCTAATGGCTAATGGGGATTCGGTCCTGGTTTGTTGGCTAACAGGTCTCTCGCTTCCTGTTTATCGTGACTTCATTTATGGTACTGCGCAACCTACAAGGAATGCTTGGGCTGAGACGAGATATTGGTATATGTCTTCTCTCGCTAAAGGCAGAGAATGGATGGAGGAACATGCCAAGACGAGGATTCACAAGAGCCTGATCTTTGTGGAATCGAGTAGATTTCAGGTGCAGAAGGATTCCTTGAAGGATTATCGTAAAGAGAAACTTACTCCAACTGAGATTAGGAACAACAAGATGTATCTAAAAGATAATTGTCTGTATAGATGAAATCATAGCATAAATAAAGTATAACGAAAAATGAATAAAATTATAGGGCTTCTTGTAATGGTTTTCATGTTCCTACCCTGGCGACCAATCGTTGCAATAGTGGCGGCAGTATTGTTTGTCAACATCAATGGTACGGAATTGTATGGATGGCAAGCTGGTTTGGCGCATGGATTGTTCTTCCTGCCTAATCTGGTGAGGCATCTCTTTGACGGCGATGTCCTTTTCAAGGCTACCAATTGTACTGCAGGTTATTATGTTGCCTGGTGGATAGCTACAGTTGGTTCGTGCATCGGTTGGCTCGTTGATGCAACCTTCTCTTTTATGAAGGCATCGGTATTTGTAGGTAGTGATAAAGAATAAATTAATATAAATATAAATACGATGAACAGTATGGTTGATAAAAAAGCTGCAAAGCGTGAGAAGATGATGAACATGCCATCATATCGTCTGATGGTAGGTGCGGCGAAGTATATGGACAAGTGGTTCTTGGATCCTATTCTTGGCTTCATTCTTCCAGCCGGTATCGGTGATGCTTTGACGAGCGTGTTTGCATTCCCATTTATCTATTACAGTCTTTGCGTGGTTAAGTCTATTCCGCTGACTTTGGCTGTCATCTATAATATCTTGATGGATGTGCTGATAGGTGCCATACCTTTCTATATAGGTGATGTGCTGGATGTATTCAAACGTTCGTATGTAGAGAATCTGAGATTGGTTACCGGGTATATCGAGGATGATAAGGAGATTATCAACAAGGTGAACAAGAAGGCATTCTGGACGGCTGTGTTCATCGTCGTGCTTTGCTGGTTGATTTATGTGGTGATTTCGTGGGCCATTCGCTTGGGAACCATGGCTTATGATTGGATAGTTTCATTATTTTAAAATATGAATAGCAACATTTTCTTTCAGCCCTTCGTTGGCAAGGATTATGCCAACGGGGGGATATTCGGCAAGCGAATCATGATATTGGGCGAGAGTCATTATTGTGATGAGAGTTGTACGGATTGTGGCGACTGTCAGCTACATCGGGAGTGTATGAACTTTACGCAGCAGGTGCTTGGGGATTATCTCAATGAGAATAAGGAACGGCAAAACTGGATGCGGACTTTCTTGAAGTTTGAGCGTTCGTTGGTAGGTGAGGAGACAGATCTGGCGATGAGGCTGAAGATTTGGAACTCGGTCATCTTCTTCAACTATCTGCAAGTGGCGATGGGTGGTCCTCGCGAGGCTGGCGCAGCCGAACAATATCACCAGGCTGGCAAGGCATTCTTCGAGGTCTTCGAAAAGTACCAGCCTGAGTATGTCATCGTATGGGGTAAGAGGCTTTGGGATAATCTTCCTAATGTGCGCTGGCAGGATGGCGACGACATCGTAGTGGATGGTTATCCTGTTGCTACAGGTGCTTACCTTCTGAGTAATGGCAAGCAGGTGAAAGTGATGGCGGTGAATCATCCTTCCGTAGGCTATTCCTGGGACTATTGGTACAAGGTGATACAAAGATTTTTGAGATAATTTTCTCGCTTGTGTCACGATTTGACACACCATACCATTATCTTTGCAGCTGTAAACATAAAACAAGGAATTATGGCACAGATTACCATCAATATCCAGACTTTGGACTGGACAATGGGGGAGACCGTAGGCTTGCACTTGATGTTGAAGAAAGACAGCAAGGCAGGGATTGCATGGGGCGATGGAAGGGTACAGGTCGTGACAGGCAAACAGGAACAGAATTCTGAGAAGTTGACTTGGGTTGAGGCTGGTCATTCCTATCCTGAGAAGGGCGTGAACTATACCATTACCATCTGCTCGGAAGAGGAAGATGCCATTATCGGATTTGATGGCTGTGGCATGTTCGAGGTGAAAACCTTTGATGTGATTCTCACGGAATGTCCTAGCTTGCGTATCCTGGGATATTCGGGATATGGTGGGCAATTGCTCGACGTAAGCAAAAATCCTTTGTTGGAGTTCATAGACTTCAGCGCGACAAGAAACGAGAAGTTGGATTTCTCTGCCAATCCTCTCTTGGAGGAGTTGCATATTGATGGATCCGAAGATTTGGTGTCTTTGAATTTGAGTAAGAACGACAAGTTGCGTCGCTTGGACATCTTCATGTGTCA
>ULSU01081220.1_pt1 | contig 12819 bp, 8 predicted proteins | sample 1956941 | NCBI WGS metagenome assembly ULSU01 (sample SAMEA4835715, study PRJEB28245) | human gut metagenome | biome: gut microbiome; material: fecal sample | place: Denmark | collected 2008
GAGGTCTTTTTCGGTGTTGCACTTGCTTGACAATCTACCATGTGCGAATAATCCCTTTACCCCGAGCGCCGGCAGCAGTGTCGGCGCTCCTTCTCTCTCAGGAGGTGATCTTATGCCCGTAAATCTCCACTCCGACACGCAGGAGCATACGGGAAAAAGCGATGCGTCTGCCAAGACCCGTCGCAACACATATGCCCTTTATCAGTTAAAGCCCGATCCCCAATACCATGAACTGCGCTATTCCAGCCTGTCCGAGCTGCAAAGTGCCGCAGATCACATGTTCAGCGATGTCCAGCATATTGTCCAAGCCTCAGAGGGCCTGCTGTTCCCGAGCAAGGCTGCTGTGGAGACGTACCTGGAAAGCAAGGGCTTGAGCACGGTTGCCTGCGCCGACCCGACATCCATCCATGTGGAAAATGAGGCCTTTCAGTCCGCGACCATCCATTTGGCCTGTGGGGATGGCGGATGCTGGATTGAAAGCTGTGAACAGGTTCCGTCTATTCAGACTGTGACGGAGAAACGCTATCATCTGGTGTATACCGGTGACTTGCCGGATGATTGTGTTTCACTTGAAGAACCTGATGCGCTCCTTGAAGACCTGTTTTTTCGCTTCAATAGCTGTCATCCCAAAGACTTTCATGGGCGCAGCATGAGTGTGAGTGACGTGGTAGCTCTGACAGTCAATGGACAAACCAGCTGTTACTATACGAACAGCATTAGCTTTATCAAGCTGCCGTCGTTCCTCTCTCCGGAGAATTCTCTGCGCAACACAGAGATGCTCATGGAAGACGATTACAACATGATCGACGGCATCCTCAACAACGGCTTGAAACCAGCCGAACATGAAACTTCCACACCCGGCAGGTCCAAGAAGACTGATGACGAGCGCAGGCTCAAGCACAGAAAACACAGGGATACCCCTGAACGATAAACCGGGAGGTGCCTATGATTCAATCCATCCAAGACTACGAAAACTGGCGCGACCGTCAGTACGACCTGCCCGAACCGGACAGCACAACGCCTGATGAACACGCGACCTATGCCTATTCCCACGACTATCCCGATGATACCAAGCTGGAATACGTCAGAGACGGCGAACACGCCGAGCTGCGTCTGTCCTTCACCTGGGAAGACCCGGACACCGGTGTTGAGGAAATGCTGCTTGGCAGTGACAACGGCGAATCCTTGCCGGAACTGGCCTCCGACCTTCGCGCCGACATATCCTCCTATCTGGACGCGCAGGACACCTCGTCTTTCTTCGAGCAGCAGGGGATTCCACAAGCGCCTGGTGACAGGGCGGCTCAATGGGATGATTTCACCCGCACCGCACTCTATGCCTTCGAGGCTATTCTGAAGGATGTAGAGCGCGGCATGGATACACAGCTCACATGGAAGCCCATCGAATCGGACAAGCGGGATTGGCTCTATTCTGCGCGTGATAAGCAGGATGCGGAACGCAGCTGTATCGGCCACCTGCGCGGAGATTTTGGCCGCGATGACAATGAATTCTGGACAAGCTGGTTTGATCACCAGATAGGTTTGAAAACTGTATCATTCCGGGATGAGCTGCAAGCGGTGGTCAATGGTTTTCACGAGGAAGGCGGACTCTTGCAGAGCTTTTCCAGCATGAGCAAGCTGTGCCGGGACGGTCTTCCCTGCGATACCAGCTATGGCTTTCATGCCGAGTCCCAGCATTACGAATACTGTCTGCGCTGTACGCCGCGCCGTGGAGATTACAACTTCTACCTCTACTGCTACGACAAAAGCGCCCAGCGGGTGCTTGCCCCCAAACAAGCTGCGGTGCAGCAGCCACCTGCGCATACCAAACCCAAATGCAAGACCAATGAAAAGGAGCGATAGTGTGAAAACATCAAGCACAACGACAAACAAGGCACCGCCGAAGGAAAGGTATAGCAAACAAGCCCGCAAAGGGCGATTGAAATTGTGAATGATCTACCCAGTCAACGCGGCGAGCGAAACGGTATCCTCCTGTAACACTCCCAGCGAAACAAGGAACTTAACGGCATCCTTGGCGGAAGAAACGATTTGCTTGCGCTTGAGTTGTTCAGGCATATCGTACTTCTGTAAATCGCAGGGGTTGAACACCTCGCCGGTCTTGAGCATGGCAAAGACGGCGGTAAGGATCATTCTGGCAATGGCGATGATGGCGCGCTTTTTGCCTCTGCGTTTGGAGATACGCTCGTACTTGGACTTGAAGTAAACACTCTTGGTGGACTTGACCGCCGCATGTGCGGCTTGTACCAACGCAGGCTTCAGGTAAACCCCGGCACGGGTGATTCTCACGGATTTCTTTTTCCCGGCAGATTCGTTGTTGCCCGGCGTCAGCCCCGCCCAACGGCACAGGCGCTTGGAGGAGCCAAATTCGGACATATCCGTGCCAATTTCCGAGATGATCGTAATGGCGAGATTACGGTCAACACCCGGAATGGTACAAAGCAGGGAGATTTGGCTCTCGTATTCAGAAACCATCTTGTTGATTTCAGCGTCGAGTCTGGCAACTCTGGCGTTGATATCGGAGAAATGCTCCTGAATGATGCGAACACGCTCCTTCTGCTCGGCGGACATCTTGAAGCCCTCGACAGCGGCCATGACATCTGCGGACTTCTTCTTGGCAGTGCGTTGGAGCAAGGATGCGCAGTAAGCCGGGTTTACGACATCCGTATCCAGGAGGTAATTTTGAATCGCCGTTGCGGATTTACCAAACATATCGGACAAGACGGCATCCAGCGTCGAATTGCACACAGTGAAAGCATTCTGGAAGCGATTTCTTTCACTGGAACGCATGGAGATGAGCTTGTAACGGTATCTGGTAAACTCGCGCAGCACACGAATCTTCTTGTTGGGAACGAAACTGCCGGGAACAAGCCCCATTCGGAATAGGTCGCCAATCCACCTGGAATCCTTGGTGTCGTCCTTGTTACCCTTCACAGCGGATACCCACTTAGGGTTGGCGACAACGACGTGAACGACATCCTCAAGGATATTCCAAACCGGAATCCAGTATTTGCCCGTACTCTCCATGCAGACATCCTTGCAGTTATTGTCAAGGAGCCATTGTTTGAAAGCGAGCAAATCACGACTGAAAGTAGAGAAACGCTTCTTATGGTACTTTAGAACAAGCCCATCCGTTTTGATGATGGTGGCGACGAGAAAGGTTTTGTGAACATCGACGCCACAGCAAATCGGATATGTGAGTTTCATGACGACCCTCCCTTCATCGTTGGAGAGAGGCAGGGACTGAGCCGCCACACATTTAGGCAATAGCTAAAACAATCCTTAGTGTGCGGCCTCTTACGACCACTTATTTGTGCTTGAAAGGCGACTCTTGCACTGATTAAAATTCAGCCTTGCAGGATTGCTGCTTGCAACTCCTCCTACCGTGCTTTGTAGTGTGCCTCTCTCAAGCCCATTGTATCAGAAAACGGAAATCTTGCGGCTTCGTTTTCATCACTATTTGTGCCGGCTGCCGCACCGGCATGGGGATTAAAATGATGTACTTGATTGAACTGATGAATGCCCGGCATATGTCCCGTACCGATCTGAGCGACCTGAGCGGCGTGCCCGAATCCACGCTGCGCGACATTCTGACCGGCAAGGCACAGCTTGACCGCTGTGAGGCGGCGACGCTGTACAGCATCGCGGAGGCGCTGGATGTTTCCATCGAAGACATCCTGCTCAGCTATTGGGATGAGCTTGAGGAAGCCAACGCGCCTGATACCTTCGCCGTCCATGAGGAGGGCACCCTCATGCCCTTCTATCTGCTGGTTGACGCCACCCTGAGCAAGCTGCACAAGGAAGGTGATCTGGCCGTTATTAGACACATTCGTGCAAACGAATGGATTGAACAGTTTTGGGATGGCGGGCTGTATCGGGCAGCGCTGTTCCTGCTCGGCCTGACGGACTATCTGTGCAGGAGAAACGGTGTCAAGCCAGATTCCAAGTTTGACGCCTGCCGAAATGCGCGTCTGGACAGGGCGGTGTATGCTCTGCGGACGCTGGAAGAAAACGACGACGCCTGCGCCTTTGAGGAAGCCCGCTGCTATGCCGAGAACAATGCGATTCCCGAGCTTACGCGCTTCAATATCTACATGACGGAGGACGACATTCGCCAAATGGCGTGATGCTCCTCCGGCTCGGACGTGATTGTCCGGCCGGAGAATCGAGGTACTATGACTGAAAAACAGATACTCAAAAGCATCAAGGCGCTGGCTGCCGGTGAATGCGCGAACTATCACGGCGGCTTCTGTGCCGAAACCGACCGGCGCTGCCATCTGATCAACCCGAAATATGATTCCATCCGGGATGGCATGATCGACTGTGACTATTTTCTGGAGTGCGTTCTGCCCGCCAACTGGGAATTGAGCGATCTTGTCTCCTATGCGCTGTGGTATGACGAGGCGGAGGACGATGACCTGCCATCCAACATGAAGCGCTGCGAGGTATGCAAAGCCCTCTTTGTGCCTGCCAACGCCCGACAAAAGTATTGTAAGGGGTGTGCCGCCAAAGTGAATCGTGATCAAACGAGGGAACGGATGTATCTTCAGCGGCGAAATGTTTGATTTGAAGCCCTGTTTGGGGTCGAAAAAGCCTTGCAGCGCAATGCTTTTGAAAAACCAAAAACGCCTATTTTCGAGCAGGACGACCCGTTGATCGTCCTTGCTCGTTTTTCCTTTTGAAATCAAACGTTGGAGGTTAGAGGATTCATGAATCTTTATTTCTCGACTGAGGAAATCAATCTGCTTTGCATCTATGATGCCGGTGATCGGCGCAAAACCATCCGGTCGCTGCGCAACATGAAGCGCTATCTCATGTATGACGAAGACGAGCTTCGTTCCCTGACGGAAGGCGCAATCTCGAAGCTGAAAAACATGACGGATGCTGAATTCGATGAGCTGATCCGCGAAAACACATCGGATTTTTTCGACTCGGATTGACGGAACACGACTAATGGACAGGAGGACTCCCTATGGCAACGAAAGCACAGGTTTACGCAACGCTGGCTGATGATACCGCCCGAAAGATCACCGGCGATTACCTCGATTGGGCGGCATTTCTGGATACATCATCCAGATTGTACAAGTACCCTTTTCACGATCAACTGCTGATCTATGCCCAGCGCCCGGATGCGACGGCCTGTGCCGAGTACGATATTTGGAATGATACGATGCGACGTTATATCCGGCGTGGCTCCAAGGGCATCGCGCTGCTCTCTCCTGGGCCTGGTGGCATGTCTGTCCGGTATGTCTTTGACGTATCGGATACCGGCGAACGCCGCGGCTCCCGAAGGGTTGAACCCTGGGTGCTGGCAGAAGGCAATATGGAGCCTGTCAAGCAGATGCTGGAAAACGCGTACTACGCTGACGCCTCCATGCCCTTATCCGGCCAGATCGGCCAGATCGCAACGCAGCAGGCGTTAGCCTATTGGCGCGAGCATAGGCGGGACATCATCGACAGCGTTGACGGTTCGTATCTTTCGGAGTACGATGAATTCAACATCGGGGCTTCCTTCCGGAAAGCCGCCGCTGCCAGCATCTCCTACAGCCTCCAGGCGCGCTGCGGACTGGAGCCGGAGCTTTTCCGGGAGGATTTCACCGAGGTGCTTGACTGGAACACACCCGCAACTGTGGCGGAGCTTGGCAAAGCAGTTAGCGAGATTTCAGGCCAGGTGCTGCGCCAAATCGAAAAGACCATCCGACAAGTGGAAAGGAGTATGGAGCATGAGCGAACTGATTTACAGGAAGAACGGGGACTATCTGCTGCCCGACCTGGGTCTGACCGAAGCGGAACGCAAGCCGCTGGGCAAGTACGGGGGGATGCGGCAGCGCTACCTGGAGGAGAGCCGTCCGGGCCTGTATACGAGGCTGCTCCTCAGCGGCAACCTGATGACGCACCTTCAGGAGATCGAGGAGACGGCCCAGAACCGTCTGGACAACCTGATGAGCCATTTGACGCAGGAAGCGGGCGTGACGGAGGAACTCAAAGCCCAGAATCAGATGGCGTGGGTGGGGCTGATGAACAACTGCAAGGCTCAAGCGGAAGAGATGATCCTGTCGGAGCTGATTTACGCCTGACGGACTATGAGCCGCAATCAGAGCAGCTGAGCTTCATCCTCCCGACAGAATCGGAACAAATTCAAATCATTGACAGCATGGAAGCGGAGAGCATCGGAATGATGCCCTTCGCTTCTTTGATTTCCCAGGAAGTCGTGGATGAATTCCTGCGTGTCGGCGGCAATTCGGACAATCTCAGGCTGGCCATCGGCACGGCCATAATGAAGCAGCTTTCCACTGAATCCGTTGCGGACTACATGTGCCGGAGCTTTCATGGTGGAAACGGCCTGAAGGTAGATGGCAGGCAGTACAGCGCCTGGTACGATGAGGATGGTATTCACTTTTCGCTGGGAAAATCTGCCCGATACGTAACCATGGCGCAGACCCTATCGTGGGAGGATGCCGCCAAACGGGTCGGAGAACTCATGGAATCAGGACAATACATGAGCATGATGGAGCTTGCTGCTGCCCCTGCGCATGAGCGCGCTGCACTATCCCAGAGCTTGTGGTATATGTACAGCGAGACGGCACCGGAAGCTCAAGGCTTTTTCCCTTCCATTGAAGCGATTCACGGCGGCGGCTTTCCTGAAGAAACCAGCCGTTTGGCTGATCGGCTTGCAGACCCGCAATTTCTATCTACCCTCACTGCTGAGGTAGAGCGCTTTGCAGAAGCATATGAAGAGAATCACGACCTGATGCGGTTCCACTACCATCGCCCCGAACAGGTCTTGCAGGCATTGAAGGAGCTGACGCTCCCTCGTAGGGAGTACGATTCCCTGCTGACGGAGGTCTCGCGTCCCGATGGTTTCATTACAGAGGATGAGCTTGGCGCTTTTCTTTCGTCTGGGAGCAGCATGGAGGGTGGAAAGGATCGGATTTACCGTTACTTTACGGATATTCCCGCCCATTCCACGAAGGAAAAAGCGGATTTCCTCAAGTGTGAATACGGCATTGGCGGGCGTTCACACGCACTTTCGAGGAGCGATGGCAGTTCGGAGAGCCACGACAGCAAGGGCATTAAGCTCACGAAAAAAGGCTGTCCCGAGGTTCATCTGAACTGGAACGAGGCAGCCAAGCGAATTGATAGGCTCGTCAGTCTGCATCGGTATCTGACGCCAGAAGAAAAAGCTCAGTTTCAGCAAAGTGCCCAGCGCAATTCCCTCTTTGACACCTACAAGGTGGTCAAGGAAAGCCACCCCGACGATATGGTGCTGTTTCAGGTGGGTGAATTCTATGAATTATACGGCGAGGATGCTCGGACTGCCGCCTCTATGCTGGGGCTGACGCTGACCTCCCGCCTTGTTCCCGGAGCGGGGCGAGTGGATATGTGCGGTATTCCCGCCCACCAACTGGAGCAGTATGTAGAGCAGCTCCGGGACAAATATGATGTGACGATCTCCGCTGTTGACTGGGACAGCCAGGAGCGCCGTGTGTCATCCCGTCCATCGATTGACCATGAGGCGGAACGAGACATTGACGCCTACGAAGCCGAATTCGGGGCAGACGGCACACGGGTCTTTGGGAGCAGCACAATAAGGTCGGAAGATACATCCACGCCGTCTCGTACTGAGATCACCCAGGCAGACATTGACGCGGCCATCCAGGAATGGAACGGCGATACATCAAGCAAGCGCGCCGTTGTGCGCCGACTGCGGGAAGGGGCTTCCCGCGCAGATATGCTCCATGTGCTCCGGGAGGAGTACGGCGATGATCTTCCATCGTTCCCGGTCAATGGCGTAAGTGGTGCGGGGGACATTCCCTGGGAGGAAATCCGCGACCGTGTGCTTAATTTGATTGAAGAAGATCGTTTTTTTACTGTAGAAGAACAGGACGCTCTGGAGGACATTGACCCCGTTTATATCCGAGAACGGCTGGCCGAATCCGGCATTGAAGGCGGAAAAGTCGTTGACCAGGAGAAGTTTGCCCAAAATCCGTTCATCCGGCAGGTTGAGCAGACTGTTGCCCAGATTATTCAGGAGGAAGCCGAACCAGAAGAATCGGAACAATCGCAAGGCACTTCGCCCACGGTACGGGAAGTTTACGAGCAGTTTCTACCTATTGTTAAGAGCCTTGTATTGGAAGATGAGGCTTATCAAAATGCCTGCAAAAATTCGGACAGAGAGAACGCTTATCTGGAAGGAGAAGCTGCTATTAAGCGAGTCGTGGCCACGATTCAGGATGCCCGCTTTATTGATCTGTACTATGGACTGGACAACTTTCACAACAGATTGCATAGCGACATTATACAAGCCACCTACCCTGAATTGTCTCAGCCTTTGCCGGATTTGACTGAACAACCTACCGTCCAGGCACCCGCCTATCAGGTGGGCGATACGGTCTATCTGGAAGATGGGAAACCTTTTATCATCGAGCGAATCAGCCCGTTGGGCATCGAGCTGCGCGACCCGTCGCTGACTTATCCCATTCTCCGGGCAGAAAGTCAGGAGAGCTTTGCCCGGCTCATGGAGCGATATCCGCAGCCTCAGAAGCAGCCGGAAATCACCTCCGAAACGGTCGCTGTTTACCCCGCCAAACAGAACGGTCTGCCCTATGATATCGTCATTGAGCGGATGCACACAGCACCCCAGAAGGAACGCCCTGAGCAGTCCACCACGCAGAACTTTCGTATCACCGACAACCACTTGGGCGAGGGCGGCGCGAAAACCAAGTTTGGCTACAATATCGCGGCTATTCGCACGCTCAAGCAAATCGAGGCCGAAGGGCGAACAGCGACGCCAGATGAGCAAGAGGTGCTGTCTCGATATGTGGGCTGGGGTGGTCTGGCGGATGCCTTTGACGCGAGCAAGCCCGCGTGGACAGACGAATACCGGCAGCTCGCCGCAATCCTGACCCCGCAAGAATACGAAGCGGCCCGCGCCTCCACACTCAACAGTCACTATACCAGTCCCACCGTGATTCAGGCTATCTATGATGCGGTGGGCAATATGGGCTTTACTTCTGGAAATATTCTGGAGCCGTCTATGGGCGTGGGCAACTTCTTCGGAATGCTCCCGGAAGCTATGCAAAGCAGCCGCCTGTACGGCGTAGAGCTGGACGGCATCACCGGACGCATCGCCCAGCAGCTCTATCCCAAGGCGAATATCACGGTCGCGGGCTTTGAAACCACGGACAGACGGGACTTCTTTGACATCGCCATCGGCAACGTGCCATTCGGCAACTACAAGGTCAACGACCGGGCTTATAACAAGCTCGGTTTTTCTATTCACAACTACTTTTTCGCCAAGGCCATTGACCAGGTGCGTCCCGGCGGCGTGATTGCCTTTGTCACTTCCCGCTATACCCTCGATCAACAGTCCCCGGAGGTTCGCAAGTACATCGCCCAGCGCGCGGAGCTGCTGGGCGCGATTCGCCTGCCGAACAACGCTTTCCGCGCCAATGCCGGAACGGATGTCGTCTCGGACATCATCTTCCTCCAAAAACGGGATCATCCGATTGACATCGAACCTGATTGGGTGCATCTCGGCCAGAACAAGGATGGTTTTTCCATCAACAGTTACTTTGTCGATCATCCGGAGATGATTCTGGGCATTCAGAGCAGGGAAAACACGCAGTATGGCCGTCAGGATTTCACGGTTCTTCCCGTTGAAGGAGCAAGTCTCGCGGATCAGCTGCATGAGGCCATCCAGCATATCCATGGCAACTACCAGGAAGCGGCACTGCCCGACCTCGGTGAAAACGAAACAATCGACGAGTCCATTCCCGCCGATCCCAATGTACGCAATTTCTCGTATGCCGTCGTGGATGGCCAGGTCTACTACCGGGAAAACAGCCGAATGGTCAGGCCAAGCCTGAACCAGACTGCCCAGGAGCGCGTGAAAGGCATGGTTGAACTGCGCGATCAGGTGCATCGGCTGATTGACGCACAGCTCGACGAACACAGCGATGAAGAGATCGCCGTCATGCAGCAGGAGCTGAACCGGACGTATGATGCGTATTCAGCAAAATATGGCCTCATCAACGACCGCGCCAACCGCCTGGCCTTTTCGGACGATTCCTCGTATTATCTGCTCTGTTCGCTTGAGATTCTGGATGAGGAGCATCGCCTCAAAGGCAAGGCGGACATGTTTACCAAGCGGACGATCAGGCAGAGACACAGTATCGACCATGCGGACACAGCTTCCGACGCGCTGGCTGTGTCCATCGGGGAGCGGGCAAAGGTCGATCTCCCCTTTATGTCGCGGCTGACAGGCAAGGACGAAAAACAGCTTGCCGAAGAGCTCACCGGCGTGATCTACCGCATCCCCGGTACGGATGCGCAATATGTCACGGCAGATGAATACCTTTCGGGCAATGTACGTCAAAAGCTGCGCGAAGCAAAGCTGGCAGCGCAGTCTGACGCTTCCTTCCAGACCAACGTGACGGCGCTCACTGCCGCCCAGCCCAAAGACCTGGAGGCATCGGAGATCGACGTCAGGCTCGGCGCGACGTGGATTTCGCCGGACTATATTCAGGATTTCATGTATGAGCTGCTCAATACGCCATACTACCAGCGCCGCGCGATTGACGTGCATTTTTCGCCCCATACCGCCGAGTGGCGCATCAACGGCAAAACGGTTGTTTCGCGCAGCAACGTCGCCGCGTATGCTTCCTACGGCACAGACCGGGCGAATGCGTATAAGCTCTTAGAAGATGCGCTGAATCTGCGAGATACGCGCATCTTTGACACCATTCAGAATGCGGATGGCAAGGAGCAGCGCGTACTGAACCAGAAAGCCACTACCCTTGCCCAACAAAAGCAACAGGCCATTAAAGACGCTTTCCGTGAGTGGATATGGAAACAGCCGACCCGGAGAGAAACGCTTGTGAAGGAGTACAACGAGCGATTCAACTCGATCAGGCCCCGTGCGTATGACGGACAGCATATCGTATTTTCCGGCATGAACCCGGAAATCACGCTCCGCGAGCATCAGCGGAGTGCCGTCGCTCACATCCTGTATGGCGGCAATACATTGCTTGCACACCAGGTAGGGGCAGGGAAGACGTTCGAGATGGTCGCCGCGGCAATGGAAAGCAAGAGACTGGGCCTCAGCCAAAAGAGCATGTTCGTCGTGCCGAATCACTTGACGGAGCAGTGGGCTTCTGAATTCCTGCGTCTCTATCCTTCCGCAAGGATTCTGGTCACAACAAAAAAAGATTTTGAAACGAGCAACCGCAAGAAATTCTGTGCGCGTATCGCTACCGGGGACTATGACGCGGTCATCATCGGCCACTCTCAGTTTGAAAAAATCCCCGTCTCCCATGAACGTCAGGAACAGCTGCTTCAGGATCAGATTGACGAAATCATGATGGGCATCACGGAACTCAAGGAGAGCAACGGAGAGCGTTTTTCAATCAAGCAATTGGAGAAGTCCAAAAAGCAGCTGGAAACCAAGCTCCAGAAGCTGAAAGCGGAGGAGAGGAAGGACGATGTTGTAACCTTTGAACAGCTCGGTGTAGATCGGCTCTACGTGGACGAGGCACACTCCTACAAAAACCTCTTTCTGTACACCAAGATGCGCAATGTTGCCGGCATCTCCGCTACGGAAGCACAGAAATCCTCTGATATGTTCATGAAGTGCCGGTACATGGATCAATTAACCGGCGGGCGAGGCGTAATCTTCGCGACAGGCACGCCTGTCTCCAACAGCATGACGGAATTGTATACGATGCAGCGGTATCTGCAATATGCCGCGTTGCAACGTAGCGGCATGACCCATTTTGACGCCTGGGCATCCACCTTTGGCGAGACGGCGACGGCAATCGAATTGGCCCCTGAGGGTACTGGTTATCGGGCCAGAACAAGGTTCAGTAAATTTTTCAATCTCCCTGAACTCATGAACGTATTCAAGGAAGTCGCTGATATCAAAACGGCGGATCAGCTTCATTTGCCTACACCTGAAGCCCATTACGAGACCATCGCCGTCAAGCCCAGCCCGCAGCAGCAGGAGCTGGTGCAGGCCCTATCCGAACGCGCCGCGGCGGTTCATCAGAAACTCGTTGACCCCTCCGAGGACAACATGCTCAAGATCACGGGCGACGGGCGCAAGCTGGGCCTCGATCAGCGGCTCATCAATCCGCTACTGCCCGACGACCCGGACAGCAAGGTCAACGCCTGCGTGCGCAACATCTTCCGAATTTGGGATGAGAGCAAAGGGCAGAGGCTGACACAGTTGGTCTTTTGCGATATTTCAACGCCCAAGCCCGTTTCAGACGACCAGATGCCGGAATTCAACGTCTATGACGACATCCGGGCCAAGCTGATCGCGCAGGGCGTCCCAAAGGAAGAAATCGCATTCATCCATGATGCGGATACGGAGGTAAAAAAGAAGGAACTGTTCGCTAAGGTTCGTTCTGGTCAGGTGCGCGTGCTCATGGGCAGTACCGCTAAAATGGGCGCGGGCACCAATGTTCAGGACAGGCTCATCGCCCAGCATGATCTGGATTGTCCCTGGCGTCCTGGTGATCTGGAGCAGCGTGCGGGTCGTATCGTCCGTCAGGGCAACCGCAATGAAAAAGTGTTCATCTATCGGTATGTGACAGAGGCCACCTTTGACGCCTACCTCTGGCAGACGGTCGAAAACAAACAAAAATTTATCTCGCAGATCATGACCAACAAAAGCCCTGTTCGTTCCTGTGATGACATGGACGAAACCGCGCTTTCGTATGCTGAAATCAAGGCGCTGTGTGCCGGCGATCCCCGTATAAAAGAAAAGATGGTGCGCCCGTAAGGGTGTATATCAAAATCCGC
>ULSU01085260.1_pt1 | contig 12712 bp, 10 predicted proteins | sample 1956941 | NCBI WGS metagenome assembly ULSU01 (sample SAMEA4835715, study PRJEB28245) | human gut metagenome | biome: gut microbiome; material: fecal sample | place: Denmark | collected 2008
TCCATCCAAATCCACGTTGCATACCGGGTTGTTTGCGCAGTAGGCGTAGGGGGAGAGGGATGGGTAGGAGAGAGCGAGCGGGTCGGGCGTGGTGAAGCGCACGAGCAGAGGGTCGTAGAATCGGGCTTCGTTGTCATACCAATCTATGCTCTCGAACTGCTCGAATTCCTTGCCCACGTGCATGCGCCGCGTGGCTGGGATGCTGTTGGGCGCCTTGTAGACGGGCAGCCCGGAGGCGTAGTAGCAAACAGCCTGCTCCACCGTGCCGGCGCTGTCGGTTGCAGCCACGATGCTGCCGAGGGAGTTACGCACGTAGCGGTGGCTGTGCCAGCGTCCGTTGTCGTCCTTGGAGAAGAATCCTCCGCTCCACTCCAGACGGCGAGTCCTGCTGTCGACGCGCTGCACGTCGCCGTAGTATTCGCGGAGGGTGGATCGAGCCCGCTTCTGCTCGCGCACCACCGTGTCGCCGTTCTCAACGCGAGTCACCGTCGTGACGTAATAGCTCGTCTCCGTCTCGCGCTCCTTCACGCCGTCGGCGTTGTAGCTCAGGCTCAGTGTGTTGCCGTTGTCCATCGTGAAGCGTATCGGCAGGTGACGGTCGTTGTAGAGAATTGATGCGATGCGGCGTGTGCGGTCGGCTGTTATGCACCCGCACTGGTCGTAGGCAATCGGACGGTCGTATTCACCCTCTGCAAACCGCGGCGCATATACCGCCATCGCTGGCGACGATGAGTCGACGATGCGGCTCACGCGGTTGCCCTCGTATTCGATTGCAGCCTCCTGCACCGCCGGATACCCGCGGTTTATCATCGTGACATTGCCGTTGAGGTCGTAGTCGAACGTCTCGGAGAAAAGCTCCGTGAACGGCGACAGGTTGCTCTCCCCGCATATCGCCGCCGTCAGGAAGCGTCGGTCGCCGTAGTCGTACTCCATGCGCTGGACGAACTTCTCTCCGCCGTAGGCAACGCTTGTGGTTTTTTCCGCCACCAAGCCATTGGCGGCGAAGGAGAGCGTCTCGCTGTAGCTGTTGTTGGCGATGGCAGTGACGCGCCCCTCCGCATCGAGCGTGTAGCCGGTCGCACCGTCGCTGCCGCCTTTCCGCCTCACAAGCCTGCCGGCGGCGTCATAGTCGTGGTAGGCCCGTTCCCATTTTCCGCCGTCCACCCGGATTTCCTCCGCATATAGCTGTCCGCCGTCCTGCATGTATGAGAAACAGCGGTCGATGGTCACCTCGTCGGGATTCGTCTGAAACTCGCCTTGCGGCAGCGACAGCACGGTGCGGCAGCGCGTTGGACGCTCGATGAAATTGCAGTCGGTGAACGTGCTTTCGATGAACTCCGCCGAGTACTGCCTGCGGCACCGGGCGCGCTCGCGTCCGCGGCGGTCGTAGAGCCACACCGTGAACTCCGGGAAGCCCATGCCGCCCATCACGGCGCAACCCGTGGGCTTGCCCAGGCGCGACGGTGCGCGCTCAAAGGCGTATTCCGCGTCCGATGGCAGAGCCCAGTCGGAAGTCCAGAAGTCGTATGAGTCGTAGTACCAAGCATTTGTGAGATTGTAGTCGCGGTCGGGCGCATTCTCGAGACGGTAGCACATGTGCATATCCTTGTCGACCGCGGCGTCGAACACCGCCGAGATTTCCGACTGTGCATACTTCCGTTCCAGCTCCTCCCGCGTCCACGGCAGTTGTGAAATTCCAACCGTCACGCCCGCCACGGCAAGCCTTTTGTCGCTGTCGTAGGCATAGAAACGCCACTGCCCGCGGCTGCGCAGACAGCCGTCCTGCTCGAGCGCCAGCCGACCGAGCCGGTCGTAGACATAATATGTCGGCACCACGCCGGGCACACGGCTCATCGTCACCCTGTTGCGTCCGTCGTATCGCCATTCCGAGCAGTATTGCTCCACTATAGTTGAGTTGCACACGCCGTCGGCTGTCAGCCTCCGTGCCCCCTCGGGCGACACCGTGAACCTCAGCCTTCCGCACACGTCGTAGACCCAGAACGTCCAAGCGTCGTCTTCAAGCTCCGCCACCTTGCGTCCGTCAAAATCCGTGAAAACCGAGCGCGAATAAGCACTCGTCTCGTCGGTCTCAATCGTGAACCTCAGCGTCCCCTCCTTGTAGTATCCCTGGCGCACCAGCCGCCCTTCACCGTCAACATCAAAAATCGGAACTGTCTCGTCGAAGCAGAACCCATGCTCCATGATACGGGGCTTCGATGCCCCCGGGCGCGTCATCGACACCGGTCTGCTTTCCTCCGACAACTCGTATTTAAAAGCCGTCAGCGGGCTGTCGCATCCGTAGAACGCCTTGGCCTCTCCGATCAGCGATGCCGGCGCCACAAACGCCCCTCCGCTGTGCGTGCCCACCGGCAGCCACCGCTCCGCTACCTTGTCGCCGTGGCCGTAGACCGTCAGCTCCGCCACGTCCTCGAAATCGCCGCCCGCACCCACGCGTACAGTCTCCACCGGGCGTCCAAGTCCGTCAAAATAAGTTGTCGTGACACGCGCAATATCGAAGAATGCCGCCGGCTCGCTGCGCGACGGCGAGTAAGATTCGATCACGCGCACATAGCTCATCGGTGTCTCCGCCGCAACCATAGGCAGGGCAAGCAGAAACAGTGGTATGGCAAAGACAGGTTTCATATAGACGCCAAGTTCGTAATTTTCACAAAGATAGAGTGTTGTTTTTGAAAAAGCAAGGGCGGAGGCTATAAAAAACGGGGCAGGAAAGGTGGAGGAAGGGCGATTTAAACATTTTTAGGCGAAGAAATTGCACAGGGATGACGCTATTTGCTAATTTTGCATAATTAAAGGAGATGTGAAAAATGAAGAGACTTTTGCTTGTGATAATCGCAATGATGTCGCTGCTTCCGGCATTCGCCGGCGAAAAGGCGAAGATGACGCTCGTGACAAAAGTACATGACTTTGGATATGTCAAGGAGAAAGGCGGCGACGTGACATGCTGGTTCGAGTTTCGCAACACTGGCGACGAGCCGTTGATAATCCGCACGGCGCGCTCTTCGTGCGGCTGCACAAAGCCCGCTTATCCAAAGAAGCCCATTGCCCCCGGCGAGACAGCCAAAATCGGAGTGACGTATAAGCCCGACGGCCGCCGCGGAGCGTTTGACAAGACCGTCACGGTGGTGACCAACGGCGGGACGGCGTATTTGAGGATTAAAGGCAACGTGATACCGTAATGCGCAGACTGACGGTGATATTGACGGCGGCGCTTGTCGCCGCGGCTGTCTCCGCGCAGTTGCAATGGAAGGAGACGGCGTGGGACTTCGGCATCATCAATGAAGCCGATGGCAAGGTGGCTCACCGGTTTGCCTATCGCAACGGCGGGGCCGACACGGTGGTGGTGAAGCGCACATCGTCATCGTGCGGCTGTACGACGGCAAGGCTTGCCGACACGGTGATATTGCCCGGCGACAGCGGCAGCCTTCTTGTGGAGTTCAATCCGTCGTATCGCCCGGGTCCGTTCAAGAAGCATGTGGCTGTGCATACCGACAAGGGAACCACACAGCTGCAGATAGCAGGCAAGGTGCGCCCCGAGGGAGAGACCGTAGGGCGGATTTTCCCAGAGAAAGCCGGTGATTTGCGGCTTACGTCGCGCACGGCAGTGGTTGGCGACGTGCGGCAGGGACACCGCCGCCAGACAAGCGTGATAGCCTACAATGCCGGTCACGACACCCTCAGCCTTTCGTTTGAGAGCGCCGACAAGCGTTTTGTCGTGGTTGCCGATTCCGCAGAGGTGGCTCCCGGCGACCTGACTTCGTTCAGCATCGTCTTTCAAGCAGACAGTGCCGACGAGACAGGGCGTGCCGACACGCAGATAGCCGTCAAAGCCAACGGCAGGAGTATGGGCGTGATAACCGCCACGGCGCAAGTGGTGGCAGCGCATCCAGAGAAAGTGGACTATGCCTCCGCACCGCAGTTGAGGCTTCGCGCCGACAGGGTGGACTTCACCCCGATAGGCACGAAGAAGATTATGCGCAGCGTGGAGATAGAGAATATCGGCAAAGCCGACCTTCACATCACCGGCACCGGCACGATGGACGATGCGGTGGCAGTGAAAAAGACGGCGCGATGCCTGAAGCCCGGCCGGAAAGGCAAGATCTGCATAACGCTCGACCCGAGCAAGATGGCCGACGGCCGACTGCTCAACAGCAGTGTGGTGATATTCACCAACGACCCGCTGCAAGGCACCGTGCAGATACGCACTGTAGGCACAACAGAAACAGTTAAAAAACAAAAATAACAAAAGACACAACGATATGGAATTTCTTGATCATGACGAGCATCACAATATGGTGAGCCATCCGGAGAACAGCAAAGAGTTTGCCGGACTTGCTGTCAACAGTGGAGTGGCAGAGCCACCGAAAGTCAACCCTTACTTCCATCCGCGCAAGCGCCGCCGCACGATGACAGCCGGCGAATATGTGGAAGGCATCCTCAAGGGCGACGTGACTGTGCTGAGCCGAGCGGTGACGCTTGTGGAGAGTCTGGTGCCCGAGCATCAGGCATTGGCTCAGGAAGTAATAGAAAAGTGCCTTCCGTCGGCAGGCAACTCGCGCCGCATCGGCATCACTGGAGTGCCGGGTGCCGGCAAGAGTACGTCGATCGACGAGTTCGGACTGCATGTGCTTAAAGACGGCGGCAAACTCGCCGTTCTCGCCATCGACCCGAGCAGCGAGCGCACCAAAGGCAGTATCCTCGGCGACAAGACCCGCATGGAGAAACTGTCGATTCATCCCAAAGCCTTCATCCGCCCCAGCCCGTCGGCAGGCTCTCTCGGTGGCGTGGCACGCAAGACTCGCGAATCCATCGTGCTTTGTGAGGCCGCCGGCTTCAACAACATCTTTGTGGAGACCGTCGGAGTGGGACAAAGTGAGACGGCAGTGCATTCGATGGTCGACTTCTTCCTGCTGATACAGCTGGCAGGTACCGGCGACGAGCTGCAGGGCATCAAACGAGGCATCATGGAGATGGCCGACGGTATAGTCATCAACAAAGCCGACGGCGACAACATTGAGCGCGCCAACCTTGCCAAAGCACAGTTTCAGAGCGCGTTGCATCTGTTTCCGCCCACATTGTCGGGCTGGATACCCGAAGTGCTAACCTATTCGGGCTACTACGGCATCGGCATCAAAGAGGTGTGGGAGATGATTGACCGCTATTTCGAGTTTGTCAAAGGCAACGGCTATTTCGAGCACCGTCGCATGGAGCAGGAGAAATATTGGATGTATGAGACAATCGACGAGCAGCTGAAGGCGCACTTCTACCGTGACCCTGAGGTGGAAGCGTTGCTGAAGGTGAAGCAGGACAATGTGCTTGCCGCCCGCCAGAGCTCGTTTGTAGCAGCAAAAGACGTGCTTGACTATTATTTCCAAAAAATGGGTTTGAAATAATTTGCACTAACTTTTGATAAGTTAGGCTGCGTCTCGGAAAAATCAAAATTCAAGCAAGCTTGATTTTGCTTTTTTGATAAAACCGGCTGCGCCTCGGAAAAATTGAAGCGAACTTCATTTTTCACTCGGCTTGCGCGGTTTTTCACTCGACTTGCACTAACTTTTGATAAGTAAGGCTGCGTCTCGGAAAAATCAAAATTCAAGTAAACTTGATTTTGCTTTTTCACTCGACTTGCACTAACTTTTGATAAGTAAGGCTGCGTCTCGGAAAAATCAAAATTCAAGTAAACTTGATTTTGCTTTTTCACTCGACTTGCACTAACTTTTGATAAGTAAGGCTGCGTCTCGGAAAAATCAAAATTCAAGTAAACTTGATTTTGCTTTTTCACTCGACTTGCACTAACTTTGTGCGAATTTTAAAATTTGGTCAGAAATTGGAAAAAGAAAAGATAAAGAAATCGTTGGGCACGGTGTGCAAGGTGGTCATACCATTGGTTGTCGGAGTAGGATTGTTTTATTGGCTCTATAACAATGTCGATGTGGAGCAGATGAAAAACATCCTCCGCTACGACGTGGACTACACTTGGATAGGCGTAATGCTCGTAATATCAACGTTCAGCCACGTGTTCCGAGCCATGCGATGGCGTTTGCAACTGCGTGCGCTCGGCATCGATGCGCCGCTCGGAGTGCTTGTGGTTTCGATATTCGGCACGTATGCTGTCAATCTTGTTTTTCCACGCCTCGGCGAGGTGTGGCGCTGCGGCTACATCTCGCGTCGCCAGAAAGCCCCGTTTACCAAAGTGGTAGGCTCGATGGTCGCCGACCGCCTGTCGGACACCGTCACCGTTCTGACGTTGACTCTTGTGACGATGTGTCTTGCGTGGTCTGCGTTCGACAAGTTTTTTGATGCCTTCCCTCAAGTCAAGGACGGCATATTCAATACCGTGACATCGCCCGTCACATGGATAGGAGTGGCAGTCGTCGCCGGACTCGTTGTGGCGTTGTTCAAACTCGGCAAGCACTTCGCGTTTATCCAGAAAATAGACAATGCCATCGCCGGACTGTGGCAAGGCTTCTACAGCATAACAAAGATGAAAGGCAAGCGCTGGTTCCTGTTTTACACGCTTCTCATCTGGGGCTGCTACTTCACGCAGCTCTACGTTTGCTTCTTTGCCTTTCCGTTTACGAAAGACCTCGGCATTGTTTGCGCACTGGTGTGCTTCGTGCTGAGCAGCATCTCGATGGGCATACCCACCAACGGAGGCCTCGGCGCATGGCACATTGCGATAATCTTCGGCCTGTCGCTCTACGGAGTAGGCACGTTCTCGATCAATCGTCCCGACGCCAACGCCACCGCGTTTGCTATGCTCGTTTGGGGCACACAGACATTGTTGCTGATAGCGTTGGGAATCTATTCCTACGTCTACATATTGATGAATAAAACAAAAGAAGGGAACTAAGAGATGGCACTTAGAATAGACGATTATTTCGATGAGGACGAGCGTCCGGCAGAAGAACGCGACGACGAGGCGCAACCCGCACAGTCCGAGGCGCAAGCCGCGCCGGCAGTGCCGGAGGAAGAGCAATACCGCGAAGACTTTATCGTTACCAACGGTCAGCGCCGCCGTAGGCGGTGGCGCCGGATAATCATTGCCGGCACGCTTCTTGTAGTTGCGGCGATAGTTGTCAACATGCTCTTCGTGTCGAAGAAAGTGGACAAAGGCTGTGTACGCGGCTATCTCGTGAAGGTGGAACTCAGCAGCGGACTGCTGTTCGACTCCTACGAATGCACTATGGTCACCGACTATCCCGACCGAGTGACCGACGCAAATGACTTGATTTTTCATTTTTCCGTGCGTGACCAGAAACTTGGCGAGAAAATCTACAAAGCCATGCGCGGCGACAGCGTGCTGCTTGTAGACTACGTGCGCTATTCAATGAAAATGCCGTGGCGCGGCAACACCGACGTGTATGTCGACAGTGCCACGGTGATGAAGTTGCCCGTGCTCCGCAGTCCCGAACAGGTGGCTCACGACAAGGCGACATACGGCGCCAAGCCCGACACCACAAAACGTGGATAAGACATAAAAAACAAAATAAATTAAAGAAGGTTGCTCCTTTTCGCGGTCACGGCTGCGGAAAGGAGTTTAATTTTGCATAAAAAGTAAAAACGAAATGCTATGGAAAACAATTTTATTGAAATGGAATGGAGCCGGCTGTGGTGGCTTCTCAGTGTGGTGGTTACGGAGTATGTGCTCGTTCTCGCCGCGGTGGGCGCCGACATGGCAAGCGGCATCAGCAAATCCCGTAAGCGCGGCGAGGCAACACGCAGCCGCTCGCTCCGCCGCACCGTCGACAAGCTGGCGCGCTACTACAACGTGCTTGTGGTGCTTACCGTTGTCGACGCCATGCAGATAGCCGGCGCGTGGTTTATGCGCGCAGTTGAAGGCTATGCCGTGCCCACCGTGCCGCTGTTCACGCTTCTCGGGTCGCTCGGCATGGCAGGGATAGAGGTGAAAAGCATCTTTGAGAAAGGCAGCGACAAGGAGCGCACCGATGTAGGCGCGTTGCTCGACCTGCTCGAATCCGCCGCCGACAATGAGAAATTAACCAAAATTATCAACAACCTTAAAAACTTGAAGAAATGAAACATTTTACCATTGAAGAACTTACACATTCAGACACCGCCATCGGCCACGGCATAGCCAACAATCCCGGCGCCGTGGAGCGGGAAAACCTGCGCCGTCTCGCCGAGCGCGTGCTCGACCCCGCAAGAGAACGCCTCGGCGCGCCAATCTACGTCAACAGCGGCTACCGCAACTGCGCGGTGAACCGCCTGGTGGGCGGAGCGCGTCGCTCATATCATCTGCAGGGGCGCGCCGCCGACCTCGACACCCGCAGCGGCCGCAACGCCGAACTGATGCGCATCCTCCAGTCGCTTCCCCACACTGAACTGCTGTGGGAACAGGGTGGCCGCTGGATTCACGTAGCCCTGTGACGGCAGCCGACGGCGCCTTTTCCGCAGTGAAAACGGCGGAAAACGGCGGTTTGCGCGCAGTTTTTTAACAGAAATCGGATGTCGTGGTTTAAAAAATGTGAAAAATAAAGTCAAACCGCTAAATATTAGAGGTTTGGCTTTTATTGTTGAGTTTTTGTTGTAGTGGTTTGTGAGTTTTTATTGAGTAATAAAATGAACACATTGCGCGCGATGCGCGTAAATTTGCAGCATAAAACCAACATATAAAATTTATTCGTATGAAAAACTTATTCACCATTATTGCAGCCAGCCTACTGCTCGGCACGGCATCAATGGCGGCAGAGCATACGGGGATTGACAACAATTCGGCATATCTTGATTTGCGTCCAAACGGCACGACGCTCCGCACGACGGCAGCCTCACGCATCGTGGTTTGCAACGTGATGGGTCAGATGGTGGCCAACACAGAGGTACCCGAGGTTTCAACCGCAGGTTGGCAGCCGGGACTCTACATTGCCCGTCAAGGCAATGCGGTAGTGAAATTTGTAGTGAAATAAATAAAAACTTAAAAAATAATACAACAATGAAAGCTAATTTATACTCAATTGTACTTATGGCAGGTGCGATGATCTCGTCGGTCAATGCATTTGCACAACCAACAACTTCCGCTCCGACACCTCCCGAATTGGCAAAGAGCAAGGTGATTTCAATCTACAGCGATGCCTATGCGTCGACAGGTTTTGATTTCGGAGAATGGGGCAGCGGCTCAACTTACGCTCTGGAGAAAATCGGTGGCACCGACAATGTGGCTAAATTCACCACAACCGACCTGGGCTACTTCGGATGGCAATTCGGCAAAGTCAACACCGCAGCGATGGACAAGCTCCACGTTGATGTCTATGGCGACGCCGCATTTTCTGTCCGCGTGGTGCCTATCACTGGTGGCACGGAAGTGGAACAGACCATAGAAGTCAGTGCCGGCAAATGGACAAGCGTCGACCTTGACACCAAGGTGTTTGCCGACGGAGGCGCCAACCTTGCCAACGTGTATCAAATCAAGTTTGACAACGTCAAGAGTCAAACGTTTTATATAGACAATGTCTATTTCTGGAGCACATCGACCGACGTCGACACCGAGGCACCTACCCAGCTGACAGCCACGCTCGTAGAGTCGGCATTCACAACAGTGACACTCTCCTGCACGGCAGTAGACAACAGCGGTGCTGTTGAATTTGTCGTAACCGACGAGGCAAAATCCTACAGCAAGACAGTTGGCGGCGTGTCGGGCGAAGCCACCACGGTGGTTCTCGACGGACTTACAGCCAACACCGACTATAACTTCACAGTCAAGGCTCGCGACGCCGAAGGCAACGAGTGTGCCGACGTCGTTACAATCGCCGCATCGACAAACGTTCTGCCAGAGCCGGCAACCAAAGCATCGTTGCCAGCCTCGAAAGTGTTCTCAATCTTCTGTGATGAGTATACTCCGGTCTGCCCGTTCGGCATCGGCGGATGGGGACAGTCGACAACAGCGACATTTTTGCAACTTACCGCCGATGACCAGGCGATGTATCTTGACAACTTCAACTACCTCGGTCTTGAGCTCAACAACAACAAGCCGGCGTTTGACGCCAGCGATATGCTCTACCTCCACCTCGACGTTTATCCGCTGACGCTCACCAAACTTGAGGTCACTCCAATCTGGGGTGCAGAGAAACTCGTTGATTGCGGTGAACTCACGGCAGGAAAGTGGAACACCATCGTTCTGCCGTTGACATCATTCGACGGCATCCGTCTTGACAACATCTATCAAATCAAGTTTGTAGCTCGTCCAGAAGGTACAGCCAAGGCATTTCTCGACAACATCTACTTTGCTACAGACAACGACAGCAGCGTGGCTTCTATGACAGCCGACAAGCTCACCTATGTAGACGGCATGCTCCGCGGCGCAGCCGATGCACGCATCGTGGTTTGCAACGTGATGGGTCAGATGGTCGCCAACACAGAGGTACCCGAGGTTTCAACCGCAGGTTGGCAGCCGGGACTCTACATTGCCCGTCAAGGCAATGCGGTAGTGAAATTTGTAGTGAAATAGGGAAATAAATAAAACAAACATTAAAATTTATACAAATGAAAATGAACTTATTAAAAATGGCGTTGCTCGCTTTCGCAACCTTTGCGGCAAGTGTGGCAAGCGCACAAACTTACTCTGGTAAAATCACATCAAGCGACTGGAGTGGAGACAACGGGTTGGAGAGTGATGTGGATTATTCTTTGACTTATATTGAAAGTACGAAGAAACTTAATTTTGAGTTTACCGTTCCTTGTGACAAAAAAATCAATGTTGCATATTTCTTTGCAGAGCATGGCTTTAGTGAAACTAAAATAGAGAATCCGCAATCGGTAGACGGAACATATACTTTGTCGGGAACCACTATAGGCGCATTTGTTCTTGAAAAAGGAGATGAAACGTGGTTCACTCTTAAATTGGTTATTGACGGTGTCGGGGATATTGTAACAAATAGGATTGCTTATAAGGCGGGAGAAGGAAACACAGCAGAGGACACCGAAGCTCCGGCATGGGTGTCGGACCCGACTGCCGTAGCCAGCTCAACATCGGCAACGATTTCGGTCAATGCTAATGACAATGTCTCAAAGACGCTGACATACGAAGTGTCAAAGACTGCGGATTTTGAGACATTTGAGGCAACTGTAAACGGAAAAGCAAATGAAACTACAGAAATTGCGTTGAAAGGACTGTCGCCAGAAACAGACTATACATATTACGTTCGTGTTAAGGATATGGCTGGCAATATTGGAGCTGTTAAAACAGTAACGTTTACAACAACAGCACAGGCAGCAGTCGTTGCAACTTACTATGGCGTATTCTATACCAACGATTGGGCAGAAAAGGCAACAGTAAACGGAAAAGAGGTGGCGCCGCAAATCAATTGGAAGGCTGAAACGCTGGAAGGATATAATGATGTGATTGTTACCGCAGAATTGTCAGAAGCACTTCCTGATGGAGCGGCGCTTAAATTCTGCGCATATATTGAAGGTGACATCAAACAAGTTGACAACAAGGATATGACGGCAACTGGCAAGGCAAATGAGTATACAATCAAGTTGAGTGAAGTGCTTCCAAAAGGTACGACATTGGCAAAAGACCAAATTTTTGGCCAGCTCTTCTTCCGCATTTATCCTAAAGAGGGTGGGGTTTCACGAACAAATATTCTTACAAAATATAAGGTAGGAGAGTCAAATGATCCTATTGCCACAGACACTAAGGCTCCGGAATGGGGCGTAGATCCAGTGGTAGAAAAAGTAACGGACAAGACTGCTGAAATTGTGGTTAATGTGACAGATGATTCAGGCAGCGCCGTCATTACTCTGACAGGTGATAATGGATTTGCTGAATTGAAGAAAGAGGTGAAAGCCGACGGCTCAAATCAGACAATTGCGTTGAACGGACTTACGGCAAACACTACCTACAATCTGACACTTGCCATTGCCGACGCAGCAGGCAATGCCGGCGAGAGCAGAACAGTTAATTTTACCACTCTGGAAACGCCGGACCGTGAGCCACTGTATCTGACTATCAATTTCACTTCAGAGGACTGGACAAAAAATGGAGATACAAACACATTTGCCCCTAACGGCAATATTCTTTTGACAGTGAATGCCGACAACACAGTAACGTTTAAGGTTACAATGGATCAAGACAGAACAGATTTTGCTGAGACATTGATGTATTTCCATCCATTCCCTGAAACAGATATGGGTAAGGGTATGACTCGTACGGCAGAAGGTGTATATGAATACACAACAACTGGTTCGATTACAGATAGAGATGCCCTGGTTGAGTTCCACATGTATTTCACGTTCCCGGGTGGTTCATCAACGTTTAAGAATAAGACTTTCATACCGTCAAAAGGTTCGACATCAGCAGTAGCAGAGGTTGAGACAGAGGCAGCTAAGGTTGTTGCAGCCAACGGCGTAATCCGCGTTGAGGGCGACAAGACGTTTGCAGTCTACACCGTAGCCGGACAGTTGGCATTCCGCGGCATGGGCGAGGTTCGCCTTGACAAGGGTGTCTATGTGGTTGTTGTCGACGGCAAGGCACAGAAAGTTATGCTGTAAGAAAACAATAATTGATTAAGGCGAAGAGCGGGGCTTCCGGGAAACGGAGGCTCCGCTCTCTGCGTATGGCGCAAGGCGTCACGGGGCGAGGCAAACCGATGGGATGACGTTTATACAACCGCTCTTCGGCGGTAGATTGGTGATGCGTTGGCGTCACGGGGTAGGCGAGCCAACCCCGTGCTAA
>ULSU01003519.1_pt1 | contig 12697 bp, 10 predicted proteins | sample 1956941 | NCBI WGS metagenome assembly ULSU01 (sample SAMEA4835715, study PRJEB28245) | human gut metagenome | biome: gut microbiome; material: fecal sample | place: Denmark | collected 2008
CCCGACGGTCGCAGAAAGTGAGTGTACCAACTGTAAACAGTGTACAGAATGACAAGCATACAGGAATATAGTTACCAAATAGTAGCACTATACAATGCAACAGAATACAGCTAAAATCCACCCAAAATTAGCATTTTCAAACATTTTACATTAAACTGTGTTAAAAGATGCACAACGTTTTGATAAAAATATTATTTTTGCAGTATTATAGCAATAAGAACAATTCAATATTAATTTAACAGGGTAGGATCCTAAAACATCAAGTATGGAAGAAAGACATTTTTCTACATTAGTATCCTTATTGGGAGAAGATGTCCTGTCTGACGATTGTTTGGTAGTCGTGACAGGTGGTAATGATGACAAAAATCAGAATCAGAATCAGCAATTTGAAAAAGGAGACAATAATCCTCACTGCAACAATTGCCACTGCAATAATTGCGATTGTTAAATGCCATCAATCTCTTAGCAAAATAGGTACAACTATGTAAGTAAAATAATAACTAGTTGTACCTATTATTTATAAAACAACAAGTAATATTGAATATGAAATATAGTCTGTATAATCATTTCGTTGAGATGGAAAATGTTGTGTTATGCTTTAACGCATATAATTATTCCAGATTAATTATAGGTAAAAATGCATACCAAGACTATCTAAGCTGCAAAGATAATGTTGAAAAACTAAATACAAAAAATCCCAACTTACATAGGACTTTAGAGGCTAATGGTTTCATCGTTACAGACGAAAATGACGAACAGAAAAAGTATTTGTCTTCAGTGCAAGAACGTAAATTTTCTAAAGATGTTTATCATATTATCGTCAATCCTACAATGGATTGTAATTTAAAATGCTGGTATTGCTACGAGAGTCATATAGAAAAGTCCCATATGACTTCAGAAATGGTCGCAGCAATCATATTGCATATCAAAGAGAAAATTACCAAAGAGCCTTTTAAGAAATTAATTTTAAGTTTCTTTGGAGGAGAACCTTTGTTGCAAAAAAATATTGTTTTTTCGTTAATCGAAAGCATTTATGAACTCTCAAAAACACATGGATTTTATTTGGCGACTTCGTTTACTACCAATGGAACATTGATAGACAAAGACTTTGTCGCAAAATTAAGTCCCTATGAACCGAGCTTTCAAATCACCTTGGATGGATGGCAAAATATTCATGATAAGGTAAGGAAATATAAGGTCAATGGCAATGGGACATATTCGCAAATTTTATCAGCGATAAAATTAATACAACAAGATTCACCTAAAAGCGAAATCTTGGTAAGGATTAATGTGTCCAATAGAACGTTAGATTCCCTTACAAACATTGCAAACGAGCTTGCCGAAATAAAGCAAAATAACAATTTGAAAATTATGGTATCTAAAGTTTGGCAAGTAAATGCAGAAAAGTTAGATGAAAAGAAAATCTTAGATTTTGTCTTACAATGTCAAACAAATAAAATACAATGTAGTTATTTGGCTACTTCAAAATACACTTATGGGTGTTATGCAGACAATTACAATCAAGTTGTCATAAATTATGATGGAAATATTTACAAGTGTACAGCAAGGACATTCTCGTCTGAAAATTCATATGGTCTTATCACTAGTGAAGGACAGTTGGAATGGAATGAAATGAAATTGCAGGATAGATTAAATTTAGAATTGCCATATAGATGTCAGATTTGTAATTTTCTTCCAGCATGTCCTAAGCCCTGTTCGCAAAAACTCTTAGAAAAGGGAGAGAATTTACCTTGCATACTTAACAAGAAATATGGTAAGGAGAATTATATTATAGAAGATTTTTACAACTTTTTAATAGAAAGTAATAATGAGAAATAGTTTTTGTATATTTTTTCTTCTTTGGGTTACTTTGGATGTTTTTAGTGGGGAAAAATGTCTTTTCACAATAGACTCTGATTTTATAGTAACCGATACAATATCAAAGAGCTTGTCTGATACATCTAGAATCTTTAGCTTGTCAGATGTCGTTGTGAAAGGTTCAAATATCATAACAAAATCAGACCGCTTAATATTAATTCCAACTTCTAATATGCAGAAGGCATCATCATCTGCATGGGATTTGCTGAGCAAAATAAAACTGCCAGGAGTAATCGTTGACCGCCAGAACAAGAATGCAACAACTATTGATGGAAGTAATATACTTTTTAAAATCAACAACATTGATGCCACTATTGCAGATTTTTTGACGATAATCCCAAGCGATGTAAAAAAGATAGAGCTTTTTGATAAATTAGGAGCACGATATAATGACAGCAACATTAGTGCAATCATTAACATTGTAACCAAAAGGCATACTTCTGGTGGACAATTTGGACTCTATGAAGATGCAGCTCTAACAACAATGTCGCTATATAATAGTGCTTATGTCAAATTTAACAAGGCAAACAGTTTGTTTAGCCTAAGCTATAATAGCAAGCACCGAGATTATTCCAATTCATATACAGATACGTATCTAGAAAATGAAGATGTTGAAATATCCAGAAAGGGCATCGAATCGCCATATGGATACTTTCTTCAAAATATAGATGCTGCATATAATTATTATAAGAATAACTTTACATTTAATATAAAATTCAACTATAGTACAAACCGAAACACCAATCAAAATTGCTCACAGGAGATATTTGATAAGAAAAGTTTGATAGGAAATTCATTTAGGTCACCAAAAGACAAAAGTCATTCACCTGCAATAGACTTGTTTTCTGAATATAAAATTTCCTCCAAACAGTCATTGCTCTTTAATATGGTAGGAAAAATATTACAGACAAACTATGATTATTCATATACTGAAAATGTAAACGAAAATAATTCCCATTTTGAGTATGGGGTAGAAGGAAAGCGTAAGTCTCTTATAACAGAAATCATGCATACTTATTCTTTAAAAAATCTTTCATGGGATTCTGGTTTAAGATACAAATATTCAGACACTCACAATTTATATAGTTATGATATTATAAATGATTTTGATTCAAAAGACCAAAATTTATATGCTTATACCCAATTCTCGGGGAATGTTAAAAATATCTACTACATGGGAGGAATAGGTATAAATTGGGTTAGTTTCAAGGAAGGTGGTAATTCTTTTTACAAAGTATTATATCGTCCTTTAGGCAGAATTAAGTATATGCCTTTAGACAATTTTAGTATGTCTTATCAATTTTCAATGCAACCAACAATACCAAGCTTGTCAACATTAAGTGGAATTACAAAAAGTTTGAATAGATATGAATTCGAAACAGGCAATTCTGCCTTGCATCCTTATGACAACATAAAACATAAATTATCTTTATCTTGGAATCCTAACAGATGGTATATTTCACTAAACTACAATATCGAAAGTGCAAAAAATCTTTTTGCGCCTGGTATTTATTGTCAAAATGGGAAATTAGGTTATCAACATATAAATTTTGATTCAAAAACTGTTAGTAAAATAGATTTTTACACAAGCTTTGACATCATAAAGGATATGTTGTTCATTGATGGTTATATTTCATACAACTATTATAAATTTAGAATAGAAGACGAAACTTTCTCTTTAACAGACTATACATATGGTGGGAAGATAGTGTTCTACCTGAAAAACTTTTCTGCAAATATATCTTTCAATCATAATCCAAAGGAATTATTTGGAATGAAAAGTTTTTACGGAGAATCCACAGGTAGCGTTGATTGTTCCTATAAATACAAAAGAATGACTTTCTCACTTGGAATATGGAATCCGTTTAAAAAATATGTTCAGAGTTCTGGTTTCGAGTATGCTAGAAATGATTTATATAAAACTGAGTATTTTAGAATAAAGGACAATGCTAATATGATAACTCTAGGTGTTTCCTATGACATAAATTGGGGTAAATCTTATAAGGCAAGAAATAAAAGATTAAATAATTCGGACAACATAGATGGCATTGTAAAATAAAAATGATGAAAAAATTTCCACTTTTCATACAACATGATTCTATGCAATGTGGCATAGCTTGTTTGTGTATGATATGTAAGTTTTTCGGTCGTAGCATTTCCATAGAAACTATGGCAAACTTATGTCATGCTAATAAAGAGGGAGTGTCTTTAATGGGATTAAGTGAGTCTGCTACGATTCTTGGTTTTCATGCTATAGCTGCAAGAACCAGTATCAATAAGTTACAAATTGTTCCTCTTCCTTGCATTTTGCATTGGAATCAAAATCATTTTGTCGTTTTATATAGAATAAAGAACAACAAATACTATATTGCTGACCCAGGAAAAGGTTTGATAACTTATACTCTTGATGAATTCAAGAAACATTGGCTAAGCACAAATACCAATGGTGAAGATAAGGGCATCGCTATGTTCTTGGAAACTACACCTGCCTTTTTTGCTTACAAGATGCAGAATGAAGAGAACATAAAAGAAAAGCGGTCTTTTCGTTTTCTCTTGGGGTATGTGAAGAAATATCGTAAGTATTTTGGGCAAATTGTACTAGGTTTGGTTGTTGGAAGCCTTTTACAGTTAGTCTTGCCATTTCTCACCCAATCTATTGTTGATGTTGGCATCAAAAACCAAGACATTGGTTTTGTTTGGCTTATATTGTTGGGACAGCTAATGCTAACAATTAGCCGAACTGCTATTGACTTTATCCGTAGATGGTTATTGCTTCATATCTCCTTGCGCATTAACATTTCACTATTGAGTGACTTCTTCATTAAATTACTGAAGCTTCCAATGTCTTTCTTTGACACAAAGCTTATGGGAGATTTGATGCAAAGAATGAGTGACCATAGTCGTGTGAATAAATTTCTCACACAGCAGACACTCAACATAACATTTGCGATGTTCACTTTTGTTGTGTTTTCTGTGGTGCTGTTTTTATACGATAAATTTGTGTTTGCTATCTTCTTGCTTGGAAGTGTTCTCTATGGCGCATGGATGACTTTATTCTTAAGACGGAGGAAAGTACTAGATTATGAGTTATTTGAACAGCAAGCCATCAACAACAACAAAACTTATGAGTTCATCACCTCTATGCAAGAAATCAAATTGCAGGATTGTGAGCAACGCAGAAGATGGGAATGGGAAGATACACAAGCTGATTTGTTTGGAGTACAGATGAAATCGCTCAAACTCCAACAAATGCAAGAAGCTGGGTGCATATTCATCAATGAAACAAAAAATACCATCATTACAGTTATAGCTGCAACAGCGGTAATTCACGGAGACATGACCCTTGGCATGATGCTTGCCATACAGTATATTATTGGTCAATTAAATACACCTGTAGATCAATTGATGAACTTCTTTTATTCCCTGCAAGATGTGAAGATTAGCTTGGAACGTATCAACGAGATTCACCAGATGGATGATGAGAATGGAAAGGAAGGCTTGCTGACTTCTATTGAAGATAAGAATGAGGGCATTGACATCAAGAACATCATATTCAAGTACGACCCACATGCTTTGCGCAAGACCATAGATGATGTGCGCATTCACATTCCGCAAGGTAAGGTAACAGCCATCGTTGGCGCATCTGGCAGTGGAAAGACCACCCTCATCCGCTTAATGCTAGGTTATTATTCTGTCTTGGAGGGACAAATCAACATTGGCAATACCAACATTAACAAGCTCAACAAGAAATGGTGGCGCAGACAATGTGGCGTAGTGATGCAGGATGGCGTTATCTTCTCGGAGAGTATAGCACGAAACATTGCCGTTGACGATGGCGATATAGACAAGGAACGGTTGTTGAAAGCAGCCGAGATAGCTTGTATCAAGGAGTATGTAATGGCTTTGCCTCTGAAGTTCAATACCAAGATTGGACGTGATGGCGTGGGACTAAGCCAAGGACAGAAACAGCGTATCTTGATTGCAAGGGCGGTTTACAAGAATCCTGACTATATATTCCTTGACGAGGCTACAAACTCGCTCGATGCCAATAACGAGAGAAGCATCGTGGAGAACTTGGATAAGTTCTATAAGGGCAAGACCGTTGTGATTGTGGCTCATCGCCTAAGCACGGTGAAGAATGCCGACCAAATCGTGGTCATCGACCATGGAAAGGTGGTTGAGATAGGCAACCATGAGTCTTTGACCGCCAAGCGAGGGGCATATTATAACCTTGTGAAGAATCAGTTGGAATTGGGAAACTAAAATGCTTTTGATATGGAACAGAATGAAAAAGAATCAGATAATATCGAGTTGAGAAGCGAGAAGGTGAGGAACGTGATAGGCAAAGTTCCTCCTCGCCTCGTCAGCTTGGGAACGGTTGTCATTACGATAATAGTCCTCGCCCTCGCAGTTGCTTTCTACAAGATACCTTATCCTATATCCATAGAGGCTAATGGTGAGGTCATCAATCAAAGAACAGTGCAAGTGTTTGTGCCATACAAGTATTTGTATCTTTTCGATGAGCCAAGGACGGCTCATGTATCTTTCGAGGGCAACGATAATGCATCTTATAACTGCGACATCACAAGCCATAAAGCCAGGCTCATACATAGGGAAGATGGTAACTATTTTATGGCTATAGCCACTGTGAGTACACAGGGACAAAAGTCCCCTGTGTTGCAAAAGTACATGAAAGCCGATGTCAGAATCATCGTCAGCAACAAAACGTTATGGCAGCAGGTATTCGGATAAGCTATATCCGAATACTGCTGTTTGTTTTTGGATACATATTGTTGGTAAGCATCAGATTTAACTCAAAAAGTTCTAAATTCCGTAAATTTCTCCTTGCTAGTTATGGGATATTTAGAAAATTGTCGTATCTTTGTCCCCGAATTGAGGCGTTCTTTGCATATTGCAAAATACAGAAACGAGCAGAAGTCCGCTCGTTTCCATATTGTTACCTATATAATATAGGCAAACGCCCAACTTCTTGATTTTCAATCAAAGCCCAATTTAGAGCGAGTTAGAAGTAAAAACCATCTAGTTTGTTTTTGTCAACACTTTTAAGGGCTTTGCATACAGCGTCAAGCTGATAAGCTGCATGGAATTGTTTTGGCTGATAGTAGTCAACAAATATCAATTCACACTCATCACCATTAACCTTAAAAACCCTGTTCTTTGCAGTATAACTATAGTTTTTTATCAGTTTACCCTCGGCATTATATTCTTGCTTACTATGCGTATTGAAAAAGACAGAATCAGCCTCGTTAAAATAGTTCCAGAAAGAGTCGATTCTGTTATTACCTTGATTTAGAGGCCCCCAACAGAAAAAATAATGAAGACCTTTTAAGCTGGTCTTTATGCTATTTGCCAACCGAAGTAGGTCTATAGAAGGAATGTCAAGAATATTGGAAAAAAGATGTAAAGTAACAGGTTCATCAGATACTATATCATCTACTTTCACATCATCAATGTATTTTCCAACGACAACAATCTTATCTTCGTCTCGTAAATATGCATTTACATGGGTTTTGGCTCTATCTCTTGCAACTTCTGAGGGTTCTATTAAGACGATTTTCTTAACTAAGTCTAAGCTTACATTATGCTTGTTGAAGAAATCGAACAAGCAAATAGTTGCAAGACCTTGACCACATCCCCAATCTATTATCTGAAGATCTGTGTTTGCAAAATCATTGGTTTTGATTTTATCAAGAACCTCATTAATCTTTCCTTGATGCATATTGCCATACGCGGCAATGTATGCATTACACTGCTCTTCTGTTGTCAGAACGGCAGTTCCATGATTTAGACCTGGATATTGCCATGGGCGTGAGCGGTATTGAAGGGGAACGAGAGAAGTGTTCAACTCAATTATTGAATTGAATGACGGATTTTGGATGTTATACAATTGCTCTATGTATCTCATTTTCATTCCCCTGTTATTGTATCCGCAAATTTGTTCTGTTGATGCTGTTTCCAATTCCTAATTGCCAAATCCTTTGTTGCGTTAGCGTAACAATACTCACAAAGATGTGGGCAGGTGTTGTATTCTCCGATATCCTTGGATGCCATGCATCCACAAAACTGTCGCTGACCTGCGTCTTTCTTGTGTGTGCTGATGAAATAATGGTTATGAGGCAAGTGTATTGCGCCCTGTGGCAACTCCGGCTCCCCAAACAAAGTAGGAGCAGGTGCATCCTCTATCTTTACCTTCATGAAATCCATCAGTTTCTTGTCATCCCAGGCAAGTCGGGTTATAAGGTCACCGTCTATACAACGATTATGAAGAATACCATACTTGGAAAGATCGATCTTCTCTCCACATGTGGCTAGCTGGAAATTCCAGTCTCGTTCCCGATTCATGGCTGATAGCCTGGAGGCAAATTCTTCCATTTGCTCAATTTCCCACTCGTGATAAGGGATGCCATTCACGTCGAGATTATGCTTGACTTTCTTGTACATGGCTATATCAGCATAGCTGAATACAAGTTTATTAGTATAGTCTTTCAACAGGTCACCGATATTCTGTACTTTCCTAAGCAAATCATCCACGGATATATCGTCCGTCAGTATCATGGGATCAAACCGCCAGATCACTGCTCCCCTGCCAAGCTGCTCAACAAGCAATTTGAATGTTTCTATACGTGTAGCAAGAGGCGGAACTTTTTCCAATTTTTCCTGTTCATAGTCATTCAGAGTATATTGAACGTAACATTTAATGTTGCGCTCTTTGAGGATATGTAGAAATGGCAATAATGGACGAGGATTTTTAGACCAAAACACGATGAAGCGTGTATTCTCAAACGAGACATACAACTTCACACCATTGAACGGATTCGTCCATGCAGAGTAGCCTTTCTCCAAGCGATGGAAGAACCAATCAGCATAAAATGCAGGAATGTCTGTACTCCTACTTGCAGAAACAATGAGAGGCGCCTGTGCTTTCATAGGCTGCCCATCAATGATTATGTCTGTATATTTCCACGTTGCCATATTTATATCGTTTTGTTTCTTGTTCTATCGTCCTTTAGCCCTCATATCCGTAACCAAAAGGGCTTGGCATGGTAGGATTAAATGTTTTCATTGATTGCAACTTCAGATTTTCCAGTCAATGATTGGAAAAAGTCTGGATGGCTAACATAAAATAAAACAACACAAACAGATAGAGATTGCTCTTCGAGAAACCTCTTCCTATGCCTTTATGCAGGGTTGTTTTATTAGGGCTATCCATAGCGTTGCCTATATTTCATTTAACTAAAGTTTCCCGCCCCCAAATAACGGGGTGGAAACAACTGTTTCTCCATAAATATTGTATCTTTGTAATCGCAAAACCACAATGAAGCAACGATTTAAAGAGTAACTGTTCTAGATGCAAAACTAAGTATTTTTTCCGAGTTGTCCAACACCTTAAACGTTAAAGATTGGAAAAACGTACCACACCGACCAAATTAATCTTGCATGCACCAAAGCATCACAGAAAACAACTTAAGACATACTCGAGGCTTGCCCCTATTAACGTTATAACGTTTAACGTTTTCTACAACGGGTGATCAACTGCCCGCCCCCAAATAAAGGGATGAATGAAGAACAACCGAAGAGTGATCGAGACCCTATCGAGAATCGAACGAGAAGTTATCGAAAAGTAAAATTATAAACAACCAGTCATATTTGTTCGCTGTCACCGAATAAAAAAAGTGGATTTTATTTTGTGCCACCGAATAAAAACCATGTCTTTGCAGAAAAAGCAGAGTATGGATAAGGAAATGTTTAGAACAATCATATCTGAGAATCAAGAATATATAGGAAGCATCCCATTGGTGGAGCGTCCCCTTGACTTGGAAGAGCATGGTAACTATGTGTTTGTGGGTGTAAGACAGACAGGAAAGTCCTACTTGTTGTATCAACGTGTGCAGCAATTATTGGCAGAAGGAAAGCTTTTGGAGGACATTGGAGCGAACTGTTGAGTGCTTCAAACTATTGAACCGGTCGCAATTTGCGACCAGTTCTCCTTCATCTTGATGTTCTATATTATCTGCCATATTGCTATCTTTACTTTCAAAATCACAAATTGTGACCTTAAACGTATTGTTACTTATTGTTGTATGCAAAGGTAGTGCTTTTAGCCTTTAAGCCACTATTGCACACCCCCTTTCTTTGAAAAGAACATACAATCAATAGTATTATTGTGATGATTCACGGTCTGGACCCGCGCAAGCACCTCTTTGCAATGGTCGGTATTGACGATATACTTCATCACTGGCATATTGGGACATTCATAACACTACAGTATCTTCAACGCAATGGCGGCGCAAGCCTCAGCATCCGCCAGGGCGTGGTGGTGGTTGGTCAAATCATAGCCGCAGCGGGCGGCGATCACGTCGAGGTTGTGACGACCTTGGGGCCAGACTCGGCGCGAGGCAACGCAGGTGCAGTAGAACGGATAGTCGGGATAGTCCATCTGATAGACGCGGAAGACGGCTTTCAGACAGCTCTCGTCAAAAGCCTTGTTGTGGGCCACGAGGGGGAGGCCCGCTATCATGGGTTCTATCTGCCTCAAAACGTCCGGGAAGACGGGGGCATTCTCCGTATCGGCGGCGCACAGGCCATTCACCTGGCTGCAACGGAAGGTATAATACTCCGGCTCGGGCTTGATGAGCGAGTAGAACTTATCCACTATCTCACCGCCACGCACTATGACAAGGCCCACAGAGCAGACCGACGACCGCTCGTAGTTGGCTGTTTCAAAGTCTATTGCTGCAAAATCTTTCATATTATGGGCTACTGATTATCCTTATTGATTAGATTTACTACCACTTTCACCATCACATCTTTCTCTTCTGTGCGGCTTTCGGCAATCATCAGCGTGAGGGCGACGAGGGTGTTGTCAGCTATTCGTTTATGTCCGTCTGGACCATAAAGTATACCATTCTTCTCCATGAACCAAAGGAAGAGCATGGCAGCAATACGTTTGTTGCCATCGCTGAAAGAATGGTTTTTCACCACAAGATATAGCAACATGGCTGCTTTTTCTTCCACTGACGGATATAGGTCCTCACCGCCAAAAGTCTGATATATCTGTCCTATGCTGCTTTTGAAAGAATCATCTTTCTCATTTGCAAACCATCGGCTTTCGCCAAATTGTACTTTCAAGGCGTTGATAGCATCCATGGCATTCTCGTAGGTGGCATGGAAAATTTCTTCCTTGGTTGTCTTCTCTACGCCCAATGCCTGATAATCGTAGCGGTCGAGCGTGTCGAGGGCATAGACATAATCTGTGATAATACTGAACAGTCCGGAGTATTCTCCTTCAGATACTTTGTTTTGGAGGGTGATAGCTCGCGACATCAGCCGGACCACATTCTTCAATTCATCATAGTGGTCGAGGCGACGTTGGTCTATGACATAGCCTCTGATGAGGTACTGTTTCAATATGCTATTAGCCCATATTCTGAATTTGGTTCCGTTTATACTCTTTACTCTATAACCGACAGATATAATCACATCAAGGCTATACATCTTTGTTTCATAGGTTTGATCTTGATCAGTACCCATATGTGCAAATTTTGCACATGTGATATTTTCATCCAATTCACCTTCCTTGAAAATGTTTCTTATATGGCGCGATATTACAGTACGATCTCTTCCGAATAATTCAGCCATTTGGTTTTGAGTAAGCCACACGGTATCTTTCTCTAACTTTACTTCAAGTTGGGTGTTGCCATCATCAGTCGTATATAGAACGATAGACGAGCCATTATTTGCAACAATTTTATTCTCAGTCATATTCATCCTTACTCCTTATATTGATTCCACATTTTCATTATCTTCCCAGCAATCTTGTTTGATTTAGAGCCATGAATATATTACGTCTTTACATACATAACGTTTTAACTGCAAAGTTATTGCTTCGACATGCCCTTTACGTTCATACCTGTATCATATTTAGGAATTCCTTGCCTTTCGCAGGAGGCACCATTACTAAAGAGTCTTTACAAAAATGATTCTCCAATAGAATATAAACGCCTGGCGAAGGAGCGTGAATGGCGATAAATGGATTGTGAATGGATACGGGCCATTATGAAGGGATAGTGAACAGATTGTAACGGTTATGAATAGATTTGCTTTTGGCACTGCCATGTCGTATCTTCACACAAGTTCATACAAGATAGAAACTTTCAAAAATCAAGACAATGAAACAAGTATTACAGCCTCATCACCGATGCAAAAAAATGGCAGCAAGCGATTGCTGCCACGTATCGGTTTCGTATCAATCCCGTATCATCCTTCGTTCATCCTTCGTTGCTCCTTTTTTCGTCGTTCTATCGTTCTCGCTTCCAGAAGCGGAAACAATACGGCAACAATACGGAACGATACGTAAGCATTGCGGGTTTGATACGAGGACGATAGGAGGAGCAACGGAGGATCATGGGAGAAGCGAAGGGCTACCCGACAAAGAACATCACGATGACCTGAGCTATGATGACGCGGATGAACATGCCGAGGGGATAGACCGTGGCGTAGCTGATGGCGGCGGTATCGCCCCGCAGCGTGTCGTTGGCATAGCCGAGGGCCATGGGATTGGCCATGCTTCCGCAGAGGATGCCACAGATGGTGCCAAAATCAAACTTCTTGGTGCGCAGGGCTATCAGGCCGACGATGACGATGGGGACGAGGGTGAGGACAAAGCCCACTCCCACCCAAAGCAGTCCCTCGGGCCGCATGACGGTGTCGAGAAATCCCTTGCCAGCATCAAGGCCGAGGCAGGCAAGGTAAAGGCTCAGACCCAGTTTGCGGAGCATGAGCGAAGCCGAGCGCGTCG
>ULSU01007421.1_pt1 | contig 12568 bp, 6 predicted proteins | sample 1956941 | NCBI WGS metagenome assembly ULSU01 (sample SAMEA4835715, study PRJEB28245) | human gut metagenome | biome: gut microbiome; material: fecal sample | place: Denmark | collected 2008
CGAGCAAAGTGAGCTACAGTGCTGCGCCTCAGACCTTCGCCGAATGTTCGCGTGGCGCCTCTTGTCGCTGCACCGCAAGCGCCTTGCTATTTGGCTTAAAACCCCGCAGAGATTTTCCTGGATTTTGAACACCCTACCTTCACGGGCTTGGAAAAAGTGCAGAGGAACGAACATCTTTTGCTGAAAATTTTTTGTGATAAGAGAAACGCGCCCTTGCCGCAAAGCCGCTTCATGCCAACTTTTCTTCGTCAAGTCGGGCTACGGCTCGGCAATGTCAAAACTCGTTTTGCCATTGCTCTCACCTTGCACTGACTTTGCACAGGAAAAATAATGGGAGCACCTTGCTGCCCCTTGTAAAAAAATGGACGATAGTATAAATATGACACACACTGCCCATTCCGAGTGCGTCAATGGTGTGGAAATCGTAGCAGAGGAGACGACCCCACGACATCTGTCAGGTGGTGATGGAGAAACGAAGAAGGCATGCCGGATATGTTTGTCGGGGCAAGCTATGCCGGAGCTGCCGACATCGCCAAAAATTTCTGCTGACTGCGTGATGAACATCTCATCGAAACCAACCTCTTCAAATCCACATCGTCACACACTTAAAATCTAAGAAAATGAGAGAAAGCGACCATCTTATCCTCATTGCCAGTGGTAAAATCTGTGCAAAAGCCACCCACATCTGGCTCGTATCAATGAGCGGTGACAATGCTGCGAATACTGCAAAAGTCCAAGGCGATGCGCTCTGCCTTCCGACAAAGCGCATGGGGCTACCAAGAACATCTCCGATAATGCCTCTGCCGTGTCACGAGATTGCCGAAGCAAGGCGCTTGCCACCGCCCCACATCTAAACCTTCCCCATGTAGTCCACCTCTCCCACTCCTCCACACCCAAGCGCACGAAAAAGCCGCCATGCGCACAGCAAGAGAGCCAATGCGCACGGCGGCTGAAAGAAAGGATTGCCCGAAAGGGAGGGCTTGAATATAAATAAAGGGAATGCAATGATAATCACTACATTCCCAGTCATCTTTTTTATAGTGCAGACATCGCGACCTGCCGATGTGGGCACTTTTAGTAATGTTCAAAAAATAACTTCTGCAATTTCTTCCGATGAGCTATCATAAACAAATACTTTGCAACGCAAAAGTTGCGGAAGTTATTTTTTGCATATTACATAATCAATTATTCAAAGTAACCTTTTCCTCTGCAAGTTCCACAATGCTTAGTCCCTCTGCAGACTGGACAAGTTACCAATTTTTGTGTGTCTCTTCCTGTAAATGTTCCTGTTTCTATCCAATATTCACCTCTTCCTCCGCAAGATGAACAAATACGACCTCCATTACAACTAGGGCATACGCGCCTATAGTTGCCTGTGGAACCTGCAGAAGAGCCTACATTAGGATTGACGACAATCCCTCCAGAATTATTGGAATTAGCTCCAAAGGCCCTATATAACCGCGTTCTATTAGCTTCCGTGGGTTCATAAAAACCATCTCTATTAATCCTATTGATACAGAGAATTGCAGCTTGATCTCCTCTATCTTTAGCGTAGTTATATAATTCCCATGCAAGGTCAGTGTTTGCTTTTATTCCAGCGCCTACTTCAAACATGTTGCCGAGAGCAGTTGCTGCCCTTATATTGCCATCTTTATATGCTTGATGGAAGCACTTAAAAGCTTCATCAGGATTGCATTGTGCAAGATAATTTATCCCTCTAATGTAGAGTCCATCAGCACGTCCAGCTTTTGCAGCTGCTTCTAAACTGCTATTAGGACCAAACAGGAATTGTCCATGAACCTCATTGCTGGCGAAGAATGAGAATATGGATATGGTAAATAATATTGTTAATTTTCTCATTTTTCAATCCCTAATACGTGTCGAGCGCAACCTTTAATTGTTAATACTTTGAACACCCAAAAGTACAACAATTTCAAATGCCTCCCCCTGATTATACAAACGTTAACATAATATTCAGCAATTTTATCTAACCCCTCCGACAAATCCCCCATAAAAATCATGCTGCGGAAACTTCTCACACCCAATATACAGCGTATCAAAAGCATCCGTGCCATCGGTGCGATGCTCCAACAAGTCCTCCTCTGATTCTGGATTCTTCTCAGTGGACTTGTTCTTTCGGAAACCGTTTCTTCCACGTTCCACCCCTGCACTTTGTATGGCAAGAATAAGGTCATCATTGTTTTGGCGGTTGAAGTAAGGCATCAAGCGTTGCTTGCCTGAAAATCCTTGGTTGATGAGCAAGTACTTTTCATCATGGCGCATGGGATTTCCAAGATATACATCTTGCACGCTCCAGCCGTGGCGTTCAAACTCATGCACAACTACCCAGTGAAAATCTTGGTCGTTCACGGCATAGTTAGAGCCAAGAGCAGTGGCAACATAGTAATAGATGACACTGTGGTTGGCATGGGGCGTATAGTAGGTGCAGAAGTCTGCAATGAGCGCAGGGATTTTGCACTCAAATTTCACGTAGAAAGATTTGAGCACATTTAAGCGGTTGCCACGAGGCTGACCGCACACAATCCAGTTGATATTGGCATTGTAATCCATGCCAATACAAAGTGGAACCATCGGGTCAAGGTCGGCATCAGTGCGGCAGTCAAGAGACGAATGCAATGAAGAAAAGTTGCTCAGCGAGCGTATGGAATATCGCTCCTGCTGTGCCTCTTCGATAATGCGGTCATAGCCCAAACTATCTAAGTACCCAAAATCCGAAGCATCGTACTTGTGCCACTCCTGCATGGAAGAGTAAAAGCCATCGTGCGAGATACCAATCTTCTGACAGAGAATAGAAGTTTGGAACGTCTTGGGTGTAAGGTCGCGCTTCATTTGACGAATATACTCCTCCCCGAGCAACTGCAAGTTCTCGAGGGTGGAGTATTCCTTGTAGTAAACAGCCACCGACCGCATCTTGTTCAGCGATTGGTCGAGCCACTTTAGGTAACTCGGCAAGTAAGCAGGCACAGTTTGATGTGCCGCTTTTAAATCAGCAATGCGCTCTTTAGTTTGCCCAAATCTGGCAGACAAATATTAGTACACCATCTTTATAATGTGGCTTTTCGACCTCCTCTTTTGGGTTGTATAGCAGAGTGAGGTGGAAACATTCTCAATAGTTTTCATGACGTAAAGGTAATAAATTTATTCCGTAAGATCTAGATAAAGTAAATCATTTCTTACGTAAGCAAATCTATGCCATTTATGGTTTAACTGTAGTCCGCTTATTTTTCGGTCAAAAGAAACAGGCGCACGTGTTGGATGCACGTACGCCTGTTATACAAGTATATTCCAGCGGAATGATGTCTGATTTTTTATTTAGCCTCGTTGATGGTGCAGATGCTGACGCGGTTCCAGTCGCTTTCGCTGAACATGTTGCCAACGCCCTGTCCTTCAGCCTTGATGCGGTTGGCGGCGATGTGATATTTGTTGACCAAGATGGTCTTCACTGCTTCAGCGCGTGCGTTGGCGATTTTGGCGTTGACTTCAGCGCTGCCCTCAGGAGAAGCGTAACCCTTGATGCTCACCGTGGCGCTCTTGTGGTTTTTGAGGAACGTGGCGATGCGCTCGATGTTGGGGAGTTGCGAGGCGTCCACTGTGCTCTTGCCCTGACGGAAGGTGACGGTTTGCTCCATAGAGTTGGTTGACTTCGTGATGGTCTCAACCACAGGCTTCTGGTTGCGGGCATCGTTGAGCATTTGCTGCAGCGAGCGGATGTTGGCGTTTTGCTTGGCGATTTCGCGGTCTTTGCCTGACACCTGTGAGCGGAGGTCGTTGATTTTCGCGTTCAAGGCATCAATCTCGCCCTGGTTGTAGGCGCGGAGGAAGGTCATGTAGTGCTGGCCGTTGTTTTTGTTTTTGAAATGGTAGGTTGCACCTGCGAGCAATTCGATGGCGCTCTTGTTGATGTTGCAAGAAGGACTGGTTTTCCCGTTGTCCATGTTGTAAACGATTGACGGCTTGAGCGACAGCGTCCAAATCTTCTTCTTGCCCAGGTTGAAGTTGAGGTTGAAGCCATATTTGGTGGTCATGTAGTTGAAACTTGAACCGGCTGAGGCGTTATAATAATTACGTCCCCATCCTGCGCCGACAACGGCTTCCACTTCGAAGAAGCGCGGTTTGCCCTGGTAGCCCCAGATGGCGTTGGAAACATTGAATTTGCCGAGAAGGCTGAGGTTTGAAGCGTCGAAGACGGTGGCGCTCTCGCTCACGTTGTTGGCTGCCATAAACTGTGCGCCGAGGGCGAAGACCGGCGTGATTTGCTTGGTGAGTTCAACGCCGTAGGTGGCACGCATGTTCTTGAAGAAGGCCGAGTGGGTGGTTGGGGTGATGCCGCCGGCAACAACGCCAGCCGACCAGTTGTCGTAAAAGCCCGAACCTTGAACGGTTTTTTGAGCGTTGGCCGTGAACACCATTGCGCCCATAGCCATAAATGCGATAAACTTTTTCATAACTGTCTGTTATTTAGATGGTGATTTTTGTTTGTGCAGATTGTGAACGCGTGGGGGCTGCGTTAGCCCCGCTTTCTGTTCAACAGATATGCAAAAATAGTACTTTCTTTTTGCAAATGCAAGATACTTTTGGGAAAAAGAAAGTTTTCTCCCTACCAAGCCGCGCTTGTGGAACGCCAGGACGCTGCGGGCAGACGGAAGGCGCGTCAGAACACCAGTAGGGCCATGAAAAAAGCCACGAAACCTGCTGGAAGTATTCCGCTGGTTTCGTGGCTCGTTTTGTTGTTGGAGGCATGACGGGGTGGGGTATCCCAGTTTTGCCGTTGTTTATTTCAGAATCATCTTGCGAACGCTTCCGTCGCTCATGCGTACAATGTTCACACCCTTGACAGGGGCAGAGTGGCGTTGGCCATTTGGCGCATAGTAAGCCACAGGCGTTGCTTTCTCGACGGCAGTGTTTTCAACCTGCTCGATGCCAGTGGTGACACTCTGGCTTGGGAAGACAAACATGCCGGGGAACCAATAGTGCTTCAGGCCCGTCATGGGATATTCGGCGAGGAATTTGCCGTTGGCGTCACATTCGTAGACCGTGTAGTCCGTGCTGCCCCAGCTTTTGAAGAGGCTCATGAAGAGGTGGTCTGTTGTGGGGTCAACGCGGAAGCTGCAGCCATAGACAAACCATCCTGCGGCCGTTTTCGTGAGGTCAACGATTTCGGTGCATTCGTTCTTGTCGATGTCATACTTGTAGATGTGGTCGGGACCAGTCCAGCCAGAGGCATAACCCCAGTAGAGCACGTTGTTTTGTACGCTCGCACAGAAAGTTCCTGCCGTCCATGCGTAGTCAACGGCTGGCGTGTGCATGCCGTCGGCGAGCGCCACGCTTTCCGCTTTCATCGTTTCCGTGTTCAGGCGGCAGATACTTGAAGCCGTGTTGGCCCAAAGCGAACCATCTTTGGCGCAGACGATGGATTTGAAGTCGCCTTCGAAAGCGGCCTCCACCTGATCGGTCTCCGTGTTGATGACAACGAGGCCGTTTTTCTTGGTGACGGCGTAAACCTTGTCTCCCTTGAGAATCATGTTGCCGCATTCGCCCTGCAATCCTTTGTCGTTGGCGTCGGTCACTTCCTTCGTGATTTCCTGCTTCTCGAGGTCGAGGATGTAGATACCATCGGAAGTGCTCACGTAGGCCTTCTCAGCAGATACGCCCACGAAGCTGCGGCCCTGGAAATTGAGCTTGCTTTCGTCGATGTTTTCAATCTGCTTTTCAACGGCTAAGGTCTTGGCGTTGCAGATGGTGATCATTCCGCCAGAGACAGAAGCCCCAGGGTCTTTGGCTGTCTTGGAGATGATGTAGAACTTGTCGTTGAAGATGGCACCATAGCAAGCCGTGCCGCCCACGTTCTCCACCACGTTGTACGACCATTCGCCGTTTGGCGAGAGATAGTTGATGGATGAATTCTGGTGGCCATACCAGTCTTCGTTGACCACTAAGGCACCGTATGACTGGCCTGCGTTGGCCGCATCCTGTGCGAAACTTGCCACGAAGGCAACGAGGGTAAACAAGAAAAGCGTAATTCTTTTTCTCATAACAATTGTGTTTGAATGGTTGATATTTTGATATGATAAAATCTTGTGCATCAGTCCTCTGGTATCATTCTGCAGCCTCTGCGTGGAGGTCTTCTGCGCCGCTGATTTCCGTTGACGTCTCGCCGAGCCAGCCACACAACTGGTTTTGTGCACAATAGACGCGCACGAAATGGATGCGCGAGAGTTTCACGGGGCGGCGGTTGGCATCTACGGCCCAGTCGATGTTGAAGCTACAGCCGTTGGCATCATTGTTAGGATGGTTGTCGGCATAGCCGTAGCGTAGGGACGAGAGCACCCAGTATGGAGCTTCCTCCGTTCCTTGGTTCACGCCGTTGGGAGGAAGCAGGGTGCCTTTGAAGGTGAGGGGCGATGAGAGCCACTGGGGAAAATATTCCTGAGCATGAAATTGGTTGCGGGCAAGGATGCCGTTACGGCCTTGGTTGTCGGTCCAAGGAATGTCGGCCAGGGCGTTCGCCGTGTAGGTGATTTCGTAGCCATACACCACCTTGCCCACGCTGTCGACATCTGCACTTCCGGAGAGTTCATACCAAGGGTCGTCGGGCAAGCCGTTGCCGTTCACGTCCTCCGACACCATCACGATGCCCGGTTCGCTGTTGCCCTCAAAGGCATTGCCGCGGATGAGAAAATCCGCTTCGCCGCTGACATTGACCACGGGGTGGTCGAAATGAAACGTGATATAGCCGCCGTAGCCTCCCAGACTCACCAGTCCGCCGCGGTCTCCGCCGATGGCTTCGGTGCATTTCCGCGCCATAGTCGCCGCGTTGTCGCCCGCCTCGTAGGTCGGCAGGACGTTGATGTGCTGTCCCGGCGCCGGCACATATTCGTCAACGGCCGCGATGAATTTGCTGCGCTGCGTAGCAGGCGTGTCGGGATTTTCGGGCAGATGAGGTTTGTGGTAAACAAACGCGGCGTGTCCTGGAATGTCGCCCGTGTTGACAGCCCAATCGTAAGAGCCGTCGGCCTTGAAATGCAGCAGGCGTCCGCTCGACACGTAGTTTTTTGCATCCATCAGATAGAAGTCGCGGTGTTCTGGATTGACGATAATCCCGTAGGGCATCTCAATTTGCTGCACTTCGGGAGCCGACGACAAACTGCGCGTCACCACCTCATGCGTCTTCACGTTGATGATGCCGTAAGAAATGGTGTTGCTCTGCGTCACCTTGCTGTATTGCACACCGATATAATAAAGAGAATCGCCCACGATGCAGAGGTTGCTCACCGGCACATCAATCATGCCCGCCTTCTTCATCGCGCCGTCGGCTTCCTTCGCCAGCCAATAGAGGCGGGCAGGGGCGTTTTTGTAGTCGCCGCGCGAAACTGTCCACAGTTGCCCATAGCGGTCGGCACGCAGGAGCGAGAGGTTGATGTCGACATCAATTTTGCGCACCTCCTTAAAAGTATTCAAGTCAATTTCGCTCACCGTGCGGTCGTAGTTGGGCGTGCGGTAGCCCCCGCTGTTTGCCACGTAGAGCTTGTGGCCTAACACGGTGAGCTCTTCAGGCTGATAGCCCACCGTCACCTTGTCGACAATCTGCATCGAGAGCGTGTCAATCTTGTAAACCGCTCCCACTTCGGCATCGGGGCGTATCGCCACAGGGGCCACGTAGGCACTCACATAAGCGTAAGGGCCGCTAAAGCAAACGCTGCGGCAGTTGGGGATGCTGATTTGTGCCTGTTTCTTGCAGGTGTAGGCATTGAGCACCTCCACTTTGTTGGAGCAGTTGACAACTATCCACAGTTTGCTGCCGTAGACTTTGACATCGTTGCCGACATCGCCCAGTTCCTTCACCTCGCTGGGGTTGGAAGCGGCGTAAACATTGCGGTGGTAGACCGGCGTGCCAGTTTCAGAAGCGAGGTCAAGAAAATCGAGCGTCGCCTTGTTGCTGCCCATGTTGCCCTCGTTGAGCACGTAAAGGCCAGAGATGTTGCCGCTTTCTGTTTTTCCGCCCGTGATTTCTGTTTCAGATTCAAAAATCAGTTCGTCGTTTCGGCAGGCCGCCAGTGTCAGCAGGGCCAAAGCCAGGAGGAATATTCTTTTTGTCATATATGGGATGTTCTAAGTAATGGTGGATGAGAAAGGGGAGAGTCCTATCTTATAAGTCGTATTCCAGCGTCAGCATGAAATGGCGTTTCGGCATGGGATAGTTGACAATCACGTCATAATCTTGCGCCAGCAAATTGTTGACGTCCAACCGTGCCTGCCAGCGTTGCGCTTGATAAGACAAGGAAAGGTCGTGCGTGTACCAGGGTTCAAGATGATTGACACGTATGTTTTCCTGTTGCGAATAGCGTTCCCCCGTATAGATAAAACTGTAGTTGAGGCTCCACGCCTTCCACGTGGCAGCCAAAACGGCGGTGCCGCTGTGCCAGGGAATGTAGGGAATTTGGTGCTCGTGGAACGAGTTCTTCGGGTTCGTCACGTCGCGGGCATCTTGGTAAGTGTATTGCAAGCGGGCGGTGAACGAGCAGTTGCGCGAAGGCATCAGTGTCAGTTCGCCCAAGGCCTCAATTCCCTTGATATGTACGCGCCCCAAGTTGAGCATCGTCCAGCGAAACTGCTGCCCTTTGGGATAGGCCACGATTTTGTCGCCCACGGAGTTGTAATAAGCATCGGTCTGCAAACGCCAGTGGCAGCGCTGCGGCAAACGGCTTTTGGGCGTTTCGAAGGTGATGCCGGCATCGTATTGCAGCGCACGCTCGGGCTTCAGCGCCGAACTGCCCATGTCGGCATAATAGAGGTCGTTGAATGTTGGCATGCGGAAACTGCGCTTGCAAAAGGCGCGTAGCGTGAGCCAGGCGTCGGGGAAGGGAACGTAGGAGAGGACAATGGCGGGAGAGAGCGACGGACGGAGGTGTCCCGCTGTGCCGATTTCCACCCTGTCGTTGATGTCCTGCGCCACCACCGATGCCTGCGCCTTCAGTCCCCCCGCGTTCACTGAAGAAGCCAAGGCCAGGGCATGCGTCAGGCGGCGCGGGCGGGCAAAATCCGTCAGGTTGGCATCAAGGCGGTTCCAGCGGAAGTCATAGCTCAGGGAAAGCGTCCACCATTGAGGGAGAATTTCATAGGCGTTGGCCCAGGAAGCAAAGAGTTCCTGCTGCCGATAAGTGTTGTCCACATGAATTTGCGTCTCGTCGTTGTTGACGTAGCGTGTCTGATAGTAGGCATACTTCGCCGTCAGACGTGAAGAAAACCGTTCGCCGAAATCCTTGCGTAGGTTGCCTTGCAGGAAGGAATTATGGTCCCATTGCCGTTCCCCTCTGCGCCAGACGTTGCTCACGATGGCACCGGGAATGCCCCGTTCAGAGTGGTAGGTGTATGCCTTCATCTGCCATAGCCCCGCCGTCAGACGTCCGTAGAGATTCTCTTCGGCCCGCACCGCCCAGATGTCGCCGTTGTGGCGCACGGCGGTGGTGTCGTAGGCCACAGCTCCGCTGGGTGTCTTCTTGCGATAGCGAAATTTATAGCGCCCGCTCGACATCAGTCCTCCCACGCTGAGAGAATGGCTCAGGAGTGGCGAGAGCCGTTGCTCCCAAAGGGCGTTGAGGCGCCACGTGTCGCTTGAGCCGCTCTGTGCTTTCAGTTTCAGATGCCAGGGTTTGTCGGCGGAAAACTGCGGTTGGCGCGTGCGGATATAGACGGTGCCGGCGTTGGAAAAGTCTGACGCCGTTTGTAGCGCTGCGCTGCGTTGTCCGTTGTAGAGCGAAATTTCCTCCACGTTGTCGAGCGAAAACTGTCCCAGGTCAATCTGCCCGTTTTGCGCGTTGCCGAGCGCAATGCCATCGTAGGCGATGCCCAGATGATGCGTACCCATGCTGCGGATGTTGACGGTTTTGATGCCACCGATACCGCCGTAGTCTTTCAGTTGGAGTCCAGAAAAATAGCGCAACGCGTCGGCCACGCTGAGATTGCTCATGCGCTTCAGTGCTTCGCCCGAAAGCGTTTGCGGCACCATGATTTCGCGGTGCTTCAGTTTGGCGTTGACAACGGCCTCCGAAAGATGGTAAGCGCTGTCGTTGCCCTCAAAAGCCTCTGCAGCATTCAAGGCGCAGGACACTTTGTCGGCCTTCGGCTTTTCGGCCGTCGGTGCTGCCGCCTTGGCTTCTGGCAGAGACGTCTTAGTCTCCAGCAGATAAGCCTTAGCCTCTGGCAGATACAAAGCCCAAGCAAGTAGCGCGAACAGCGTCCGCACGTATCGGAATTTTCTCGTCATAAAACTTTTTTGGTCATTGGAAACACCTCCTTGGCATTTCCTTTGCCGAGCCTATGTCTTCCTCGAGGCACAAAAAGCGGCTCACAACCATGTGGCAGGTCTTCTGGCTTGTCCTCATCTGGTTCGTCTTCCCGTGGAATTTCTTTGAAACGCAGCGCTTGCTTTGGCTGGCAATGCTTCCGTTACGCCCACAGTGACATCTTCTGAACCGATGAAAATTAGGACTCACAGCAGCGGGACTGCACAGGTTTTTCACCCGTTTCCCTTTTAAGGCCCGCGTCCCATGCAATGCGGCAAGGGTAGGGGCCACCACTGGCTTTTCAGGCGCAAAGTTACAAACAAAAATCGATTGCGGCTGAATGGCCTTCCGCTATTTCGTCTCGTAAGCCTTCATCTTGCTATATGGAGTATGTAATTTTGTGATATAACGACACATAAAAAAAGCAAACGGGGCAGATACTTTGCCATAAATCGCTAATTTTGCAGCAAAACTTAACCCAAGAAAAAGCAAACCAATGGTAAAAATTACAAAGGAAGCTGCCTTGCTGTATCACTCGCAAGGCAAACCGGGAAAGATTGAAGTCGTTCCCACTAAACCTTATCGCACACAGACCGACCTTTCGCTCGCTTATTCTCCGGGCGTGGCTGAGCCTTGCCTCGAGATTCAGAAGAATCCGCATGATGCTTATAAGTATACCAACAAAGGCAATCTCGTTGCCGTGATTTCAAACGGAACAGCGGTGCTCGGCTTGGGCGACATCGGTGCCATGAGCGGCAAACCAGTGATGGAAGGTAAGAGTTTGCTCTTTAAGATATATGCCGGCGTTGACGCTTTCGACATCGAAGTCAACGAGAAAGACCCCGACAAGTTCATTGAGGCAGTGAAGGCCATTGCCCCGACGTTCGGTGGCATCAACTTGGAAGACATCAAGGCACCTGAGTGTTTTGAGATTGAACGCCGCCTGAAAGCTGAGCTCGACATCCCAGTGATGCACGACGACCAGCACGGAACGGCCATCATCTCGGCTGCCGGCTTGATCAACGCCATCGACGTGGCAGGCAAGAAGTTGGAAGATGCCCGCATCGTTGTGAACGGTGCCGGTGCGGCCGCCATTTCCTGCACCCGTCTCTATTGCTCCTTTGGCGCACGCAAGGAAAACATCGTGATGCTCGACTCTCGCGGCGTTATTCGTGTTGACCGCGAAAACCTGACGGAGCAGAAGCGCGAATTTGCCACCACCCGCGACATCCACACCCTGGAAGAGGCCGTGAAGGATGCCGACGTATTCGTTGGTCTCTCGAAGGGCAACGTGCTTTCGAAAGACATGGTGCGCTCAATGGCCAAGAACCCCATCATCTTCGCCTTGGCCAATCCTGTGCCTGAAATCTCTTATGAAGATGCCAAGGACGCACGCCCCGACGTGTTGATGAGCACGGGACGTACTGACTATCCTAACCAAATCAACAACGTTATTGGCTTCCCGTATATCTTCCGTGGCGCCCTCGATACCGCCGCCAAGGCCATCAACGAGGAAATGAAGCTTGCCGCTGCACGCGCCATTGCCGATTTGGCACGCCGCCCGGTGCCCGACATCGTAAACCGTGCCTATCATGTGCGTAACTTTACGTTCGGTCCTGATTATTTTATCCCAAAACCTGTCGACCCACGCCTCATCACGGAGGTTTCAATGGCTGTGGCAAAGGCCGCCATTGAGAGCGGCGTGGCCCGCAAGGTCATCACCGACTGGAAGGCTTATCGCCAGCAACTGCGCGAACTGATGGGACAGGAAAGCAAGCTGACGCAAAACCTCTATGACACGGCTCGCCTCTCGCCGCGACGTGTGGTCTTTGCCGAAGGCACGCACCCCACTATGCTTGAAGCTGCCATCCGCGCCAAAGAGGAGGGTATCTGCCATCCAGTTCTTTTGGGCAACGACGTGCAGATTCGCAAGATGGCCGAAGATATGAAACTCAACCTCGACGGCGTTGAGGTGCTCAATCTTCGCAACGACAGTGAGGCGGAGCGCCGTCAGCGCTATGCCGAAATCCTGGCGAAGAAGAAGCAGCGCGAGGGCTACACGTTGCAGGAAGCCATCGACAAGATGTACGAGCGCAACTACTTCGGCATGATGATGGTGGAGACGGGCGATGCCGACGCTTTCATCACAGGTCTTTACACGAAATATTCCAACACCATCAAGGTGGCTAAGGAAGTGATTGGCATCCGCGAGGGCTATAACCACTTCGGAACGATGCACCTCATCAACTCCAAGAAGGGTGTGC
>ULSU01058081.1_pt1 | contig 12561 bp, 9 predicted proteins | sample 1956941 | NCBI WGS metagenome assembly ULSU01 (sample SAMEA4835715, study PRJEB28245) | human gut metagenome | biome: gut microbiome; material: fecal sample | place: Denmark | collected 2008
AGCGGTGGTGGTAAGCGCGATTACCGTGGCGATGCCGTTGATGCCCTGCTTTGCGAAGAATGGAAGAAGGGTCACGACGAGTCCGGCGAGCCCCAAGGTGATGATCCATGTGACAAGGCCGACTTTGCCTTGATGTCCGGCGAGTCGTTTCGGGTCGATTTCATAGCCGGCGAGCAGGAATAGGAACGCCATGCCGAGCTCGCTCAAGAGTTTCACGGCGTCGTTCACTTCGATTATGCCCAGTCCGTACGGGCCGAGCGTGGCTCCGGCGGCGAGCAGCAGTACGGTTTGTGGAATGAATCTTCCCGGAATCAGCTGCGCCACAATCGGGCTGACGGCCGCCACCGCCATGATGATAGTCAATGAAACGAGCTCTTGCGTCATGTTTCCAGCCTAGTGAGTCTGCGTGACGGTGTGTAGAGACGTAGTGGCCCCATGATGTGCTAAAGGGTGCGCTGGGGGTGAGGTTAAGATTGTTTAAATTTTATGGGGGGGGGGCTATGAGCCTTTCTGTCTGCGAAAAATGGCGGAACTGTTTTGTTTGTAAGATAGGACTCCTTTTTTATTGGAGGGAATGGGATTTTTTATTCGAGGGTTTTAACGAGGGTGCCAATGGGGAAAGCTCCGATATGATTCTGAACCAAGCTGTTCAGGCAGTAGCAGTATAAGGGGCAGAAAAAATGATTGATGGCAAATTTACCGCAAAGGAGCGTGCGTATCTGTCCAGCCTGCCGGCGGTCAAAAGCGTGAGTGCGTCGCATATCCGCTATTCAGACTGTTTCCGGGTGGAAGTGATGTGCCGTTATAACGCCGGCGAATCACCCTCAGCCATTTTCCGTGAAGCGGGGCTTGATCCGAAGCTGATCGGCTACAAGCGTGTGGAGCGGTGCATCGCGCGCTGGAAGCAGCAGGAACGTGATGAGCGTCGAAAGAGGAAAGGGGCTATGAATCATTATCTGCAGGATGTCGAAGACGATTTATCGATCGCCGAACTGCAAGGGGCTACGCACGAAGGGGAGACGAATGATCTAACTGAAGCCGACGAATCGCAGGATATGGCGGCAAAGCTTGCGCAGGCGCAACTGACCATCAACAAATGCGATCTGCTCATCGCCAAACAGGCGTTGCGTATCGATGAGCTGGAACGCGTGCTGCGGAAGTTCATCCAGTGACGGACATGCGGCAACAGCAGGCGGAGCGCTATCGGGAACCGTCTTTCGAAGAGGCTGTCGACATTGCCGATGAGGTGCGGCAGTGGCGCAGGGATCGCAGGAAAGTCATTGCCATGCGGGTGGTTGCGGCGCTGCTGATCATTCTTGCGATAGGCATCGGCGGGTTTCCTACGTTTCTGCAGTATCAGTCGGCGCAGGAGTTGCGGAATACGTCGGACCGTTCCGCGCAGGCGGTCGCCGGCTGGCCTTACCCCCAGGCTGATGAGGCATTTGCCGCGGCCAAAGCATATAACAGGCGGCTTGCGGCTTCGGGACAGCCGATTCTCGGCGAGGCGCAAGACCCGTTCTCCCAAGTGCAGGGCGGCTCGCAGTCCAGTGAATCCGGTGCCGCAGAATCAAATAGCGCCAGCGCCAAAGATAAGGAATATCAAAGTTTGCTCGATTCGGGCAGTGGCGTGATGGGCACCATCCGCATTCCGAAGATCTCCGTACGTCTGCCGATCTACCATGGCACGTCGCAGTCAGCGCTCGCATCCGGATCCGGACATCTGTATGGCAGCAGCCTGCCGGTGGGCGGGCGGAGCACGCATGCGGTGATCACCGGCCACCGTGGGCTGGTCGAGGCGATGATGTTCACGCGCTTGGATGAGATGCGCGTCGGCGACTACTTCTACATCGAAGTGATGGGCCGTACGCTCGGCTACAAGGTGGATCGCATTTCGGTGATCGAACCGAATGACACCTCGAAGCTGAAGATTGTGCCCGGCGAGGACCGGGTGACGTTGATGACCTGCACGCCGTACGGGGTGAACACCCACCGGTTGCTGGTTTCGGCGGTGCGTTCCGCGATTCCTGGAGTGGTTCCCGAGGAACGGAATGCGGCAAAGGATGCGCGATTGATTGCGATCACTGCCGCGGTGGCCACGTTGCTGCTTGGTCTGTTGCTGGTTTGGCTGCGCAGACGGCCGTGGCATATTCGCAGACATGCGGCGTGGTGGCCGAAACGTGGCTAGTCGTTGCGGTGGCATGCTGCGGCGACATCCGTACGGTTACGGACATGTGAATAATGTTGCCCCGTCAGACGTCGGGCTTATGTGAATTTCGGGTGGCGCAGATAGCTGGAAACGTTGCTATCACTTGGTTTCGAGGCTATTTCATACCCCGAATCTCCCGCGCTTAGGGTGTATGTATCCATTCCCCTTTTCTTTTACTGTTCAAAATTGGAGCGCCGGAAGTGTATCCGCGTCGGCTGGATGCGTGACTGGTGATGAAGATGTGAATCGTGCACATACGTACGGTGCGTAAGGGGAGGTAGCAGATGAGGCATGCGCGAATACAACAGGCAAAGCCCGAGAGGAGCTTTGCTGAACGAATAGTCGCCGTCATCGTTGCGATCGCCATGCTCGGCGGCATGGGCTACGCCACCACTTCCGCCGCAATGGCGGATGATGCTGGACAGACCTTGGAACAACAGGCCGGCATCAGCATGGGCCTGCATGATTACAATCGCAATACCATCAATGGTGGTCGTACCGTGGGTGAGACAAGTCATGGCACCACCGTGGATTCCAATGTGGAACCGGCGAGCAACACGACCATCGCCAAAACCGCAGGTGGAGACAGCGAGGATCTGGGTGCGCCCACCCATCGTAAGTACATCAGGGACAATGGCGACGGTACCTACTGGCTGAGTCTGGATGTGACTGGCGCATCCCGCGCGAGCACCGAGAAGAAGCATCAGCCGGCCGACGTGGTGCTGGTGATGGATTCGTCCGGTAGTATGGCAGGTCAGCGTTGGAATACGGCCACGGCCGCGGCCACCGCTTTGGCGCAGAAGCTGCTGACTTCGGAGAATGCTGCTTTGCCGGTTGACGAGCAGGTGCAGATGTCGGTGGTTGATTTTGATACCACTGCCAGGAACATGGAATTGGGCGGGACCTATTGGACGACGGATTCCGACAAAGTATCCACTTCGTTCAGCCAGATGGACGCAAGTTCTGACAATGGTGGCGGCACCAATTGGGAGGCTGCCCTTAAATCCGCGAATGGTTTGAGTTCGAATCGTGCGGGCGTGGCGAAGTACATCGTCTTCGTCTCTGACGGTACGCCTTCCTTCCGTAACAGCTCGATGGGTACTTATTGTTCAGGTTGGCTTGATCGCGATCCTGAATGTGCCTATTACCAGAAAAATGATGTCTACGGAACGGGTAAGGGGGGTTGGGATCCCGGTGACCGGAATTTCAATGCCGCGGTGAATGTTGCCAACAATCGCTCCGGTGCCGCTTTGTATGCGGTGAGCACGGGTTCCGAGGCGAACGAACAAATGAGCAAGTTCGCCAATACCATCAATCCGAAGGGCACGTTCTTCGACGGCACGGATGAGGCGAAGCTGACTGCAGCCTTCGATTCGATCATCGAGGAGATCAATAGGAACTCCACATATCAGGACGTGCTGATACAGGACACCCTGTCCGGATATGCCGTCGCGACTGACTCGCATGGAGGTCAGGGTGCGTTGACGGCAATGTCGGCCCAAAGTGAAGACGGCGATGATGTGACTAATACCGATCCTGCGGCCAAAACCATGCAGGTCCACTACGACCAGACTTCCAAAAAGCTGGAGCTGTCGTTCCCGCAGGGTACCAAGCTGAGCCAGAATGTGACATATACGGTGAGTGTGTTAATCAAGCCGTCCGATGAGGCGTACCAATATTTCATCGAGCATTCCGGCAACTATCCTGATACCGGTGATCACGATACTGATGCTGAGGGGAACGAGACCAGTTCCAATAAACTGGGCTTCTTCTCCAATGCTGAGAATGAGGCGAACGTGCTCTACAAGGTGGTCACCGACGTCAACGGTGAGGAACAGGTCGGTGACCAGAAGAGCGCGGCCTACAGCCGACCGGTGATTCAGGTGAAAGTGCCCAAGCTCACGCTGGTCAAGGGCGTGGATAACACCAACGCGGGCGGCGACAGCAGCGAGTATGCGGCCAAACCTGAATACTGGAAGCTTTCCGCTTTGAAGAACAACGGCGCGTACGGCATCGACAACAAGACCCCGGACCAAGTGGTGGCTGCTGACGGCGTGGTAACCAAGAAGGCTGTCGGCCAGACGATGCTGGCTCCTGGAACCTATATGTTGAGTGAGACGGCGGACGAGTCCACACAGTACAAGTATTTCGGTGGATTCGCGGCATCTGACTGGACGTGTGCGGATGCGGAAGGTAAAGCCGTCAAGGTCATCAAGAGTTCCAATGGGACGCAAAAAGTGACCCTGAGCGGTGACGCTGAGGTGACCTGCACGGTGGTGAACACTGCGAAACCGGCTTCGCTGACGTGGCAGAAGGTGGACGAGCATAATCGGAGCAAGTATTTGGGTGGATCCGAGTGGACGTTGCAGGGGCCGGGAACCGATGGTGAGAGCGTCAAGGTGACCGACAACGGCGCAGCCTCCGGCGATCCGAAGCAGCTTGCCGACATGGATACTACGTCCGGTAACAACGGTGAGGGTTACCTGCGTGTGGATGACCTCAAGTGGGGTGAATACACGCTGACCGAGACCAAGGCTCCCGCCAACTACCATCTGCCCACCGGTAGTGCTGCAACGCATGCTGTGAGTGTGCTGCCCGACGCCAAAACGAATACCGACGTGGAGTTCGTTAAGGATGCGGGCTCAATCACAAATGAGCGCATTACCGTGTCGGCGCTGCCGTTGACAGGCGGGATGACGGATCGTCAGTGGCTGTTCGTCGGCGGTGTGGTCGGCGGGCTTGCGGTGCTGCTCATCGGCGCTGCCGGTGTGTGGAACGGCAAGAAGCGACTCGTCTGAATCGCTGTGCGGGGTCGGAACGTCTGCCAACTTGAAGGCGTTCCGACCGATAATCCAAGATTTGCGGATCGCGGGAGCAAGTTGGGTTCCCGCCTCCCGCGATTGCAAAAACAAGTAATTAAACAATAAGGAAGAGAGGATTCTCATGAAGATGAGGAAACTTTTCGCCGGCATCGCCGCCGCGGCGACGCTGCTGGGTGGCATGGCCCTGGGCGCAACCAGCGCACAGGCTGATGACACTGCTGCCAATCCGGTAACGGATGAAGCAACGTTCACGTTCACCGCTGAAACCGCTGAACAGTTGACCAAAGCCAATCTGACAGCATACAAGATTGGCGATTATGTCCAGTATGGTTCTGCCTACGGTGTGGTGACGAACAATAAGAATGCCGTTGACTCTGCGTTGAAGGCAGCTGAAGTGACTACTGCTGATGGTCAGGATAAGCTGGCCGCCGCTCTGAGTACCGGTGCTCTGGATATTTCCGCAACGCGTCCGTGGAATACGAATGCGGATGGTCAGGCGAGTACTACCCGTGCATTTGCTAATGCTTTGGAGAGCGAAGGCAAGTTGACTAATGGCACGCCGGTTTCATTTGGTACTCCGACTGGCTCCGTTGAGAGCGGATACTCTGCTACCGTGAACCTGCCGGCTGGCATCTATGTGTTCATTGACTCTGCGGACGCTACTGGCTCCGTGACCAAGGCAATCCCGATGATTGTCGCTTCCGGTACCGTTGACACTGAGAAGAAGGTTCTAACCGATCCGACTACCGGTGCCACCGTGAACATGAAGAACACTAAGAACCCCGGAAAGACCAAGGAGGTCAATAAGGATTCCGCTGCCATCGGCGACACTCTGACCTACACGCTGACCGGCACCATCGCGAACCCGGCTCCGACTGAGTTCAAGTTCACCGATAGGCCGGGCACGGGACTGACCATCAAGGTCGACACCTTCAAGTTCTACGCTGATAATGTCGCAATTTCCGCTAAGGAGGCCGCTGGTGATTTCACTGTTCCACTCTCCGATGTGACCGGTGGCGAGAATGCGTTCTTCGATGTGATCGTGAACAATCCGTCCAAGTATGCAGGCAAGACCATCAAGGTCACCTTCAAGGCAGTGGTCAATGATGACGCTTCCGTCACCGATGGTGTGGTCAACAAGCTTGACAATTACGGCGGCACCGAGGTTGAGGCCAAGACTAAGTTTGTCGGATTCGACTTCACCAAGGTCGATCCGGACAGCAAGGGCATCGAGAACGTCACTTTCCAGGTGAAGGATGATGGCACCGTACTGTATTTCGTGAAGCAGGACGATGGTTCTTACAAGAAGGCTGCTTCCGCCAATACCCCGGACGCAACGCCCGATGTTAAGACTGACGCCACCGGCAAACTGACCTTCACCGGTCTTGATGCTACCAAGACCTACACCGTCACGGAAACTAAGCGTGCTAGCGACGTCTATCTTGACATCACGCCGAGCTTCACCGTGTCCTTCAACAATGACGCAGCTGTTCTGTCTAAGACCGCCACTTCCGATCCGTGGGGCTTGGTCGACACCACTGCCAAGACCGTGAAGAACGTGAAGTCCATCACCCAGCTGCCGCTGACCGGCGCAGCGGGCACGACCCTCTTCACCGTCGTGGCGCTGCTCGTGGCCGGTGCCGGCGTGACCGTTGCGGTTAAGAGCCGCCAGCGCATGCACTAAACCCACAAGGCGGTAACGCCAAAAGCTATGCAGGGGCCAATCCAACCGGGTTGGCCCCTTTTGCGTGTGCCCGCGACCCGACTATCCTACGATCCGACCCAGCCCCGCGGGAACGTCTGTGGGGTGTCATCCGCATCAGATGAGGATGTTTTTCGAGGGGATAGTGCGGGTTGGTGCGACGTGTTGCAACAAGCTGAACTGTGGATGCGAGGTAGTCACAGACAGTCTCCGAAGAGAGGGGAAAAACGAGGGTATCGTACGGCAAGCGGGCCATAGAATCATAAAGCATATCCACGAGAAGTGAGCAATGGAGACACAGGATGGGAGGTATTGCCGTGCGTGGCGGCGGAATATTCAGCGACGAGGAGATTCAGCTGTTGCGGGAATTACCGGCGGTGGCGAATGTGACGCATAATCGTATCACCTATTCTGATGCTTTCAAGCAGGTGTGCACCATCCGATATCTTGCGGGGGAATCTCCTACCAAAATCTTCCGTGAGGCGGGATTGCCACCGGAACTGGTCGGGTACAAGCGCATCGAACGCAGCGTGGCTCGCTGGAAGGCCGCCGCCATCAAATCAGTGAGCGGCAACGATCACCTGGATGACAGCGAGATCATTGCGCAGCTCGTTGAACGGTACAAGCGTGCTTTGATGACGAGGCGGAATCTTGACAATATGGCGTCCGGTGTTCCGGATTCGAGCGTTCCCGTTATGTCCGAAGGCGTTGTCGGCGCGCATGTTTCGGTCAGTGCGCTCGACGGTGATACCGCTGGCATCATCATCAAGCAGCAGGCCCGCCGCATCGACGAGCTGGAACGCGCCAACGCTTCCTTGCTTGACAAGCTCAACAAGGCAATCCCGTCCCCGACTGTTGACAACTAAAACCATTCGTCTGCTTGATTGACATGTAGATTTTTCGGGCATGCTACCCCGCGATTTGCATAAAATGCCCCCCATCTGGCATGCGGCAAATATGGTTTGCGCTATATGTGGCAGAGTCCCGCGGAAAAAAGAGGTTAGAGGGTATGATTTATCCCCTCTAACTACCTTGCATTCAAGATGGTCTGCCACATATAGTGAAAATCAGTTTTGGAAAAGATGCGAATCTGCCACATATAAGGCATATGGGTGTGTTTCGCGGTGCGAACAATGGCGGAGATTGTGCGGCTCCCGCGGTAGGGTGTGAACATTATGACTTTTGGGAATACGAAAACCGGGAAAACCGGTACAAGCACGTCCGACGCGACGGAAACCGCGCACATCAAATCCGTCGAAAGCCTCGACCAAAGCAATGAAATGGAGCGAGGCCTGAAAAACCGCCACGTTCAGTTCATTGCCATCGGCGGCACCATCGGCACCGGCCTGTTCTTAGGCTCCGGCAAGTCGATTGCACTGACTGGCCCGAGCATCATTTTCGTGTACATCGGCGTCGGCCTGATCATGTTCCTGCTGATGCGTGCCATCGGCGAAATGATGTACAGCGACCCCAGCCAGCACACGTTCATCAATTTCATCACGCGCTATCTCGGCCGCGGGTGGGGTAAGTTCGCCGGCTGGACGTATTGGATCGTGCTCATTCTGACCGGCATGACCGAAATCACTGCCGTAAGCACGTATTTCGTAACTTTCTTCGGCACATTCGGCATAGACCTGAACTCGTGGAAGTGGCTGATCGAACTGTGCTTCCTCGTGGCGCTCACTGGCATCAATCTGATTGCGGTGAAAGTGTTCGGCGAGGCGGAATTCTGGTTCTCCATGATCAAGATCACGCTGATCGTCGGCCTGATCGTCACCGCCATCGTGATGCTAATCATCGGCTTCAGCTACCCTGCCACGCATATCGAGGGCGTGGACGGTACAGTGTCGGGTGCCACGGTGAGCCTCACGAACATCACCGACGGCTTCCAGCTCGCGCCGAACGGATGGATGAACTTCTTCATGAGCTTCCAAATGGTGTTTTTCGCCTACCAGCTCATCGAATTCGTGGGTGTCACGGTGTCGGAAACGCAGAATCCGCGCGAGGTGCTGCCGAAGGCCGTGAACGAGCTGATCATGCGTATTCTGATCTTCTACGTGGGCGCGTTGATCGCGATCATGGCTATTGTGCCGTGGCGTAATTTCCACGAGAATTCCGACGGCTCGTTCGGTTCGCCGTTCATCATGGTATTCAAATATGCGGGTCTTGATTGGGCTGCCGCACTGGTGTTCTTCGTGGTGATTACGGCTGCCGCGTCGGCGTTGAATTCGCTGATTTATTCGGCCGGTCGCCACTTGTATCAGCTCGCTTCGGATTCTGAGTCGCCTGCGATGGCTCGTTTGGCTGAAGTTTCCGACCACAAGGTGCCTGCGAAGGCGATTGTCGTTTCGGGTTGCATGATTCTGTTCTCCCCGATTATCAACGCGATTCCAGGCATTTCCGGCGCGTTCGTGCTGTTCGCTTCGGCCGCCAGCGCTGTGGTGATTTTTATTTACGTGCTGACGATGCTCGCCCACCGCAAGTATCGTCAGAGCAGCGATTTTCTGTCAGACGGTTTCGTCATGCCCGCTTGGCAGGTGCTTGATTGGATTGCGATCGCGTTCTTTGTGCTCGTGTATGTCACGTTGTTCCTGTCGGCGGACACGATTGGTTCTGCGATCGCCGGTCTGATTTGGCTGGTTGCGTTCGGCGGATATTGCTTGCTGCACGAACGATTCCAGAATCGCGATCTTAAGGAAGCCTTGCAGCGGTAGCGTTTGCGGTAACGCAGGATATAAGTAAGGGGCGTCTGTCGAACGTGAGTGCATCACATACGTTCGGCAAACGCCCCTTTTCAGTATGGTCTTTGCGCGAATCCCCATTATGGGATTCAGCGCACTTCAGCCGATGTAGTCGGCCTCGTTCGTTGGGCTGGACGGCACGGCATGATCTTCCGTAACCTTGCCCAAGCCAGACAAATACGCTTCACGACCAGCTTCGATCGCCTTCTTGAACGCGCGTGCCATCAGCGGAATATTGCCGGCGGAAGCGATGGCCGTGTATGCCATCACCGCGTCCGCGCCCATTTCCATGGCTTCCGCAGCCTGGCTCGGACGGCCAATACCAGCGTCGATAATCACCGGAACATTGGAATTCTTGATAATCACTTCAATGAAATCGCGTGCACGCAGGCCCTTATTCGAGCCGATCATCGCGCCAAGCGGCATCACGCAAGCCGCACCTGCGTCTTCAAGACGCTTCGCCGCAATCGGATCGGGGAACATGTACGGCATGACCACGAAGCCTTCTTTTGCCAGCTGTTTCGTGGCTTTGATGGTTTCCTCATTGTCGGGCAGCAGATACTTCGCCTCATGCTCGATCTCCACCTTCACGAAATCCGTCTGGCATACTTCGCGCGCGAGACGGGCAATACGCACCGCTTCCTCAGCATTGCGCGCGCCGGACGTGTTCGGCAGCATGGTGATGCCCTTCGGAATGTAGTCGAGCAGGTTGTTTTCGGTGGTACGGCAGCGACGCAGCGCCATGGTGACGATTTGCGTACCCGCGTTCTCAATGGTCGCCTTGATGAGGTTCAGATCGTAGCGGCCGGAACCGAGGATGAAACGGCTCGTGAACTTGTGTCCGCCGAGGATCAACGGATCGGCGTCACCGGTGGCGATTTCGTCATACGCGTGCGCATCCGGTTCCGGCAGCAGTGCGGTGTTCGTGGTGGTGCCGACTAGCTCGTCGAGTGTGGCATTCGGTGCCGCTGCGAAGTCTTTTTCCGCGGTGGTGATCGTGTTTTCGGTGCTCATGGTTAATCCTTACTATGCGATTAGTGTCGTGTCATTCGTTGCGATTTGCGATTGCAACTTGCGTTTGCGTTTCGCTGTCAGGCGTCTTCTTCGCCGAGAATCAAGCGAGTGATCATATTGGCTTCGTGGCAGGCGACCACACCCACGCGCGGTGCCATTAGACCAGCGCCCGGCACTGGAGCGGTTTCGCCGTCGCCGCAGAAGTAGAAATTCTTCGAAACGCGACGAGTATTCACCAAATTGGAACTGCGGAATCCCGCCATTCCAGAAGCACTCACCAGCTTCTTGTTCGGCAGATTCTCAAGTACGGCATTCACCAGCATCGTCTTGTTTTCCGGCACGTCGAACGCTTCGCAGATAATATCTTCATTGTCGAACAGCGTCGGCACGTTCTCGTCGGTCACTTTCACGGTATCAATGGTGATATCGATAAAAGGATTGATCTGACGCAAGTTACTGCGCAATGCTTCCGTCTTGTACTGCCCAAGATTCTTCAAAAAATACTGCTGACGATTCAGATTCGTCATATCCACGCGGTCAAAATCAATCAAATGCAGGTGACCGACGCCAATGCGGGTCAACGCCACCGCAATCGTCGATCCGAGGCCGCCGCAGCCGCAAATGGCCACGTGTGCCGCGTCGAGCTTGTCTTGCGTGGCGGCGGTGTGACGGTCGAGCAGGGCCGCGCGGATTTCTTCGCGGCTGACGAGCGTGGCCGGGTCGGGCTGGTTGTCGAAAGCGTGCTGGCGGGCGTCGATCTGCGCCTGCGATGCGGATGGTTCAAAAGTCATGGTTGTTCTCGTATTCTCGTTTTCCGTTCGTGTGTTGTTTTTGCCGGGTTGGTTGTGTTTTGTATGTTCTTGCGATTGTTACGCGTATATTGCGCCGGTTGTAATCGCAAGAAATTTTGAAAGTGGTTCAGCCGCCCTGCACGAACGTGACGATTTCCAACGTATCGGTGCCCTTGAGCTGCGTCTGCGCACGCTGGGTGCGAGGCACGATTTCGCCGTTGAGCTCGACAGCCACGCGGTCGGCGCGCAATCCCTTGCTTTCGATGAGTTCGGCCACGGTGATTGGCGTGGCGATGTTCTCTTCCTTACCGTTGATGATCATTGCGGTTCCCTTCTGTGTCTGTCGTGACACATGCTTCCTGCGCTCCAAATGTCCGTTTCTGCAGAATCGGACACTCAGTGCTGGTACGAAAAAAGGGTCGCCGAAGGAACCGTACCCTATGAGGTGGTGCGCCCCTCCGTGACCCTAATCACGCGATATTCGGTTATCGCGAACGGAAGATGAGATACGCCTTGCGGCGCGAACAACCCGTCTCCTTACGGCGGCATTACCCGCATCAAGTCCTCGGTCGAAGCTTTATGAGCTCCCTCTCAGCCTTTCGGCTCCCGTTCGGTTGTGCCTTTATCTTCGCGCACGCGCCCGACAAGCTTGCGCCGGTTCACGTTGGGTTAGTCTTGATGTGAACATGTGCGAATCGGCTGCGTGCTTGCAAGGAAGGGGAAGATGATGATGAACGGTGAGTTGGCAGGATTTGCGATTCCTCGGCTCGGCATGGGAACGATGGCTTTGGCGATTGAGGGGCGTCCGGATCGCAATACTGCGATTCGTACGATTCACGCCGGTTTGGACGCGGGTGTTCGCTATTTGGATACGGCTTGGTCGTATTATCTGCCGAGCGAGCCTGGCACTGGCACTGCGAAAGATTTGGGGTACGGCGAAAAGTTGGTGCGTGATGCGCTCGCTTCGTGGAATGGCCCCCGAGATGAAGTGCTGGTCGCCACGAAAACTGGCTATCGACGCACCATGGAGGTTCCCGCTTTTGTTGCTCCTGTGTCCGATTCGTCAGAATCGGACACTCAGGGGCGGGATTCCGAGGGCTGCAGTCGTCGGCCTGGCGGGGAACGCCAGCATTTGCAGGCGGCGGGCAGTCAATACGGGTGGATGGCGGATTCGCGCCCCGAAACCATGATTCGTGACGCCAAGGAATCCGCGCTGCACTTGGGCGTCGATACGCTCGACCTGTTGTACTCGCACGGACCGGACCCGGAAGTGGCTTATGAGGAC
>ULSU01083747.1_pt1 | contig 12557 bp, 10 predicted proteins | sample 1956941 | NCBI WGS metagenome assembly ULSU01 (sample SAMEA4835715, study PRJEB28245) | human gut metagenome | biome: gut microbiome; material: fecal sample | place: Denmark | collected 2008
TCCCTTGAAACCATCCGGGCCACCGCCCATGAGCTGATTACTACCATCGACGGCCACCTTGCCGAGCTTCAGCAACAGCGGCAGGCGCAGCAGGCCGTGGAGCAAACTGTGGAACAGGCCGCCGAGCAGCCTGCCCCCGACAGTGTGTTTTCCAAGCTGCCCCCGGAACAGCAGCAGGAAATGACCGACAGTGTAAAGGCCATGCTGCAAACCCTGATTGACGCCGATGTGAAATCAACCGGCGAGGTGACGCAAGGCACGTTAGACGCCATTCAGACACAGGGCTTTGTCCTTTCCGGCGACGGGACGCTGCAACGGGCCGAGGCCCAGCCGGAGCCGCAGCCGTGGAATGGGATTGACGGCCTTTTGAACAACAGACCCATTATGCCGGAGGCCACCCCCACGGAACGGGCCAACGCTCTGATCGACTGGGCCGAGCGCAACGGACAACGCATGGGCAACGAGGAACGCCGGTTGATCGTGGAGTACGCCGAGGCTGTGGGCAACACGGACAAGGTGATCGAGCTTATCAACCGCCTGTGCGAACATGGCTATGAAATGCAGCACGGCCATGTGGACGAGCTGGTGAAAAGCCGGATTGACCGAGAAATCGCGGAGGCCAAGGCCGCACAGCAGCCCACCCTTGACCCCACGGCAGAGCCGGTTGTGACGATCCTTTTCACCGAAAGCCCCGATTTGGAAATGGGCCAGCAAATGCCGCTGCATGAGGCCGACGCCCTGTTTGCCCGGCTGGACGCAGAACATCGAGGCGGCGGCTACTATGACAAGACCGACTTCCGCATTGATTTTACATTCCAAGGAGAGCCGCACAGCTATTCCGGGCGGCAGGACTTTGGCGACCGGGACGGTTCCCTGATTGAGCATATCCGGGAGTATCAGACCTTTTATCTGAACGATGAAAAATGGAAAGACCATCTGACCCGGCAGGACGGCCCGGAGGCATGGGCGGAGAATCACGCCAGCCGGGAAGCCTTTCTCACCGAGATCATCCCCTACATGGAGCTGCATTGCAACCTGTCCCGGCTGGAACAGGAGGCGCAGACCCGTTTGGCGTCCAGCGACACCCTGACGCCGGAGGAAACCGCCTACTATGGGGCGCTGGTGGACTACGCTATGGAGTGCCGTCCGCTGCTCAACCACGGAGAGCCTTTGCCGGAAATGCCGAAACTGACCGACTTCGACCAGAGCTTGCAGGACTACAAGGCGCAGGTGGAGGCCGAAATTGCACAGGAGGCCGCCGACGCCGGTATGACCGTGGAGGAATATGCGGCGGCTGGCTATGAGGCTCCGGCCCAGCCGCAGGAGGCCCAAGAGCCGCCCCAGCAGGAAACCCCGGAACAGCCGGTGAAAGAGCCTGCGGCGTCCGACTACTACTATTCCATCAATGAGGGTGCGGCCCGCCGTGCCAAGGAAATGAACAGCTTTTCCGATTACAAGCCCGGCAGCGCCACAGCCGAGTACCGGCATTATGTGGATGAAGCCTTTGCGCTGGCACAGGAACAGAAAAAGCGCGTCGATCCCATGTACCATGAGAAGATCGACAGCCTGCTTGACACCTATGCCCGGAAGCTGGCCGCCAACATGAACCACGGCTATGGGATTGACGCCCGTGTTCCGTCCATTTTGATTGCCGGTGGTTCCAATTTCCCGGTACGCCAGAAAGAAAAACAGAACGCGGCCCGCGACAGTAATATGCAGGAATGGCAGTACATCCAAGGGCTGCTTGATAAAATCCGCAGCACCGGCATGGGCGGCATCCGGCAGGACGACCCGCAGGCCATTCCCAAGCTGCAAAAGAAGCTGGCCGGTCTGGAAAAGGCGCAGGAAACCATGAAAGCGGTCAACGCCTATTACCGCAAACACGGCACACTGGACGGCTGCCCGCACCTCTCTCCTGAAAACATCGAAAACCTGAAAGCGGATATGGCGTCCGGCTGGCACTATGAAAAGAAGCCGTTTCAGAGCTGGGAGCTGTCCAACAACAATGCGGAAATCCGCCGCGTCCGGCAGCGGATCGAAAGCCTGACCCGCGCAAACGAAGTGGCCTATGTGGGCTGGGAGTTTGACGGCGGCCATGTGGAGGCCAACCGGGATCAGGGCCGCTTGCAGGTGTTCTTTGACGGCAAGCCGGAAGCGGACGCCCGCCAGCAGTTGAAAGAACACGGTTTCCGCTGGGCGCCGAGTGTGGGCGCATGGCAGCGGCTTTTGAACGACAATGCCTACCGTGCGTCGGACAGGATTGCCTGTATTCAGCCCCTTTCCGGCATCAAGCCCACGGAACTGCAACGCAACAGCAGCCGGGAGCAGAGGGCGCAGATGGCACAAGAACAGGCCGAGCCGGACTACTTCTACCGGGTACACGCCAACCCCCGCAGCGACAGCCGGGAAAACCTGTATATGCTGCAAGCCTATATCCCGCAGGACAACGGCAGGGCCAAGATTGGGGATGTTCTCTACATCGGGACGCCGGAACGGTGCCGGGAGCTGATGGATCAGCTTAATACCGGGGAGCTGACGCAGGAGGCCGTCAAGGAGCTGTATGCCAAGGAACAGGAGCAGCCGGAACAGAAACCCACCCCGGAACAGGAACCGGCACCAGAGCCGGAGCCGGAACAAGAACCCGTGCAGGAGCCGGAAACCGCCCCGGAGCCGGAAGTTACTTCCGACACCGAACCGCAGGCAGCCCCCGCAAAAACCCTGACGGAGTTGCAGGAAAAGGCGCTGGAAATCGCTGACCGCTACAAAGACCTGCCCTTGCAGGCCAAGATTGATGTGATCGCGCAGGCGTTTGGCTGTAAGACCGGCGAAATCCACACGTCCCCCTGTACCGGCAAATGGCGCGGCACCAGCGATATGACGATCCGTTTTGACAACGGCGCGTCCCTGTTTATCGGCAACCGCCTAACGCCGAAAGCCAAGACGGTCAAGGTGCAGACGGAATGTGTCAACCGTACTTTGGTGCAGTACAACCCGGAGATCGTCAAGGCCACCAAGGAAGCGGCCCTGCCTGCGCTGTTGCAGCGGGAGGCCAAGGACAACGAGATCGCGGCCCAAAAGGGCTTGAAGCCCTACACGCTGCTCAATGTGGAGTTCAACGAGGGAGCCGATGAAAAGACCGGCGGTTATATTGGCTGGTACTATGTGACGCTGGCCGTGGACGGCAAAATCTGTACCCATCTGGAAACGGGATTGAACCATGACATTGCCAGCGGCAAGGTGAGCGACACCCCAACACGGGCCGACTACTACCCGGCAGGAGCCTTGAAAGAGGCCGATGTAGACTACGTTTTCAATAACGTGGGCTTTTCCTCTGCGTCCACCCTCTATACGGTGCCGTTGCGGGACGATGTGCGGGAACGGGCCGAAAAGACACTGGCCGAGCGCAGCGCCGCCGCGCCGGAGGCAAGCCGGGAATGGGGCTTTTACATCATTCCCGATCTGAAAACATGGGCCACCAATGCCGAGCAGCAGACCCCGATAGAGCATTTCGCTACCTTTGAGGAAGCCAAGGCCCGGTTCGACGAGCTGCGGAGCCAGCCCTATAACAGCGAGGCCAAGGATTTGAACACCGATGGCCGACCCTATGCCCATCTGACGCTGGGCATGGAAAGCAAGGACGGCATGAGCGCCGCCGATATTCTTCATGTACGGGCGGGCCAGAATTATCTTGTGGAGGACTTCACTCGCATGGAACGGTTGCGGAGTGATCCCGTGGTACTGGAAAGCCTTTCCCGTGTGGCACAGGAAATCGGCTTTGACCGGGTGCGGCCCTATGTGGTGGAGAACGGCAGCTACAAGGCCATGCCGGATATGCCTTTCACCCAATGGGAAAACCCGTATTTCACCGTCGATCCCCCGGCACAGGAGCAGGGCGACACCTTTACCATCTACCAGCTCAAAGGCGGGCCGGAAACACGGGACTATCGCTTTGAGGCTTACGAGAGCTTGCAGGAAGCGGGGCTGGCCGTTGACCGGCAGAATTACGATCTTATCTACACGGCCCCGCTGGACGGCAAAACCACGCTGGAGGACATCTACCGTACATTCAACCTTGACCGTCCCGCCGACTTCACCGGCCACAGCCTTTCCGTTTCCGACGTTGTGGTGCTGAACCGTAGCGGCAAGGAGGAAGCCCATTACTGTGACAGCTTCGGCTTTACGCCGGTGCCGGAGTTTTTCTTGCAGCGGGAAAAACAGCTTACGCCACGGGAATTGCTCACCGGCGAGAGCATCCAGACCCCAAGAGGTAGCTTCCTTGTAACCGACATGAGCCGGGAGCAGTTGGAGGCCGCAGGCTATGGTTTCCACCACCAATCCGAGGACGGCAAGTATCTTATCATGGGCAACGGCACAGACGCTTTTGCCATCCCCGCCCAGCAGGAAAGCCCCATCAAGGCCGCTGAAATGACGACCGAGCAGAACTACAACATGATCGACGGTGTTCTGAACAATGCCCCGACCATGAGTGAACTGGAAGCCAAGGCCAAAGCCGGGGAACAGATTTCCTTGTTCGACGTGGCCGAGGCAGCCAAGGCGGAGGCCCAAAAGCCCAAGCAGCCCCAGCGCCCGGCGCAGAAACAGAAAAAACCGTCCATCCGGGCGCAGCTCAAAGCCGCCAAGGAGGAACAGCAGAAGAAACCGCCGCAGCGGGAAAAAGCACAGGAATTGGAGGTGTGACACCATGAACAGGTTTGAGAATGTGGATGTTCTGGCCGCGCTGGAACAGCTCATGCGGCAGAACACCGCCTTTTATCGCAGCGATTTTGAGATCGACAAAGAGATCATCGGGCGGGCCGCTGCCAGCGACAAGGCCGAGGACAGGACGCTTTTGTGGATGTCCCGCCCGTCCGGGACGCACTGTTTCCGGGAAAGTGATGTGTACCTGCAAGGCACCCGGCAGCACAACACATGGAAGTTTTACGGGGAGCAGACCCGTGACCGGGTGCTGGCCTACGCCGTGGAGCTGACCGGCAAGGTGCGGGGCGTCATTCGCGGCAATCTCTATGAGCTGGACTATCCCCAGCACTTCCGGCACGTCGCAGCCGAGGCGGTACAGGCCGACAACATCATCCTGCACTATGAAAAGGGCGACCGGGAGCAGCCCGCCGGTCTGTACTTCGACGGGCGGCCCGATCCCAAGTTGGGGGCGTTCCTGCGGTATGAGGCCAAGCCTAATGAGCCGGAACACCTGCGGGAGCTGTTGCGGCAGGAACAGAAAGGCCGGGCGCAGCTTGCGCCCGGCGACTTCAAGGCCCACGTCACGGCGCTGCATGACGGCATGATTTTGGCCGAGGCGCAGCGGATCGTGGCCGGGCTGAAAGATCTGTCCGCCCCCAACAGCCCCAACAAGACGCATTTCATGGTGGAGCTGTCCCCGTATTTCGTGCAGATGGCATCCAGCAAGGACACCGACCGGCTGTTTTCCATGTTGCCCTATAAATCTCTGGCCTTTACCGGCATGAAAGACCGGCACGGCCTGTATGCGGTGATCGGCAAGGACGAGAACCGGGACAAGAAAGTGCGGAGGCCCCGCGCTTCCATCCGAAGGCAGCTATCCGAAACCAAACAGGCCCAAGCCCCGAAAAAGGCCCCGGCCAGAACCAAGAAAAATGAATTGGAGGTATGACAATGGTACAGTTTACCGTGGAAGAAGAAAACCTGATCTGTATGTATCACAAGACCGACCAGCGCAGGACGGCGGCCAACATCCGGGCCGCCCTGCCGGACATGGACGAGGACATGGCGGGGCTGGCCTGCCAGACCGCCGACAAGCTGGACGCCATGAACGACGCCGACTTTGAGGCGCGGCAGTTCCATTTCACGGACGAGTGATCCAAGCATAACAAAGCGCCGGGCGCGGGGGCTGTATGGCCTCTGCGTCCGGCGCTTATTTTTCGTGTCCGACCCGGAAAATCCGTTTGCAGCAGCGTTCCGCATATTTCAGTGTTTGATAGGCCCCGCCGTGATCCCGCCATACCATAGCAATCAGGCAATCCGCCCGGTCTACCATCCAGCGATTGCAGGCGGTGATCGCCTGTTTGTAGTGGATGCCCGCAAGCTCAATGGGGATCAGGATTTCGTCAAAGCGGCTTTCATAGTATTCCTTATCCGTGTTTAGCCGCTGCTCCATGTAGGGCAGAACCAATACAAGCGAGATTGCCTTGTCCGGGTGCCGGTGCTTTAGAGTGCGAACCGCGCTGGCGCAAAGAGCGTCAAACTCTCCCTTGCCGCCCACATAGCAAGTCATTTCCTGTTCCGCTTCCAGCAGCCTTTCCAATATCTCCACTACCCGCGATTGACCGAGGCCAAAGACTTCTCTGTGTCCCGCAAAAGTACAAACCACCATATCTATTTCCCCACCTTAAAATGTTTATTTAATAAGCCAACTCACCACAGAAAATTCGCAAAACTTAAAACATATAAATTTTGAATTTATATAGTTTATTATATATCTGTGCCGGGTACTTTACAATAAAGGGGGAATAATATTAGGCGACGTACTGCGAGGACAAATAGATGGAATTAGATTACAAAGAGATTGGAAAGCGCGTGAAGATTGCAAGAATACGGGCCGATCTGACGCAGGAAGCATTGGCAGAAAAGGCCGGGCTGTCCATTACCCACATGAGCAACATTGAAAACGGCCATTCCAAGTTGAGCTTGCCGATGGCGGTTGCGCTGGCAAACGTCCTGTCTGTTTCGGTGGATGAATTTCTGTGCGACAGCGTGATCCACTCCAAGGAAGTTTTCTCCCATGAGGTTCAAATGCTTTTGGAGGATTGCGACGACTACGAGGTACGCATCCTCACCGATCTGCTCAAAGCAGCCAAAGACACGATCCGCAGGGATATGAAGCTGAAACAACAGGAATAGCGCAGGCGGTCATGATTGACCGTACTGCGCTATTCTTTTCTTACAATGCAAAGTGCCGGGCGCGGGGGCTGTGTGCCTCTGCGTCCGGCGCTCTTTTTTCTTATGCCTGCCCCATCGGGAAGTGTGGCAGTTCTTCCAGCAGCTTCAAAATAAGGTGCTGCTTCATATCTGCGTCAACGGCCAGCTCATCAATCATGGGGGTGTAGTGTTCGATCACTTTATCTTTGGCCCACTTCTCACCGGCGACGGCGGCCTTGATGGTATCAGTGTCCAGCAACATTTCCTGTTCGGCCATCGTGTCAACTCCTGTCGTTTTTTGTCTTATTCCAGCATACCACAGAAGCGGCAGGAAAACCAGCGGCGGAAAGATTTTCCTACGCATTTCAAAGCCCGTTTCGACGGGTATGTGATAAATCATTCTGCCACCACACCGACCAGCACCGAAAAGTCTTGATTTCCGTGGGCTTTTTGACCCCTAAATGCGTAGATAAGAGGGGCTTTTCAGCTCTCGTATTTTGCATATCGTTTGTGAAGCTGCTACACTCTATAATTCATATTCTGTTCCTTGTATTCTTCGAGCAAATGAAATATAATGAAATAGATTGTCGGAGGTGTGAACATGGATTACATGACGCTCAAAGAGGCAAGCGAAAAATGGGGCGTTTCGTCCCGACAGATAAATTATTACTGCACCGATGGACGCATCCCCGGTGCTGTCAAAATGGCCGGTGTCTGGCTGATCCCCAAGGAGGCAGAGAAGCCAAAGGACAGACGATACAGAGGCCCGAAAGGAACGGAAGAATGAAAATATTAGTTGTGGAAGATGATTTAACAATACAAAAACAGTTGAAAAACCTTTTGTCCGGTAATGGATATGAGGTTGACACAGCTACCGATTTTTCAAACGTGATCGAGCAGGTAAAAGCGTTTGCCCCTCATTTGGTTCTGTTAGATATAAAATTGCCGGGAAACAGTGGTTTTGAAATATGTTCGCAGATTCGCAGCTTTTCCGATATTCCCATTGTATTTGTGACGAGCAGTAACACAGACATGGATGAATTGAACAGCATCATGCTGGGTGGGGACGCATTTATTACAAAGCCGTATAATACAGCTATATTGCTTGCCAAAATTGCTTCCTTGCTGCGGCGGGCGTATGCTTCCGGGCAGTCCGAGATACTTACATGGAATGGTGCAGCCCTACATTTAGAAAGCAGCATCTTAGAATACAACGGAAAGAAAGCCGATTTAACGAAAAATGAATTAAAAATACTCTACTATCTTTTTAAGAACGCAGGAAAGATATGTCCCCGTAGCGATATTGTGGATTTTCTTTGGGACAATCAGCTTTACATTGATGATAATGCCCTAAGTGTTAATATGACCCGTATCCGCGAAAAATTGGCATCCATAGGTTTGACCGAATTTATTAAAACCAAGCACAGACAGGGGTACACGTTATGAGTGGCAAACAATATTTGAAAAACCAACTGGCCGTCATTTTAATCAATCTGCTGGGTATGCTTGCCCTTGCTCTGTTTCTGATTGCAAGCGGAAATAATATTCAAACCGTCCTATTCATTCTTGTGGTCTGGCTACTTGTCCTTGCTTCCTGCCTGTTGTTTTTCTTTTTCACCCGGAAAAAAGCTCTGGATAGATTGTTGAATATGGCAGAACAATTAGAAGAACGGTATCTGCTGCCGGAAATCATGCAGGAGCCGGAAAGAGCTGATGAGCAGGTATTTTATCAGATCATGAAAATGGCTGAAAAATCCATGCTGGAACAAATAGGCGAGGTTCAAAGAGAACGGAAAGAATACAAAGAATACATCGAACAATGGATACATGAAGTAAAAACGCCTATCACAGCCATGAAACTGATCTGCGAGAATAACCGCCGTTCATTTACGAGAGAGCTAATGGCCGAGTTGGAAAATATCAATCGTTTCACGGAACAGGCTTTGTATTACGCCCGCAGTGAGCATACGGAAAAGGATTATTCCGTCCGTGAAATCAGGCTTAGTGATGTGGTACACGGAGCAATCGCAGATAGCAAATATCTTCTGCGGCAAAACAATGTGGCAATTACCGTAGACGATATGGAGTACAGTATCTATTCCGATGATAAATGGGTACGGTTTATTTTGGATCAGATCATCAGCAACGTGATAAAATATCGTACAGGCCATCCAATTCTGCATCTTTTTGCAGTAAAAGAAAATGAAAGGGTTGTTCTTTCTGTTGAGGATAACGGTATAGGCATACCCCAAAGTGATTTGCCCCGTATTTTTGAGAAAGGTTTTACTGGGCAGAACGGACGGACGATTCACAGTTCTACCGGCATTGGCCTATACCTCTGCAAGCGCCTTTGTGATAAGCTGGGAATAGGGATTGCTGCCCGTTCCGAAGGAAAAGGAACTATTATTTCTCTTTCTTTCCATATCAATGATTTTGTTACCGGGGTGCAGGGCTGATATGCTCTGCACTTCTTACATTTTTGTAAGAACTGCGTAAGAAAACTTGATACAAAGGGGTGGAAATACAGATTACAATAAGGGTATGAGAAATTTAGAAAGGCAGGAGGACACATGGAACCTATTTTGAAATTAGATCATATCCAGAAATATTATGGCAATGAGGGAAACATCACAAAGGCCATTCAAGATATTAGCTTTTCCGTAGAAGCAGGCGAATTTCTGGGGATTATGGGAGCGTCCGGCTCCGGGAAAACAACTCTTCTTAACTGTATCTCCACCATTGATACAGTAAGCGCGGGTCACATTTATTTGGAGGGGACAGACATTACAGAGATCAAGCCGAAATCTCTTGCCCGGTTCCGGCGGGAGAATTTAGGTTTTGTGTTTCAGGACTTCAATCTGCTGGACACTCTGACAATCTCTGAAAACATTGCGCTGGCGCTTGCAATCAACAAGACCCCGGCGAAAGAAGTGGAGCCTTGCGTGAGTGAGATCGCCGGGAAACTGAACATCCGTGATATTTTAGACAAGTATCCCTATCAAGTGTCCGGCGGTCAGAAGCAACGCTGTGCCTGTGCCAGAGCCATTATTAACAATCCTAAACTGATTTTAGCCGATGAACCCACCGGCGCATTGGATAGTCATTCGGCGCAGATGCTTTTGTCTACAATCCAGAGTATCAACGAGCAGATGGGAGCAACTATCCTCATGGTAACACATGACGCTTTTACAGCCAGTTACGCAAGTCGTATTCTCTTTTTACAGGACGGCAAGATTTTCACAGAATTGCATAAGGGCAGTGACAGCCGAAGTGCTTTTTTTGATAAGATTCTGAATGTCCTAACCATAATTGGGGGAGGACAGAGCCATGTATGCTAAACTTGTTTTGAGAAACGCAAAGCGGTCTGTCAAAGACTATCTGGTTTATATTGTAACCATGACGATCTGCGTCATGCTCTTTTATTCGTTCCTGTCCATTTCCAGCAACTACTATCAGCCGGATATTGGAAGCGAATACAATTTTACGGTATTAGGCGACGGTATGAAAGTGGCTATTTGTGCGATTACCCTCTTTCTGCTTTTCCTGATACGGTTTGTCAATAACTATATGCTGCGGCGTAAACAAAAAGAATTTGCCGTACAATCCATTATGGGTATGGAACAGAAAACCATTGGCAGACTGTTCTTTGCAGAAACCTTTGTAATGGGAATGATTTCGATTGCTATTGGCATTCTTCTCGGTGTGTTGTGTTCCCAATTTATTACGGCAATGCTGCTGACTTCCTATGGAAAAAAATATGAACTGTCATGGACGCTGTTCCCGGATACCGTCGTGCTGACGGTGTGCTTCTTTGTATTGAGTTATCTTGTGGTAGGGCTGTTTAACACCCGCACCATTCGGAAAACAAAAATTGTAGATATGCTTGCGGCAGATCGAGAAAATGACCCGGAACTGAAAAAGGGCCGTTGGATTGTCATTGTTGCTGTACTGTTTGAACTGTTCACAATCTGGATGGCTGTAACCGGTGTTCAAAAGGTCTGGTTTTATTATGACAGCCGTTTTGCCCTGCCGGTTCAAGTCATGTTTTGGGGTAATATCGTCCTGCCCGTAGCGGCCTTGCTTTGGCCTGTATTGTGGCTAATCAGAAAGGAAAAATACGGTTTTCCAAAATTTATTTTCGGGCTGTTCATCTGCTCTGCTCTGAATGCCTGCATAGCAGCCAGTGTACCAGCCTTAATCAATCAGTATTATCTTCCGTTGGGGGCAGGCACCGTCAATCAATACTTATTGTTTGTTCTGGTTGACTTGATTTTTTTCATCTGCGCCCTGATTTACCTTGCCAGCAATTTCATTGTTGTATGGAAAGAAAAATCACCAGAGCATAGATACAAAGGCGAAAACCTGTTCTTTTTCGGGCAAGTTATATCAAAGCTAAATACCACCAGCAAGGCCATGACGCTAATCAGCGTAACGCTTGTACTTGCTATTTGCCTGTTTATCGCTGCCCCGATTTTGACTGGTTGGGCCTCTGGTTATCTGGATATACGGTCAATGTATGATGTGCAGATTTCTTCCAGATACAATGATGTATATGACGAAGAATATCTTCCCGGAGATGATTATGAGGTTGTAACAGACTATCTTGCAGAGCATGGCATTGAAACAGACTATGACTGTACGTTCAGTCTATATCTTCCAAAGAAAGATGATTTTCACAATCGGATGAAATATGATTTTCCTATTGCAGCAATTTCATTGAGTGACTACAACACAATCCGGGCAATGTTGGGATATGGGCCGGTTTCTTTATCGGAAAACGAGTTCACAACACAATGGCAGACTATCGCCACCGAGGAAGAACGGAACAGCTTCTTGGCAGAGCATACCAGCGTCATGACAGATGCGGGAGAATTAACCCTTTCCGAGCAGTCCTATTATGAGGAAGCAATCGGAGAAACGGCGTACAATTCCTACACAGACGTACTCTATATATTCCCGGACAGTGTTTGCGAAAAGCTGCTCCCGGTTATGCGAAACCGCTATATCACTACGGCTGAAAACATTTCCTATGAAAATGCCCGTGAATTGGAACAGGTTTTCTCCGACGAGTATCCAGAGATTACGGATACTGGCGTCAGATATACGATCCGTTTAAGCACCTTGCAGATCAATAGTACAAAAGCAAATAATTTTGTTATGCAGGCTTCCATGCTTTACGGAGCTGTTGTGCTGATGGTAATTTGCCTTACGATATTGTCCTTGCAGCAACTCTTAGATGCTGGTAAGTATAAATATCGCTTCTCGGTACTGCGAAAGCTGGGAGTTGAAGAACAGCAGATCGGGAAACTTGTGCTAAAACAATTAGGTGTATGGTTTGGACTTCCCATATTCGTAGCAATCATCGTTTCCATGATTGTGATTGCTTACTTTATTCAAACTGTTTCAGCAGAGATTTCAGCATATATCGGATCGAGAGCTTTAATGTTGCAGATAGGGATGATTGTAGGAATATTAGTGCTATTACTAATCTGTTATTTCATCAGTACATGGATACTCTTTAAGCGGTCAATTTCCAAATAATTATTATATCTGCCGCGCGACGGCAAAAAGAAAAAAGCCGTCGTACAGCAGCCCTTTTGACACGCCCATAAAACCAGCGGCGGCTTTGAGAAATCAAGGCCGCC
>ULSU01082240.1_pt1 | contig 12512 bp, 9 predicted proteins | sample 1956941 | NCBI WGS metagenome assembly ULSU01 (sample SAMEA4835715, study PRJEB28245) | human gut metagenome | biome: gut microbiome; material: fecal sample | place: Denmark | collected 2008
CGGGCCTGCGGCACGCACGGTATCAACAACAAATTTTTTGATGCCTTCAACGCCGTCTGCCGGCTTCAACATTTTCAAAGCGCCCATGTTTTCGCTGCCGCAGCCTTTGGGGCAAACGATAATTTTAACCTTTTCACCGGGAACAATCTTGGTATGGATGATTGCCGGAGTATTATCACCGGAATTTTTACGATCAAATACCGGGTCGCCTACAGAGGATTTACGCAGATAGCCTTCAGTGTAGCCCTTTGCTACGCCTGCATGAATGGCAGTATACAAATCGCCGTCAACGAAATGCACTTCCTGGCCGATTTCCAGAAATACAACGGTCAGACCGGTATCCTGACACAGAGGAACAGCTTTTTTCTTAGCCAGCTCAAAGTTCTCAATCAAGGTAGCAAGGATTTCCCTGCCCAAAGGAGATTCTTCTTCAACAGCGGCATTTCTGATTTTGTCCATCATCTCCTGCGGGAGATAGTAGCAGGAATCCATGCACAGCTTGGCAATAACATCAGTGACTTCACTAACCTTTATTTCTCTCATGTTTTCATCCTCCTAAGCTCACATTGTCATTGTGAGAATAATATTTGTATACTGCGGCTTAACGGCCGATGCGTTTAGCAGTATTGGCTCTTACAACCTCAGGATCTACAATTTTGCGTGCCAGGCCCTTTTCAATCGCAACCTTAGCTACAGCGGCAGCAACCGCAGGAGCAACACGCGGGTCAAAAGCGTCAGGTACTACATAGTCCTCACGCAGGTCTTTTTCGTCAATCAGGTCGGCAATAGCATAAACAGCGGCAACCTTCATCTCCTCGGTGATAGCGCGTGCGCGTACATCAATAGCACCGCGGAATACGCCCGGGAATACGGTTACGTTGTTAACCTGGTTCGGTCTGTCGCTGCGGCCTGTGCCCGCAACTGCAACGCCTGCTTCCTTGGCAGCATCATAGCTGGTTTCCGGAACAGGGTTAGCCAGAGCAAAAACAATAGCCTTATCAGCCATGCTCTGCATAATTTCTTTAGTGAATACGTTCGGAGCGGAAGCACCGATCATAACGTCCGCACCCTTGGCAACATCAGCAAGAGTACCCTGCTTATGCTCTTTATTGGTTACGGTAGCCAGATAGCTCTGGATGCGGTCCAGCTTAGCGTCAATGCCTTCATACAGAGCGCCGAAGCGGTCAACCATGATTACATTTTGTGCGCCCATGTTTACCAGCAGACGGCCGATAGCACTGCCGGCAGCACCGCAACCGTTGACTACGAATTTAGCGGTAGCAATGTCTTTTTTTACAAAGCGCAGTGCGCCCAGTACAGCAGACAGGCAGGCAATAGCGGTACCATGCTGGTCATCATGGAATACAGGAATATCGCAGATTTCCTTCAGCTTATCTTCGATATCATAGCATTTGGGAGAGGAAATATCCTCCAGGTTTACACCTGCATAGTTAGGCTGCAGCAGCTTAACGGTACGAATGAATTCGTCCGGATCCTTGGTATCGAGGCAAACAGGCACAGCGTCAACATCGCCGAAGGTTTTGAACAGTGCAGCCTTGCCTTCCATTACCGGCATAGCAGCCTCGGGGCCGATGTCGCCCAAGCCGAGTACACGGGTACCGTCGGTAATAATAGCAACCATGTTGCCGCGGCAGGTATATTCGAAGGAGAGGTTTTTGTCCTCTTTGATATCCTTACAGGGTTCAGCTACACCCGGGGTATAGGCAATAGCCAAATCATGACGGGTTGCAATAGGCACCTTGCTTACTACAGCAATTTTGCCGTTATTGTCCATATGTAATTTAAGAGCTTCTTCACGCAGAGTCATTGTCATCTTTTTTTCCTCCCAAGATTTCCCGACGTAAGCTGTCTAAAAAATCATTAGCTCCGTCCGATAAATAGTATACACTTATTGTATATTAAACTACCCTGTTTTGCAAGATATTTTCTGTGTAATCTACATCATTTTGAGGAATTGTCAAAAGATTTTTGCTTGCTACGAAAAAAATTCAGAACCAGGAATCATACCTTGAAGAATTCCACCTGCGGCGTCTGCCCCGCCTGCAGTGTAAGCACCGCAAAGCAAGGCTCCGAGCCGCCGCGGGGGCGGGACGGACTGCCGGGGTTCACCAGCAGCGTTTCCGCATAATACTCTGCCATCGGCACATGCGTATGCCCGAACACCACGATATCCTGCCCCATCTGCTTGGCCCAATAGCCCAAATCAGCCTGCACATTTCTTTCTATATATCTGTGTCCGTGCGTCAGCCAGATTTTGTAGCCTTCTATTTCAAGGTACTCATCAAATTTACTGCCGTCATCCAATAAATCACAGTTGCCGCGCACACGCACTGTTTTGATGCCTGTCGCATCATGCAGGCGGTTGGCGTCGGCCGCATAATCGCCTGTATGCAGCCACAGCTCGATAGGCGGTGTCTGCTGCAGAATGCGGCGAATCGCCTGCGCGCTGCCATGCGTATCACCCGTAATGCCTATTCTCATTTCTTTTTGCTCCAGATAGCAACCAGCTTACGGATTGCCTTACCGCGATGGCTGATTTTGTTTTTCTCCTGCATAGTAGCCTCTGCCATACCCTTGTGCAGCTCTGTAGACCAAAACAGCGGATCGTAGCCGAAGCCGTTTTCACCCAAAGGCTCATGCAGCAGCATGCCGTCGCAGATGCCGTCTACCTCATTGAGCACCTTGCCGTCGGGCTGTGCTACACACAGCGCACAACGGAAGCGGCAGGTACGCTTAACCTGAAACTTCATGTTGTGCAGCAGCAGGTTATTGTTGTCCTCATCGCTGGCCTTTTCGCCGGCATAGCGCGCACTGCGCACACCGGGAGCACCGTCCAGCGCCAGCACCTCCAGGCCGGAATCATCGGCAATGCAGGGCTTGCCCAGCTTCTTTGCATAATAGGTAGCCTTTTGGCGGGCATTGGCAGCAAAGGTGCGGCCTGTTTCCGCTGGTGCTTCTACTGCTTCGAAATCTGCCAGATATTTGATATCAATCGGCAAATCCTTCATTAAAGTTTTAAACTCTTCCACCTTGCCCTGATTATGGGTTGCTACAACCAATTCATTAATCATTATTTAACCTCGATTCTCAGCTTAGGACGCATATTTTATTTCTTTACGTCCCGATGCTTATTATAGATTTTCTACTGTACCTGTGGCAATATCCTGCACCAGCACATACTGCCAGCGGCCGCGCTTCTTTTCTGCCAACGCTGCATCGTAGGCCTTTTGCCGGCAATGCGGACAGATTTCACGCGTCAGGCAGGTAATGAAAGCGCTCTGGTCGCCAAAGCGCGTCCCTTCGGCCGCCGTCTGCAGGGTAAAATAACCGCGGCAGGCCTTGCGTTCGCAATAATGCACGCTTTCCACCTGCTCCTCGCGGATACCCTCCTCATCGTAGTAGATATGCTTGCTGCGCTGCCAGGTATTGCCGCATTTCGCCAGCAATTCCTTGCTCGTGCGCTCACGGTTGAAGTACAAATCGCCGACCTCGGCAATAAGCTGGTCTACGCGCTTATTGCAGCGCTCATCCTGCGGCCGCAGTCCGCGCAGATCAGGCTCCACCACCTTGCTGTAATCCATGCCTGCCATCGCCAGAATAATACCGGTGTTGACATAAGGCAGGGCGCTTTCAATCGAATAACCACCCTCCAGCACCGCAATATCAGCCTGCAGCTTATCCGCCAGACGCGCATAGCCCTGCGCTGTCACCTGCATGGAAGCCAGCGGGTCGCTGAAATGGTTATCCTGGCCGGCGCTGTTGATAATCAGCTCCGGCTGAAAGTCCTCCAGAATATGCGTGATTAAGCCGTCATACAGACGGTGCAGTCCTTCATCGCCTGTTCCCGGCAGCAAGGGCAGATTGATGTTCGTGCCCCAGGCCGCCGGACTGCCTGCTTCATTAGGAAAGCCTGTGCCCGGATACAAGGTGCGCCCGTCCTGATGGAAGGAGATATACAGTGTATCGGGATCATGGTAGAACACATCCTGCGAGCCGTCGCCGTGATGCACGTCGGTATCCACAACAGCAATCCTACGGATATTATACCTGCTACGTAAATATTCTACCATTATTGCTTCAATATTAATAGTACAAAAACCACGGATTCCGTGTACTACACGCATAGCGTGGTGTCCCGGCGGACGCACGAGAGCAAAGGCTCGCTGTACCTCCCGCTGCATTACGGCATCGGCCGCCACCAGGCAGCCTCCCGCAGAGGTCAGATGCGCCGGCGTAATCAGACGTGCAATCGCCGGCACGCCGACGTGCGCACGCTGCAAATCCTCGATTTCAGCAAGACGCGGGCGATATTCCTTAATCTCCTCGCAGTCGAAGAGGCCCTCCTCCTCCAGCTGGTCGCGCGTATATAACAAGCGCTCCTGCCGTTCGGGGTGACCGGGGCTGATCATCCAGTCAAACGCAGGGAAAAATACTAATCCCAAGGTATTCTTTGCCATCAAAAGCTCACCTCCCTGCCGCTAACCTTATAGAGAATTCCCGGCTTCAGCTGCATGCGCAGGCTGTAGATATCGCCAGTTTCGTAATAGCCGTGTACTGTATGAAAATGCTCGTAGCTGATAAGCTCCGTTTCCTGGTCAGGCAGCTGCCACTGCGCCGTCTGCTCCCGCAGCCAGCTTGCCAGCAGCTCCTCCGCCGCCTGCTTGCTGAAGCGTCGCGGCAGGCTTTCGCGTTTTCCGCCCTCAGGAATAATATAATAGCCGTCGGTAGTGTCCGCTCTGAGTCCTGCGCTCAGCGTCGGCCTTGCCACCGCTGCACCGATAGCGTTCGCCACCATCGCTCCGGCAGGAATATCCACCGGCAGCGCCATAGATTCGCCCAGCGCCCTGATTAAGCCCGGTGCGCCGCCGCCCACGCCAATCAGCTGCTGCGGAATAAATTCCGTGCCCTTGATAACATCGTTAACCGTATATACGGGCTGCTTGGCCCATTCGTCCAGCATTTCCCGAATCGTTGTTTTAATCTGCTCAACAGCGGCAGCCACAATCTTGCGTGCTTCCGCCTGCGGCTCGCCGCCCAGAGCGGCAATCGCCGCCTGCGCCCGCTCCTCATCGCCGAAATGCACATAACCCGCCGTAATCAGCGCATCGCTCAGCGTTGCCGTACTGCCGCCGACAGCGGCAGCGGGACCTTCGCGCTCGGGGCCTACTGTATAGCCGTTTTCCGTCTTATGCAGCCTGCTGTCACCGCCGATGCCGATGCTGCGCATATGAAAGGCACGTACTGCCGTAGGATAACCGGCAACAACCGCACCCTTGCGGGCCATCAGCGGCAGGCCGTTCTCCCAAAAGGCAATGTCGGTAGTAGTGCCGCCCACATCAAGCGAGATGCTGTTCACTTGGGGAGCAGCCAGCGCCTCTATGCCCAGCACCGATGCCGCAGGACCGGTAAACACAGCCTCCACAGGCTGCTGCAAGGCTGCCGCCAGCGGCAGCGTACCGCCGTCAGCCTTCAGAATATGCACCAGAGCGCTGATACCGCGCTCTGCCAAAGCACGTTCCACACGCCTGCAGAAGCGGGTGAAAAGCTCATACACCTGCGCGGAAAAATATGCCGAATTGCTGCGGCGCACAAAGTTCAGCTCACCGCTCAGCTCGCTGCCCAAAAACACCTTGCTGTAGCCGCTTTTTTTCAGCTCATGCTCCGCCTGATATTCCAACTGCGGATTACGCACGGAAAACTTGCCGCTCACAGCGCACACGCCGCTGCCCTTGCGCCGCAGCAGCTCCTGATGCCTGCTCCATTCAATGTTAGCCGTAATCTTTCCGCGATGGTCCACATAACCCGACAGATAATACGGTGTCACAGGCAGATGTCCCTTGACGTTCATGCCCGGTCCGGCGATAATTGCCAAAAACGCCGGCGGTAGGCTACCCTCGGTCAAAGCGTTAGTCACAATAGTGCTGGATATTACGACACGCTCCAGCTCCTGCGCCATTCCCGGCTGCAGCACCGCATCCAGCGCTGCCAGCACGCACTGCAGCACATCGTCATGCGTCGTCGCGCGCTTGGCCTGTGCCACCACCTCGCCCTGCCGCAGCACCACGGCATCCGTAAAGGTTCCGCCTACATCAATACCTAACAGCATTGCTTCATCCCTCCTTCGTTCAAACCAGAGTGTCAATGCGTATTCTTTTAACCTATACTATATTTACTTTTAACAAGCTAATAACGGACAGTCTATATTAATTATATTATATCATGTTGCCAAACTCCGTGCGAAGAAAATTCCTTACTATAATTATATGCCAACACACCAGCAAGCGTTTGCGGGCAGAAAAAAAGACGTAAGCTCCGTTGCTTACGCCTTGTAATTATTTTTGGCATCCGGGTGGGGTAATCCTGCAGACATTTTATATTTCTGATAATGTCCTGCAGCTGCGATTGCCGGATGTAAATTGCCGCCGCTTAAATTTAGCTAAGCTCTTAAAAGAGCATCATAGTAAACCAGGCTGGCAGCACCGCATAAAGATAAAACGACAGTACTCAAAATAATAAGATACTTTTTCTGCATTTTAATTCTCCTCTACACACAAAACCCATCTCTGTGTGTGAGGCTATTATAAAATAGGTACTGCCGATAGTCAAGTTAAATGTTATAACGATTTGTTATATTTAATATTCCTGCCCGGCCTATATCAAATTCGCCGTTACTGCAGCCTGCAACAGCTTTTATTTCTCTTTAGCTTGCTAAAAACAGGATAATAGCTTATACTATATACTATTATTGTATAAGTAAGGGAGTCGATATGTATTATGGAACGTGAGAGCTTTTCTTCACGCCTGGGATTTATCCTGATTTCTGCCGGCTGTGCCATTGGTTTAGGCAACGTCTGGCGCTTTCCTTTCGTCACAGGTCAATATGGCGGCGCATCCTTTGTGCTCATCTACCTGTGCTTCCTGCTGCTGTTGGGCCTGCCCATCATGGTCGCAGAATTCGCTGTCGGCCGCGCCAGCAGACGCAGTCCGGCAAAATCCTTCGACACATTGGAGCCGAAGGGAACTAAATGGCATCTGTTCAAATATGTAACTATTGCCGGCAACATCATCCTGATGATGTTCTACACCACCGTCAGCGGCTGGATGCTGTATTTCCTCTATAAAATGGCTGTCGGTGACCTTTCCGGCCTTGACGCTCAGGGCATCAAAGGCGTTTTCGGTGCTCTGCTGCAGGATCCTGCAACTATGGCCGGCAACATGGCAATCATTATCATGCTCTGCTTCGGCGTCTGCTACCTTGGCGTTCGCAACGGCGTTGAACGCATCACCAAGGTTATGATGGCCTTCCTTATCGTGCTGATGGTTGTGCTTGCAGCCAACTCCATGCTGCTTCCGGGCAGCGAAGCCGGCCTCAAGTATTACCTCTACCCCGACTTCGACAAAATTGCCGAGCATGGTGTACGCGAGGTAATCTTCGCTGCTATGGGCCAGGCCTTCTTCACCCTGAGCATCGGCATGGGCTCTCTGTCCATCTTCGGCAGCTACATCGGCAAGGAGCAGAAGCTCACCAACGAGGCTCTGTGGATTATGTTCCTCGATACCTTCGTAGCAATCGTTGCCGGTCTGATTATCTTCCCGGCATGCTTCAGCTTTGGTATCCAACCGGATGCAGGCCCGAACCTGCTCTTCATCACCCTGCCCAACGTATTCAACGCTATGAACGGCGGACGTATCTGGGGCACTCTCTTCTTCCTCTTCATGCTCTTTGCGGCAATGTCCACTGTTATTGCCGTATTCGAAATGATTATCTCCAGCATCTGCGAGCTGACTGGCGGTGACCGCCGTCGCCTAATCCCCTTTGCTGTTATCGGCATGATTCTGCTGTCCCTGCCCTGTGTTTTCGGCTTCAATATCTGGAGCGGCTTTGAGCCTCTGGGCAAAGGCACCTGCGTGCTTGATCTGGAAGACTTCCTCGTCAGCAACAATATCCTGCCTCTGGGCAGCCTCATCTTCCTGGCCTTCTGCACTACCCGCTACGGCTGGGGCTGGAACAAATTCATTGAAGAGGTTGATACCGGTAAGGGCATCGGCTTCCCGAAATGGATGCGCTTCTATGCAACCTACATTCTGCCGCTGATTGTACTCTATATCTTCTTCAACGGCTATTACGCAATGTTCTTCAAATAACATAAGCAAAAACAAAACGAGCAAGATAGTAGTTTTCGCTACTGTCTTGCTCATTTTTATGCGCTAAGCGCGTTATTTTTAATTACAGCTTGCTTTGCAGCTCCTCCAGCTTAGCCTGCTGCACAGCCAGCACCTTGTCACCGATAGCGAACTGCTTCTCGTTTTCGGAGAAAGCAGGGCCGCCGTAGGATTTACGTGCTTCTACACAATGCTCGGGCTTCAGAGCTACCAGCAAATCGCTCTCGAAAAGGTCGGAGAACTGCTTGTATTCCTCCAGAGAAATCTCCGGCAGGAATTTGCCCTGATGAATTGCATAAGCAACGCATTTGCCGACAACCTCATGTGCCTGACGGAAGGGCAGTCCCTTGCGTACCAGATAGTCTGCCAGGTCGGTGGCATTGGAGAAATCCTTGCTCACTGCCTGCGCCATCTTGTCCACATTAACCGTCATCGTCAGAATCATATCCCGATAAACAGCCAGCGTGAATTTAACGGTGTCGATAGCGTCGAAGAAGCCTTCCTTATCCTCCTGCAGGTCCTTGTTATAGGTCAGCGGCAGGCCTTTAGCCGTTGTCAGCATAGCCATCAGATGACCATACACACGGCCGGTTTTACCGCGTACCAGCTCGGAAATATCAGGGTTCTTCTTCTGCGGCATCATGGAAGAGCCGGTGGCAAAAGCATCGTCCAGCTCCGCAAAGCCGAATTCGGTGCTGCTCCAGAGGCAGATTTCCTCGCTCAGACGGCTCATGTGCATCATGAGAGTGGAAGCAAAGGAAAGAAATTCAATGATATAGTCACGGTCGCTTACTGCGTCCATGCTGTTCGGATAAACTGTGCCGAAGTTCAGCTCCTCCGCAACCATAAAGCGGTCGATGGGGAACGTAGTGCCTGCAATCGCACCGGCACCCAGCGGCATCATGTCCGCGCCTTCCCAAACGCCCAGCAGGCGGCGGAAGTCACGCTGCAGCATATTGAAATATGCCAGCATATGATGAGCAAAGGTAATCGGCTGCGCACGCTGCAGATGGGTATAACCCGGCATCAGAGTTTTTTCGTGCTTTTTGGCAACTGTTAAAAGAGCTTCCTCAAATTTAAGCAAAAGCTCGGCAATTTCGGCAACCTCACGCTTCATATACATATGCATATCGAGCGCAACCTGGTCGTTACGGCTGCGTGCGGTATGCAGACGGGCGCCGGCGCTGCCGATACGTTCGGTCAGACGCGCTTCCACATTCATGTGAATGTCCTCCAGCGCAACATCAAAATGGAAGTTACCTGCTTCAATATCAGCCAGGATGTCTTTCAGACCGGCAATAATCTTCTCCCCGTCCTCTGCCGGAATGATACCGCATTTAGCCAGCATACCGGCATGAGCAATGCTGCCGCGGATATCCTCGTGATATAAGCGTTTGTCAAAATCAATGGACGCATTAAATGCGTCCACCAATTCGTTCGTATTCTTACTGAAACGACCGCCCCAAAGCTTAGCCATTATTTCAGGTTGCCTTTCTTCATCAGCGCTCTTACTTTCAGCGGCAGGCCGAAGAGGTTGATGAAGCCGGTAGCATCTGCCTGGTTGTAAACTTCGTCTTCGCCGAAGGTTACATATTCCTGGCTGTACAGGGAGTACGGGGATTTAACGCCTGCACTGTAGATGTTGCCTTTATAAAGTTTCATGCGAACAGTACCGGTAACGGTTTTTTGAGTTTCGTTAACGAAAGCATCCAAAGCCTCACGCAGCGGGCTGAACCACATGCCATCGTAAACCAGCTCGGAATAACGGATAGAAACCTGTTGCTTGAAGGATTGGGTTGCACGGTCCAGGCAAAGGTTTTCCAGATCGTTGTGGCCGTAGTAGATGATAGCGCCGGCAGGGTTTTCATAAACGCCACGGGATTTCATGCCAACCAGACGGTCTTCAACCATATCGGTGATACCAACAGCGTTGCGGATGCCGATTTCATTCAGTTTTTCAACGAGCTTAGCCGGGCTGAGTTTTTCGCCGTTAACGCTTACAGGCACGCCTTCAACGTATTCCAGCTCAACATATTCCGGTTTATCGGGAGCTTTTTCAGGAATGTTGGTAACGATGAACAGCTCATCTTTCGGTGCATTCCACGGATCCTCCAGATCGCTGCCTTCATGGGACAGATGCCACATGTTGCGGTCCATGGAATAGTCATGGTCATGAGATACAGGAATAGGAATGTTGTGTGCTGCAGCATAGTCGATTTCCTGGTCACGGCTGCGCAGCTCCCACTCACGCCACGGAGCGATGATTGCCAGCTGCGGAGCCAGAGCCTTTACGGACAGCTCGAAACGAACCTGGTCATTGCCTTTGCCGGTAGCACCATGAGCAATAGCATCAGCGCCTTCTTTTTCAGCGATTTCAACTAATTTTTTAGCAATCAGCGGACGAGCGAAGGAAGTACCCAGCAGGTATTTCTTTTCGTATACAGCACCGGCCTTAACGGTGGGCCATACATAGTCGCTGATGAATTCTTCTTTCAGGTCCATGATGTAGCATTTGCTTGCACCGGTTTTCAGTGCTTTGTCATGAACGGGTTCCAGTTCGTCGCCTTGGCCAAGGTCAGCGCAGGCAGCGATAACTTCGCAGTTGTTGTAATGCTCTTTCAGCCAGGGGATGATTACGGATGTATCAAGGCCACCGGAGTAAGCCAGAACTACTTTCTTAATATCTTCTTTTTTCATTATAATAGCCTCCCATTTCTGTATAATGCTATGCATTAGTGAATAAACTTACAAACTTCTTGTATTATATACCCTTTTTATGCATAAATCAAGTATTTAAGCGCATGTATACAATACTTTTTGTGTACTAGATGTAACAAAAAACCTAAAATATAGCTTGTTTCAGAAAATTTTGTCTGTATACAAGAACGGCTAAGCATATAAACTATACGCTCAGCCGTTATATTTATACATTCAAGACCTGATTTAGAGTACTTCGTCGCTCATCAGCAGTGCCATAATAGCCTTTTGTACGTGCAGTCTGTTCTCTGCCTGGTCAAATACAACAGATTGCGGTCCTTCCAGCACTTCCTCGGTAATTTCTTCACCGCGGTGTGCGGGCAGGCAGTGCAGAACGATTGCTTCCGGACGTGCTTCGTTCAGCAGCGCCTGGTTAATCTGATAATTATGCAGTGCTTTGAAACGAACCTCACGCTCCGCTTCCTCGCCCATGCTGGTCCATACATCGGTATAGAGCACATCGGCGCCCTTGGCAGCCTTGAAGAGGTCCTCCTCTACGGTAATGCTGCAGCCGGTCTGGGCAGCGTCCTCCTGCGCCAGACGCAGGATTTCCGGATCCGGCTGATAGCCCTTCGGGCTGGCGCAGATCATGTTCATGCCAACCTTGGCGCAGGCAAACATCAAAGAGTGTGCCATGTTATTGCCATCGCCTACATAAACCAGCTTACGGCCTTTCAGAACCTTCATCTTCTCCTGAATAGTGAAGATATCGGTCAGAGCCTGACAGGGATGCAGCAAATCGGTCAAGCCGTTGATAACAGGAACGCTTGCATATTTAGCCAGCTCAATAACGGAATCGTGGGAGAAGGTACGGATCATAATACCGTCAACAAAACGGGAAAGCACACGTGCGGTATCGCGAATCGGTTCGCCACGGCCTATCTGGGAAGCGGAATCGCTCAGATAAATCGGATGGCCGCCCAACTGCCAGAAGCCTACCTCAAAAGAGGTCCTGGTACGTGTAGAAGCCTTGGAGAACAGCATAGCCAAAGTTTTGCCCTTCAAATATTGGTGAGGCTCACCGGCCTTTTGCTTACGTTTCAATTTTTTTGCCACATCAAGAATTGTTGCGACCTCGCCTACGCTAAGGTCATGAATAGAAATCAGGTCTTTGTCTTTTAAACTCATTTTTTATCCCCTCTCGTTTTTTAACAGGCCGCCAGCGCCTTATCCAGCGCAGCAACCACGATATCAATTTCTTCCTTGCTGATAATCAGCGGCGGTACAATGCGGATAACATTGCCCGCAGTGCAGTTCACAATAACATTGTTCGCCAAACAGCTTTCCACAATCGGCTTGCCCTCACCGGCAACCTCCATACCCAGCATCAGGCCGCAGCCGCGAACATCGGTAACCTTGTCAGGATATTTTTCCTGCAGCTTACGCAGCTCATTCTTAAAGTATTCGCCCTTCTCCGCAACCTTGTCTACCAAGCCTTCGGACTTGATAGTCGTCAACGTTGCGTACACAGCGGCGCAGGCCAGCGGGTTACCGCCGAAGGTGCCGCCGTGGTCACCCGGCTTAAACACATGCGCCAGACGCTCCGGCACAGCAAAGCCTGCAACCGGGAA
>ULSU01065450.1_pt1 | contig 12481 bp, 13 predicted proteins | sample 1956941 | NCBI WGS metagenome assembly ULSU01 (sample SAMEA4835715, study PRJEB28245) | human gut metagenome | biome: gut microbiome; material: fecal sample | place: Denmark | collected 2008
GACTACACGTTGAAACGGAAGTGCATTAAAACACTTGTAATTATTTGTTTATCAATAATATAACTTTTAATCATATTTATTGGGTAACAAACGAGTAACATTTTTACTAAAAAACCGCTCAGAAATAGGAGGGTGTAACAAGTTAGGCAAGGCCTTAATCTCCCAAATCCGCGCGGCTTTAATGCTGCAAAGGTAATGAAAAATCCCAAATCTCCGCAAACATTGCGGGTATTTTGTTGCTATCCCCATACAAAAGGCCGCAAACTGCAACCCCTGGGCGGGATTTATCGCACTCCGGTAAGCGCAATTATTGTTTCATAGGGTAAATAATGAAAGGTTTTACCCTGGGCAATCAATAAGCCCCCTTTGCACTCCTGGTAACGTTCGCCCCATTCATCTATTATCATATAGGCATCATCTTCCCGCGGACCTATTAAGGCATATACCTTTGTAATTGCTTCCTTGTCATAAAATTCGCCTATTCCGGCATCAAATTGCTCTTTAGTCATAAGAAATCGTTTTTAGTGGTAGTATATTGGGCAACCTGGCAAAGTTCCGCAAATCCAAAATTTTGCTCGCAAACTCGCAAAGGTGGGGGCGAGGTTTAACGGGGTACACCCCTCTTAAAAAACACACCCCCGGGGTTGCTCTTTTATTATTTATCTTTAACGGGGCTTTTCGTTGGCATATATTGCGGCCCTTTGTTGTGATGCTTCGGCCTCATCCCAATCCATCAACTCCGCAAACATTGTATTTATCTCTTCTTCTATCGGTGTGGGCTGCCTGGCGCGCTCCTGGGCGTTCCTGGTTGCGTATCGTATTGCTTGAGTAAGCAACTCCCGCACAAAGGCGCAAGCGGTCTTATAACGGCCCGCACGGGTTAGGGCCTCAACTTGTTTATATTCCTCCTCCGAAAGGCTTAAATTTATCCGCACTCTCATACTACTACATTATCAAAATCGTGTTTCCCTATCTCCTGGCGGGCAATATAGAAAAGCGTTCCAATATTGGCCCGCTGCTCCAGGCTTCCCCGGTGGCTAAGGAAACTTTTATATTTTTGTTCTGTCTGCTCTCGGCTATATCCTGGGTAAAGGCTGCTTATCCTTTGGGCGTATTCTTCCCCATCAGCCCCAAATGTTCCCGCCAGGGCTGCCAGGATGCGCACCCAATCCCCATAATCCGCCGTTATATCAATTTTGTTTTCTTCGCAATGCTTTATAACGGCCTCAACCTTTGCGCTGGTTTCTTCCTGGTTTAGACCCCTCCCCAGGGTTTCCCTGGTGGTGTGTTCCCGCTCCGGCAAAGTATAGGAGTAAGGGAGGGCGGCGGTATTTATATAGGGGCTTTCATCCCAGGAAACAAAGCGCTTAAATGCTATGTTGCTGCAAGTCTTATCCAGGATAAGCCCGCCCCTCTCAAAGTCCGCTTGCAAGGCTCTATAATAGGCCTTATACTTGGAGGCATCGGCAATCCGTATTATCAAGAAATATCCCTTTCCTCCGCAAGATTTGCCGCAATACGCCACATAAGGCAACCGGGCAACTGCGGCTTTAAGGTCAAAGCCCTCCAGGTCGGCATTGATTCCCTTTTCCGGCTTATAGTCCAAATCTGCACAAAGGTAGCCGCTTGCCTTTTCAAGGCCGTTTTTGCTTATATGCGAGAAAGTCCCGCCGGGTGTGATGCACGGCAATTTGTCTTTTAGGGCTTTCCTTTTGGTCGGGTCGGTTTCCGCTCTTAAGGCTTCAACTTGTTCCCTCCAGGCATCGGAAATCAAAGCCCTCCCCAGGGAAATAGTGTCTATCTCGCTATCATCTGCGTTTACACTTGGCGCAAATGAAACTTTGGCATCAAAAATCGTGTTACTCATATCTTGTTACTTAATATGCGCAAATACGCAAATATGCGCAAAAAGCACGCATCTACGCACGTTCAACAAATATGCGCATATACGCACACCCCTATATATAGGAGGGTGTGTGTATTGCGTATGTTTTTATATAATATCATCATCCTCCGCAATATCCGCCAACTCGGGAAATAGGTAGGTATAATATACGTTGCGGCCCTCCTGGGTCTTTTGCAATACATCGGCCTCAACTGCTGCCTTTATCTCCTTTTCCGCCGTTCTATCTTGGCAACCCTGGGCGTTTTTATAGGCCGCCATTAGTTCCCCTTTGGTTAGTTTCTTGGCGTTATTAAACAAGGCCGCAAAGGTGCTGCGCGTCCTTTCCAGGGCCTCATTGTTGGCCCTTTGCTGGGCATCCGCTGCCGTTGTTATCTTGAAATCATCAGCAAAGGCAAAAGCAAAGCCAGGCACGGGCGCGAAACGGCTAAAAGGCTGGGTAACGTTGGCAATGCTTTCTCCCTCCCTCTTGTTTACCTGGTATATCTCCGCGCTTTTCTGCTGCATAATTGCCCCCAGGTGTCCCCTGGCCTCATCATCTTTTTTGTTTGTGTGGATAAGTCCCAATATCGCCGCCCCGTATTGCTCCGCGTGGGTTTCCAAACGCCGCACAACTTCCCGGCTCTCCTCCTCATCATTAAACGCCTGGCACAAATCTACTACGCCATCAAGGAAAACGAAATCGGCGGCGTTTTCCTCTATTGCTTGGAGGGTTGCGGCCAGGGCATCCGCCGGGCTTCCATATCCGCGCAAGGTAACAACTTTAAGGGCTTCCGGCTGGGCATCAAGTCCGGCCATATCAAGCACGGCCCGCGCTTTTTGGCGCAAGGTGTTTTTGTCTTGTTCGGTGTCTATCCAAAGCACGGCCAAATTATCCTGGTTCGCCTTAATCCCAATAAACTCCCCTTTAAGTGCTGCCGCTATAAGGGCAAGGCCCGCGGCGCTCTTCCCGGTCTTTGGCGCTCCGCGCAAGGTGTGCAAGTTCGCCCGCGCAATAAGGCCGTATTTATCGCCCAGGGTGAAAAGGTACTCTATCGGCTCATCTTCCCCGGAAATCTCCAAATAAGGCACTTTCTGCCCGTTTTCGGCGGTTGTGGTGTGTATCGGTATGCGGTCAAATCTTATCATCTTCTAAGGGGATTTGCGGCGCAATATGCGGCGGCCTGGGCCGCTTGTTCCGCCTGGGTTGGAACATACTGCAAGCGGGCGGCGCGCCAGGCTTGGAGGGCTACGGGGTCAAAGGCAACAACCCGCCCGCCATACTTGTAAAAAGGGATTTGCTTTGTACTCGTTAACTTGTAAAGGTAACTTTTCTTAAAGCCCAGGAAACGCGCGGCCTCCTCCAGGGTAATAAGTTCCTTTGCCTCCGTTATGCTGGGTTGTGGGGCGTTGCCCTGGTGCAATGTTTCGCCGCCGTTGTTGTGGTATTCGTTTTCTTGTTTCATATCCTTTGTAACTTAAATCCAGGGGCAAAGGTAAAACGTAAGTATAAGTATATCAAAAAAGTAAGTCCCCGCAAAAGTGGCTTTTCCACAATCGCGGGGGCTTTTACTCGGTACTCTATCCGTTGAGGCTTCCAGGAGCGGGCTATTTAGCCATTTCCAAAAGGCGGTTTATCGTTTCCGCCTGGGTTTTGTATTGCTCCATCAATACCCTATTTTGGGCCTTTAGGTCGGAAATAATACGCCGTGAGGCTTCGGCCTCATCCTTATACATTGCCGCATAGGGCGTTAGTTTAATGCACTCAAAAACATATTTTGCGCGTGCAATGAAATCCTTTATCTTTTCCATTATCGTATTATTTAGAATTATTGTATTATCGTTTCTTTGGTGTTGAGGCTTTCCCTGGTTCATCCGTTGAGGTTTCCAGGGCCTCAACTTTGCCCCTCCTGGCAGCGGCAAAGGCTTCATCTATTTTGCCCCTTGTTTTAGGTGTGTGCTGGTCGCTTAGGTAGGGCCGTATTGAATTAACCCGCTGCCTATCGTCAAAGCCAAAAGCCCGGCAAAGGGCCTTTTCTCTTATATAAGGCTGCCCAAACCCTCCGGGCTGGGTAAATTCAGAAAATAAGCGGGCGAAATATGCAAACTCTGCTTTGTTCCCCGTCCATTTTAGGCCCTCCCCTGGCGCTTTCTGCTTTTCCCTGGTAACTCGTCCCAGGTGGTAGGAAAATGCGGCGTAAGGGCCGGAAATTAGCCCCTGGCGGGTTAGTTCCTCATATAAGGCGGCGGCGTTTCTATCCTCCAGGCGCTCCGCTTCCGGGATGCTGGCCAGGTGTTCCCCTTTTATTGCTTCAAGTTCCTCCGCCAGGGCATCCGACAACCCCGCCCGCTTTAGGGCTGAAATCTGCCCGCCCGTAAGGGTTAGGCCCTCCGCATCCAGGGCGCGGCATAGTTCAACAAACAAGGCATCTAATTCCACACAAATATTATTGCGTGTTGTCCGTGACAAATCCACAAACTCCGTTGCACTATCATCACCCTCATAAAACCGGGCAAGTCTTTCCGTATCTGCTTGCAATTCATTCCTACGCCTAAGTATTGCGCTCAGTTCCTCCACAATTTGCCCCGGCGCTGCCTTATCTTTCAACGTAGCCAAACCTTTAGCCCAATCCTTTGCAAATTTGCCACTCTTTTCCGGGAAAGCCCACATATATTGATACAAGTATTTCAATTCTTCCATAATGTTGCCCTTTAGTCCAAAATCCCGTTTAATAGGTTTGCGGCTTCCTTTTTGCGCTGGTCTATTATCGTGGCATATACTTGCGTTGTCTTTACGTTGGTGTGGCCTAATAACTTGGAAATGCTATAAAGGTCTGCGCCCCTGGTTAGGGCCAGGGTTGCAAAGGTGTGGCGGGCGCAATGAAAGGAAATGCGCTTTTCAATCCCGGCGCGTTGTACCCAGGTTCTCATATCGCATTGCGTTGTTACCCTTTTCGGCAAATCAAATACAAGGCTCTCCGCCGTTTTCTCGCCGCGCTCCGGCAAAAACTTTAAGGCGGCATTCGACAAAGGGAGGTAAATGATTTGGCGGGTTTTCTGCATCCTGGTTTCAACTCTCCAGGTTTCCCCGTCCTGGTGTATCGCATCCCAGGTAAGGCCCTCTATATCGCTCAAACGCAACCCGCAAAAGCACGAAAATAAAAAGGCGGCCTTTACTTGTTCGTTGGGGCATTTTGCAGCCGCCAGGGCTTTAAGTTCCTCCGCCGTTAGGTAGTCCCTTTCTGCTGGTTGGCCTTGCGGCTTTTCGCTTTCTTCAATAAGTGCAACCGGGTTTGAGGAAATAAGGCCCTTTTTATACGCCTCATTCATTGCAGCCTCAAAGTTTTTGTAATAAAGGGCGCTTGTATTGGGCGAAAGTCTGCCGCTCCATTGCCTCCCCGCTCCCGTGAGGTAAGCCGCAAAGCCCGTACAAAACTCCTTATCTACTTGGGCCAGGGTAACGGCTTTGCCCTTATACTCTGCATCAATATAACGGCGCAAGTGTGTGGCTGCGGTCTTAATCCCCTCCGCGGTGTTGCTTGCCTTTCTTCCGGCATCCCTGGCGGATTTGGTGGCGCGGTCTTGCCTCTGCTGCATCCAATCAAGCAAAAGCAAGGCTTTCCCTGGGCGGTCTTTTATTCCGGCCTCCCCGGTAACTATCTCTTTAATGCGCTGGGCCTTTATTGCGTTGGCTGCATCAAGGGTTATTTGATTTGCTAATTTATCAGCCTCAACCCCTGGGCGCTCCGGGATAAGGTAAAGTTTTAGAAACTCATAGGAGCGCACCCCATCCCGGTATATATCCAGGTAAAGGGATTTATTTCCTTTGGATAATTCCTTAAATCGGATTGTTACGGGTTCTTTGGCCCGTACTTGTTTTTTCGGTCTTGCCATAATCAAAATATTAACTTGTTACGAGTGCAAAGATAGGGAAAAAAACAGAAACGAGTAACAAACGAGTAACAAAAAATACGAAAAGTAACAAAAATTACCCCAAATAAGGTAAGGTAAAGGAAAAAGAAAAGGCAGCCTAAAAGCCGCCTTATCAATTAGTTATATTATACTTACTTTTCCCTATTTATACCTTTTACACATTAAAACGGAAGTGCATGATGTCGCCGTCCTGCACCACATATTCCTTGCCCTCGATGCCGATTTTGCCTGCCTCGCGGCACTGCGACTCGCCTCCGAGTGCCACATAGTCGTCATATTTGATAACCTCGGCACGGATAAAACCTTTCTCAAAGTCGGTATGAATCACTCCGGCACACTGCGGTGCCTTGCTGCCTTTGTGATATGTCCAGGCACGCACCTCAAGCGGTCCGGCTGTGAAGTAGGTCTCCAGATTGAGCAGATGGAACGCCGAACGGATCAGACGCGACACGCCCGACTCCTTCAAACCAATTTCCTCAAGAAACATCTGTCGCTCCTCATAAGTCTCAAACTCAGCAATCTCCGACTCTGTCTGCGCCGCCACGATAAGAATCTCAGCATTCTCGTCTTTCGTTGCCTCACGCACCATGTCAACATATTTGTTGCCATTGACAGCCGACTTGTCGTCGACGTTGCACACATAAAGCACCGGCTTGTTGGTGAGCAGGAAAAGGTCGTGGGCGGCATGCTGCTCATCCTTGGTGTCGAATGTCACCGTGCGCGCCGGCTTGCCCTGGTCGAGAGCCTCCTTGAAGCGGCAAAGCACCTCATACTGTATCTTAGCCTGCTTGTCGCCACCGGTCTGAGCCTGTTTCTGCACGCGCGTGATGCGGCCCTCGATAGTCTCAAGGTCTTTCAACTGCAATTCGTAGTCGATGATTTCCTTGTCGCGCACAGGGTTTACTGTGCCGTCGACATGCACCACGTTAGGGTCATCGAAACAACGCAGCACGTGGATTATGGCATCGGTCTCACGGATGTTTGCCAAGAACTTGTTGCCGAGACCCTCGCCTTTCGACGCGCCTTTAACCAGACCCGCGATGTCGACAATCTCGACCGTAGCGGGCACGATGCGCTGCGGATTGACGATAGCGGCAAGTTTGTTCAAGCGGTCGTCGGGCACACTGATTACGCCGACGTTTGGCTCGATTGTACAAAAAGGAAAGTTTGCCGACTGCGCCTTGGCGTTCGACAAGCAGTTGAAAAGAGTGGACTTGCCAACGTTAGGCAGTCCGACAATACCACACTGTAAAGCCATATATTATATCTTGTTTATTTTCGAATCATTTTGCAAAGATTCTGCAAAGGTACGAAAAAACTGCCGTTTACCGTATCTTTTTGCGAGGGAAAGCGTCGATGAAGCTGCCTGGGGTGATGTTGTAGATGTTCACGCCACGGCTCAGGGCATAGGCCTGCAAGGTGTGGTAGGAGCGGAATGCCACATAGAAACTGTAGACAATCTGATGCAGCGGATAGTTCATATAATCCTTGCGCACACGGGCATGCTCATTGTCAGAATCCTTGTAGAAATGAGGCTGGATGGAAACAACATGGTTGTCGTCGTCAACACTGATGGTCTTCATCCACGAATGGTCGGCGCCTGCCACATAAACCGTCTTGAACCCGGCTGCGATGGCAAGCATCAGCGACGGTATCAGCACGTTGCGCGGACGGGGCATCCCAAGCCCTGCCCGGAAAAGCGCATGGCTGAGCCAACGGCACCCTTCAACGGGGGTCAGATTGTAGCGCTCCACGCTGACGTTGACGTTTGACGCCACCCGGTCAGGAACGGCAGCCTTCACTGGCACCATAAGCGTCATCCTCCAGTCGGCGGAGGCGATAGCGTCCCACAGCGCTGCCACGGCGGGATTGCCCTGCGGATTGAAGAAATGCGGATCGGCAAGCACGTAATAGTCGGGTTTCAGCTGGCGGAACAATGGTGTGTTTGCGGCAAAGTTGACTGCCAGCAGACGACGCGACGCAAGAAAGTCGGAATGGTCGGCAACCGTGTCGTTGAGCGACGGACCGTTGCCAAGCACCACCAGCTCCTCATCCTTCCCTGCCGTAACTGCAACCGACGGATGTCGCGACAACAGCGCCACTTTAGCCAAACTCGCCAGCGATTGGGCGAACGCCGACATCCCGGCTGAAATTTTCTCAATCTTACCCATATCAGGAAACGTTTAAAAAGCGTGCGTCTGACAGCTTGGAGTCAGACACACGCTTCATTTTGTTAATAAAAGAAGATGTAAGTCTTATTTTACTTTGCCAGCCAATTCAGCACCAGCTTTGAATTTGATAGCCTTGCGTGCAGGAATTGTGATTTTTTCTTTAGTCGCAGGGTTGATACCCGTTCTTTCTCCCTTTTCTACAACTGCAAAAGTGCCGAAACCGATAAGAGCCACTTTGTCGTCCTTTGCCAATGCTTCTGCGATAGCCTCCAATGTAGCGTCGAGTGCGCCCTTGGCCTGTACTTTTGTCAATTCTGCCTTTTCAGCAATTGCGTTGATTAATTCTGCCTTATTCATAATAATTTATTTAGGTTTATAGTTTTCTCGACAAATGTATACTATTCCACGGAATAAAACAACAAAATAAAAGAAAAATTAAAAAAACATCTTTTTTTTATTAAATTTTCGCCCTAAACGCCCCGATTCAACATAAATCAAGCCATACGAAAATGCATTCTTGTCAATTTCTAACGGCCTTTTGGAGGATAAGGCTACGACGGAAATTTGTATATAATATAAATTTGTCGTGTGATTAGAACCCAAAAGCCCCCCGCGGGGGCAAATTTACAACAAAATTATGTATCAAGGAAAAAGAAAAATCATGCGTCTTGACGAATATAATGAAAGGCGCAAAGAGATAATCGCAACAAAATGCAGAGCGGTCTGGAATGCGTTCACTGAGCTGGAGGGCTTGATAAACAAAACAGCTACAACTTGTCCGACAATATCTGAAGTTCGTAGGCGATGGTCTCGATGGCATCCTTCAGCCGTTTGCGGGCTATGCGAAGTTGAAGTTTGATCTTGGAACCAGCGAATTTGCCGATATTGGTTCAAGTTACGCTGAATTCTGGACCCACCATAGTTCAAAGGAGCGTGCTACGGATGCGCTGGTGCTGATTTATGAGAGAGTCTTGGAGCAGAAGAAGAAGCTGTAGGATTGCAATTTGTCTTTTGGAGGATAGGGCTATAAACGAGTCAATGAGAAAACCCTGACAAGCTCCCTGCTGTCAGCGCGCCCATATCTGCGGTGCCCATACGGACAGACATCATTTAAAAAAAACAAGGCTTAAACGATTACCTTGCAATCATTTAAGCCTTCAATTGTCGGGGTGACTGGATTCGAACCAGCGACCACACGCCCCCCAGACGTGTACTCTAACCGGACTGAGCTACGCCCCGAATACGGTTGCAAAGGTACGAATTTTCTGAAAAAGTGCAATAGAGTATTGCCGTTTTTTCATTTCTTTCAAGAAAATCCGATGTGTTTGTCAGTTTCTGTGTAAATTTGTGGAAATTTTTCGGAAAACAGTATGGTGAATATCCCTTTTGAAATATTCGACTATGAAATCTACGGCTATGCCGCATTGGCGATTGCCGCTGTAGTGCTGTCGGTTGTCACAATCAGACGCAAGGCGGCGCTGTCGCATTGGGTTGCCGACAACGCTCTCGACGCCGATGCCGACGAGGCTATGCCGCTGCCCGCCCTTTCAGTGATTGTGCTTACCAGCGGTTGCGACGCCGAGCTGCTCGCCTCAAACATCCCGCTGATGATGTCGCAGAATTATCCCGATTTCGAGATTATTGTTGTGAATGCCGATGCTTCCGAGAGTGTCGACGACGCGATGACTCTCCTGCAGGTTGAATATCCGCAACTGCGGTCTACGTTTATCCCCGACAGCACCGCCAATGTGTCTAAGCGCAAACTCGGCATAACTCTCGGTGTAAAGGCTGCCAAAAACGACATTGTGGTGGTCACCTCCGCAAAGTGCCGGCCGCAAAGCGACCTGTGGCTGAGATGCATCGGACGTCATTTCGACGACTATACCGACGTGGTTTTGGGCTATTCCCACAACGACCACAGCAACGACCGCGGCCTCGGCCACCGCTACCGCACGTTTGACAACTGCGACGACGCGTCGCGCTATCTTGCTGCTGCTATCCACGGCAACACATACCGCGCCTGTGCCAACAATGTGGCATACAAGCGGTCGGCGTTTTTCGCAGTGAAAGGATTCTCTTCGTCGCTCAACCTGAAATACGGCGACGACGATATTTTTATCAGCGAGATTGCCGACGGCGACAATGTTGCAGTCGAGCTGTCGCCTGAAAGCATTCTGGTGGAGCACAACGACTCCTTCGCCTACACGTCGAAACTCAACAAGGAGCGGCATTTCTTCACGCAGAAATTCCTGCGGTCGCGCATCCCGGGCATCCGTCTGCTCACAAACGTGGCATACTATCTCTACCTGCTGCTTGCCGCCGCGGGCGTGGCATATCCCGCCATGCTTTATCTCAACGGCGACGGCGAATGGCTGAAACCCACCGTTCTGGCATCGGTGGCCGCCGCAATTTACCTGACAGAGACCCTGATTTTCATCTTTGCCAAGCGACGCACAGCCACAGTGCTGCAGTCGCCGCGCCAATTCTTCTGCCTGCCGCTGTTCCGCTTTGCCAAGCCTTTCATCAACGGGCTTCTCAACTGGCACTCCCAGCAGGGCGACAACTACACCTGGGAATAACAAAAAACTCAATAATATGCAACTGAAATACAACCTTAACGACAAGCCTCCAGTCATCCACACTCTGCTTTACGGACTGCAGTGGCTCGTGATTGCCATCCCCAACGTGGTCACCATCGGCATGTTGGCGAAATTGCAGTTCGGCGACGACATCCAGATGCAGACATCCTATCTGCAGTCGGTCTACTTCGTGCTTGGACTGACAATGCTTGTCCAGGCATTCTGGGGACACCGTCTGCCGCTGGTTGTAGGCCCTGCCGCAGTCTTGATTGTCGGCATCCTGTCGGCGTCGGCAAGCAGCAGTTTCAATGCCATCTACACCGCAGTGGCCATCGGCGGCGCCACGCTGCTGCTGTTGTCGGTGTCGGGGCTGCTCGGCAAGGTGGCGCGCATCTTCACGCCACGCGTAATCGTTGTGATTCTCGGGCTGATAGCCATGACTCTCGCCCCAGTGATCATATCGCTGCTCTTCGGCGAGGGGCACGACCTTTTCAGCTTCGCATTCTTCCTTGTCGGACTTATCGCCACGTTCGCCCTTGAGCGGTTTCTACGCGGCGTGGGCAAGTCGCTCACGGTGATGATTGTCACGGTTGCCGGCTCATTTGTCTACTTCCTGTTCAACGGCATGCCTGAAGTGCAGTCTGCCGGCTACACCACCGACATCGACAAATTGATAATCAAGCCCGAAGTCGACATTCCTGTGGTCATCTCATTCTTAGTGTGCTTCTTTGCGCTGCTCATCAACGAATTGGGTTCCATAGAGTCGGTGCGCAGCCTCATCGGCGCCGCCGACAACGGCAAAATGCGCCGCGGTTGCGCCGTGACAGGCGCCGGCAACATCCTTGCCGGCATGATGGGCGTGATCGGCCCTGTGGATTATTCTATTTCTCCCGGAATCATCTCATCCACACGCTGCGCCTCGCTCGCCACAATCGTCCCCTGCGCCATCGGACTGCTCGCATGCGCCTGTATGCCCGACGCCGTGGTGTGGCTCACCCAGCTTCCGAATGTCGTAATCGGACTGATTCTGTCGTATGTCGTTATTCTTCAGCTTGCTGCAGCGTTCAGTATGATGTCGGAGAAGAAAATAGTCAAGTCGTTCGACCACGCTTTGACCATCGCGCTGCCTCTGATTGTGGCTCTTCTTGTGGCATTTATTCCGCCCACTGTAGGCGAAGATTTGCCGATAGCCTTGCGCCCAATTCTCACAAACGGATTTGTTATTGGTGTTCTATTAGTCGTTTTTCTTGAACACATAGTCTTTTTGAGAAAGGAATAAGAACAATTATTGTTCTGTTCTTGTTAAATTTGTATCCGAATTAGCAAGAACAACTATGCACATCAAGAAATTTTTGACCATCGCATTATCCATGCTGACAGCAGCCGTGGCTGTCAGCCATGCCGGCACTCCGATACCCCTCGACTCTTGCCGCAGCATGGCGTTGCGCAACAACAAGACAATGCAGATTGCGCAAGAGCGCATCAAAGCTGCCGAATACCAGAAAAAGCAGGCATTCGCAGCCTATTTGCCGGGAATCGATTTCGCCGGTGGATATATGTACAACCAAAAGGAAATCTCGTTGCTCTCAGGCGACCAGATGCTTCCGACAAAGACGTTCAACCCAGCCACAGGAACCTACGACTTCAACCTCCTCACCGGCCCCGACGGACGCCCGGTGCAGGTGAACGGACAATATGTCCCCACACAAGTGGCTTTGATTCCAAAAGAGGCGATGACGTTCGACATCCACAACCTCTTTGCCGGAGCCGTAACGCTCACCCAACCGATATATATGGGCGGAAAAATCCGCGCGCTCAACAAAATGGCTGAGATGGGGCAGGAAATCGCGTCGCTGATGCACGACAACGCCGCCCGCGAGGTGGTCTATTCTGTCGACGCCGCCTATTGGCAGGGT
>ULSU01046887.1_pt1 | contig 12396 bp, 4 predicted proteins | sample 1956941 | NCBI WGS metagenome assembly ULSU01 (sample SAMEA4835715, study PRJEB28245) | human gut metagenome | biome: gut microbiome; material: fecal sample | place: Denmark | collected 2008
CCTAACGTCGGCCACCTCGAACGCAATTAAGGACCAGCTTTCAGCTGGCTTCATATTTGCTCACTGTCGTTCGCCTTCGCCTAAAAACGACTCTGGCGTTTTCTTCACGGCTCAGCTCATCAGAGGGCGGCCACAAAACTTCGCTCCATAACTGAAGGCGCAACCACAATCAACCCTATCAATGAGGAGAAACATGGGAAAGCTGATACGAAAGGCAACCGGACTCACGGTCGGCGTGGCAACACTGCTCGCTGGTCTGGTGCTGCCGATGACGGCCAGTGCCGAGAGCGCATCGCCAATCGATGCCAGTCCGATCATCCACTATTCATTCGATAACGCACTGACGTCCAAGACCATCGCCAACGAGGGCAGCGCGGCCAACAGCGATGCCACCCTATCCGGCGACGCCACGGTGGCCAATGGCCAGATCAACCTGACCGGCTCGCAAACCATTAGCGTGCCGACCACGGCCATCGCCGGTAAGAGGGACGTTACCGTCTCCATCTGGCTCAAGAACAATTACGGCAACGGCAATACCGCCGCCGCGTACATCGGCGCGGCCAAGACCGGCAATTATCCGGCCAACGGCTACTGGCTGCTCAACCCGGCCAACCCGAGTGGCTACGCGAAATCCGTAATGACCAATGCCACTGCGGCCGACCCGAATAACAGCCCGTGGGGCACCGAAGTCGGCCCTGGATCGACGAACGCCGCCACCACCGGCACCAAGGCCACCAGCGATTTGGCTCTGTACACCACCGTCATCAGCGGCACCAACAGCACCATGAGCTTCTACCTCAACGGCAAGCAGGTTGGAGACGTCACCTACACCATTCCGGCCGGTGGCCTGACCAATTACGGCGACCTCGTCGCCTACATTGGCAAGTCCTCCTACGCTGACCCGAACTCCAAGCTCGACGTGGACGATTACGCCGTATACGACACTGCCATCAGCGCCGCAGACGTGACCAAGCTGTATGACGCTCAGGTGCTCGACAAGGCCGAGGCCGCTGTCAAGGCCGCTGTGCCCGCATCCGCTACCGAGGACTTCGCGCTGCCGACCAGCGCCGCTGGCGTGAGCGTCGCGTGGAAGTCGGACAACGCAGCCATCGCCGTTGACAACGCTACCGGCAAGGCCACAGTCACTCGTCCGGCCGCAACCGCAGCTGATGCCGAGGTGATCCTCACCGCCACGTTTGGCAACAACGCCAAAACCGCCGACTACACGGTCCTCGTGCCGAAGCAGCTCTCCGATGCCGAGCAAGCCAAGGCCGACCTTGACGTCGTCACCATCGAGGACTCCGACGACATCCGTAGCAACTTCTCCGTGCCCACCAAGGGCAACAATGGTTCGACCATCTCGTGGGAAGTGACCGGTGGCAAGGATATCGCCACACTAGGCGAAGGCGTGAACGACAAATCTCGAACGGTCACTGTTAAGCGCCCTGCCGCCGGTAGCGATGCCGTCACTGTGACGCTCAAAGCCATTGCCAAGTACGGTACCGCCACCGAAACGAAGACCTTCACCGTCACCATTCAGCCGATGCCTGCCGCCGAAGAGAAGGACGAGGCCTACGTGTGGGCGTTCTTTACCGGCGAGGGCGTGGGCGGCGAGAAAATCAGCCTCGCGGCCTCCAAGGGCAACGATGCGCTCGACTGGAACACGCTGAACAACGGCACGCCGATATTCACTTCCGAGTTTGGCGAGAAGGGTTTGCGCGATCCGTTCATCATGAAGTCCAAGGACGGCGACAAGTTCTACATGCTCGCCACCGATCTGAAGATTGACGGTCGTGCCCCCCTCAACGGGCTGAATGGCTTTGCTGGTGCACAGGCTAACGGTTCCAAGTACATTGAGATCTGGAAGTCCGACGATCTGGTCAACTGGTCCAAGCAAAGCCACGTCAAGGTGAGCTCTGATTACGCAGGCAACACTTGGGCGCCTGAGGCCTACTACGACGAGGAAATCGGCAAGTACGTGGTCTATTGGGCCTCGAACCTGTACGACAACACCGACGAGAACAGCCGCAAGCAGCTGACCTACAACCGCATGGTGTACGTCACCACCGATGACTTCGTCAACTTCTCCGACCCGACAGTGTGGATTGACGTTGATCGCCGAGGTGGTGCAGGCAGTGGATCCATCGATGTGACCGTGCAAAAGGTAGGGGATACCTACTACCGCATCTACAAAGATGAAAACACGATGTCTTTGCGTCAGGAGAAGTCCACAGATTTGACTGCCGCAATTGGTGGTGCCGGCGTGAAGAACTACGCCGATGCGCTTAAGGGTAGTGCATGGAGCGAAGTTGCCACGAACATCGGTAAAGGCCAGGCTAACGGTTACGGTAAAACCTTCACTTCCGGCGAAGGTCCATCGCTATTCAAGGCCAACGATGGCGACGTGAACGGCTACCAGTACTACCTGTTCGCCGACCAGCCGAGCTATCATCAAGGTCCAAACCACTATGTGCCGATGGCGACTGAGGATATCGCCAGCGGTCAGTGGACCGTTATCGGCAATAAGATGCCTGAGGTGAACTTCCCGACCAATTCCGATGGCGGCAAGCCGCGCCACGGCACTGTGCTGCCCGTGACCCGCGCCCAGTATCAGAAGGTGCTGGAGGCGTACGCTCCGGCTGTGGCTGTGAAGTCCGTTGACGCGCTGTCTGCCGAGACGACGGTTGGTGTGGCGCCGACGCTGCCGGAAACCGCGCATCTGACTCATGCGGACGGTTCCGTTTCTGACGTTGCAGTTGAGTGGGATGCCATTGACGCAGCTTCCTATGCCAAGACCGGCACTTTCACCGTCAAGGGCGTCGCCCAGGACGATTCCCGTATGCCGGTCGAGGCTACCGTCATTGTGAACGGCATCGACCTCTCCAAGGCGACCGTCACCGTCGAACCCAACGAGTTCACCGCAGACGGCGCTGCCAAGGAACCAGCCGTGACCGTTGTACTCGATGGCGCGACGCTCAAGGAAGGCGCCGACTACACGGTGGCCTATACGAACAACGTCGAACCTGGCACCGCCACAGTGACCGTAACCGGCGCTGGCAAGTACTCCGGTACTGCTTCGGCAACGTTCACCATCAAGGCCGGCGAGCCCGGCTCCACGCTGGACAAGTCCAAGTTGCAGGCGCTTGTCGATAAGGTGAAGGGCTATAACAAGGCTGATTACCAGTCTGGTTGGGATGCTTTCGCCGTCGCGCTCGCCGACGCGCAGCAGGTGTTGCAGAACTCCACCGACCAGCAGGAAGTGGACAAGGCGCTGTCTCGGCTCCAGTCCGCCGCCGACAAGCTGGTCAAGAAGTCCGGCGACTCCGGCAAGACCGACGGCAAGGACGACGGTGCCCAAAAGCCCGCCTCCAAGCCGAGTGACAAGATCAGTGACACCGGTTCCGCCGTCCTCGGCGTAAGCCTCACCGCCGCGGCGCTGCTTGTCGCCGCTGCCGGAGCCTACGCCCTGCGCAAGCGCCAGTCCTGATTGGCGTCGCACTCGGCTCCCCTGGGTGAGGGGAGCCGAGTGCCGAAGACGGATGATTGGGGCCCTCGCTCCACAAAGAGTGAACGCTCATATTAAACTTGCAAGTACTTATAACCAAAAATGCGGCTTCGCGTTGCCCCGGTCCCTCAAAACGGTGTCGTTTGAGGGGGCGGGGCGTTGCGCGGATGCATGAGAACACAGTTCGCGCTGGCAAACGAAGCAGCTTCGTCGGTGCGAAAAAGGCGCGAAACTAGGCCGATAAAGGAGCGGCCGACCGTCGCACGATAACAATTTGATAACAAAATCGATGTTTGTTTCCTGTTCAGGAAGCTGAACACCGTTGATCAATAACTTCGATCCATAACTCAGCGCAAAAACCAAAACCCACAATCAGAGGAGACACATGGGTAAGTGGAAGAAAGCGGTGGCAGCTCTTGCAGCTGTCCCGATGCTGATGGCGTTGGCGCCAGCAGCAAATGCGGTTGAATCGGATCCCACCGATTCATCGGCCGCGCAGCGGGCGCTGGCAGCAGCCCTGAAATCAAATGCCAAGGCAGCGGCAGACAGCGATCTGCTCGCCAGTCTTGATTTCGACAACGTCGCTGCAGGCGCTACTGGCACTATTGTCGATGACACCACCGGCACCAAGGCGACCATCAACGGTGCTGCCGCAGTGGCTACCAGCAAGGACGGCACTGCTGCAGTTCGGCTCGGTTCTGGATTCTGGCTGAATGTGACTAAGTCGGACGATTCTGCCGTGCTCAAGGGCCTGGATGCGGTCACGATTTCGTACGATTCCAAGTCCGCCAGCACCAATCAGGGCTGGTCGGTATTTGCGGCACCGAATACGAATGCGCAGACCTATCAGCAAGAGCATTACCTCGGCGTGATGGATCGCACCACTTCGGTGAACGTTGAGCGTTACAACAACGCTGGTAAGCGCGACACCACCGGCAATGTGAGCAAGGATGGTCTCGCCAGCCAGTGGCGTCACGTCGATTTGGTCATCGACGAGGCCGCTTCCACGCTGTACATTGACGGTGAGCAGGCCGCAACCGTAGCCCCAGCTGATGGCGCGAGCTTCGCTCAGCTCACCGATATTCTCGGCGCAGACGGCGGCGTGCTGCAGATCGGCAAGGCCAACTGGGTGAATGGCGAATACTATACCGGCGCACTTGACAACCTCAAGATTTACGGCTCTGCGCATACTGCTGACCAAATCAAGGAAGCCTACGATTCCACGAAGTCCGATGCCGCCAAGGCCGACGCTAATGCGCTGACCATTAACAACGGCAGCACTGATGTGTATTCCGACATCACACTTCCGGCCAAGGGTTCGGTTAATGGTTCCGCGATTACATGGAAGTCCAGCGACGCCAAGGTCATTACTGATGCTGCAGATGGCGACATCGCAGCCGGCGTCGTCACTCGCCAGAAGGCCGACACCAAGGTGACGCTCACTGCCACCATTACCGATGCTGACGGCAACACGGAAACCAAGGAATTCGAGCTGACCGTCAAGGCCGCCGTCGAACAGCCGAAGACCACGGACTATCTGTTTGCGCACTTCACCGGCACCGAAGGTAGCGCTACCGACGAGCAGATGTACTTCGCCACCAGCAAGGATGGCCTGAGCTGGCATGACACCCGCGAGTCCGGCGATCCGGTACTCAGCTGGAACAACAGCCAGACCGGCAACTCTCGTGGTAAGGACAACGGCGTGCGCGACCCGTATCTGGTCCGCTCTCCGGAAGGCGACACCGTCTACCTCATCGCTACCGAGCTGAGCATCCATAACCGTGGCGGTTGGGGCGCGGCCACCGCTACCACCAATGGCAGCACCAACCTAATCGTGTGGGAGTCGCATGACTTCGTCAACTGGAGCGAACCGCGCGCCGTTGACGTTGCCTCTCAGATTCCGGGAGCCGGCATGGCTTGGGCTCCGGAAGCCTACTGGGATGATGTGAACAAGCAGTACATGGTGTACTGGGCCACTGCTTCCGACGCGGACAACAAGTCCGGCGATCGCACCAATATGTACTACTCCACCACGCGTGATTTCGTGAACTTCACGACGCCTGTCAAGTGGATCGACCGAGTCAAGTCCGTTATCGATACCACGATGATTAAGGCCGATGACGGCTATTACTATCGTGTGTCCGGTGACACGTACCTCGGTGTTGAGCGTAGCAAGGATCCGTATGCCACAACGCTCACCACTGGTGACACAATTGCGAATGGTTACTACAACACTGACAGTGATCCGAACCAGTGGACGCTTGTCGGTACATTCGGTGACCTGACTGGTACCGGTCTGACCGGTGCGCAGCTGGAAGGCCCGGAGCTGTTCTTCTACAATGAAGATGACGTGCAGACCAGTGATGCGGGCAAGAAGATGCTCTACGGTCTGATGTGGGACCAGTACTCAGCCGGTAAGGGTTACACCCCATACCGTTCTGCCGATTTAGGCAGCACTGATAAGGCTGATTGGGGCTTTGCCTCTGATGTGAACTTCGGTTCGCTCAAGAAGCGTCACGGCACCATCCTGCCTGTCACTGAAACCGAGTACAACGCAATCCTGAAGGCATTCGATAAGAACAAGGACACCGAGCCAGTCACACCCGATGAAGACGGCTCCGGTCCGATTGCCGAGTATGACTTCGAAGACAGCAAGGGTACCGACACCACTGAGAACAGCAACGACTTGACCTTCAACGGCAACGCCAAGGTCTCCGAGGATGCCGAAAAGGGCAAGGTGCTTAAGCTCGACGGCTCTGACGGCACCTACGCCGAGTTCCCGAAGGGCCTGTTCGATGGCCGTAACAAGCTGACTGTGCAGATGGATGTCAAGTCGGAGATCAATAAAAACCAGTTCACGTTCGCTTTCGGCCAGAACTCCACCAAGTACTACTTCCTGAAGTACAACAACTCCGGCGAGCTCGCCAGCCGCATCACCACCAACTCGTATGGTGCGGAGGACGCGGCTAACGCTACGTTGTCTGGCAACGGCGCATGGCATCGTGTCACGGTCACGTTGGACGACAACGTGATGACCGTGTACTCTGACGGTGCGCAGGTGGCTCAGAACAAGGCGACCAAGAACAAGGTCACCGATTTGGGTAACGATCTGCTGGCCTACTTGGGCAAGTCCTTCTACAACGACCCATACTTCAAGGGTTCGTTCGACAATGTGAACGTGTGGAACCGCGCGCTCACTGCTCAGGAGGTCGAGAAGACCAGCCCGATTGCTCTGCAGGGTATTTCTGTGGGCACTGTGCCGTCCGACCCGAACTCGCTGCGTGGCACTGACGACCACTCTCAGGTGCGTTCCACCCTCGACTGGTCCACGAAGACCGTCACCACCGTGCTCAACCGCCGTGGCGACGCGACCAAGGTGCCCGTCAAGGTGTCTGTCAACCGTAGCGACGACTCCATCAAGCTCACCCTTGATGGTCAGGCGTTCACCAATGGTGGTACGGCCGACCTGACTAAGGACCGTACTTTGGTCGTTGATTTGGGCGACGGTGCGCCGCAGACCTGGACGCTGAAGAAGGTCACCGTGGGCAACAACCCGGTACTGCCCGGCCAGTACGCCGACCCGGACATCGACTACTTCGACGGCAAGTTCTGGATCTACCCGACCACCGACGGCTTCTCCGGCTGGAGCGGCAACTACTTCCATGCGTTCAGCTCCACCGACTTGGTGAACTGGACCGACGAGGGCGTGATCCTCGATGTCAACAAGGACCACCAGCCGACCACCGATGGCGATGAGAACACCGCCATCTCCCCGTGGTCCGTGGGCTCCGCGTGGGCACCGACCATCGAGAAGAAGAACGGCAAGTACTACTTCTACTACTGCGCGAAGTTGCCGAACGGTCAGTCCGCCATCGGCGTCGCCGTGGCCGACAATCCGGCCGGCCCGTACAAGGCCGCCGACCAACCGCTGGTCACTCGCACGATGGAAGGCGTCACCGTTGGACAGGCCATCGACCCGTCCATCTTCACCGACCCGAACACCGGCAAGTCGTACATCCTGTACGGCAACGGTTCGCCCGCCATCGCCGAACTCAACGACGACATGGTGAGCATCAAGGCCGGTACGGTGAAGAAGCTCAACGGTCTGAACGACTTCCGCGAGTCCGTGGTCGTCGCCTACCGCGACGGCAAGTACCACTGGACCTGGTCGTGCGACGACGCCAACTCCCCGAACTACCATGTGAGGTACGGCGTCTCCGATTCCATCGACGGCACCATCACCTACAAGGGTGTGCTGCTGCAGAAGGATTCCTCCAAGAACCTGCAAGGTACCGCGCACCAGTCCGACGTGCATGTGACCGACGCGGACGGCAACGACCGTTGGCTCATGGCCTACCATCGCCACTACACGCCGCTCGGCGTGTTCACCTCCGGCCTCGGCTACCACCGTGAAACCGCCATCGACGAGATCACCTTCGACGCGGACGGCCTGATGCAGACCATTCACCCGACCGACGAAGGCGTGTCCATTGAGATGGCCGATACGACGGCGCTTGATGGCGCGATTGAAGCGGCCGACAAGCTCGGCGCCGATGGCTCTGCTTACACCGAGGCCAGCTGGAAGGCATTCGAGGATGCGCTCGCCGCAGCCAAGACGGCCAAGCAGACCTTCCTTGACTCCGGCCTGTCTCAGGCTGATGTCGATGCCGCCGCCAAGGCCCTGACCGACGCGCAGAATGCGTTGGAGGAGAGCCAGCCCGAGCCGGAGCACCCGGCCGCAGGCACGATCCTCTCCATCGCCGTGACCGCGCAGCCCGCCAAGGCCGAGTACAAGGTTGGTGAAGCGCTCGACGTTGCCGGTCTGGTCGTCACCGCGACCGTGGCCGATGGCAACGGCGGCTCCACCACCCGTGAGCTCGCCGCCGATGAGTACGAGCTGCTCGGCTTCGACTCCTCGAAGGCCTCCGACAAGGTGACCGTGACCGTGCAGTCTGTGGCCGATTCGACCAAGACCGCCACGTTCACCGTGAAGGTCGTTGCCGACGAGACGCCGACTCCGGATCCCGATCTGGCCACTGAGGAAGAGCTCAAGCAGCTCGAAGACGCCATTGCCAAGGCCGAAGCCGAGAAGCTGAACCAGGACGATTACACCGCCGATTCGTGGAAGGCCTACGCCAATGCGCTGGCCCAAGCGAAGAAGGTGCTCGCCAAGGAGAACGCCACCTCCACCGAGGTCCAGGATGCGATTCGTCACCTGACCGAGGCCCGCAAGGCCCTCGTGAAGGTCTCCGCTGATGGCAAGAAGCCGGGTGCCGTCATCTCCGACACTGGTGCCGCCGTCTTCGGCGTGGCTGGTACCGTGGTGGTCCTCGCCGCCGCCGGTATCGCCCTGACCATCTGGCGCAAGCGCCGTATCTGACCCCTCATTTGCAAAAAACTCTCACTGACGTTGAGTCAGTGAGAGTTTTTTGCAATAGGGGGGGTGTTCCTATGTTTTTGTCAACTCCTTGGGGAGTTGACGTGTCGGGATTCCGGTTGGCTGTCGTGGGCGCGCTTCGCCCTGCCGGTGGCGTCCGGCGTCCTTTCCCGTGTGGCCCGGTTCAGGCTACGAGGGCTGGTTCCTGGTAGAGGGTTCCGTTTTTGAGCATGCTGTAGATCACGTCGCAGCGCCGACGCGCGAGGCAGATGATGGCGGCGTTGTGGTGTTTGCCCTGTTCGCGTTTGCGCTTGTAATAGGCCACGGAGGGCGGGTGTTTGGTGGATGCGACGAACGCGGTCTGCCACAGCGCGTTCTTGAGGCGTTTGTTGCCCCGCCTGGAGGGCCGTTCGCCTTTGATGCTGGTGCCGGATTGGCCGGTGACGGGCGATATGCCCGCGTAGGCGGCCAGATGGGCGGACGATTTGAAGTTGGCGATGTCGCCGCCGATGCCGAGCAGGATGTTGCTTGCGGTCCTGACGCCTATCCCGGGCATCGACGTCAGGACCGTGAGAAGAGGGTGGTCCTCCAGGAGCTTCTCGACCTGGCGGCCGACCTCGCGCCGCCGGTCCCTGATCGTCTTGATGTCGTGGGCGATGGAGGGGATGATGGTCTCGGCCATGAGGGTGCCGGGCACGGTGACGGTCTGCTCGCCGATCGCCTTGAACATGTCGTCGATGATGCGGCCGGCGCGAAGCCCGTTGGACTTGGCCCAGTCCTTCACGTCCTCGATCCCGGCCCGTTTCACGCCCATGGGCCCGCCGTATCGTTCGAGCAGCGCGAGCGTCGCGTCGCGCGTGATTCTCTCGCCCTTGAGCGCGCGTTCGAACGCGGGGTGGGTCTGCAGCAGCAGGCTCCGCAGGCGGTTGACGTGGCGGGTGGATTCGTGGGCGAGGTCCTCGTCGTGGCCGGCGAGCAGCTTCAGGGCGGCGAGGGTCTCGTCATCCGGGCCCGCGTCCCTGAGCGTCTCGGGCAGCTTGAGCGCGGCCCACGCGATCACATGCGCGTCCCTGCGGTCGGTCTTCGCGTCCCCGGGCAGCAGCTGCGCGGTCCTGCGCATGGCCGTGCCGGGAAGGTAGGCAACCGCGATCCCCATGTTCCGCGCCACCGTCAGGGGCAGGGAGCCGATGGTGTTGGGCTGGTCCACGACCAGCAGCACACGGCCATGCTTGGAGAGCTTGCCCAGCATCGTGCGGATGGCCTTCTCGTCCTGTTTCAACGGCTTGTCGTACAGGGTGTTCCCGTCATGGTCGAGGGCGTGCGCGTGGTGCGCGCTCTTGCCCACGTCCAGGCCGACCCACACGTCGATGTCGTCCGGGGTCATCATCGTTCCTCCCGTCATGAAGGTTTTCCGGTCGCCGCGGGCTCGGAGGAGTCCGGACGCCCGCGCCGCACCCACATTACGACGAGACCTGCGCCATGCGCCCCTGAAGCGTCCGTGTAGCCGGCCTGGTTCCTATCAGCGGTCATCGGGCGTCCCCGTTCCCGGCGACAACACCCCCCGGATCATCGACGACAGGGCAGGAAAGTCATACCGGAACCGGCGACCCGGCCCCGACCATCGGGGCCTACCAAACATGGTAATGGGCTTATCTCTTCGCCTGAGTGATCTGGTAGGCGGCGAAGAGGATGGCGAGCCAAATCACGCCGGCGATGACGGCGACGCGGTAGCTGGCGGAGAAGCACATGAGCACCACCACCAGTGCCAAGAACGCCAACACCACCCACGGGGTCACCTTAGCGAACGGCAGCTTGAAGTGAATCGCGTCGAGCGCTTCCTTGCCGGACTTGCCGGCCAGTTCGGAATCCTCGGGAGCGCCGCCCGCGGCGACCACCTTACGGAACTTCATTTCGGTGAACATGATCATCGTCCAGTTGATGATGCCGGCGATGGTGGCAATCGACATCAGATAGTTGAACGCGAACTCAGGCCACACGAACACCACGACCACGGCGATGGCGGTGATCACGGCGGACGTCAGCACGCCGGCCACCGGCACGCCCTTAGCGTTGAGCTTGCCCAGATACGCGGGTGCATTGCCTTGTTTGGCCAGCGAATACAGCATGCGGGAGTTGGCGTACAGGCCGGAGTTGTAGACGCTCATCACAGCGGTCAGGCACACGAAGTTGAGGATGCCGGCGGCCGCGTGGATGCCCACGGAATCGAAGATTTGCACGAACGGGCTGGGAACATCGTCTCCGCCGATGGTGTTCCACGGTATTACGGCCATGATTACGCCGAGCGCGCCGATGTAGAACACGAGGATTCGCCAAATAATATCATTGGTGGCGCGCGGAATCGTGGTCTTCGGATCCTCGGTTTCGCCGGCGGTGATGCCGATGAGCTCGGTGCCGCCGAAGCTGAACATCACCACAACCAGTGCCATCAGCAGGCCGGTCCAGGAACCGTCGGAATTCTGCCCCATCAGGCCGTTCGGGAAGAAGCCGTTACCCACGGTGAACCAGTTCGCGAAGCTTGCGCGCACGCCGGATGCGGTGGGCAGGACAAAGATGATGACGGCCAGGCCGCCGATAATCATGGCGATCACGGCCACAATCTTGATGATGGCGAACCAGAACTCGAACTCACCGAATTTAGAGACGCCCAGCAGGTTGGCGGCGCAGATGATCACCAAGAACACGGCCGCCGACACCCATGTCGGAATCGCCGGGAACCAGTAGTTTACGAATTTGCCCACCACGGACAGCTCAACCATCGAGACGAGGATGTAATTGAACCAGTAGTTCCAACCGGAGATGAAGCCGGCGCGCTTGGACCAGTAGCGAGTGGCGTAGTAGCTGAACGCGCCCGCCTTCGGATCCTCAACGGACATTTCGCTCAGCGCGCGCACGATCATGAAGATTGCGAAGCCGCCAACCAAGTAGGCGAGCAGAATCGAGGGGCCGGCCAGCGCGATGGATTCGCTGGAACCATAGAACAGGCCGGTTCCGATGGCGCCGCCCAGTGCAATCAGCTGGATATGACGGTTCTTCAGTGACTTGCGCAGCGTGGCCGGCACCGGCACGTCGTCGGTTTCGCGCGGCTTCTTAGGCGCATCAGCAGTACTCATTGTGCCCTTCTCTCACATTTCTTGGGTTTTGGCGCACGCGGGGCTTGCCGCGATGCGCAACGTTCGTTATTCTATGCCGCCGTATCGTCTCAGAAATGGTCAATCGTCTATTTGTGCGCTATCGCAAGCGCGGGCGTGGGCGCGGCCGGTGAGCAGGCGAAGCTATAGCGAGCGATGCTTATGAAACCGCACGCTTCACTGAGTTCACTGAATTCACCGTGTTCACTGCGTGGCAGGCATACACATGGTGAAGATGGTGTGGGACACCGATTCGGGAGAGGCCGCGAGATCGGTGGCGAGCCAGTATTGCAAAAGCCCAATGCTGCCGGACACGGCGAATCGCATACGCATCTGCGCCTCGGCTGGGGAACCCGCCGAAGATT
>ULSU01085137.1_pt1 | contig 12389 bp, 10 predicted proteins | sample 1956941 | NCBI WGS metagenome assembly ULSU01 (sample SAMEA4835715, study PRJEB28245) | human gut metagenome | biome: gut microbiome; material: fecal sample | place: Denmark | collected 2008
GTTGCCGCCCTGTTCTATCTGGTCATTACCCTGCCGCTTGCGCGCTTGGTGAGCGGTCTTGAGGCGAGGCTGCTGGGTACGGCCGAAACCAAAAAGAAGCGTCCCACCAAGAGCGCCGGACAGATCGTCGCAACGCCCGCCGACCATATCGCTGGTCTGTAAGGAGGTTCTATTATGAGCGAAACCAATAACTCGAACGAGGTCGTCGTCAGCATCAAGAATCTCCAGAAGGCCTTTGGCGATAACGTGGTCCTGCGCGACATCGATCTAGATGTGCGCAAGGGTGAGGTCGTCGTAGTCCTGGGCCCTTCGGGTTCGGGCAAGTCGACGATGCTTCGCTGCATTAACCGTCTTGAGGAGCCCACGAGTGGTTCGATTGTCGTCGAGGGCGTGGATGTGTGCGCCAAGGGCGTTGACCTCAATAAGGTGCGTACGCACTTGGGCATGGTGTTTCAGCAGTTCAACCTGTTCCCGCACCTGTCGGTCAAAAAGAACGTCATGCTTGCGCAGCAAAAGGTGCTCAAGCGCAGCAAGGAAGAGGCCGAGAAGATTGCCATCGAGGAGCTGACCAAGGTCGGCCTGGCCGAGCGCATCGATTTTATGCCGAGTCAGCTTTCGGGCGGTCAGCAGCAGCGCGTGGCCATCGCCCGCGCCCTGTCGATGAATCCGCACGTGATGCTCTTTGACGAGGCCACGTCGGCGCTCGATCCTGAGCTTGTCCGCGATGTATTGGGCGTCATGCGCGATCTTGCGCATGACGGTATGACCATGATCGTGGTGACGCACGAGATGGGCTTTGCCCGCGACGTCGCCGACCGCGTCGTCTTTATGGACGGCGGCGTTATCGTGGAGGATGGCACGCCGAGCGAGGTCTTCGACCATCCTAAGAGCGAGCGCACCAAGGCGTTTTTGGGCAATATCTCATAGCTGCTTTATATGACTGACATAGCAGAAAACGGGAGCTGGATGTGATCCGGCTCCCGTTTTTGTTGGGACACGAATGTGTTTTGGCGCAGAGCGCGTTACGGGCGGAGCTCATTGCCGCTAGGCGAGCTCGGCTCCAAGGGCGCGGCAGGCCGCCTCGCCCTCATCGTCGGGGGCGTCGTAACAGATGACGGAGTCGACCACGTTGACGCCTGCCTCATCGGCGTCCGCCTTCCAATTGTCCATCCATTCGCCTTCGGCCCACGAATAAGAGCCAAAGAGGACGACCTTCTTGTCGCCGAGGGTCTCCTTGACTTCGTCCCACATCGGTTGGAACTCATCGTATTCAAGCTCCTCGGAGCCCATGGCGGGGCAACCGAAGGCGAAGGCATCATAGTCGGCGGCCCTGCCGGCAGAGAAGTCGGCGCAGGGGATGACTTCGGCCTCGGCGCCCGCGGACGTGGTGCCCTCGGCAACGAGGTTTGCCATGGCCTCGGTGTTGCCCGTGCCGCTCCAATAGACGACGGCGATCTTGCTCATGTTGAGTCCTTTCGGTTGTGCGGCGTGCGGCCGCGGTTTGTACGTTCTATCGGGTCGCCTGGGCAAGGTGCGCCAAGCTGCAGCCCTGCTGATAGATAAAGGTGAGGTGTTGGGTGCAGGCACGGTACGCATCAAACGTCGCAAGTGCCTGCTCGACATTCGTATAGACCTTCCAGGCTCCAAAGATCTTGTAGTTCTCGCCACGCTGGGCGATGAACTCGTATACGTCGTCGCAGGGGTACCCCAGGAAGTAGCCAATCTCGTGTGGAAATTCGCAGGCGCAGTCGTTGTTGCAGCAGACTTGCTGATCCAGTGCGCATCGAGTCTGGCCGCAGGCGCATTCCGCGGCGTTATTGCTCGCGAGCGTGATGCGTGATGCCAGGTGCACAAGACATGCCGAGAGGTTGCCGGTGTCGTAGCCCTTCTTGGCGAGTGCCGTTTTGGCGCGCGGGTCAGCAAGGTAAGTGGCGAGGCTATTGGGCCGATATGCGTATACGAGCGCCCCGCAGGGGCGCCAGACCAAAACGCTCAGATGGATACCGAACGGATTAAGCTCGTGATTGCACCGGGCGATAACGTTGAGCAGGCGTGCTCGGCGATCCTCGATCGCCGCAGTTACGCTTGAGCCGTCTTGATCGGCATAAACTCCTGGATAGGTAAAGAGCGATGCCGGTTTGATGCCCGCGAGCGTGGGGGAGCAGTTGCGCACGACTGCCGCCTGAAACGTTGGGATGTCTATGGTTCGAGTCACGACGCTCCTTACGGATCTAAACTGTTAGCCTAGGAAAACTTATACACGAAAGTAAGCCTTGGTCAACTAAAAAGTTTGAATAGGGAAACTAATTGACCGAACGGACATGATTTTGGGTTAAGATGGAGACACCCCATGGGGGTATCTAGATAGTGCTACTTGAAAGGGGAACGCATGAGTGACTTGCTCAACCCTGCGAATCTCATCGTGCTGGCTGTCATTGCCGTCGGCATGTTTTTTGGACTGCGTCGCATTGCCGCTTCGACACACGGGAAGAGTTGTTGCAGCGATGGCGCGAGCGGCAAGAGGGCCAAAAAGGTTGTTGTGGTGGATACCGATGCATCGCACTATCCCTATAGCGACGAGCTGCTCATCGGCGGCATGAGCTGTGACGGCTGCGCTCAGAACGTAGCCAATGCCCTCAATACGCTTGATGGCGTGTGGGCTACGGTGACGTATGCGGACCACACGGCACGCGTACGCTCGAAGCGCCCGGTTGATCGCGACGCACTCGAGACGGCGGTGAGGGGCGCGGGCTATTACGTTATGAAAATGTAGGCGTTGCCCTCTCCGGTGGGTACCAGCCTCCTGCCCATTGTGACTATCGGTATCCAAAAATTTGCGCAAAAAATAATCTTTAGGTGCGGCGAAAGTGGAGTTTGGTGACGGTTTGCGCGGAATTCGCCACCAATCGAGCATCTATTAACCCGTCCAAAAAATTACAGGTGTATATTTATACGCTGATTATTGCTGCGCCCAGATCGCAATTAAACGTGGACAGAGATGAGAAATGCTAAAACTGGGCTTAAGGTCAGGGGAGGCTATAGCTTTATGAGACGAGTGAGAACACTTGGCTTGGTGGCAGCGCTTGCCGCTATCTTGGTATCGCCTCTGCCGGCGCACGCCGAAGACGCTTCGGGTGCCGTTACCTACAATGCGGGAAATGGGTATTCCTTTGAGAAGCTCTCGCATCCTACGGTAGGAACGTCGCAGCCGGATGGCATCGTCGACTACCAGGGTAACGGTGCCGTTGCCGTTCCGGGCGCCGATGGTAATACGGCCAACAACGAAGGCGATCGCGGCCAGAGCTACACTTGGGCGGCTGCGAGCTATGGTGACTGGCTTTATGTGGGCACCTGCTATGCGGCGATGGGCAACACGCTGACGCTCATGAACGGCACGCTGGGCGATTCCTTTGATGCCGAGACCATGCGCCTGACGCTGGAGGCCATGTTTAACGGCACCTTCTTCTATGGACAGAAGAAGGAGGACGGCACGGCCGACAAGGACAGCGGCGGTATCTTGGTCAAGATCAATACCAAGACCGGTGAGACCAAGCTGCTACTCTCTGAATCGCTCAACGGCGTCGGTCCTTTGTTCCGCAATGCCGTGAGCTATAAGGGCAAGCTCTATTTCTGCGGTAGCGTCAGGACCAATGGCGGCAAAAGCGGCCTGCCTGCTGTATATGAGATCGATCCTAAGACGGATGATTGGAAAGTTGTCTATCAGGGCCTTTCGAGCGCGGACGATTACCGCGATGCCTACAAGCAGGGCATTTCTACCGGTATCCGCGGCATGTGCGTCCATGATGGCCAGCTCGTCATCAGCAATGTGGGTAAAGACGCGAACGGTAATTTTGTGTCGACAATCCTGACGTCATCTGACCCCTCGAAGGGCCAGGACAGCTTCACCGAGATTGCCAACTCGGAGACGCTGTTTGGCTATCCGGCGATTCGCTATCAGGACAGCATCTACGGCGGCGCCATTTGGGATATGGTCTCGTACAATGGCCATCTCTATGCGACCATCTGCACCGGTACGCCCGAGAACGCTCCCGATGATAATTCCATGCAGTCGTTTGCCATGGTCCGCGGCGACAAGAACGCCGACGGCAGCTATTCGTGGACTCCGATTGTCGGCGACAAGGCGGACGGTGCAAAGTACTGCTTTGGCATCGATCCTGTCCGTACCCGTTCTGGTGCTGCCAACCTCATCGTCTACAACGACTACCTCTATATCGGTGAATACAACGACGAGGAGATTGCTCTCGAGCGCATCCTGTTCAACAAATCCAACACCGAAGAGGGCGGCAAGAGCGGCATGGGCGGCGTTGACTGCTCGTTTGTGAATGCCAATCTTGAGCAGTCGGTCAACATCTATCGCATGGACAAGGACGAGAACATGGAGCTCGTCGTTGGTGATCGCACCGACATGTTCCCCGAGGGCGGTATTTCCGGCCTGACTTCGGGCTTTGGCCGAAACGAGAACCAGTACATTTGGCGCATGCAGAAGTTCGACGGCAAGCTGTATATCGGTACCTTTGATACCGCGAGCCTGCTTGAGCCGATCGGCCAGTTCTCCAATGGCGACATTATCGATATGACGCCCGAGGAGTGGGACTCTCAGGTTCAGCGCCTTAGGGACCTGCTCGATCACCTGCTCGACAAGAAATCGCCTGACGACCCCATTGTTCCCGTGAACACGCTTGCGGACGATGATTCAAACGAAGCTGCCGATGTCGATGACGAGAAGGCTGAGGCCGTCGAGGTCGACGACGAGAAGGCTGATGCCGTCGAGGCCGATGGCGAGAAGACCGAGGTCGCTAAGGGCTTTGGCAATCTGAGCGATGCGCTGGAGGATGCCACGGGCGATCTTTGCGATCAGGCCGCGACGATGTCCCAGGACTTTGAGGACGACGCCGCTTATATCCAGAAGATCGATGGCGAGATCGCGTACTTCAAGTCCTTTGCTGACCAGTATCAGGACATGCTCGATAGCTATGAGAGCCTGAAGCAGCAGTACGAGGATGCCTATGGCACCGAGCTGCCGAGCGATATTCAGGATGCGCTCGATAAGCTGCTGAGCGAGGAGAACCTCAAGAAGTTGCAGAGTGTCCTTACGTGCATGTACTACCTGCGCGATGCCGAGCGCGGCTTTGATATGTATGTGACCGAGGACGGCGTGAACTTTACGACGCTGACGACCAATGGCTTTAACGATCCGTATAACCATGGTCTGCGCACCTTTGCGGTGACCAACCAGGGTCTGTGCCTTGGTACCGCCAATCCGTTCTATGGCTGCCAGGTTTGGATCCAGCGCAAGGAGAATTCGGAGAATCCGATTGATCCCGGTACTCCGGATCCGACGGAACCCACCAATCCTTCGCAGCCGGGTGGCGGCGAGCAGCCTGGTGGCAGCCAGACGGGCGGCAACGACCAGTCGAGCAGCACCACGACCACCGTCACGACGGCCACTAAGAAGACTCCGAAGGACGGCTCGCTGCCTCACGCTGGCGACTCGACCCTCACGCTGGTCTTGGGATTGCTGGTTGCAGCTGCCGCAGTGCTTGGCATTGCTCTCGCCTTGCGCAAGCGTTCTCGTCGCTAGGCTCGTCCGCGTAGCTCAATGTCTTGGATATCGTCGAAGTCGATGGCGATATCCCTGAGCTTGAGCAGCTTGAACGCGGGAAGCACTTCGTCGAGAATGCCGGTGCGGCTGCGATAGCCGTATGTATCGTAATAGGTAACGCGCACCAAGTCGCCGCGTTTGAGGCCCTCGAGCTTTTTCGAAAGCTCGAGGGCTTTTTCTTCTGTGAGTTCGCATTTGGGTTCGACGGTGATTTCCTGCTTACGTACGAGCTCGTAGTATCCCGTGAGGGCGGCAAAGGGCATAAACTGCGCGGCACGGCCGGCGCGGACGGCGCCGTTGGCGGTGAGCTTTGGGTCGGCGGAGCGACGTCTTCCCTCGGGGTCCGCTAGGCGTTCAAAAGGTGTCGGTGGCCGCATCGGCTGTTGCTGGGACTTAGGCACGATGTCCTCCTACCTGATCGTTGCGTTCGCGCGCGGTGGCGCCAGTGGTAAAGCTTAATCCCTTGACCAGGGCGTTCTTACCGTACTTGCCCTTTACGGCCAGGACGGCGCGCGCCAGGTCGCGCTCGCGCTCATCCGCCTCGATATCGCTGAACAGATCGATGGTGACAAATTCCTCGGGCATGAGGTTGCCAAAGCCCAAGTTGATGCGTTTGACCGGTCGTTTGGGATCGACAGTCTGCGCCCAGAGCTCATCGAAATAGCCCATGATCTTCTTAAACGAATTGGTGCGCTCGGGCAGCTTTCGCGAAGCGTTGGAGTGCGCAAAGAGTGCGGCATAGCCACCGCGCGGTTTGCCGCCATGCTCTCCCACAAAGATGCCATCGATTGCCTGCGCCTCGCGCACCAGGCGGCGCCGTTCGTCATCGCGCTGGACGGGCTTGGGCGCACGGGGCGCGAGCCCGGGGCCGGCGGTTGCGGTGGGTTCGATACTCGACGTGCTCGAGCGTAGGTGTCCGCATCCGTCCACATATTGCGCTGTGCCGCTGGCGTCGAGGCGGCGTATGTCGGCTCGTTCGCTCGCATAACCCACAAAGAGCGAGATGCTGTCGCACACCACGTGCTTATCGATCAAGTCCAGCACGGCGTTGTCGACCATCTCGCGCAAGACGGTGTAGGCCTGTTCATAGGCATAGCCTTTCGAGAGCACCTGTCCTGTGGTAGTTGAGGTTGCCTGCGGGCGATAGGCTTGGATATCGGCGATAGTTGTCGGCTCGCGCCCGAAGGCGTGGTCGATGAGATATTCGGCATTGACGCCGAGCTCGTCGTAAAGCAGGTTTTCGTCGAGCGCGGCGACGCCCATCAGATCGTATACCCCGTACTTTTCGAGGCGGGCTGCCACGCCGGGGCCGATGCCCCAGATGTCGGTGATGGGACGATGGGGCCAGATCTCCTTGCGAAAGGTCTCGTCGTCGAGTATGCCGATGCGGCTGGGTACGTGCTTGGCGGTAATGTCGAGCGCTACCTTGGCTTGGAATAGGTTGGGGCCGATGCCGACCGTCGCCGTGATGCCGGTGCGCGCGAGGACCTCATCGCGCAACATGCAGGCAAAGCCTTTGGCATTAGTGTGGTAGAGGTCTAGATAGGGCGTCACGTCGATAAAGCATTCGTCGATTGAATAGACGTGAATGTCTTGCGGGCTCACGTATTCCAGATAGATGCCGTAGATTTGCGCCGACACCTCCATGTAGTGCTGCATGCGCGGTACGGCCTTGATGTAGTCGATACCGTCGGGAATCTCGAACAGGCGACAGCGGTTATGGATTCCGAGGTCTTTCATGGCCTGTGTGATGGCAAGGCAGATGGTCGTGCGCCCGCGCGATTCGTCGGCAACGACCAGGTTGGTGGTGAGCGGGTCGAGCCCGCGGTCGACGCACTCGACGCTGGCGTAGAACGTCTTGAGGTCGATGCAGATATAGGTGTGACGCTCGTGTCCCACGCGTCCTCCCATCAAACACATGTTCTTATCGAATACTTGTTCGATAATACCCGCTCGTCCGGACATCGTCAAAACCTGTCCTTTTTTGGTAGGTATGGTCGTGCGGCTGCATCGGGCTTTTTAACGCAGCTCTAAAGAGTGCGAAACAGCTCGGAAAACCTTGCTTCGTAGCATGAGCCTAACAATCGATACCGCCTATACGCACGGAAGGGTTGTGGGAAAGATGGTCAATTATGGGTTTGGTATGCCGACACGCTTGGTTGCGGATGGGGATGTGGCTCGCTGGTGCGGGCGATTGGTTGCCCACTATGGCGGCACTAAGGCACTGGTCGTGCTGGGAGGCGACAAGCACACGCGTGATGAGCTTGTCTCGGCGGCACTCGGCTCGCTTGATCGAGCTCTGCTCGAGCGCGTGCTTTTCTGCTGCGGCTCGGTTGAGGGCGACGGGGGAGACGAGCTGATCGACGAAGCCGTGGCCCTGGCGACCGACGAAGGCGTGGACTTTGTCCTAGCGATTGGCGATGCCGATACTGCCGGCTTTGCGCGCGAACTCGCGCGTCGCATGGCGGCGCTCGATGCCGGCGAAGACGGTTTTGTCCCTTATGGATGCATTGTCTCGGAGGGCAAGGTTCCTGCTGTCGTGGGCGTCGGCGAGGTTCCCGTTTTTGCCATCATCGCGCCCGAACTGCTGGAGGGTATTGGGTCTCCTCTGCGTGAGCTGCTCGGCAGCGTGTGCGCCGCGGCCTAGTATTTGGCATAAAGGGATGGGTTATTTTTGGTTGGTAAAGCGTTTGACCTGCCAAAATAAACCTGTCCCTTTTTGGTCGGTTGCCGTTTGGGGGCCGATTGGCAACGCTCGCTGATTATAGTCTTGACCTGCGCTAGAATAGGGGCATCTGAATGTCCGGGCGCATGGAGGCGTGTGCCCGTATGCTGAGGAGGACTCTATGGCAACTGTTGCCGCACCTATCGATGCTACGTCGACTGCCGCTTGGAAGGCGCTCGAGGCTCATCAGGAGAAGCTCGAGGCCGAGGGTATCGACCTCAAGGCCTGGTTCGCCGCCGATGCCGAGCGCGTGAACAAGCTGAGCTTTGACGCTGGTGACCTGCACTTCGATCTGTCGAAGAACCTGGTGACCGATGAGACCGTCAAGCTGCTGTGCGATCTTGCCCGCGAGGTGAAGCTCGAGGAGCGCCGCGACGCCATGTTCTCCGGCGAGCACATCAACACCACCGAGGACCGCGCCGTCCTGCACACCGCGCTGCGCCGCCCGGCAAGCGAGAAGGGCCAGCTTATCGTCGACGGCCAGGATGTCGTCGCCGACGTGCACGAGGTCCTCGATCGCATGTACGCCTTCGCCGAGCGCGTGCGCTCCGGTGAGTGGAAGGGCGTTACCGGCAAGAAGATCGAGCATCTGGTGTCCATCGGCATCGGCGGCTCCGACCTGGGCCCGGTCATGGCTTACGAGGCTCTGCGCCCCTATGCCGACGCCGGTATCGACTGCCGCTATATCTCCAACATCGACCCCAACGACCAGGCCGAGAAGCTCAAGGGTTTGGATCCCGAGACCACGCTCGTGATTATCGTCTCCAAGACCTTCACCACGCTCGAGACCCTCACCAACGCCCGCGAGGTCAAGACCTGGATGCTCGAGCAGCTCAAGGCTCAGGGCGCCATCGACGGCTCCGATGAGCAGAACGCCGAGGCCGTGGCCAAGCACTTCGTCGCTGTCTCCACCGCACTCGAGAAGGTCGAGGCCTTCGGCATCGACCCCGCTAACGCTTTTGGTTTCTGGAATTGGGTCGGCGGCCGCTACTCCGTCGACTCCGCCGTGGGCCTGTCGCTGATCGTCGTGCTCGGCCCCGAGCGCTTCCAGCAGTTCCTTGAGGGCTTCCATGCCATCGACGAGTACTTCTGCAACACGCCGCTCGAGAACAACGCCGTCGCGCTGATGGGTCTGCTCAACGTCTGGTACGTCAACTTCTTCGGTTCCAAGAGCCACGCCGTGCTTCCGTACTGCCAGTATCTGCACCGCTTCCCGGCCTACCTGCAGCAGCTCACCATGGAGTCCAACGGCAAGCATGTCCGCTGGGACGGCAGCGCCGTGACCTCCGACACCGGTGAGATCTTCTGGGGCGAGCCCGGCACCAACGGCCAGCATGCCTTCTACCAGCTGCTGCACCAGGGCACCGTGGTGGTTCCGGCCGATTTCATCGCCTTCGCCAATACCGCCAACCCTGCGACCGATAGCGGCCAGGACGTGCATGAGCTGTTCCTGGGCAACTTCCTGGCCCAGACCAAGGCGCTCGCCTTTGGCAAGACGGCCGACGAGGTTCGTGCCGAGGGCACGCCCGAGCAGATCGTCCCGGCCCGTTGCTTTGAGGGCAACCGCCCGACGACCTCGATCTTCGGCGACACGCTGACCCCGTTTGCGCTCGGCGAGCTCATCGCCCTGTACGAGCACATCACGTTTGTCGAGGGCACGGTCTGGGGCATCGACTCCTACGACCAGTGGGGCGTCGAGCTGGGCAAGCAGCTTGCCAAGCAGATCACCCCGGCCTTCCACGACGACGCCGCCAAGGCCGAGCAGGACGCTTCGACCCAGGCGCTCATCGAGTTCTATCGCGCTCACCGCAAGTAGTCGCTGCTGTTAACGCATTGCGCCTTATAGCCAGGGGCCCGTATCCCATCGGATGCGGGCCCCTTTGCTTTGCCGTGGTCCCGGGGCGCACGGCCTTTGTGGAACATCGCCGGGGCGCCGCGCGCTGCGAGAACCCTGCGCCTAGATCTCGGCCTCCGCATGGCCTCGCTGCGCCTCGGGCAGCTCCCCGTAGAGCGGATGGTCTTCGAGCCTAAAGCGCTCGACCTGTTCGGGAGTGCGACCGCGTACAAAGAGCCACGAGCGATCGATCGGCGTCGCCATGAGCGTGCTGGGCAGCGCGTCGGCGCGGTCGGAAAACACCCGGGCACTCTCGGGATCCTGGAACGCCAGCACCAGATGCGTGTCGCAGTTGCCCATGATGGAGCGTGCGCGTGCCTCGCCATAGAGCGCATCGAGCTGGTTGGTCGACTGCAGCAGCAGCGTTGCCCAGATGTTGCGGCTTCGGATAATCGAGAGCACGTTGTCGATCTGGGGGATCTGCAGATTTGCGAAGTCATCGAGCATAAAGCGCACGGGCACGGGCAGGCTGCCGTCGGGCTGTCTATCGGCCTCGCGAATGAGGCCCATAAACGCCTGCGTAATAAAGAGGCCGGTCAGCGGATCGAGATTGCGGTCGATATCGCTCACGGTTACAAACAGGGCGCAGGGGGTGTGTCCCATGGAAGCGAAGTCCACCTGATGGTACTCACGATAGAGCTGTGCCGCACCGTCGAATCCCAGGCACATGACCTTTTCGGCAAGGATGCCGACGATGCTCGCGTGCATGCGCTCGGCATTTTGCGTAATGGCGTAGCGCCGCCATAGCGAGAGGGCATAGCTTTGGGGGTCGGTCGTGATCAGGTCGTCAAACAATCGACCCGTGGCACCGTCCTGCAGGTGCTCGATCAGCTTGATGACCGAGCTGATCGTCTGCTCGTCGGCGGGTAGCTGTTCGGTGACGTAGGCGATAAGACACGACAGCAGGTTTGCCGCCGCATGATCCCAAAAAGGCTGGTTGTTGTCCTCGATGGGGCAGATGGCCTTTGCCACCGAGAGGATGTCCTGCTGGTTGGGCCTGCCGTCCGCCTTGCGGCGAATGTGCCTCAGGGGGTTGTAGCCGCAGCGCTCGATGCCGGGCGCAAGGGCCGGGACGGTGTTGAGGTCGGCGAAGTTGAGACATTGCACGCGGTAACCGTGGGCTGCCAGCACGGGTCCCACTTCGCGACAGAGCGTGCCTTTGGTGTCGAGCACGATGTAGCTTGCGTTCATTTGCAGCAGGTTGGGCTTGAGGACGTTTCGGGTCTTGCCGGCTCCCGAGGGGCCGATCACAAGTGCATTGTTGTTGAGTCCCGTTTGGCGGGTGTCGCAGGAAAGCGTTCGATCCTTGGCGAGGATGGTGGACGATGCGGACTCAGATGCGGCGAGGCGGCTGGCGAGGTTAGACATGGGCGACCTCCTTGGTGGCCGAGAGGATTTCGTGGGCAAAGCCGAGCTCGACGGCGCGCTCGGCCGAAAGGTAGGTGTCTTTTGCAGTGAGGGACTGGATGCGCTTGGGCGTGAGGCCGCTGCGGTCCGAGAGGATTTGCGTGAGGATCTTGCGGGTCTGCATGAGACGCCGGCTGGTTTCCTGCAGCGCAAGTGCCGAGCCGCCTGCCCCCTGGGGGATCAGCGGGTCGTGAATCATGAGCTCTGCATGGGGCGCCATACGGCGATCGTCGCCGCCCATAAAGATCACGGCGCCCATGGACGCGGCGAATTCCAGGCAGACGGTGCGGATGGGGCACGATGCGAGGCGCATGGCGTCATAGATCGCAAGGCCCGATCGCACGCTTCCGCCGGCGCTGGCGACAAATATGGTGATGGGGCGGCTGGGGTCGGTGGCATCGAGCAGGCGGATCTGCTGGCATAGGTCGTGGGCCATCGGGGTTTCGATGTTTCCCATGACGGAGAGCTCGCGACGGGCGAGCATCTCATCGTAAATGCTGGTGAGCGTGATACCTCGGGCGGATTCACGCATGGTGAGGGGACTGATGATGGGGGAATGATTGGTGTCCATGAGGACTCCTTTCTGTTGGTTGTGTTGTGGAATAGGATTGTTGCCCGCGGAGGGGCTGGCGGGCTACAGGGCTCGTCCGAGCCTGAGATCGAGCTCGGTTGTGGGCAGGCTGCCTGTTCGTGCGGCTCGCAAGCACCAAAGGCTCCAAAGCGATGGAGCGTTGCGGCGG
>ULSU01031660.1_pt1 | contig 12358 bp, 8 predicted proteins | sample 1956941 | NCBI WGS metagenome assembly ULSU01 (sample SAMEA4835715, study PRJEB28245) | human gut metagenome | biome: gut microbiome; material: fecal sample | place: Denmark | collected 2008
AATCTAGGAAGCTTATTGTTACTGGAACGGGGTATGAGAAAAAGTAACGCCGGAAGGGGGAAACGGATATGAGAATATCACATATTGCAATGTATGTACGAGATCTGGAAGTGGTAAAGGAGTTTTACATCCGCTTTTTTGGGGCAAAAGCGGGAGAGTTATATCATAATCCAAAAACAGGACTGAAAAGCTATTTTCTGTCGTTTGATGAGGGAACAAGGCTGGAACTGATGAATCTGCCGGAAATGCAGGATCAGAAGAAAGTGCTGGTGCGGATGGGCTATATCCATATCGCAATTTCAGTGGGAAGCAGAGAGAAAGTGGATGCCATCACCGAAAAACTGTATGAGGCAGGTTACGATGTTTTAAGTGGTCCGCGTATCACCGGGGATGGCTATTACGAGAGCACTGTGTTAGGACCGGAAGATAACCAGATCGAGATTACGGAGTAAAGACAAAATAGACAATTGCGAAACTTATAGAATCGCAATTGTCTATTTTTTTATTATTCCTTTTTTACGAGTACCATAGCAGAAATTGGTTCCACGGAAACAGAACCTGCAACAGTGGTCAGCGCATCGGTTCCGGCATGATCAGCGTTGACACATACGTCCCATGCACCATCTGGCAGTGCAACAGATGTCTCTGCTCTGTTTGGATTGAAGATCACAAAAATGCCGTCGGACGTTTCCCCATTCACGCCGCCGTTGATCCGGAATGCAAGCACATTTTCGTCGAGGCCGTCCACGGAAGTGATGTTTGCGTTGACATCAGCTGCATTGGTAAGGCGAAGCGCCGCATGGGCTTTGCGGAAGGCGATCAGTCCCTTGTAATAGTTATAAACATTCTGATAAGTCTCATCTTCTAACGTATCCCATTTGATACTGTTGACAGAATCCGGGGAATTGTAGCTGTTTTCCACAAAACCGCCGGAGGCATCGATCCTGGTGCGGAGCATTTCTTCGCCTGCCTGCAGGAATGGAATGCCCTGTGCAGTCATGTAAATGGAGGCAGAAAGATTGTTCATGCGGATACGCTCCTCTTCTGAGACGCCTGGCGTTGAGCGTGTGATGCGGTCTAACAGTGTCATATTATCGTGGCAGGAGGCGTAGTTAATGCTCTGAGCCGGTGTGGTACACCAGTCACCTGCCTGACCTAAAAAGCAGCCTTTGACGGTATCGGCAAGATCAGCGGCTCCCGAGACATAACCTTTCCTTGTGGTGTAAAAGACGTGGCCTTTCAAAGCGTCGCGGAGCGTATCGCTGAAAAATGCAAATCCCGGAACATTGGTGGAATTTGGCTGCGTGGTCATTTTATAGCCGTCTTTGGTCACAGCGGTATCCATGGTCCATCCCTCTCCATAGAAAATGACATCCGGGTGGGTTTTGTGAACTTCTGTGACGACCTCGTTGATCGTCTGGGTGTCAATCAATCCGACAAGGTCAAAACGAAAACCATCGATGTGGTATTCATCTGCCCAGTATTTGACTGAGTCTACAATATATTTTCTCACCATGGAACGCTCGGAGGCGGTGTCATTTCCACAGTCGGAGCCGTTGGAGTATTTTCCATCCGCATCCACACGGGAAAAATAGCCCGGTACGATCTGATTTACACAGAAATCTGACGCATTGTATACATGATTGTAAACCACGTCCATGATCACACTGATCTGGTTGTCGTGAAGTGTTTTTACCATCTGTTTCATCTCGGAAACACGGACGGCACCGTTGTAAGGATCGGTGGAATAGGAGCCTTCCGGGACATTATAATTTTCCGGTGTATAAGTGGCGCCTAAGTCACTGCCGGAGTAAGTAAATTCTTTTTCAAATTTTTCTGTAGAATAAATATTTGGCATAATAATTGGATACTCATTCCCTTCAAATAAAATCATATAACGTTTGGTTTCGATTGGCATATTTTTATAACATGAACTGGTTTTGGTGAAAGTGTAACATAATTAAAAAAATAAATAAATATATTTTAGCTATAATTAAAAAAAATACGAAAAAAAACGAAAAAATTAGCGGAAAATCATCGGCAAAGATACTTTTGTGTTATAATCATAAGGATTTTTTGAAGGGAGCCAAATACCATGGCAAAAGAATATTCTGTATACGAATTAAACCGTATTCAACAATACATTATGCAGATGCGTCCGGTTTTGAAGAAGGAGGCGCTGTTTTCGGATGGAACAAAAGATTACCGCAATCCGACGGAACCGGAGGCAGGAGAAAAGGTGACGATCCGTTTCCGCACCGGAAGGAATAACGTGGATATCGTCTGGCTTTGCACAGATTGCAAACATTATAAAATGAAAAAAACAGAAAGTGATCGTGAATTTGACTATTATGCGGTTGAGATGACAATGGGAGAGGAGCCGTTTTATTATTATTTCGAGGTGGCTTCCGGTCTGCTGCATGTCTTTTTTGACCGTTATGGTGTGAGCAAGGAGCGGCGGGATGCTTACCGGTTCTGCATCATTCCGGGATTTTCCACACCGGAGTGGTCAAAGGGAGCCGTCATGTACCAGATCCTTGTGGATCGTTTTTACAATGGTGATCCGGCTAACGATGTGCTGACGGATGAGTACTATTATATCCAGACACCGAGTAAAAAAATGGAGGACTGGAATCAGTGTCCGTCCGATTTTTCTGTTGGAGAGTTTTACGGCGGAGATTTAGAGGGCGTGAGACAGAAGTTAAATTACTTACAGAATCTTGGCGTGGAAGTCATTTACTTTAACCCGCTTTTTGTGTCACCATCCAATCACAAATATGATATTCAGGACTATGACCATATCGATCCACATTATGGAAAAATTGTGGTCGATGAGGGGGAGCTTTTGCAATCCGGGACAACGGATAACAGCAAGGCAACACGTTATGTAAACCGTGTGACGAATTTAAAAAATTTAGAGGCAAGTAATGCTTTTTTTGCGGAGCTGGTCAGAGAGATCCACGCCAGAGGAATGAAAGTTATTTTAGATGGTGTGTTTAACCACTGCGGTTCGTTCAATAAATGGTTAGACAGGGAAAAAATCTATCACGCAAACGGAGGTTACGAGGACGGTGCATTTTTGTCGAAAGAGAGCCCTTACCGCAGTTTCTTCGGTTTCCGGGATGAAAACGGCTGGCCGGATAACACCTCTTATGAGGGGTGGTGGGATTATGACACGCTGCCAAAATTAAATTATGAAGGCTCGGAAGAGTTGTACGATTATATTCTTGGCATCGCAGCAAAATGGGTGTCAGCACCATATTATGTAGATGGCTGGCGTCTGGATGTTGCGGCGGATTTAGGTCATTCCTCAGAGTTCAATCATAAATTTTGGAGGGATTTTCGAAAAGCAGTTAAGACAGCCAACCCGGAAGCACTTATTCTGGCGGAGCATTATGGCGATCCAAAAGACTGGCTAGAAAAAGGTGACCAGTGGGATACAGTCATGAATTACGATGCCTTTATGGAACCTTTGACATGGTTTCTGACAGGAATGGAAAAACACAGTGACGAGTATATCCCGGAGAAAAAGGGAAAGGTGGATGATTTTGAGGGAGCTATGCGCCACTTTATGGCAAGTTTCCAGACATCCCAGTTACAGTGTGCGATGAATGAATTATCCAACCACGATCATTCGAGATTCCTGACAAGAACCAACGGAACAGCAGGACGTGTGGAAACCCATGGGCCGGAAGCCGCAGAGTATGGCGTCAACTTTGGGATTTTCCGGGAAGCAGTTGTTGTTCAGATGACATGGCCGGGCGCACCGACGGTTTATTATGGGGATGAAGCAGGCGTGTGTGGATTCACCGATCCTGATAACCGCCGAACCTATCCATGGGGAAAAGAAGATGTGGTGCTTGTGGATTTCCACCGGGATATGATCCGCATTCATAAGGAAAATGAAGCCTTACGAACCGGTTCCTTAAAGCTTTTGCAAGGGGAAAAGGACATATTATGTTACGGCAGGTTTAACCGGACACAGCAATTTGTTGTGATCCTGAATAATAGCGATGAGAAGAAGGAGATCACAAAGGAAGTATGGAGTATCGGTATTCCAAAAAATTGTAAGATGGAGCGTCTGATCATCACCACGGAGGCTGGCTATTCGCTCATGCCGAAAGAATATGAAGTGGAAGATGGAAGGATCACCGTCACGCTGCTGCCTCATTCGGCTGCGGTGCTGAAATATAAAGTGTAAAAAATATAAAATCTTATCTTGCACAATGAAAAATGATATGTTATAATCAATCCTTGTCAGGACATTTGTGCTGACAAGAATGGGCAGATTCCCGAGTGGCCAAAGGGGACAGACTGTAAATCTGCTGCAACTTGCTTCGGTGGTTCGAATCCACCTCTGCCCATTATCATATATGCCGGCGTGGCGGAACTGGCAGACGCGCAGGACTTAAAATCCTGTTGTAGCGATACAGTACCGGTTCGATTCCGGTCGCCGGCATTAAGAGGTCTCAAGTGTTGAAGTTCGTTCAGCATCTGGGGCTTTTTATTTTTGTGTTGAGATAAGAAAAATCCGCCAGCCCACAGATCCTGTGGACGGCGGATTTTTTTCTGTGATCTTATTGTTTTTTGACCGGAGCCTGATATCTTGCGGTTGATTCACGTTCGATCAGTGTCGCACGGAGCTGTGTGCGGCAGATTGGAATGTGATGTACCAGGGAGTTTAAAATGACATAAGCACATTTTCCGAGTTCACTGCGTTCCTGCCGGATAGTGGTAAGCGGTGGCTCTAGCATGGAGGAGATTGGAATGTCATCGAATCCGACCACGCTGATATCTTCCGGCACGCGGAAACCGCGGAGCTTGCATTCCGTGATAACACCGGATGCGATCAGGTCATTGCCGCAGATGATCGCAGTAGCACCCGCACCCAAAAAAGTAGGAACGTGATACTTTGCACTGTCTGCCACATAATAGCCGTAAGCGGTCAGGTCTTCATTGATCTCAAGACCATGTGCTTTCATGCTGTTATAGTAGGCTTCCTGACGCTGCTCGGATACCATGGAGTGCAGGGAACCATTTAAAAAGGCAATTTTTTTGTGACCGAGTGTGTAGAGATGGTCAACTGCCGCATCGATTCCCTCATAGTTGTCCGTTCCAATGTAAGCAACATTCGGATTCTTCTTAATATAATTGTCGAAGAGAACAGTCGGCATGGTGGTTTGTTCTAACTGTTTCATCCATTCGTCGTGAAGGGCGAAGCCGACGAGAAAGGCTCCACAGAAACCATTCTTTAACATATAGGTGTCATATTTTTCTGCGAGCTGGAATGCCGGTGTGACCGGAATGACTGTCACATCCCAGTTGTGGCGGAACGCATTCTGCTTGAATCCCAGGACAATTTCATAACCAAACTGTGTGGCAGCTTCATAGTCCATATTTTCAATGAAAATCGCAAGCTTGCGGTTTTCTACTTTTTTTGATCGTTTGGTCGCATATCCCATTTCCACTGCGGTATCTAAGACCATCTGTCTTAATTCATCACTGATATCGCTTGCTCCGTTCAAACCTTTGGAGACAGTGCTGACGGATACACCCAGACGATTTGCTATATCTTTGATCGTAGCCAAGTCTTTATCCTCTTTGTTATAATTATTCGATACTTCCCTTATTATATAGAATCGAATTTCCGTTTTCAAGCAGTCTGCTCAGAGATTTCAAAAAAGTTTCGAAACAAAACGAGAAAAACTTGTCATTTTACACAAAAAAACAAATATAAAAACGTGAAAAATAGCAAAATCGATATTAATATTTGCAAATTCGTTGACAAAAACGTTCCAATAAACTAAAATTACCTCAGATACGAAAATTCACGAAACAATTCGTATAAGTTTTGAATGCGGGATCATTCCAACAGAACGGGAGGAAATGAATTGGGATCAAAAGAATTGACCAGGGGAGCAGGAGTCCTGCTGGCAATCACAAGCTTACCATCTTCATATGGAATAGGAACATTAGGGGAAGCTGCATTCCAATTTGTTGATTTACTTGTCGATCTCAAGCAGAGGTACTGGCAGGTGCTTCCGATCGGTCCTACCAGTTTTGGAAACAGTCCGTATCAGTCCTACTCCGCATTTGCCGGAAACCCATATCTCATTGATCTGGATGATCTGGTGAAGGATGGATTGTTACAGGAGACGGAGATCCGCAGTTTTAACTGGGGAACGGATGATGCAGATATTGATTATGCAACCATCTATGAGAACCGTTACAAGATTTTGCGAATGGCTTTTTCGAGATTTTCTGCGAAGAGTGAAGACTTCCTTGCTTTTACAGAAAAAAGCGACAGATGGCTGTCTGATTATTCTCTTTATACCGCATTGAAACGGCATTTTGGAGATATAGAATGGCAGAGCTGGGACGTGCCGCTCAGGGACAGAGATCAGGAGGCAGTGAAAGAGTATCAGGAAATATTACATAATGACATCATGTTTTGCAAATTTTGCCAGTACGAGTTTTTTAAGCAGTGGATGCAGCTGAAGCAGTACGCAAATAGCCGTGGAGTCCAGATCATCGGTGATATGCCATTGTATGTGGCGTCAGACAGCGTGGATGTATGGGCGCACCGTGAGATGTTTTTACTTGAACCGGATGGAAGACCGAATGTGGTCGCAGGGGCAGCACCCGATGCATTTTCCGAGAGCGGTCAGGTATGGGGCAGTCCGGTATATGACTGGAACGTCATGGAAGAGGATGGCTTTGCATGGTGGAAGGCAAGAATGCTTGAGAACATGGAATTATTTGATGTGATCCGGTTAGACCATTTTTCCGGTCTGGTGCGTTATTACACCGTTTCTGCAGATGCAGAAGACGGAAGAAATGGCAAGTGGAGCAAAGGACCGGGCAGGAAACTGACAGATGCCATGACAGAGGTTCTGGGTGATATGCGGGTGATCGTGGAAGACATCGGACCAAAGGGCGGGCTTCCGGGAGTGAAAAAGTTAAAGACAAAAACCGGATGGCCGGGCATTAAGATTTTAATGTTTGCCTTTGATGATGACACCGCGAATGAGCATCTTCCACATAACTATCAGGACACGAACATGGTCGTATATGCAGGAACTCACGACAACGAAACGATCGTTGGTTATTTCCGGGATAAGTCAGATTACGAGCTGGCATATCTGTATGAGTATCTGAACATTCATTATAAAGAAGAAATACCGGATGCACTGATCCGGGCAGCCTACGCAAGTATCGCAGATGTGGCCATTATCCAGATGCAGGATCTGATGAAGCTTGGAAATGAAGCCAGAATGAACGCACCTTCCACGGTGGGACGCAACTGGCGCTGGCGTATCGGAAAAGATACTTTGAGCGAAGAACGGAGAGCATGGATACGGACTCTGGCAGCCGTATATCGCAGATAACAAATACGCTATAAGATGCATAAGCATTTTATATAGAAGTCTTATTCTAAAAAAGGAGAGGAATCAAATGAAAAAGAAAGCAATCTCATTATTACTTGTTGCAGCTATGACAGCTACAATGACAGCAGGCTGCGGCGACAAACAGGAAGCAGCAGACAACACAACTGCAGGAAACGATGCGGCACCTTCTACAGAAGCAGCAGCATCTGATGATGCAGCAACAGAAGAAGAAGAGGAAGCATGGAGCGGTACATTGACTGTATGGAGCCCACAGGAAGATCAGGATACAGGCTGGTTACAGAAAGAATGTGACGCATTCAATGCGGCTCATCCAAACTGGGATGTCACATTTGAGTATGGTGTATGTGCAGAGGGTGATGCAAAAGCTACTGTCACAACAGACGTTGAGGGATCTGCAGATGTCTATATGCTGGCAAACGATAACATCCCTGATTTAGTAGCAGCAAACGCACTTGCTGAGCTCGGCGGATCTTATCTTGATTATGTAACAAGCACAAACTCCGATTCCATTACAGCATCTGTTACATACAATGATGCAGTAGTAGCATTCCCATTTACATCTAATACATGGTTCATGTACTATGATAAGAGTGTATTCTCTGATGAGGATATCAAGAGCTTTGACACAATGTTGGAGAAAGGAAAAGTTGCCTTCCCATTATCTGATTCCTGGTACATTCAGGCATTCTATGTTGGAAATGGCTGTTCATTATTCGGAGATGGTACAGACGCAGCAGCAGGTATCGACTTCGATGGAGAAAAGGCAGCAGCTGTTACAGATTACTTAGTTGATGTAGTTGCAAATCCTAACTTTATCAATGATGCAGACGGAGCTGGTCTTGCAGGTTTACGTGACGGAAGCGTAAACGCTGTATTCTCCGGTACATGGAATGCAGAAGCTGTAAAAGAAGCACTTGGTGACAACATGGGTGTTGCAGCACTTCCATCATTTAACTTAAACGGAACAGACTGCCAGATGAAATCCTTCATCGGATCTAAAGCAATCGGTGTAAACCCAAATGCTGAGAACATGCAGGTTGCTATGGCATTGGCAGCTTACCTTGCAGGTGAGGACGCTCAGAAAGATCACTACGATATGAGAAACATCCTTCCTACAAACACAAACATTGCAGTTGATGATGAGATTGCAGCAGCAGTTGCAGACGCAATGATCAACACATCTATCATGCAGCCATTAGTACCTGAGATGAGTAACTACTGGTCACCAGCTGAGAACATGGGTAAAGCACTTGTAGCTGGCGAGGTCACACATGATAACGCTGCAGAAAAGACAGCAGATATGAATACAGCAATGAACACAGACGCAGCACAGTAAAAAGAATACAGAAGATTCTTACATGCAAAATACAAACCTCGGGGCGCATGAGCGCTCTGAGGATTGTTTGATACTAAGGAATCTATTTTTATTTTAAGGAGGCCCATAACGTGATACAGGCTGGAAAAAGAAAAAAAGAGTTTGCGGATCCATATACCGTGACCGGTGCGGTTACAAAAGGAAACATCATTACAAAGCTTTCCCTGCTTATTATGGGCTTGGGTAATATCGCACACAGACAGATCGCAAAGGGACTGATGTTCCTGGTTGTTGAGATTGGATATATATGGTTTATGATCCAATCCGGAATTTATAATTTATCCATGTTTCCATCATTGGGATGGAGAGAGCAGGAAAAAGTCTGGAATGAAAAGAAAAGTATCTATGAGTACACTGCCGGTGATCAGTCATCCCTGATCCTGTTGTATGGAGTTGCAACGATTTATATTACATTGATGTTTATCGTTGTGTGGAGAGAGGCAGTAAAAAGCTCTTATAAATCAGAAGTGCTTGCAAAATCAGGAAAGCACCTGAACACCTTTAAAGAAGACTTCAAGAGTTTGTTTGATCAAAATTTACATAAATTATTACTTGCAGCGCCGATCATGGGAGTATTGATCTTTACGATCCTTCCACTGATCTATAATATTTCCATGGCATTTACCAATTACAGCAAGGTAAATGATCATCTGGTATTATTTGACTGGGTTGGGCTTGCAAACTTTGCAAAAATCTTAAATTTGAACGACAGTATCGGTAAGCAGTTCTATTCCGTACTGACATGGACGATCACCTGGGCGATTTTTGCAACAGCATTAAACTATATTTTCGGTATGATCCTTGCAATCGTGATCAACCGTAAAGAGACACATTTTAAGGGATTCTGGAGATTCTGCTTTGTATTATCCATCGCAGTACCTCAGTTTGTTTCCCTGCTGATCATGAGAAGTATGTTACAGCCAACCGGTATCGTGAACACTTTATTATTAAAATATGGTCTGATCGATACGGCGCTTCCATTTTTCTCAAGTGCGACATGGGCCAGAGTGACAGTTATCGTTATCAACCTGTGGGTAGGTATCCCATATACGTTACTTCAGGTAACAGGTATTTTACAGAACATTCCGGGTGAATTATATGAGGCAGCGAAGATTGATGGAGCTAATGCAGTCCAGATATTCTTCAAGATCACATTGCCATATATGTTATTTGTCATGACACCATACCTCATTACACAGTTTACCGGAAATATCAATAACTTCAACGTTATCTACCTGCTGTCCGGCGGTAATCCGACACCGGTGGATGCAACAGCCGGTAAGACAGATCTGCTTGTTACATGGCTGTACAAACTGACCGTTGATAAGAACTACTACAACTTAGGTGCAGTAATTGGTATTATGACGTTCATTGTCCTTGCGATCGTTGCGCTGGTAACATATCGTAATACCGCATCTTACAAAGATGAGGAGGGATTCATGTAATGAGTAAAAAACAAGTGACATCTGGCACAAAAGCAAAGAAAACAATTGTGAATATTATTATCCATATTTTTCTGGCAATCCTGTCATTCATCTGGGTGCTGCCGATTTTCTGGGTAGTCCTGACAAGTTTCCGCGGTGAGAAAGGTTCTTACGTAACCACTTTCTTCCCGAAGACTTATACGATTAACAACTATGTGAAATTATTCACAGATACAAGTATTTTGAACTTCCCGAAAATGTTTGTGAATACTTTTATCATTGCGATTTTTACATGTATCATTTCAACCATTTTTGTACTTTCAGTATCTTATACAATGTCAAGAATGCGTTTTAACATGAGAAAACCATTTATGAATGTCGCAATGATCCTCGGATTGTTCCCATCCTTTATGTCCATGATCGCTGTTTACTATATTTTAAAGGCTCTTGGACTGGCAGAGGGATCTATGATCCGCATCGCTTTGATCGTCGTATTCTCAGCAGGATCCGGTGTTGGATTCTATGTTGCAAAAGGTTTCTTTGACACGATCCCGAAGGCGCTGGACGAGGCTGCGATCATCGATGGGGCAACAAGATGGCAGGTATTTACCAAAATTACCGCGCCGCTCAGTAAACCAATTATTGTTTATACCATTTTGACATCCTTCATGGGACCGTGGGTAGACTTCATTTTTGCAAAGGTTATCTGCCGTGCTGATGCACAGTACTACACCGTGTCTATCGGTCTTTGGAAGATGCTTGAAAAAGAATACATTGACAGCTGGTATACCTGTTTTGCCGCAGGCGCAGTTGTGGTATCCATTCCGATTGCAATTCTGTTCTTACTGACACAGAAATTCTATGTAGATGGAATGAGTGGAGCTGTAAAGGGTTAACCCGGGCAGCGGATAAGTTTTGGCTGTGTGTGGGACTGTTGTATGAGAGTGAAAATCTTGATACAGCAGTCCCTTTTTATGTAAACATAAAAACGCTCCGCGAGGATGCGCAACTCGCGGAGATGAATATATAGCTACGCTATCCGCTCGTGTGCGAAAGTGTGCGCAAGCGCACACTTTGTTGTATAATACGAAGAAGAGAAGCTTTAAATGATATGAGAAAGGCATGGTTATAGGAATGAAAAAACGTTTGATTGCAGCCCTGTTAGCAGGAATGATGTTGGTACAGACAACCGCTTGTGGAAATAGCACCAGTGGAACCGTAGGTACTGTGGATAATACAGAGACAATGTCGGAGAGTGGAACAGAGGCAGATACAGAAAAAGAAGGGGATGAAGTTACCGCATTATCTCTGATGCAGCAGGTCAATACAGCAGAAGAGAATGTGATTGATGACAATTACCGAACTTATTATGAAGTGTTTGTTTACAGTTTTTATGACAGTGACGGAGATGGAATCGGTGATCTGAAAGGACTGACGGAAAATCTCGATTATATCAATGACGGTGATCCTGAGACGGACACGGATCTGGGATGCAATGGTATCTGGCTGATGCCGGTCATGCCGTCCACGACGTATCACAAGTATGATGTGACGGATTATGAAGCAATCGATCCGGAGTACGGGACGATGGATGATTTTACGACACTTGTAGATGAATGCCACAAGCGCGGAATCAACGTGATCATTGATTTTGTCATGAACCACACATCTTCACAGCATGAGTGGTTTCAGACTGCGTACAAGTATATCCAGAGCCTTCCGGAGGGAGCAGAACCGGATGCGTCAGAGTGTCCTTATGTAGATTATTATAATTTTTCCAAAGAAAAACTGGGCGGTTATTATCCGGTGGAAGGAACCAACTGGTATTATGAAGGACAGTTCTGGAGCGAGATGCCGGATCTGAACTGGGATAATGAAATGTTAAAGACAGAGTTTGAACAGATCGTGCAATTCTGGCTGGATCTCGGAGTGGACGGTTTCCGCCTGGATGCAGTAAAGGAATTCTATTCGGGCGCAGATGATAAAAATATTGCAGTCCTGACCTGGTTTAATGATATGGTGAAATCCAAAAAAGAGGATGCATATCTGGTCGGAGAGGCGTGGAATGATTACAGTGTCTATGCGAAATATTATCAGAGTGGCATGGACAGTTTCTTTGATTTTACTTTTGCGGATAAGGACGGTATCAT
>ULSU01076121.1_pt1 | contig 12351 bp, 7 predicted proteins | sample 1956941 | NCBI WGS metagenome assembly ULSU01 (sample SAMEA4835715, study PRJEB28245) | human gut metagenome | biome: gut microbiome; material: fecal sample | place: Denmark | collected 2008
AGCAGGTGGCGTGGGTATGGCAAGATGCCATACCCTCCTAAATAAAACTTAGAAAAGAATATGATAATATTAGTGATTTCGATAATTGTGCTCGGCATCATCGCCGCACTGATCGCCAAGCTGAGCAAGCACGACGGCGAGGAGAAGATAACCGTGGTGGAGACATGCGCCACATGCAACGGCACTAACGACAAGTGCGAGCAGGACTGCATGATGGAAGCCGCCACGAAGGACATCGTCTACTACGACGACGAGGAGCTCGACGCGTTCAGCGGTCGCCCGTCGGACAGCTACACCGACGAGGAGGTGGAGCAGTTCAGCGAGGTGCTCTACACCATGCGCCACGAGGAGATAGCCGACTGGTGCCGCAGTCTGACACTGCGCGGTATCAACCTGCCCGACCAGATAAAGGACGAAACATTCATGCTCAGGGAGGGTTAAGGCAATAAAACGCCACAAACAGAGTTATTTATACGTGAAACTATTTAAAACAAGACATATTGTACCCATCCTTCTCGCAGCTGTATTGGTGGTTGCGACAGGATGCTCTACGCAGAAAAACACCGCGCGCACACGCTGGTGGCACTCGTTCAAGGCGCGTTATAACACTTATTATAACGGCTCGTTGGCGTATATCGATGCCTCATTAGAGAAAGAGGAAGGCAACAAGGACAACTTCACCGAGCTTATTCCGCTCTACACCGTGAGCAACAAGAACAGCCGAGAGATTGGCAAGTCGAACTACGACCGCGCCATCGAGAAGTGTCAGAAGACCATCAAGCTGCACAGCATAAAGCGCCGACCGCAGTGGACAAAGCAGCGCAAGAAGACGGCGAAGGACTTGGAGTGGCTCTCGCGCCGCGAGTACAACCCGTTCCTTTGGAAGGCGTGGTTGCTCATGGGACGCTCGCAGTTCTACAAGGGAGCGTTCGACGAGGCAGCTGCCACGTTCAACTACATGAGCCGACAGTACAAGACGCAGCCAGCCATCTACGCCAAGTCGAGAGCATGGCTCGCCAAGTGCTACATCGAGGAGGGTTGGCTCTACGATGCTGAGGACGTGATACGCAATATGCAGCGCGACTCCATCCACTGGTCGGCACGCAAGGAGTGGGACTACACCTACGCCGACTACTACATACACACGGGCGAATACGAGAAAGCTATACCCCATCTGCGCAACGTGATAAAGCACGAGATGCGACGCAAGCAGCGCGCACGCGAGTGGTTCCTCATGGGACAGATGCAGGCAGCGTTGGGCAACAACGTGGAGGCGATGAAGGCGTTCAAGCACGTGACGAAGCTCAACCCACCCTACGAGCTGGAGTTCAACGCACGCATCTGCATGACGGAGGTGATGTCCGTTGGACAATCGAAGAAGATGATTGGCAGGCTGAAGCGTATGGCACGCTCGGACAAGAACAAGGAATATCTCGACCAGGTGTACTACGCCATCGGCAACATATACCTCGCACAGAGCGACACCGCACAAGCCATCAACGCCTACGAGCGCGGAGCGGCTAAAGCCACGCGCTCGGGCATAGAGAAGGGCGTGCTGCTGCTGAAGCTCGGCGACATCTACTGGGACAAGGAGCGCTACAACGACGCGCAACGCTGCTACGGTCAAGCCATCGGTATGCTCGACAAAGAGCGCAAGGACTACGAGGAGCTGTCGAACCGCTCGAAGATTCTGGACGACCTCGTGCCATACACCGACGCTATACACCTGCAGGACTCACTGCAGTCGCTCGCCAAGATGAGCGAGAGCGACCGCAACGCTGCCATCGACCGCACCATCGAGGCACTGAAGAAGAAGGAGAAGGAGGAACGCCGACTGCAGGCAGAGCAGGACGCGCAGAACCAGATGAACGGCGGCAACGACATGGCGCAGAACAATCAGTTCGGCAACAACACGACGATGCAGAACCAGCAGAACCAACAGAACCAGCGCAACGCGCAGTGGTACTTCTACAACCAGATGGCGGTGAGCCAGGGTAAGGCGGCGTTCCAGAAGCAATGGGGCAAGCGCGAGAATGTGGACAACTGGCAGCGCGTGAACAAGACGGTGGTGGCGTTCCAGACCGACGAGCCGGAACTCACCGAGGAGCAGCAGGACTCCATAGCGCAGGCGGAAGCAATAGCCGACTCGCTCGCGCTAATCGCCGACAGCGCACAGAACGATCCGCACAAGCGCGAGTACTACATGGCGCAGATACCGTTCACGGAGGAGCAGGTGGCTGCGAGCAACAACATCATCGCCGAAGGACTCTACAACTCGGGCGTCATCTTCAAGGACAAGCTCGACAACCTACCGCGAAGCGAGAAGCAGTTCATGCGACTCATCGGCGGAGACTATCCCAACTTTGAGAAGAAGGCGGAGGCTTACTATCACCTCTACCTATTATATATGCGCAAGGGCGACCGACAGACCGCCGACTCATACGTGGCACGACTCAAGCTGGAGTACCCCGAGAGCGAGTGGACAACGCTGCTCACCGACCCCAACTTCGTGGAGAACGCGCGTCTCGGCGTGCACCTCGAAGACTCGCTGTACGCTGCTACCTACGATGCGTTCAAGGCGGCGCGCTACAAGGAGGTGCGCGGCAATGTCAGCGTGTCCGAACAGCGGTTCCCGTTGGGTGCCAACCGCGACAAGTTTCTCTTCATCGGTGGTCTGGGCAAGCTGAACGACGGTGACTACGAGGGCTGCATCGACGACCTGAACACGGTGGTGAAGAAGTATCCGCAAAGCCCTATAGCCGTAATGGCAGGCATGATAGTGAAGGGCGTGAACGAGGGACGACAGCTGCAAGGCGGCAAGTTCGACCTCGAGAACATCTGGGAGCGACGCTCGCAGGTGCTCAACGAAAGCGACTCGACGGCGGTGCGCGAGTTCTCTAACGACCGCAACGCAGCGTTCATATACATGATTGCGTACCAACCCGACTCGATAGACGCCAACCGTATGCTCTTCGAGCTGGCTCGCTACAACTTCACATCGTTCATAGTGCGCAACTTCGACATAGAGGTGGAGCAGGCGGATGGACTGAACCGTATGCTCGTGAAGGGTTTCCGCAACTACGACGAGGCACTGCAGTACGCACGCCAGCTACAGAAGCAGAAGCAGCTGATGAAGCTCATGGGCAAGAGTCGACAGATAGTAATCAGCGACGTGAACCTGCCGCTGCTCGGCAAACAGTTCAGCTACGCCGACTACGCCGAGTTCTACGAGAAGAACTTCGCTCCGCTTAAGATAGCAACAGAGGATCTGCTCGACATTCCGGAGGAGCCAGTCGTTGAGCCAGACGAACAGAAGACAGCAAAGCAGCGCAACGACTTCGAGGAGGAGCCTGCGAACAACCAGAACACTACGAACACATTCTTCGACGAAGAACCCCAACCGACAGAAGAGCCGTCGACCGAGGGTGGCGTGGTGAACATCGAGGAGGAACAACCTCAGGAGTCTGCTACCGAAACTGTGGTTAAGGAGGAACCGAAGCCGGAGGTCAAGGAGGAGTCTGCAACGACTGTTGTAGAGGAACCGAAGCCGGAGGTTAAGGAGGAGTCTGCAGCGACTGTTGTAGAGGAACCGAAGCCGGAGGCTAAGGAGGAGTCTGCAACGACTGTTGTAGAGGAGCCGAAGCCGGAGGTTAAGAAAGAGGCAAAGCCGATAGTAAAGGAAGAGCCCAAGCAGTTGGAGGACGACTTCTACTTCGGCGAAGATCCTCAGCCCAAGCAAGGCACGCCGAGCAAGAAGCAGAACAACAAGCAGACGGAGAGCTACGACGACGATGAGTATTACGACCTCGACGGTTTTTAACAAAAAAAGAAAGAGCATTATGAGCAACGGATATTTACTGTGGGTAGACGACGAGATTGAACTCTTGCGCGCCCACATCATCTTCCTTCAGAGCAAAGGATACGAGGTGGTGACCGTGAGCAACGGAACAGATGCCATCGAAGAGTGCAAGCAGCACAAGTTCGACCTGGTGCTGCTCGACGAGATGATGCCCGGCATCAGCGGACTCGAAACGCTGCAACAGATAAAGGAGCTGTCGCCTGCCACGCCCGTAGTGATGGTGACGAAGAGCGAGGAGGAGAACATCATGGATCAGGCTATCGGCTCGAAGATTGCCGACTATCTGATAAAGCCTGTGAACCCCAACCAGATTCTGCTCACGCTGAAGAAGAACATACACCGCAAGCAGATTGTGTCGGAGGTGACGCAGACGGGCTATCAGCAGAACTTCCAGGACATCTCGATGCAGATAATGAACTGCAACACGATAGACGACTGGAAGGATGTGTACCGCCGACTGGTGCACTGGGAACTGGAGCTTAGCTCTACGGACAGCAACATGACCGAGATGCTGCAGATGCAGAAGGAGGAAGCGAACAACGGCTTCGCCAAGTTCATAAAGAAGCACTACTTGTCGTGGGTGGCACCGAGCGTAACCGACCGCCCACTGATGAGCCCCGACATCTTCAAGCGCAAGGTATTCCCTGCAATAAACGAGGGCGAGAAGGTGTTCCTCATCGTCATCGACAACTTCCGCTACGACCAGTGGCGCGTGCTGTCGAAGGAGATTGGCAACATGTTCGACATCGAGGAGGACATGTACACCAGCATCCTGCCGACGGCTACGCAGTACGCACGCAACGCTATTTTCTCTGGCTTGATGCCCGAGCAGATTGAGAAGATGTTCCCCGAGCTGTGGGTGGACGAGGACGAAGACGAGGGCAAGAACCTCAACGAGGAACCGCTCATACGCACGCAGATAGAACGCTACCGCCGCCGCGACTCGTTCTCGTATCACAAAGTGAACGACTCGACGGGTGCCGACAAACTGCTTGCACGCCTCAACGAGCTGACGAAGAACGACCTCAACGTCATCGTGGTCAACTTCATCGATATGCTCTCGCACGCAAGAACAGAGTCGAAGATGGTGCGCGAACTTGCCAACAACGAGTCGGCTTACCGCTCGATAACGCTCTCGTGGTTCCGCCATTCGGTCATGGCTGACCTGCTCAGTGCTCTCTCGCAGATCGACTGCAAGATTATCATCACCACCGACCACGGCAGTATCCGTGCGTCGAAGCCTGTGAAGATAATCGGCGACCGCAACACGAACACCAACCTGCGCTACAAGCTGGGCAAGAACCTCAACTGCCAATCGAAGGAAGTGTTCGTCATCAAGAACCCACAGGAGGCGCAGCTGCCCGCACCAAACATCAGTACATCGTACATGTTCGCCACCGGCAGCACATTCTTCGCCTACCCCAACAACTACAACTACTACGTGTCGTACTACAAGGACACGTTCCAGCACGGCGGCATTTCGCTCGAAGAGATGCTCATACCGCTGATAACACTAAAGGGAAGAAAATAAAAAAGCTGCAAGCAGCTTACTGTTATAATAGAAAAACGAAAAAACTATGGAAATAAAAATCAACTCTCTGGCAGACATCAACGAGGCTGCCAAAACATTTGTCGAGAATATGGGCGACGGCAAGGTGTTCGCCTTCTACGGCAAGATGGGCGCAGGCAAGACTACTTTCGTGAAGGCTGTCTGCGAGTGCTTGGGCGTAGACGACGTTATCACTTCGCCCACGTTCGCCATCGTGAACGAATACACTTCAGCCACAACCGGCGACGCGATATACCACTTCGACTTCTACCGCATAAAGAAGCTCGAAGAGGTGTACGACATGGGCTACGAGGACTACTTCTACAGCGGTTCGCTGTGCTTCCTGGAGTGGCCGGAGCTGATAGAAGACCTGCTGCCCGAGGACGCAACGAAGGTTACTATCGAAGAGACTGCGGACGGTTCGCGCATAGTGAAGTTCTAAACTATTTGAACGCGACGCGGTAGGTGCAGCCGTTCTTCCAGTTGCTGCAGCCGTAAGCCGTCTTACCTTTTATGATTGTACCCTTGCCGCAAACGGGGCAAGTGGTGCCGATTATGCTGTCGTCTGCCGACGGCTCGCTTGTTGCGGGTTGCGGTGAGGCGGCAGCTTTTTTTGTTGATGCAGTCGACGACGTTGCAGCAGACTTTGCTGCGGCTTTCTTCGGCGCAGCAGTCTTTTTCTTTTTTGCCTTCTTCAGGTCCTCGTCGGTGGTGATGGTGACACGGCGGTTGCTGTTGTCGCGCAGCACGTCGTACACAATCTCCGTCACCTGTTGCTTCAGCTCGTTGATGAAGTCGGCAGCCTCATACTTCTTGTGCTCTATATCGCGGAGCTTCTTCTCCCAGATGCCGGTCAGCTCGCAACTCTTGAGCAGTTCCTCGTGGATGATATCAATCAGTTCGATGCCGGTAGCCGTGGCGATGAGGTTCTTGCGCTCGCGACGTATGTAGTGGCGCTTGAAGAGCGTCTCGATGATGCCAGCACGCGAAGACGGTCGTCCGATGCCGTTCTCTTTCAGCGCAGCACGCAGCGTCTCATCGTCGACGAACTTGCCAGCGGTCTCCATGGCACGCAGCAGCGTAGCCTCGGTGTAGTACTTAGGCGGTGTGGTCCACTTCTCGGTGAGCGTAGGCGTGTGCGGTCCGCTCTCGCCCTTTACGAATGTGGGCAGAGTGCGCTCCTCGTCCTGCTTGTCGTCATCGTCTGACGACGGTTGTGGGTTGAGGGGTTGAGATGTTGAGGGGTTGAGGGGTTGAGGGGTTGAGGTTTGTTGTTGAGCGTAGATGGTGCGCCAACCAGGTTCGAGTATCTCCTTGCCGCTCACCTTGAACTCCACATCCTCCACCTTGCCGAGCACGGTGGTGGTAGAGAACTTGCAGTCGGGATAGAACACAGCGATGAAGCGACGCGCAATGAGGTCGTAGACGTTGCGCTCCATGTCGCTGAGTGCAGACGCAGGCACGCCGGTCGGGATGATGGCGTGGTGGTCGGTCACCTTAGATGTGTCGAAGACACGCTTCGACTTTGGCAGCTTCTTGCCGGCAAGCGGCTGTATGTACTGCTCGTAACCGCGCATACCGGTGAGTATGCCGGCACACTTCGGGTAGATATCGTCGCTCAGGAACTGCGTGTCGACACGTGGATAGGTGGTGAGCTTGCGCTCGTAGAGCGACTGTATGAGGTTGAGCGTTGTCTCGGCACTGTATGAGAACTTGCGGTTGCACTCCACCTGCAGCGAGGTGAGGTCGAAGAGGCGTGGAGGAGCCTCGTTGCCGTTCTTCTTCGACACGCTCGTCACCTCGAACGGCTTGTCGGCGATGGTGGCGAACGCCTGCTCGCCCTCCTCCTTCGTCGTGAACTTGCCCTTTGTAGCTGTGAAGAGTGTGTCGCGATAGATGGTGGAGAGCACCCAATAAGGCTCGGGCACGAACGAGTCGATCTCCTTCTGGCGGTTGACGATGAGCGCGAGCGTAGGTGTCTGCACACGACCGATGCTGAGCACCTGTCGGTTCTGTCCGTACTTGAGCGTGTAGAGGCGCGTGGCGTTCATGCCCAAGAGCCAGTCGCCGATGGCACGGCTCAGTCCGGCTACGTACAGCGGCTGGTACTCACTCTGATCCTTGAGCGAGTTGAAGCCCTCGCGGATAGCCTCGTCGGTCATCGACGATATCCAAAGACGCTTCACCGGGCACTTCGCCTGCGCCTTCTGCATCACCCAACGCTGTATCAGCTCACCCTCCTGTCCGGCGTCACCACAGTTGACGATGCAGTCGGCAGCCTGCATGAGACGCTCGATGACACTGAACTGGCGCTTGATGCCGTCGTCGTCGATGAGCTTGATACCGAAGCGCGGCGGAATCATCGGCAACGCCGAGAGACTCCAGTGCTTCCAGTTCTCGGTGTAGTCGTTGGGCTCTTTCAGCGTGCAGAGGTGGCCGAAGGTCCACGTCACTTGGAAGCCATTGCCCTCCATGTATCCGTTGTGGGAGGTTGTGGCACCCAATATGCGGGCTATATCTTTGGCTACGCTTGGTTTCTCGGCTATGCAGACTATCATTTGTTTCTGTTTTTAAAATTAAATACGAAGTGCAAAGTTACTTAAAATTATTGAGTTTCGCACGCCAAGCTCCATATATCTTGCGCAATTACGCAGCGGATACAATCCGCCATATTTCCTCCGGAAGCACGCCCGAGGCGTTGCTTCCGAAAGAAATTTTGGTCTTTTAGTGTTTTTTTTTTACACTAATTAACACTTTTGTATCCATTTGTATCAATAATCTAAACTATTTAGACTAACTTTGCAACGCTTGTGTTATACATACACACAAAAAACAAAGGCACATCAAACGCATACTTACAACAAGGACTATATTTAGAGAATTAAAGAGTAATTATAAATTGGTATTCATATAACCCCAAAATGAAGAATAATGAGTAACACAATACATAGCCCACACGAGAACAAACTATTGAAGGTATCAGTATTGCTTGGTGATCTCATCATCATCAATCTATTGTACTGGCTGTTTTGTTGCGTTTTAAAATATGACACCGACATCGACGCAATGCGCCAAACGATGGTGGTAGGCTCCATCGTATATTTATCTTGCACAATGGACAATGGTGTAGTGCTGCATCATCGCAAGGTGAGCAACCACCAGATTATCATGCGTGTGATGCAGAACTTCTTCGTAGGTGCTATCGGCTGCATTCTCATGTTCGCCATCGGCGACTTCCAACACATGTCGTTATTCAGAATGATAGAGTTTTGGCTGACTGCATTCGTCGGTGTTTCTATCTTCCGCATCATAACACGTCATGTTGTTGCAGCATGGCGACGTATGCCGAAGCACGCCCACAACGTGGTGTTCGTAGGAAGCAACAGCAACGTGCGCAACATGTATCGCCAGATGACCACACCAAACGACTTAGGCTTCAACGTGCTGGGCTACTTCGACCACCAACCCAACGAGAAATTCTCCGAGCTATGCACATATCTCGGCACACCGCAGGATATGCCAGAGGTGCTGAAGGAGCACAACAACGTACACGAACTGTACTGCTGTCTGCCCTCACGCTTCAGCGAGGAAATCCTTGAAGTGATACGCTACTGCGAGCATCACTTCATCCACTTCTATTCGATGCCCAACGTCAGCAACTATCTACACCATCGTATGCACCTCAAAGTGCTGGGCGACGTACCCTACTTGAGTCTCTACAACGAGCCGCTGAGCCTCATCGAGAACCGCTTGATAAAGCGCACGTTCGACTTCGTGGTGTCGCTGACATTCCTCTGCACGCTCTTCCCCATCATACTCGCCGTTGTGGCTATCATTACGAAGACAACAATGCCTGGACCGCTGTTCTTCCGACAGAAGCGCACCGGACTTAACGGCAAGGAGTTCTACTGCCTGAAGTTCCGCAGCATGAAGGTGAACAAAGACTCCGACACGCTGCAAGCCACAAAGAACGACCCGCGAAAGACGAAGTGGGGCAACATAATGCGCAAGACAAACATCGACGAGCTGCCACAGTTTATCAACGTACTGTTAGGACAGATGAGTATCGTGGGTCCACGCCCACACATGGTGAAGCACACCGACGACTACTCGAAGCTCATCGACAACTACATGGTGCGCCACTACATCAAGCCAGGCATCACCGGTTGGAGCCAGGTGAACGGCTTCAGAGGCGAGACAAAATACCTCTCGCAGATGGAGGGACGCGTGGCTGGCGACATCTGGTACTTGGAGCATTGGAGCGTATGGCTCGACATATATATAATGTATAAGACCGTGGCTAACGTCATCGTTGGCGACAAGCAGGCGTTTTAAGATATGAAAGGCACACCAAGCGGTGTGCCTTTTTTGTTGGCGTAACGAAATTGTAACAGTTTGGTAGTACGTGTGAATACAATTATATATAACTTTGCAAGCAGAACAAAGATATAGCAGTTATGAAACAAAACCAGAAAATCCTCGTTGTTGACGACGAGCAGGACTTGCTCGAAATCCTCAAGTTCAATCTCGAAACAGAAGGCTACGAGGTGCAGACCGCCACATCAGCCGAAGAGGCACAGACGCTCGACATAGCATCGTTCGACCTGCTGCTGCTCGACGTGATGATGGGCGGCATATCGGGGTTCGCCCTCGCCCGACTGCTGAAGGACGACCCACAGACAGCCCGCGTGCCTATCATCTTCCTCACAGCCCGCGACACAGAGAACGACACCGTGACGGGTTTTAACCTCGGTGCCGACGACTATATATCGAAGCCATTCTCGCTGCGCGAGGTGATGGTGCGCGTGCGTGCCGTGCTGCGCCGCACAGCCACTGAGAACGGGGAGGAAGAGGCGCACCTCATCACCTACCAGGGCATCGTGATGAACCTCGACAAGAAGACCGTAGCCATCGACGGCGAGGAGATAGCGTTCACGAAGACCGAGTTCGAACTGCTCCACCTGCTGCTCAACGAACGCGGACGCGTATTCTCGCGCCAGGAACTCATCGACCGCGTATGGCCGAAGGACGTGCTGGTGCTCGACCGCACCGTGGACGTGAACATCACACGCCTGCGCAAGAAGATAGGACGCTTCGCGAAGTGCATCGTGACACGCCTCGGATTTGGATATTACTTCGACGCATAGGAGGGTATGGCATCTTGCCATACCCACGCCAATAGTTCGTAGTGGGTAGCGTGGGTATGGCAGGGTACCATATCCTCCTACCTACTACGAACTATTGGCGTGGGTATGGCAGGATACCATATCCTCCTACCTACTACGAACTATTGGCGTAGGTATGGCAGGATGCCATACCCTCCTACCTACTACGAACCACCTGCGTGGGTATGGCAGGATGCCATACCCTCCTACCTACTACAAACCACCTGCGTGGGTATGGCAGGATGCCATACCCTCCTAAATTACTAATTATGAAAATATCTGTAGGCAAAAAACTATACCTCAGCATTCTCTCGGTGTTCCTTGTGTTCGCCGTGGCGTTCATCGTGTTCCAGCAGGAGCGCGAGAAACAGTTCAAGATTGACACGCTCAACCTGAAGCTGCAAGACTACAACTCGCGCATGGAGGAATATCTGCGCCTCTTCCCCGACTTCTCCGAAGAGGCGCTCGACCGCTATGTAGAAACCCACTACATACAGAACATACGCGTGACGTTGATACGCGCCAACGGTGATGTGCTCTACGACAGCAAGCTGAAGGACTACTCGCACATCAACAACCACTCTACACGCCCAGAGATAGCATCGGCACTGAAGCACGGTGCCGGCTCGACCGTCGACCGCAACAGCGAGACCGTACACGGCGACTTCTTCTACTCTGCCACCTACTTTCCCAAGCAGCAGCTCATCATACGCTCCGCCCTACCCTACACGAGCGACCTCGCACGCTCGCTACAAGCCGACCAGCACTACATCTGGTTCGCCATAGGAGCCATACTGCTGCTCACCATCATACTCTACCGCTTCATCAGCCGACTGAGCGACAACATCACGACGCTGCGCACGTTCGCCTCAAGAGCCGACCACAACGAGTCGCTCGAAACGGAAGACCTCGCCGTGTTCCCCAACGACGAGTTGGGCGAGATAGCCGAGCGCATCATCAAGATATACAAGCGATTGCAGACTACACGCCGCGAGCAGGACGTGCTGAAACGACAACTCACGCAGAACATCGCACACGAGCTGAAGACACCCGTGGCAAGCATACAGGGCTACCTGGAGACCATCCTCGAGAACCCGAACATCAACGATGCCACACGCGAGCAGTTTCTGCAGCGCAGCTACGCACAGAGCCAACGCCTCACCTCGCTGCTGCAGGATATCTCTACGCTCAACCGCATGGACGATGCACCGGAGATGATGAGCGAGGAGAACGTGAACATATCGGACATCGTATCGAACATACAGAAGGAGACGGCACTGCAACTGCAGCAGAAGGAGATGAAGTTCTGCAACCGCCTGCAGCCGAACATCGTGGTGCGCGGCAGCACGAGTCTGCTCTACAGCGTGTTCCGCAACCTCACCGACAACGCCATCGCCTACGCCGGTGTGGGCACAACGATAACCATAGAAGCAGAGCTAAGCTCCGACGAGCTGTTCGACGACCACCGCAAGTGGCACTTCACCTTCTCCGACAACGGCGTGGGCGTGCCATCGGAGCATCTGTCACGCATCTTCGAACGCTTCTACCGCGTGGACAAAGGACGCTCGCGCAAGATGGGCGGCACCGGACTCGGGCTCGCCATCGTGAAGAACGCCGTACTGTTGCACGGCGGAACTATCAGCGCACACAACAACGAGGAGGGAGGACTTAGATTCGAGTTCACACTCAGAGCTTAAACCATCCGCGTCGACCGTTGCAGACATCTGCGTCGACCGATGCAGACATCCGCGTCGACCGTTGCAGACATCCGCGTCGAC